>Ga0307379_10000501_pt1 | contig 65207 bp, 54 predicted proteins | sample UN2MG_FD_202237 | JGI IMG/M metagenome (GOLD analysis project Ga0307379, IMG submission 202237) | Soil microbial communities from Risofladan, Vaasa, Finland - UN-2 | ecosystem: Environmental > Terrestrial > Soil > Coastal area > Acid sulfate soil | place: Finland: Risofladan, Vaasa | collected... | reverse complement strand
AAGGGTATGGAAAATAAAATATTGTCACTACACGAAATGCTGCTCAAGGCAAAAACGTTGTTTATCAACCCAAGAACGCCGATTTGACCTCAAAAGTTATCCACGAAGTGACGAACATGTGCTAGTTACGCACGCTGCGAAACTAGGCTGGTGTGATTGTACGCCACAATTGAGCAACGACCGGGTAGGTTCGATTTGAAACTTTACCGAGTTTGCTGGCTAAGCCCTCACTCCACACACATCTCAATTGATGAGCGCAATCTCAACATCCTCAGGAGCTCTAATTCCAAACTTGGTGTTATCCCGCCCTATGTCATTTATCCGAATCAGGACATTGTCCCCAATCACGACACCTTCGTTTGCCTCCCGCACGATTGCGTCGTACGTCACACCTTCAGCACATTGTGAAAACTTAGGTTTTAGTTTCCACACACTATTCCTTGGCTTGCTACCAGCACGGCCTTTGAACAAAACGCGGTAGGTTTCAAGTCTATGGATTGGAATTCCCTTGGGTGTTCCGATAATAAGGCGTACCTTGCCATTTGAAATCAGATCCACGGAAACTGTGACACACCCGACCCGGAAGCCTTCATTGATGTTCCGACTTATGCTTCTCATTAGATTCCTCCGAAAATTGGGCCATCGGGCTTCAAAAGTGAATTATGCATCCGTGCTACCATCTCAACTACCCTTTGCATTCAACTCTATTTTAACATATTTCGGTCTTTGAACTCAACCCACTTAAATAAAATTTTTGGTCATCATTGTCAAAATCGGGCGCTAAACCCTGCCGAATTTGGCCTCTAACTCCTTTTCAATCAGGTGCTTATGACAAAGAAAAGCACCATTATGCTTCTCCGCTAAGTATAAATATTCTTGCATAAATACCCAGCCCCATAGGACTGTGTTCTCTGCCGTCTTCATGGTAATCTTCCCACTGGCCAATGAGCTTCTTTGCTATACGTTATCTTGTCCCAGCAACTTGTCCCGCAACATCGGCCCATACGTTGATCCGACAAGCACTAACTTCCAAAAAATTTCGTGCTTCGTGTCAGTATCTTTCAACAAATCACAGCATACATCATAGTAGTATTCTTGTTCAGCGTACCGCTGAGTAATCCGTCCCTTCTCAGTTAAACGAATTCTATCACCATTAAATTCTATGATCCCGATATTCTCAAGATACACTGCCGCTGCTATCATGTCCTCTTTGCTGATCTGTATTAGTTCCTTCCGTGTCCTATCACCGGGGTCGACCTTGCTGGCGAGCGATTGCTTTACCAAGCCAATAAACTCATCGTCTATCTTTCGACGATAACTAGCCAGTTGCAGTATTTCCAGAGGCAGGGGCAACACCGTGTTGACATTCCCGGATGCCGTGAACACGTTTGGAAGACTCTCCTCTCTTAGCAAGACCCTTATTGAGCCGCGCTCAATGTGCCTCTGAATGAATCCCTCTGCGGTGTTCAGTTTGATACCTTTAGGAGGATTGGCTAAAAGGAGCTGCTTTAGAATGGCAAGACCCTTGCGGTGATCACCGTAGTGCAACTGCTGAATCACCTGGCACAGCCGAGGACTAAATGGATTGATTCTGTCAGGACCGCTCACCTCACTTACGCGGATCTTAACAATGTCTGATAGCGATACATTGGGAAAGGGGTATACGATGGGGAACAAAGTGTCGATATCCTTCTTTGTTTCTTCACTGTAATTCCTATAGGTAACGTTGCGAACAGCGAGCCATTTTATTATCGGTGCCTGCTGCAGCATCTTGAACACTTCAACGGCTATCGCGAGCACGTGCTTCTCATCTGTTATGTGGTCGACGTCATCAATAACCAGAACGAGTTTCTTGGTCAACCGGGTCTTAGTTGCTATGATGTACTTCAGGAACTCATTCAGCTTTTCGTAGTTGTTTAGGTCCTGATTATCTAAGATGTCCGCAACGAAGTCACTTTCAGGGGCACATTCTTTGAGGTAACCATAAACAGCTTCAAACAATGTTCTGAATGTAGCTCCTGTGTCAATTCCATCCGAACCGATGAACCTTCCGGCGTGAATTACTTGATGATGGAACCGCCCTCTGACCTTTTCATGCTCCATCAGAAAATAGAAACACGAGGTTTTTCCCCAGCCACGGGGACTTTCGATACGAACAGCCGGTTCCGGGTTCGTTCCGGTCAGCCCCTCTAGCAAGTCAGCGATGAAAGCCTCGAGCATGGGATCATCGTGGTGATATAGCTTCATGAAACGAGCAGTTCCCGCCAGGTCATGAATCTCGAAGAACCGTGGAATATCCTTCCACTTCAGTATAGGTAACCAAGGTTCAATGGGCATTCATATACCTCCTAGGCAGCTATGTCTACGACAGAGACAATTACCGACCAAAACATCGTCACACTTCCCACAAGGAGAAGTACCCCGATGAAAAGCCGTAGCACTGGCCTCTCGACATCGGACAATTCGTATAGGGTCTCGGACAACAAGTAAGTGGCCCTTTTTCTTGCAAGAAGTTGGTACGCTTTCTCCACAGGCAGAATATTCTTAAGGCGTTCTGCATTCACTCTTTGGCAGATAGCCATGTATCGATCTCTAAGGCGAGGTAGCTCTATAAAGAACGTTTTCGTGTCGATCGCATCCGCCATCCTTGCCATTCTCTCCGCACACGCTTGTCCATTTGCATTGTTCTTTACCAGATCAGGCGCCAACACTCTCGTTAGCAGGCTCCCTAGCGAATAGGTGGCTGCTCCCAAAACAGCCAGTCTCACGGTGACAAAACCCACTCCCACTTTCTCCATCAAATGTAAAAGCCTTGCAAGTACTGGAGCAAGCGATAGCACGATGAGAGCCCTTCCAAACAAGAATCTCGATCCAGTCCACAAACAGCTCCAACGAACCGTATTCGACAGGAACTTCCACAGTGAAGAATTCTTTTCCTTCGCCCCAACAATGCACTTCATACAGTCACCTACTGAATCTAAGCCTAACCGCATTATCAAACCAAAAACCCGCCATTCCCGCCAAATAATTTCGTATATCGTATTTCGTATGTCGTACCATTTAATTAGAAAAAGCATGGGCTAAAGCCCATCCTACGACTACGACACTCAAAAGCAGAATTCTCTTAGATGCACACCCCGAATGAGAAAACAGATACGAGATTATCCCCGTTAGATAATCCGTTATATCTCACGGGGTAAAATAACAGTAAGTAAAGGAAAAGTCAAAGGAATCTTTTTAGAAAAATTGCACCGCACCAATTAGTCGTGAGCCAAGCTCAATTGGTGCGGCGTTTCCGCTTCGCTCCAAGTTTAAATGGTGAATGGTTAATTGGAAAAAAAGACAAAAGGGAATATCGAATACCCAATAAGGAATGTCGAATTTCGAAGTGCAGATGCGGATTAGAATAGGCGAAATTTAGAAAATTAGGAGTGGTTCGGGTATATGGTTCGGGTGAGGGCGGTCACAAGACATAAATAGGTTTGACTGTCCCTATTTTAGACGATTGGTGGGGCAAGCCACCACCCTACGGTAATAAAGTGACTAAAGTGCCTAAAATGAACTAAAGTGAGCTAAAGTTGGAGGATGGAGTTAGTTGATTCCGTCAAAAGTCATGCCGGATCTTTGATAGTGAATTAGAGAATTGGTGGGGCAAGCCCCACCCTACCTTTTCTAAATATAACGGCGTAAAGCCTGCCTTCTACCCTCGGGGTTTGGGAAGAACGGGATAGCGTTTTTGCATAAACCGCAGGTCATCCCGTTCATCGGCGGGAGGGGTCATATCGAATACGCTTTGATCGCCCCAGGCGGCACGCATAGCCATATCAATGGTGCTCGGATTGACCCATCTGTGCATATCGGTGCTTCCGTCGGCCCAGCCTAACGTGCCTCTATTTTTACTGTGCCAGATTGCCAGCGGGTCAATCCAACTGTTTCCAAAATCTTTACTCACCACCCAGGAGCCCATATTGTATCCCCTCGGATCGATTTCCTCTACAAAGACAAATGTATCGGCGGGATTTTTAATTTCGCTATATTTTATAAGGTGCCGATTGCTCCACTCTTTTTCTTCGCCGTTCAGCGCGCCGGAGACGGAAAAACTGCCAAAGGTGTACTGACCTTCCCGCTTTATTCTGTCGTCAGAGGGACAACGATACACATCTACGTTCTTGACGTAGGAATAGAGCAAACCCTGTCTCAGACCTTCCTTACATTGCTCGGTGTGGTCGGGGTCACTGCCCGTTGGACCTCTCATCCAGGCATCTGCGCTTCGGGCCGGCATGCCCCCAACCAATTTATCATCATTATCATCTTTGTACAGCAGCCACGCGAATGACAGTTGCTTTACATTGTTAATGCAGTGGATACGTTTGGCCTGGTCTCTGGCCCGGCTTAAAGCGGGCATCAAAATCGCCATAAGTACCGCGATAATGGCAATTACTACTAACAGCTCGATTAGTGTGAAAGCTCTCGTTTTCATCTGTATCACTCCTTAATCATTATTACTGTCCAAAAGTAAAGATGCGCTAAAGAAGTGTTGTGTTCTGCTAATTCTGAATTTTCTTAACATTTTGGACTTAGAACCTATCCAAATAACCCGCTCTATTGCGGCCGGCTGCAAAGCCCGATGCCTGCGTTGTCGGTGAAAAAATGTTCTCAACGTGGAGAAAACCACGCCTCCGAGCATTTTTGGCCTGCCGCCTTGGCCTCGAACTCCGCCATAGGCGGACAAGTTTTCGCTCGGCCTCATAACGACCCGGTTATCCGGATAGGCTCTTATCGTTCGTATTATATTACGTCAGGCCGAATATGTCAACACTGAAATTTGCTATTTTTTGTATAGTCTTGTTCAACAAGGTCTTATCGTTTGTTGCAGAATTTGTAATGTGGTCAATGATTATGAGCTTTTGGCAAGATGACAGCGAGGCAACGGTGAGAATTTATGGATTGCACATCGACTGCTGTTTTTCTAAATTTGCAAGCATGTCCAGGGGCCAGTCCTAATCATGGGACTTGCATGGATACCCACTGGCCATATAAGTGATGTCTTCAACCTCGTTGGCCGGATGGTTCATATAGAATGAGAAGGCTGCTGGTGGCTCATACATGGCCCGATGAGCCCAGTCGATGAAACTCCTGTCGTTCCATCTGTGCATTTCCGCATGGCCGTCGGCAAAACCGATTGAGCCCCTCTCGTTGTGCCACATCGCCAATGGGTCCACCCAGCTCGGGGGGCCGAAATCCATGACCCAGGAACCTGTGTTGTATCCTCTCGGATCGATGTCCTCCAAAAATATGTACTTGCCGGCCGGTCTCTTTAAATCGGAATATTTCTTGACCTGAACCGCCCCTGACCAGTTTTCTCCATTGGCGCCGCCGGCGATGGAAAAGCTTCGAAAGGCAAATTGCCTCGGATCCTTTACCCTTAAGTCGGCAGGGCAGCGATATACGTCAACCGTATCGTTGACATAGGGAAAAAGCGCTCCATTTCTTATAGCTTCTTTCTTTTGCTCAACGCTGTCACCCGATGGAGCTAACACCCAGTGTCCCGCGGTTGTGTGACCCCCAACCAATTCATCATCATTCTCGTCTTTGTACATAAACCAGGCCAGAGAGAGAGTCTTTAGATTACTGACACAGTGGACGCGCTTGGCCTGGTCTCTGGCCGCCCTCAAAGACGGCATCAGAATCGCCATCAGTACAGCGATGATTGCAATTACAACCAGCAGTTCGATTAGTGTAAAAGCTCTTGTTTTCATCGGTATCACTCCTTAATTATGTTTACTGTCCAAAAACAAAAGTTGCGCTAACGAAGTGTTATGTTCTGCTAAATTTGAATTTCCTTAACGTTTTGGACTTACCATTTGTATTATATTGCGTCAGGCCGAATATGTCAACACGGAAATTTGCAATTTTTATACGTAGCCTTGTTAGTCGGGGTCGTGTCGTCTGTTATAGAATTTCTGATGTGGTCAACGATTATGAGCTTTTGGAGGGCTATATTCCCAGCTCTTTTTTGACCTCATCGATTTTCTCGATAACGAAATCCAAATCGTCCTTGCTATGGGCGGCGGATATCTGTGTGCGAATTCGTGCGGCCCCTTTGGGAACCACAGGATAGGAAAATGCTATGACGTAAACACCCTTTTCCAAAAGTTTCTCTGCCATTTTTTGGGCCAGAACAGCATCTCCAAGCATAATCGGCACGATAGGATGTTCGCCGGCGATAACGTCCAATCCGAGTCTGGTAATCTGCTGCCTGAAGTAGCGGGTGTTGTCCATGAGTTTGTCGCGGAATTCTGTGGAATCAAAGAGCATCTCCAGGACCTTAAGCGAAGTGGCGACGATGGCCGGCGCAAGCGTATTTGAGAAAAGATAAGGCCGCGAGCGCTGGCGCAGCAGCTCAATAATTTCTTTTCTTCCGCTGGTGTAACCTCCACTGGCCCCGCCCAGAGCCTTGCCGAGCGTTCCGGTTATAATATCGATGCGTCCCATTACCCCACAGTGCTCGTGAACACCCCGTCCCCGCTTGCCTAATACCCCGACTGCGTGCGAGTCGTCCACCATTACCAGTGCATCGTATTTTTCCGCTAATTCACAGATTTGGTCTAATTTGGCTATGGTTCCATCCATTGAGAATACACCATCGGTCGCAATCATACGGAACCTTGCCGATTGGGCCTGATGCAATTTATCCTCCAGATCCTGCATATTGGAATTTTCAAACCGCAGGCGCTGGGCCTTGCACAGGCGTATGCCGTCGATAATGCTGGCGTGGTTAAGCTGGTCGCTGATTATGGCATCTTCGGCGGTGAGTAAGGTTTCAAACAGGCCTGTATTTGCGTCGAAACAGCAGGAATACAGGATAGTGTCCTCGGTGCCGAGAAATTCGGTAATTTTCTTTTCAAGTTGTTTGTGTATTTCCTGCGTGCCGCAGATAAAGCGAACCGAGGAAAGACCATAACCCCATTTTGCATAACTGTCCTGTGCGGCCTGGATGATGTCCGGATGGTCGGCAAGGCCCAGATAATTGTTGGCGCATAAGTTGATGACCTTTTGGCCGCTCTGTATTGTAATCATGGCATTTTGCGGACTGGTTATGATGCGTTCGGCCTTGTAGAGTCCATTGTCATTTATCTGTTTGAGCTCTTCGGATATATGAGATTTCATCGCTCCGAACATATCTTGTTCCTCGATATAATTTTTTAAGGCCGACTCCGCCGAAGTCGCTGACGCTTCAAAGCTATGGCGACGAAGCACGGCTATGTCACCTCGCGAAGGCGGACCGGCTTTTTATTCTTCCGTCCAGTTCAAAATAACTTTTCCTGAATTTCCAGACCGCATTATTTCAAAGGCCTTAAGATATTCAGTATAGTGAAAGCTGTGTGTAATAAGCGGTGTTAAATCCATCCCGCCTTGAATAAGCATAGTGGCTATATACCAGGTTTCAAACATCTCCCTGCCGTAAATCCCCTTGATAGTAAGACCGTTGAAGACGACATAATCCCAGTCAATGGCGGTATGTGGCATTATTCCCAGCAGTGCGATTTTACCGCCGTGGCACATGTTTGCAAGCATATCTTTGAATGCGTCAGGACTGCCCGACATTTCCAGGCCGACATCGAATCCCTCCTTCATATCGAGTTTCTTGAAGGCGTCTTCGATTTTTTGGCTTCTCGCATCCAGAGTCATAGTAGGCCCCATCTTTTTAGCCAATTCCAGACGATATGGATTTACGTCGGTAATCACCACGTAGCGGGCGCCTGCATGTTTCGCTACGGCTATCGCCATACAACCGATAGGCCCTGCACCGGTTATCAATACATCTTCTCCAACCAGGTCGTAAGAGAGAGTGGTATGGACCGCATTTCCGAAAGGGTCGAAGCAGGTCAGTATATCTGTAGGTATGTTAGGGTCACAATGCCAGACGTTGGTGACCGGGATGGACAGATATTCGGCAAACGCGCCGGTTCGATCCACGCCGATACATTTTGGGCCGGTGCAGAGATGCCTGCGTCCTGCCAAGCAATTTCTGCAGCGTCCACAGACAATATGTCCTTCGCCGCTGACCAGCTCGCCCAATTCCACATCGTGTACATTGCTGCCCATTTTTTCCACGGTGCCGACGAATTCGTGGCCTATGACCATAGGGGTCTTTATTGTCTTTTGAGACCACTGGTCCCAGTTGAAGATATGAATATCCGTGCCGCAAATCGCGGTCTTGTGAATTTTAATCAGGACATCATTGACGCCGATTTCAGGTACAGGTACATCTTCCATCCACAGGCCTGGTTCCGGCTTGCTTTTTGCCAATGCTTTCATTGATTAACTTTCCCTATTTACCATTTTATCTGCTTAAGTTCGTGGGTTCTTTCGTGGTCGGTCATGCCCGGTGCCAGTGCTGTTATCGTTATAAAGCCTTCCACCAGTGATGTTATATCGGTGGGGCTCTCTTCAGCGAGGTCGGGCACGCCGGCTAATTGAAATACCGTTTGGCCCTGTTCGTTCTTTTGTTGGATATAGTACTCGTCAAAGATTTTAGTCGATTGAGGTACAACCCTTACTCCTTTTGGCTCGCCTTTGGATAGTAGTGGTATGTTAATATTTATCACATCGCCGTTTCTGACCGGCATAAGCTTCTCCAGGATTCTCGCACAGTACTTAGCGGCTCTGTCGAAGTCCATCTGCTCCTCGTTGGCCAGGCTCATCGCAACCGCTGGGATTTTTAGGAATGCGCTCTCCATCGCGGCGGCAACAGTACCGGAATAGTAAACGTTTATTCCCGCATTTGCGCCGTTGTTTATGCCGGCAACGAGCAGGTCTATCGGCCCCTCGTGCAGTTGCATAACTGCGAGTTTAACACAATCGGCGGGGGAGCCCTGCACGCTAAAGCCTGCGAATTGGCCGTTGATGTCAACTTTATTGCACACTAACGGCTGTGAGAATGTAATACTGTGGCTGGCGCCTGACCGGCTGTCAGCCGGTGCAACTACCGTTACATTACCTATTTTGACCAGCTCTTTGTAGATTGCAGCTAAGCCAGGAGCAAAAATGCCATCATCGTTTGTCAGTAATATTTGCATATATTGTCTCGTATATCGTATGTCGTATTGCATTCTTTTTTTACGCACTACGCATCACACAATACGCACGACGAACATTGTAATTACCTGCCTGCCTCATGTCAATCGACAGCTTAACAGCATAATATATAATGCTTGTCATTGCGAGGAGGCCGCAGGCCGACGCGTCAATCTTCAATCCAATAATCAATAATCATTCATCAATAATCAATTGAATGGGTTTATCCCCGAGAGCTGCCATCATGGTTTTGCTACAGGTGAACTAAACTCCTTTGGCATACAACAAGGGGCCGGGGACCGGGGAAGGGCACACTCATATCACGATTTTTTTGAAGTATTCCCTTATCGCATTTCTAAGCGAAGATCATACTCCTCAATAGTAGCTGTTTGACCGAAACTATCAGTTGAATTAAGACAGGGGATTGTTAGAATGGTGTGGTGAAAGTGCAAGCAATGTATCGAGGCAAGGACAGGAGTAAGGAACTAAGGAAGAATGGTAAAGATCAAGAAAAAAAAAGGGGCTGCATGGTCTAAAGATGAAGTTAAGCTGCTAAAGAGGCTTTTCCCGCGTGGCAGAGCAAGGGAAATAGCTGAGCAAACTGGACGGTCTCTGGGAACGGTGAGACAAAAAGCATACAACATGGGGATTAATACAAGAGAACGGCGTCTCTGGTCAGCCAATGAAGTCAAACTGCTCAAGAAACTTTACCCGACTGAGAACACGCAAAGCATAGCTGATAAACTTGGGCGGCCTTTGGAGTCGGTGAAAACAATAGCATATCTCAACGGCCTCAAAAAAGTGGGAACAACTCCCGCTTGGTCAAGAAAAGAGGACACTCTCCTTAAGAAACTATACACACATAATAGCGTACGGGATATAGCAAACCAGCTTGGACGGACTGTCCCGGCGGTAACGGCCAGAGCACACAAATTGGGAATTAGCGAACCAAAGCGTATCTGGTCAAAGAAAGAGCTTAACCTGCTAAGGAAATTATATCCAAGTAGAACGGCACAGCAAATAGCCGACCAGATTGGAAGAACAGTACAGGCGACAAGATTGAGAATAGTCAAATTGGGCCTAAGGAAAAGAAGGCGAAAAGGAAAGATGTAAAAGTCCTGCTGCCCCACCGTTTATTCTATACGCAACCTGTCCTGAGTGTAATCGAAGGATACGCGATACGCATCCCTGTCCTGAGCGAAGCCGAAGGGACGCAATACGCACGACGAACATTGTAATTACCTGCCTGCCTCATGTCAATCGACAGCTTAACAGCATAATATATAATGCTTGTCATTGCGAGGAGGCCGCAGGCCGACGCGTCAATCTTCAATCCAATAATCAATAATCATTCATCAATAATCAATTGAATGGGTTTATCCCCGAGAGCTGCCATCATGGTTTTGCTACAGGTGAACTAAACTCCTTTGGCATACAACAAGGGGCCGGGGACCGGGGAAGGGCACACTCATATCACGATTTTTTTGAAGTATTCCCTTATCGCATTTCTAAGCGAAGATCATACTCCTCAATAGTAGCTGTTTGACCGAAACTATCAGTTGAATTAAGACAGGGGATTGTTAGAATGGTGTGGTGAAAGTGCAAGCAATGTATCGAGGCAAGGACAGGAGTAAGGAACTAAGGAAGAATGGTAAAGATCAAGAAAAAAAAAGGGGCTGCATGGTCTAAAGATGAAGTTAAGCTGCTAAAGAGGCTTTTCCCGCGTGGCAGAGCAAGGGAAATAGCTGAGCAAACTGGACGGTCTCTGGGAACGGTGAGACAAAAAGCATACAACATGGGGATTAATACAAGAGAACGGCGTCTCTGGTCAGCCAATGAAGTCAAACTGCTCAAGAAACTTTACCCGACTGAGAACACGCAAAGCATAGCTGATAAACTTGGGCGGCCTTTGGAGTCGGTGAAAACAATAGCATATCTCAAAGGCCTCAAAAAAGTGGGAACAACTCCCGCTTGGTCAAGAAAAGAGGACACTCTCCTTAAGAAACTATACCCACATAATAGCCTGCGAGAAATAGCGAACCAACTTGGACGGACTGTCTCGGCGGTAACGGGCAGAGCACACAAATTGGGAATTAGCAAACCAAAGCGTATCTGGTCAAAGAAAGAGCTTAACCTGCTAAGGAAATTATATCCAAGTAGAACGGCACAACAAATAGCCGACCAGATTGGAAGAACAGTACTGGCGACAAGATTGAGAATAGTCAAATTGGGCCTAAAGAAAAAAAACAAAAGGCAAAGATTTAACCTGAGAAGTGAAGATGAAAAAAAAGGCTGCAAGCGGATGCTCACAGCCCCTATCAAGCTTGTGCTATGATAAAGCCACTGCCCTCTACCGAGAGATGAACGGTGTGCACGCAGGGGCTAAAAGGTACTGTAAGCGGAAAAGCTCACAGACCTATTAAATCTACATTTCGTATATATGCTTTATAATGTTCTGCGTCTTCGCAGCCAACTGACGATACCCACGCCAATACCACCTAATAAAATAGCACCTGGCTCTGGAATGGGTACGACGCGAAAAGCTGCATCATACTCAGGATGGTGAACCTGTGGTGGAGATCTGAACATTGTTCCATTTGGGTAGGGATCGTTTTCACTAAAGTAAAGACCTCCACGCTCGCTTGTGCTGAAAATCGTTGCCGTATACATTTGACCCGGGATGAGCACTACCGAGGTTAAATCGGCATCAAAAAAACCTGCGAAACCGGGCGACAAGCCTTCGATAGGTGCCAAGCCGAGTGAAGCACCGCCCAATCCTTCGCCTTCAAGTAGTTCGATCCATATATCAATTGGTCCCAAGTGTGGGTTCCAGTCTTCGATCCAAAACCCGATGAATACGCTTGGGTCTTCAGCTAAGAAACTCTGGCCCATTCGGCTTTGAAATTCAATCTGTTCACCCAGAATGTGTTCGTCCTGTAAGATGAGTCCAGCCCGCGCACTGCCAGCAGTCAAAATTATAACTGCAAAGGAAAAAATCACTATTAGTTTCTTCATTACATTTTTCCTCGATAATATCTTTATCAAACTTTTCCAACTCTAAAGGATCTTGCACATTGATTCTGCATATTTTACATAGGTAAAATTGCCAATAAGGCAAGATTGGATGGACCACGGACTGCATAGCTAAAAGAGATGCAGTTGAAAAACAAATATTCCGCCTGACACCGCTCCTCCGTTTCATGCCGTATTAGCTAACTCTGTCCCATACCTGTTCACGTATCAGGTTTTGCCCAGGAACCATGGATAAGTAATACACTGTGAATTTACCCTGCGTGTATGCTCACTACTGTATATTATACACGCGTGTCTAATCGGCCGTCAAGGAAAATCTGCCAGATTTTTGCCAAAATTTTGAGTCCAAGACCTGAAGTACGAGGATAAAGTGTGCTCTGATAGTGAATAAGCGCTTTTTAATGCTTTTTTGAGTAATTATACCCTATCGTTCAAAATGGCCGATTTTGGCTTAAAATCGTTGATTCTGTTATGTATACCGAAATCCAGCTTCATAAGTGCTTTATTGACAAATACTTATGCGATTAAGCCTTAAAGTTGGTGGTTAATTTTGTTCCTGGGGCTGTGGTGAGATTATTTTTATTCAGGCTTCTAAATCATAATTTATAACGTTACAGAAGTTACACTTGTTACAGTAACGTAACATTAGTTTGTATATAGAAAGTCTCGTATAGCGCTAATATGACTTTACTGTAACTTCTGTAACCCCGAGAAAGTCATGATAATGTTAACCCTAACCAACATCTTTCAGTTTTTCCTTTTCCGCAGCCGCCGCCTCCAGAATATCCCTCGCCGAGAGGAACTCGCTAAAGAACTTGATCCTTTTGAAAAAATCGTCCTTGAGAATTTTTCTGAAATGTGCAATCCTGAACATTCGTAGCCTCCTTTCGTTTTAAGTGAATGTTTTATGACTATAACCCACTTAAAATATAGGAGGCCTTTTTTTCAAGTCTTTACATTATAAAACGTTAACGCTTATCTTCATGCCATTCGGGACAGCCACTTGTTAATGGCTGGGGATAGTGCAAAGAAAAGCTGACCCTGACTAATAATCAAGATGAGATTTTGTATCCTTAGACGTTGCTCAGGACAGGTCCTTTGACAGAGTTTACCCGCCATAGGCGGACAAGTTTTGCCTCTTACCCTTTGGATTTACACTCTGTCTTCTGTCCTTCTGCTTCCCCCGTAGTTTTCATCATGTGGGGAGCACAGTTGAAAGCTCAAGTTTTAGAATGTAGAATAGGTCATTATGGAAAGATATTCACCGGACAAAAAATTTGTTGTGATGACAAGGGATGAGGTCCGGGCGGTTGACTCCTGGGCGATAAACACAATCGGCATACCGGGTGTGATACTGATGGAAAACGCCGGGCGCAGTTGTGCCGAGCTGATTAAAGATAAATTAAAAGACGTTGCAGCCCCGAAGGTCTGCATATTCTGCGGTACAGGAAACAACGGCGGCGATGGGTATGTAATTGCCAGGCACCTTTTAAACAGCGGTTTTGAAGTTGTGGTTGTGATATGTGGTAACCGCCACAAGGTAAAGGGCGACGCGAAGATAAATCTCGATATTTTAGAGAGATTAGGCTGGCCAATCGAACAGTTAAATCTCATATTTGGCAATGTGCCCGCACAGGTTAAAGCTTTCGCCGCCGATTCTGATATGCTCGTTGACGGCCTGTTCGGGACGGGATTAGGTGGGCAGTTGAGTGATGAGTATAAGCAGTTGATAGAAACTATAAATGCCTGTAATTGTCCCATTCTGGCGGTGGATATTCCGTCGGGCCTGGATTGCGATAGCGGTCAGCCGTTCGGTGCAGCTATCAGGGCGGACTATACCGTAACTTTCGTGGCAGTCAAAAAGGGCTTTGCATCCGGAAGCGCTGCTCAATACACGGGCGAGATTTTCGTTGCCTCGATTGGTGTCGAACCAAATTTGTAATTCCTGTTTCGTGCCCCGTGATTTACTAAGTGAAGATTTTCTTGTCGTTAGCTATTGGTTGCGGACGATGGGACACAATTCACTGTTCCGAATGATGTTTCCTTAAGGAAAGATGTCAGCCTCGTCAACGTCATTGCGAGCGCCAGCGAAGCAATCTCAAGGTATTGCATTGCAAAAGGTTACACGAGATTGCCACGTCGCTTCGCTCCTCGCAATGACTGTGGGAAAGCGCTTAAGGAAATGCCATTAGCCGCTGTTCCCTAAAAGACTAAAATGCCCCGGCTTGACTTATCTGTCCTTTGTAGCCGATAAAATAGAGGAACCTTTCGTACCTGAATACTGGTATCCAAAGGGCCTGTGCCTGCCTCTGGAGCTGATTGTAGTGGTTGAGTCTTTGTAACAAGACCTCGTATCTTTGCATTGCTCCCGGGTCCAGCTCCAGCTCTTCAAAAGTTGGCTGCTGTGTTGGGACCTGAGGCTGCCAGCCAAGCAGCAGGAAATCTGTGTCGATGGAAATGGTATCGGCAACTCTGCCGCCCCATTTCTCGATAAGTGCTGTTATTCTTTCGATAGCGTTGGAATCAAAGTTTCCGTCGCTATCAAGGTCAAAATCGCCGGCAACCACGAACACGTTTGTTTTGTCACTGTTCCAGATTAAATTTGCAACAATATCACCATTTAATATGGGTCTTTTTTCTTCTGAACGTATAATACGTGCCGCAGAGTAAGTTTCCGCTACATCGTATACTTCGATTTCGGCCTTTCCCTTGCCGTCCTTCGGGATAGCGCCGCTTCTGTCATAAACCGTGAAGGTTAAACCTCGATAGACGTGCTGGTTGCTGCCGATATTCAAATGGACCACCTTGGCCTGGTCGTCAATCAATATTATTTTTCCGTCGGCTATATGTGCCAGCACCTCTTGGTCCGGCGGCGGCTTAACAGCCATAACCTCCTGCTGAGCACGTTTCATAATGTCCTCAGACATTTTCAATTCCGCCTGAGTTTTAAGCAGTGTGTCATTCAGTGTTTTTAAGTTAGCGTTTGCTTCCTCTAATTGATTCCTATATGTGTCAACTTGCTCCTCGGTGCTCTGTTCCAGACGGGCCTGAAGGTCATTGTAGTCTGCTCGGATTGTGTTGACCTGTTGTTGTAATTTGTTTTTCTCGTCCTGGATTATTTGTTCTCTTTCGGAATAAGCTTTATTCGTACTCTCAAATTTTTGTTCGAGGTCGGTGAGCTGATTCTGTGTGTCGAGTTTCTCCTTTTTAGTGTTTCCCAGCTCTGCTGTCAGGTCCCCAATTATTTTGACAAGTCCTGTTGTATTTGGCTCTGCAATATCGATATGCTCTTTGGCCGATTGTAACACTCTGCCGACTTTTGTATTGACGTCGTTCATTTTGGCATCAGCCGATGTCGTTTCAGGCACGCCGCCGACTATTAGAGATGTCGTTCTGTCAAGATGCGCGACCATTGTACCGAGCCAGCTCTTTCGGCTTGCTTTTGTCCCGACTATAGTTCCCAATGCGTTTCGTTCATTGCTTTGGGCCAGGTCGTCAATCTGGTTTTCTATGTCGGCCAGTCTTGTCTTTTTAGCCTCAGCATCTACATAGTAAATAACCGCAATAGTAGTGGCGACAATAAATAGCCCGACAAACGTTATTAGTGTGTAAAGCATAGCGTTGCTTTGTTTTCTTCTGCGTGCTGGCATAGTATAACTCCTCAGAAATACAGAAAATCACCCTTAAAAGCTTGTTTTCAAAATGTATTATAGACCCTGAAGGCCTTTGAGTCAACAAAAAAAAATGATAGAGAGGCGTTTTTACATCAGAATGCCTGCTTAAGCAATTGCCGGCTCGACTCTGCCTGGGGCCGATAGTGCAAAATAAAGTCTCAAAGTTTCTCCAAAAGGCCGGTTAATTGGCTGATTTCGCATATTGTATGTTGTGCAGAGGCTCCGGATTCCCCACTGACGGTTGTATGTATCCGGGCAGGGCGGATTAGCTGAATGGTTGAAAATCCCAATTTGTTCGGGGCGATAAAATCCTTTTTTTCATTATCAGCGACATAAGCCATATTTTCCGGCTTCCCCTTTAGGGTCTGCATTATTTTTTCAAAGCCCGCCGGGGACGGTTTCCAGCATTCCCTGCCGAGCTGTTCGGTATAGACTATGGACTTAAAATATTTTTCGATTTTTAATGCCTGCACTTTGAGTTTTTGAGTTGGAAGAAAGCCGTCCGTCAGCAGGGCTAATGTGTATTTTGTGCTTAGTTCGCAAAGAACGTCCCGGCTTTCCTGTGACAGGCTTATTTTGGGGTTATGGTTGCGATAAACCTCTATTAGCTCACCGATAAGCTCGTCATCATAGCCCATACTAAGCTTATCGAGGGCAGCGTTGAATGTTTTTGTGCGATTACCGGCGGTGAACTGCTCCCAGAGAACGGCGGATATACGCTCGGCAGGGGGAGCTTCAGGCAATTTAGCCAGAAACTTACCTACGGCGGCGAAACCGCTTTTGCAATACTCGATTTCATCGTAAAGCGTGTCGTCTAAATCAAAAACAACCGTCGTTATCATATTTTGTGTCTTGAGCTTACTAATTGCGGAAATATACGCTATCTACTATACACTTGTTACAATATAATTTTACGCATTATCGGCTCAAATGTCGATAATTTTAAGTGAATAGTGTTTAGTAAAGGGATTCTTCCCTGCGCAGAGCTTACCTCGTGCTTGATACGGGAAATGGCGCTAAACATTAGCGAGTAAGAAAAGAAAGGCGAAGCTATGAAATTTTTGCAAATAATGCGTCCTTTGCACTGGACCAAAAATATGTTCGTATTCGCAGCCCTCGTATTCGGACAAAAACTTAATGTGCCCTCGGCCATTGGCAGGGCGATTGGTGGTTTTTTTTGCTTTTGCTTAGCTGCTTCGGCTGTCTATATCCTCAACGATATAATTGACCGTAATAGGGATCGCCTCCATCCTGAAAAATGCAGGAGACCCATAGCAGCGGGCAGTGTAACAATTGGTTCGGCCCTTGTAATCTCTGCCTTATGTGCTGCGGTAGCGATTATTGGTAGTTTCATTCTTAGCCCAACCTTTGCAATTATCATCCTGATGTATATTGGACTGATGATTCTCTATTCGCTTGTGCTAAGAAGAATAATGATTCTGGATTGCGTGGTGATATCGACCGGTTTTTGCCTGCGGGCTGTTGCCGGTGCAGTTGTGGTGGAAGTATTTATCTCGCCCTGGCTGATTATTTGCACCTTTGCTTTATGTCTGTTTCTGGCCTTTGGCAAACGTCGCAGTGAAATAGCCCAGCTTCGAGAAGATAGCGAATCATTTCGCAATACACTCACCGGCTATACACCAGAGCTGCTGGCACATATGCTCGATGTAACCAGCGGTTTGGCGGTGGTTTGTTTCCTGCTCTATGCTATGGACGACAGAACCCTGCGGATTTTTGGTAATAATAATCTTGTCTATACTACGCCGCTGGTTTTGTACTGCATTTTCCGTTTCAGTGCGCTGATACAAACCGGCAAATACTCAGATCCTGTGCAGCTTATTTTCAATGATTTGCCGTTTCAGATTGGCATTGTAGTTTGGGTCATATCGTGTATCGGAATTATTTACGCCGATAAGCTTGGTATCAGTTTCGGCAGCATTTGGGCTTGTTGATCGGGAACGTTAAGGATAAACTCATACTTTTACATCAACAATATTTATTGGATTTGTTTAAGAGGATGTATGTACTATGAAACGAATCATAGCTTTTTCCATTTGCCTTGGTCTTGTCCCGGCTGCTTTGTTATTGGCTGGAGATTCGAAAAGTAAATCACCAACGGAACAATTGGATATTAGTGTTCGGGATATGACCGGGTTAGAATCATTGCGATCCGTAACAGGCGGTGTTCCTCTCGCTCAGGGTGCTGCTCCCGAGGGTGTGAATTTTGTCCTGTATGATGAGAATGATAAGCCTGTGTCCTGCCAGACATCGGTTCTTGGTCGATGGAAGGACAGAAGTGTTCGCTGGGTTCTGCTTGATTTCCAGGCTGAGCCTCCCGCTAACAGGACATCGCATTTTAAGCTATCCTGGGGCAAAAAAGTTAAGACAGTTGACCCTGAATTTCCGGTAGAGATAAGTGGGGAGAAAAAACCATCTATCAAAACGAGAAACATTGTGGTCTCACCCGTGAAAAACGCTCTGCTGCGAATTTCTGATCGAATCGACTTAAAATTTTCGCTGACAGATAGCAAAGGGGCAAATTGCAATGGAATTGTCGAATCGGTAGAGGTTCAAACAAAGGGTAAAATCCGTTCCACTCTGCTCTTAAAGGGCGCATTTCACAGCCCTGATGGAGAGCGTATTTTCGGTTTCCGGATGCGCGTTTCTGTTTTTGCCGGGCTATCGAAAGTTTACCTTGAGCCGCAGATTTTAGTCAATTCGGAAAAAGGCGTAATCCAAAATATCCGTAGTTTGAAGTTAGAGGTAATTGCTCTGGACCAAATGCGCTCTGCTTCTATAGGCGGGTCACCTGGATGGAGTGGTAAACCAGCTTCGTCACTGCGTTTGTTCCAGGTTGACGACGAGAACTACCGGTTCGAGGGTCCTGAGCCGAAAGGGTCAAAAGCCCCGGGATGGGCGGAGATAGACGATGGAAAAGGGACTATAGCTATTGCCGTGAAGGATTTTTGGCGGCAATGGCCAAAAAGCTTAGAGGTGGATTCAAAAGGTTTAACAATAGGTTTATTCCCCGGATTTAAAGAAGGTGCTTTTAAACACATGGAGCCCTGGTACAAGTATCAATATTTGTTCGAGGACAACTGCTATCGTCTGAGAACCGGCCAGGCGCCTCGCTGGCGGATATGGTTGGATTTCTCTGGAGACGGCCCCTCACTAACCAGGTCAGCCAATGCCCCTCTTGTCCCATCTGCTGCTCCTGCTCAGGCGATTGCCGCCGGGGTATGGGGCTATATTGCCCCGGCGGGAAGCACGGGCATGAAAGAATACGATGATTGGGCGGAAAACCTTTTCGACAATGGTTATTGTCACTCGATCGAGGCGCAGCGCGACTACGGACAGATGAATTGGGGGGATTGGTTTGGTGAGCGGGGCTGTAACTGGGGCAATCACGAGTATGATACAGCCAAACATATCCTGATGCAGTTTGCACGGACAGGGGATCCCAAATACTTTTACGGTGGGGATGCCGCCGCCCGACACACCAGCGAGGTCGATGTCATTCATTTTGTGAATGATGACTTAAGGAAGCATTTCGGGGAGGATTTACACGACCGCCCAGCTTATCCGGCCCGCCCCGGAATGCTGCATCAGCATTGCGTAGGACATGTAAGCGGTTTTTACAGTGTCGAACGCATTCGCGAACTTTATGTTTCGCTTGGAGTCGGCAACACTAAGAATCCCTATCTCTGTCTGTCTCCCTATAACTTGGGACACATCTGGACCCATGGAATGGTTTTGGATTATTTTCTGACCGGTGACCCGTGGATGAAAGAGACTGTTGAAAAAATCGGAGATAACCTTGTCAAGCTGGTTGAGGAACGTAAGTTTAACTTCAAGACCGGCAGTCACGTCGGACGCGTTAACGGCTGGACAATGCTCGCGATAGCCGGAGCCTACGAGCTTGACTTTAACGAACGCTGTCTCAAGGCTATGAAATTACTCGCCGATGATGCCGTTTATGCTCAGGACCCCCACTGCGGCGGCTGGCTTTGGAAGCTCCCCTGGGGACATTGCAACTGCGAGACGAAACATGTAGGAGAAGCCGGGTTCATAAGCTCGGTCAGGATAAACGGATTGAGCCGGTATTTTCAGCTAACAGGGGATGAACGCATTGCCGATATTGTAAAAAGGGGAATCACCCATCTAAATAATGATACCTGGTTGGAGCAATATAGCGACTGGCGCTACACATCATGTCCGGCCACAAATCCCATCGGACAAACGGGCGTTACGATTTCTGCGCTTGTCAATAGTGTGAAGCTGAACAAAGAACCTGAACATCTGAGAATCCTGCAAAAGGCATGGGATAAAAAGTTTCAACGACTCCTGACCGCGCCTGCTGCAAGGCCGGGCGTCGGCAAAACTTACTCGACCATAATGTATGGAAGTCCGGAGGCAATGAATCTCTTCGTTAATGGTTTAGAACAATAAAATATACACAGTTCGGTATTTTCTTATGACTGAGCAAAGATTACAGAAGGTTTTAGCTGCGGCCGGTGTCGATTCGCGCAGAAGATGCGAGGAGTTGATACTCGATGGCGCTGTACGGGTCAATCGCAATGTGGTGGATAAGCTGCCAGCCTTTGTTGACCCCGAGAAAGACATCATAACCGTAAACGGCAAAAAAATTCGCGCTGCAAGGAAAGTATATTTTCTTTTGAACAAGCCTAAAGGTGTGATTTGTACCAACAGCGACCCTCAGGGCAGAAAAAAGGCGATAGACCTTGTCCGTACCGGCGAACGTATCTTCTGTGCCGGCAGGCTCGACGCTGATACTACAGGCCTGATTATTCTGACCAATGACAGCATATTGGCAAACAGGTTAACGCATCCGAAATATGGACTCGCTAAAACCTACGTTGTCAGGATCAAAGGAGAGCTTGGCGGAGAACAAATAGAAAAGTTAAAAAGAGGAATCTGGTTGGCGGAGGGCAAAACCGGCAGGGCATCGGTCAAAATATTAAAACGCGGACATGAAGAATCTTTGGTCGAAGTTACCATTCGGCAGGGCCTTAACCGCCAGGTCCGTAGAATGTTGGCGAAAGTCGGCCTGCCTGTAAAATCGCTGACGAGGACACAAATCGGCAGACTCACCGCGCGGGGCCTCGGCGTCGGAAAATTCAGAGCGCTGACCAAGGCTGAAGTGGCTTACCTGAACAAAGCTGCCGCTGACTAATCAGCCGATACACAAAAGCCGATGAAATATCATGCGCACCTTTGAAAAAACCGTTTTCTTGAGATAAAAAACACGATTACAGAGGCTGAACGATGCGTGCCAAACGCAGAAAAAAGGACAAAAAGTCCTCATCAGGTACTAAAAGACATACCTTACGGCACAAAATCGAAAGACGTTCCCCGACAGAGAAAAGAATTATTTCATCCTCCAGGAGTAAAGGTAAACAAAAAGGGGGGGAAAAAGTAACACCGCGCGTAGTAACCGGTTGGCGTCTCTGGTTGTTTCGTATTATTGCTGTTACCGTAATTCCGGCCCTTTTATTCTTGCTGCTGGAGATTACCCTGCGCGTAGTCGGCTTCGGCTTCCCCACAACCACAACCATCAAATGCAAAGTAAACGACAAGGCCTCTTACCGTAGCAATCTCAAATTTGCCTGGCGGTTCTTTCACCCGAATGTCGCCCGAATGGCCAATCCCTTTGTTTTTCCTGCGGATAAATCTGACGATACTTATCGAATTTTTGTGCTGGGTGCTTCCGCTGCAGCAGGTATGCCGGACGGCACATTTTGTTTCGGACGGATTCTACAGGTGATGTTACGTCAACGGTATCCACAAGCGAATTTTGAAGTCATTACCGCTGCGATGCCGGCAATAAACTCCCATGTGGTTCTGGAAATCGCCGACGATTGCGCACGACATCAAACCGATATGTTTATCGTATACCTCGGCAACAACGAGGTGGTCGGCCCGTACGGGGCGGGAACTGTCTTTACGCCGATTAGTTCCAATCTGTCTCTCATCCGCTTCGGAATCGCGATTAAAGCTACCAGGCTGGGCCAGCTTATAACGAATCTGCTGGAATCAGCAGGCGCCGGCGATGCCCCCACGGTTTGGCGCGGCATGAAAATGTTTCTCGAAAAGCAGGTAAGAGCGGACGACACTAACCTGGGAATCGTTTACCGGCACTTTCAAAGGAACCTGCAGGATATTCGTCATATTGCCTGCAAGAGCGGAATAAATATAATTTTTTGCACGGTCCCCGGTAACCTAAAGGACAGCCCGCCTTTCGCATCGCTGCATCGGCCGAATCTAACAGACACTGAGAAGAAAAGCTGGGACGAGCTTTATCAGAAGGGGGTCGAATGTGAGACAGACGGCAATTATGCCGAGGCGGTGGAACGGTACTTAAAAGCTGATGAAATTGACAGTAGTTACGCCAACCTGCAGTTTCGGCTGGGGCGGTGTTACTGGGCTATGGGCGAGTATGAAAAGAGCAGGGAAAGATATATTCAAGCGCGTGAGCTGGATACACTTCGCTTTCGCGCTGATAATCGTATCAATGAGATTATTCGTAATGAAGCCTGTGATAGAGCTGCTGATGGTGTTTACCTGATTGATGCTGTGAGAACATTTGAAAAAAACAGCCCCCATGAAATTGCCGGCGAGGAGCTGTTTTATGAGCATGTCCACATGAATTTCAAAGGCAATTATCTTCTGGCCGGGACAATTTTCAAGCAGGTCCAAAAGATACTTCCGCAGCGCATAAAAAATTACCAGGCGGATGAACATCCGTTCCCAACCGAGGCCGAATGTGCGCGACATTTAGCCTACACGGATTGGGACCGATACAGGATTGCCGATGAGGTTCTCGATGGTTTTATAAAGCAGGCGCCCTTCACCAACCAGCTCTACCATGACCTGCGGGTAAGGAAAATGGAGCAAAAACTCAAGGCTCTTAAGGCCTCTCTTTCACCGGAGGTTCTTAATGAAGTTGAAGGTCAATATCGCTGGGCGATTCAGCAAACACCCTCAGACTGGTGGCTGCATTGGAAATACGGCGGATTACTCGAATATTTGGATAAATACAACGCTGCCGCCGAGCAGTATCGTTTGGTTCTGAATTATGTGCCGCATCGTTACGAGGCTTATGCCAAATTAGGTTTGTTATTTGGCAAACAGGGAAACCCGGATGCAGCTATCACACATAATATAGAGGCGGTACAAATCTATCCCTTCTTTGCTGATGCTTATTTCAATTTAGGTTTGGCATATCACGTTCAGGGCAGGCTCGACAAGGCTGTTGAAAATTATTCTAAAGCGATTCGATTAAAGCCGGATCTGCCACAGGCATACAATAATCTGGCAACGGTGCTGTTCCAGCAGGACAAGCTCGCCGAAGCGGTTCAAACATATCGCAGGGGCTTGATACTCATACCCGATGATTTAGACCTGCATTACAATCTGGGCATTATGTTGGAAAAACAAGGACACAGAGACGAGGCCCTAAAAGAGCTTCGTACCGCTTTACTGATAGACCCTAATTCCGTCAAGACACGTAAAGTCCTGAATTTTATATTGAAAAACGCCGCTGACTAAAACCAAGCGAATGCGGACAACAACCGCAAATAAATATCCGATAAAACCGAATACAATGCAGGAGCAGCTGGCCGCCATTTCAGAAAAGCGGGTAAATAAACGGTGCTATTGCTGTGCCGCCTAACAGTACGAGCAAACCCAAAAGAAGCAGTATAATTAATATGGGCAGCAGCCACCACTTTTTATTGTATTTGAGAAATAGCCAAAACTCTCTTAGTAAAGATGGTCTTTTCTCTTGAGCAAGCTCTTTGAATTCGCTTTGTTTATCGGATTCGGAATTCTTGGACATTGATATTCTCCGGATTCAGAACTGGTGAAAATAACGCTCAGAGCTCTCAGGCGGTTTCCGTTGTTGCCAGTAGCTCTCGGCAGTGGGTTCGAACTTACGGCCAAGCACATCCCTGCCTGTGAGTCGAAAGAGTAGTCCCAAAGGCGCCAATAGAAGAAAATAAAAAGCCGCCAGCAACATAAAGCTGACCACCAAACCTATCGGAAATGTCACAGCCGTCAGAACAACATAAATCGCTCTTGTAAGCCTTAATGAGATAATGCTGCTTAGAAAAATGATTAAACCAGCGGCAAAGATAATCAAGGTCCATTGAATTGCTGTTCCCTTAAGCAAATATAACAACAAAGAAATGACGGCCGTGGCTATCAGGGCGATTTTACCGAAATTTTGCAGTTGTTTTTGTTTCGGGTGCCAGTTTATCTCAACAAAAGACATCTTGTATTATTCTCCTTCGGCCACAAAATTAATCCAATTCAAACTGTGCTTTATATTCGTCTATCTCGTGCTGTTTTGCCTCTGGTTGCTCTTCTTTGTAAAGTAACTGATTTTCCATAACCAAAACATCCATATTCGTCGCCATAAAGCAGCGATACGCATGTTCCGGCGAGCACACAATCGGCTCGCCCCGGATATTGAAACTTGTATTGATAATCACCGGACAGCCGGTTTTTTCCTTAAACAGACTCATCAGACGGTGCAGTTTTGGGTGGCGCTGCGAATCGACGGTCTGAATGCGTGCCGAATAGTCCACATGTGTAATGGCCGGCACGACACTGCGTTTGCTCTTTAATTTTTCCAGTCCCTTGAGCGATTCAATCGGCACATCAGGCGTTAAGCGCTTCTCCTGTTGAATAGATGCGACTAACAGCATATAAGGGCTGTCTTCTTCGTCTCTCATCTGGAAATATTCCCCCACATCCTCCCGAAGCACACAGGGGGCAAAGGGACGAAAAGACTCCCGGAACTTTATCTTGCGGTTCATTATCGACTGCATCTCTTGGCTGCGGGCGTCACCGATAATACTGCGGTTGCCCAATGCCCGGGGCCCGAACTCCATTCGGTCCTGAAACCAGCCGATTACCTTTCCATCGTTTATCAAGTCCGTGACCTTATCGAGTAATTGTTTTTCATCGGTGTATGTATCATACTTTGCGTTGACGGAATCAAGAAACAGGCACACTTGTTCGTCACTATAAGCAGGCCCAAGCAGGGACGCCTGCTGTTTATCTTGGCCGTCAACCGTTCGCTCATTGTTCAGCAGTTGATACCATACAAACAGGGCTGCTCCCAGCGCCCCGCCGGCATCTCCCGCTGCAGGCTGAATCCAGATATTATCGAATGGCCCTTCGTGCAGGATTCGGCCGTTACCTACGCAGTTTAGAGCCACGCCGCCGGCCAGTACCAGGTTTTTCATTCCCGTTCGATGATGAACGTGCCTGACAGCCCGGAGCATAATCTCTTCAGTTACAGCCTGTATGGACGCGGCAATATCCATTTCCCGCTGCGTCAAAGGAGATTCGGACCTGCGCGGCGCACCGCCAAAGAGCTTTTCAAATTTCGAGCCGGTCATTACAGTTTTATGACAGTAAGGAAAATATGACATGTCCAGCCGAAATGAGCCATCTTCTTTCAGGTCGATTAGTTTTTCTAATATGAGTTCGGAATATTTTGGTTCACCGTACGGCGCCAGCCCCATCATCTTGTATTCACCGGAATTGACGCGAAAGCCGGTGAAGTATGTAAAAGCCGAATAAAGCAGCCCCAAAGAATGAGGAAAATGCATCACGTCTGTCAATTTAATTTTATTGCCACTGCCGGTGCCGAAGCTGGCCGTTGCCCATTCGCCGACGCCGTCCATTGTCAGAATGGCAGCCTCATCGAAGGGGCAGGGGAAAAAGGCACTTGCGGCATGGGATTCGTGGTGTTCAGTGAAAACATAGCGCCCCTTGTACTTGTTCTGCAAAGCCCTGTCCATTTCCCGGGGCAAATGCAGCTTCAGCCGCAGCCACAATGGCATACCCATCAGGAACTGCTTAAAACCTTGGGGTGCATAACCGATGTAGGTTTCGAGCAGCCTTTCGAATTTCAGAAGCGGTTTCTCATAGAAAACCACGTAATCGAGCTCTTCGGCACTGAGCCGGCCGGCTTGTAGGCAATACTCAACCGCATTTGTCGGGAATTGATTGTCGTGCTTTTTTCTTGTAAACCGTTCCTCCTGGGCGGCGGCGATAATTTCGCCGTCCCGCACAAGCGCCGCAGCACTGTCATGGTAGAAGGCCGATATTCCCAAAATATTCATATCGTCATATTCATTAAAATCACACTGAGAAATCGCTGCTCGCATAAACCTGCGAACCAGCGAAACAATTATAGGCTATATTGGCTACAAATGCAAAACCGGTTGGGTATAGAGCATGTCCTGATAAAAATGCCTTTTTAGGCTATAGAATGCTTTTTTATATTATAGAGCTCTCGATTGAAAATTCCCGTTTGTGCGCGGGTAAGTAGCTTTACAATAATAGTTTATGATTTTATTCGCGGGAATTTATTACCCTAAAGGGTATTAAAATATCGTTTGCACTTGCAATTGTCGTGCGAAATTGTATATTTGAAATTTCTATATGGGGTAATGACCCTAATATACGTTTAATAGAACAGGAGTGTATTTAATGTCGAGAGTATGTTTCTTTACTGGTAAGCGAACGGTGGCGGGCAGAAGTATAGCCCGGCGTGGTAAGGCCAAATATCTCGGTGGTGTTGGTAGAAAAGTGACCGGTATCACCAAAAGAAAGTTTAAGCCCAATATACAAAAGGTGCGGGCTGTCGTTGACGGCAAGATCTGTCGAATTAAGGTCTCAGCCAAAGCCATTCACATGGGCCTTGTGCAAAAGCCTCCCAAGCGAAATTACAAACCCGCCGAGAAGGACGTCGGCTGACAAAAGCATTTTCCTTAAAGGATTTTCTTTGGAGCGGGGCCGGTTCTGCCTCGCTTTTTCTTTTTAATATAATTGTCATTCTGAGCCCTTTGCCTTGCTCAAGGATAAACTCCGCGAAGAATCTCAGGGATTGAAAAATGGCCAAAAAAATCGACCAGGAACAGGTAAGAAAGGTCGCCAAATTATCTCGGCTGGAATTGACCGAAGCTGAGGTTGAGGAATTTACCGGTCAGTTAAGCGCAATCCTTGACTACGTGGAAAAAATGAATGAGCTTGACACTACCGATGTTGAACCGTTAGCGCATTGTCTGCCGATTAGTAACGTTTTCCGCCGGGACATCGCAAAAGAATCGCTCGGAACGGAAAAGGCGTTGGCCAACGCCCCGCAGCGGGATGGAGAGTTTTTCAAAGTACCGAAGATACTCGATGATAGTTCCGGTGCGTAAGAGAGAGTTAATACAAAGTATATTCGGAGGTATTTAGAAATGAAGGCGAGTAAATTAACATGTTCTGTATTTATGTCTTTATTGTTAATTGGTTGTGCGCAGATGGAGAAAAGCAAAATGAGTCCTGTTCCGCCCGGTAGTCAGCGTTCCCAGACCTTTGAAAAGGAAATAACCAAAACTTTGAGCTGTAATTATTTGTTGTTTCTGCCGGAAGGCTACGGTCAAAAAAAGCAGCAGTGGCCTTTGATTATGTTTCTGCACGGTGCCGGCGAACGCGGCAGTGATTTGAATAAGGTAAAGGTACACGGCCCGCCGAAGATTGTCGAAAACAAAAAGGATTTTCCCTTTATCGTGGTCTCTCCCCAGTGTCCCGAAGACGATTGGTGGACGGGTAAAGTTGAAGTGCTCATAAATCTTTTGGATGATATTGTGGCCCGGTATAAGGTCGATACCGAAAGGATTTATCTTACCGGTCTGAGTATGGGCGGATTCGGCACATGGTCTCTGGCCTCTGAATATCCCGAACGCTTTGCAGCTATCGCACCCATTTGCGGCGGTGGTAATCGTATAATGGCTTTAAGACTCAGCGATATGCCTGTTTGGGTCTTCCACGGTGCAAAAGATCAGGTAGTTCCCCTTGAAGAATCTGAAGAAATGGTCAACGCCATAAGGAGCCGCGGCGGAAATGTCAAATTAACGGTCTATCCCGATGCCGGACATGACTCCTGGACCGAAACATACAATAACCAGCAGCTTTATGATTGGTTTCTTGAACATCGTAAAAGTCAAAAGAAAAAATAACTGTTTCCTGTTGCGGAAAGAGTATCTGTCATTCCCGCCCCGCATCGTGTGCGGGATAAACTCCAGCGGGAATCCAGCTTTTTCGCTCTGGACCCCTGCTTTCGCAGGGGTGACATCGTCTTTTTTTGTTTTCCGCAACAAGTACTAACTGATGTTTTGTAGTGATGGAAGACCTGAGTGCAAAAGAATTGCGTGACGCAATCGCAGCCGGCAAAATAAGCAGCGTTGAGGCGACGGAGGCTGTTTTTCAGCGGATAGACAAGCTTGAGCCGGTCATTGGCGCTTACATCAGCACTTATCGCGACAGAGCATTGGAAACCGCTGCGGATGTTGACCGGCGAATAGCGGCCGGTGAATCGGTGGGGGAGTTGGCCGGTGTCCCTGTCGCGATAAAAGATAATATGTGCACCGCTTTCGGAGCCACTACCTGCGCATCCCGGATATTGGAGAATTTCAACGCCCCTTACAATGCCACCGTTGTTGAAAAGCTGCTCGCCGCCGATGCCGTGATAGTCGGCAAAGCGAATATGGATGAGTTTGCGATGGGTTCGAGCACGGAGAACTCGGGCCTAAAGCGGACAGTCAATCCCTGGGATACCTCCCGTGTCCCGGGTGGAAGCAGCGGCGGCTCGGCCGCTGCCGTGGCGGGGCGGCTGTGTTTTGCGGCCCTCGGCTCTGACACGGGCGGCTCAATTCGCCAGCCCGCAAGCTTTTGCGGAGTTGTCGGCTTAAAGCCGACATACGGCCGCGTTTCTCGATACGGGCTCGTGGCCTACGGTTCGAGCCTGGACCAGATCGGGCCGATAACGCAAACGGTGGCCGATTCTGCTTTGCTTATGAACGTCATAGCCGGCCACGACCCAGCCGATAGCACCAGCGTTGATGAAGCTGTTGCCCCCGTCTGTGATTACCTTGCAAAACTCGATGAGCCGGTAGAGAAGCTCAAAATAGCAATCGTGCCGGAATTCGTTTCCGGTGCCGACCGGCAGGTGCAAAGGGCCCTGAATGATGCGATAGATGTATATAAAAAACTCGGCGCCGAAATCATAGAAATAGCTATGCCTCATCTGGATTACGCTATTGCCGCCTATTATCTCATAGCGACCGCTGAGGCGTCGAGCAACTTAGCTCGGTATGATGGTGTGCATTACGGCCATCGCAGCGATAAGGCCGAAGATTATATCGAAGTCTATTCCAAATCAAGGGAAGAGGCATTTGGAAAAGAAGTCAAAAGACGAATAATGCTCGGAACCTATGCCCTTTCGAGCGGCTATTATGATGCTTATTATTTGAAGGCGCTGAAAGTAAGGAATTTGATACGGGCTGATTTCACAAACGCCTTTGAAAAATGCGATTGCATTATGATGCCCGTTTCACCCACAACTGCTTTCAAAATCGGCGAAAAGATTGACGACCCTCTGACGATGTATCTTTCCGATATTTATACGATAGCCGCCAACTTAGCCGGCATTCCGGGCATCAGTGTCCCTTGCGGCCTCGACGAGAATAATCTGCCGATTGGCCTGCAGATACTTGCACCGGCCTTCGGCGAGGACAAGTTACTGTGTATTGCGAGAATGTTCGAGAGCCAAACCGACTGGCATACAAAAAAACCACCAATTGTTTAGCCACGAATTTTCACGAATGAGCACGAATGGCAAAAATATTATTTATAAAGAATTGTCTTACAAAATTGTCGGTTTAGCTATGGAGGTGCACAGTAAACTTGGTTTTTTAGAAAAAGTCTATGAAAATGCCCTTATGGTCCTATTTGAGAAGAATAAAATTCCTGCACAACAGCAGGCACCGGTTAGGGTTTATTTTGAGGGAAAGGTCGTAGGAGATTATTACGCCGATATTTTAATCGATAATAAAATCATTCTTGAACTTAAGGCTGTAGATAAAATTGTGGACGCGCATAGGGCACAGGTACTTAATTATTTGCGTGCTACAAAGTTGAGATTGGCTATGATACTGAATTTTGCAAAGAAGAGCTTCGAATATGAAAGGTTTGTCATATAGCCATTTTGTAATAGGTTTGCCTTAAATTAGTGTTAAATTCGTGCTAATTCGTGGCTATATTTGATTGAGTGGGAAAATGGCTGAGTTGCAATACAAAGTCATAGTTGGCCTGGAAATCCACGTACAGCTTTGCACGAAAAGCAAGATGTTCTGCGGCTGTGCGGTGGAATTTGGCCGGAAGCCCAACAGCAGGGTCTGTCCTGTGTGTCTTGGTATGCCCGGCGTTCTGCCCGTGATGAATAAGCAGGCGGTTGAGTACGCTGTCCTTGTGGGGCTTGCCCTCAACTGCGAAATAGCGAAATTCACAAAGTGGGACAGAAAGAGCTATTACTACCCTGACCTGCCGAAGAATTACCAGATAAGCCAGTATGATTTACCGCTCAGTGCGAACGGCTATATTGAAATACCGCTTGAATCCGGCCGGACTAAAAGAATCAGGATAATACGAGCACACCTGGAAGAAGATGCCGGCAAAAATCTGCACACAGCCGGCAATTTTTCGCAGGTCGATTTGAACAGGACCGGCACGCCCTTATTGGAGATTGTTACCGAGCCGGATATGAACAGCGCCGCCGAGGTGCGGGCATTGGCGGTTGAGCTCCAGCGAATGGTAAGGTTCCTGGGTGTCTCCGAGGCCGATATGCAAAAAGGCCACATGCGTTTTGAGCCGAACATCAATTTGATTATCACCAAAGACGGCACTGAATACAAAACACCCATAGTCGAAATCAAAAACCTCAACAGCTTCCGGGCACTTGAAAGAAGTGTGAATTACGAAGAGCAAAGACAGCTTGACGAATTCCTGGAGACCGGCCAAGTGATGGAAATGGGTAATAAAACCACACGCGGCTGGGACGATGAAAGGGAGGTAACCGTCCTTCAGAGAGAAAAGGAAGAGGCCCACGATTACCGCTATTTTCCCGAGCCTGACCTTGTGCCTGTGGAATTAACAGCGGAATGGCTCCAGGAGATTCGCAGTCACCTGTGTGAGCTGCCGATTAAAAGACAGCTCCGTTATGTCAATGAATATGGGCTGAGTGATTACGATGCAGGAGTTTTAACAGCCGAACGCTCGACATCTGATTTGTTCGACGAAGCAGTCAAAGCCGGTGCCGACCCGAAGCGAGTTTGTAACTTACTAACGCAGACCGGCCTGAAAATAGCAAATGAAAAGGGATGCAGCGTAGGCGATTTGGGCCTCAAACCCCAAAGCCTCGCACAGTTAGCTGGAATGATCGAAGTCGATACTATCAGCGTCAGTTCTTCGGCACCTATATTTGAAGCGATGGTTGAGACCGGTAAAGAGCCGCAAGTCTTGGCGGAAGAGCTCAGCCTGATTCAAAAAAGCGATGCGGGCGAGTTGGAGGCAATAGTTGACCAGGTGCTTGCAGAAAATTCACAAGCGGTTGAGGACGTAACCGGCGGCGGTAAAAAAAGCAAGAAAGCCAGGGGTTTTTTGTTGGGCCAGGTTATGCAGAAAACAAAGGGCCGGGCAAATCCGAAAGTTGTTTCCGAGATTCTCGCCAGGAAACTCGGTTGAGGTTCAAAACCTGCGGTAAGCTTGTCCCCGCGAAAGCGGGGAACCGCAGGCTAAATATTTAGCCCCACGTTTTACGTGGGGTTCTCACTAACAAATTCGGATATGAAAGAGTGATAGATAAAAAGGACAATGTATGAAAATAGAAAAAAGCAGCAATGTTAGTAAATGTGCAGTTGAGGTCGAGGGCGCAAAAGATGTGGAGATAAGATGGCTTATTTCCAAGGAGGATGGGGCGGAAAATTTTGCAATGCGGATGTTTGAATTGCAGCCTGGCGGACATACCCCTTTGCATACTCACACTCATGAACATGAGGTCTTCGTTATCGAAGGACAGGGTTTATTTGTCTGCGAAGGACAGGAGTACGAGTTTGGCGCCGAATACGTGATTTTTGTGCCCGGCGGCAAAGAGCACCAGTTCAGGAATACCGGCAATTCCGTTTTGAGAATGCTTTGCCTTATTCCGGCAGCGGCAGTATAAGACATAGGTGCTAATCTTGATGTGTTAACGCTCTTAAAGTTCAGCGCACAAATCCACAGCTTTTTTATGGCAACAAATTATTTTATATGGATCTTACTCAAAACAGAACCCTTGCGGTTATATAGTAGTTTACTGTCAGGCGCATTCTATTTTTATAATTAGTTCCTGTTGCAGAAACAGTATTTGTCATTCCCGCCCCGCATCGTGTGCGGGATAAACTCCAGCGGGAATCCAGTTTTTCGCTCTGGACCCCTGCTTTCGCAGGGGTGACATAGTCGATTTTCATTTTCCGCAAGAGATACTATTTTGCAAACATCAATAATAGCGTTTAGCCTTTGAAAATTTTGCTTTCCGTACCCGCGAGCAGTCTTTTTATATTTTCACGGTGTCGGATAATAACCATCAGTGGTATTGCCGTTGCCGCGATAAGCAATGGCCATAGACTGACAAAATCCCAGCCCGGTTTCAGGACTATCGCCATAATCAAAACGATGGGAAAAGTTACAGAAGCTGCGATGGATGCTAACGACACGTACCGCCATATCAAAACGACCACAATCCATATTGCAATTGCAAAAAAGGCACAGATTGTATAATAAGGCCAAAGCCCCAGCGCAACTCCAAAACTGGTTGCAACGCCTTTGCCGCCTTTGAATTTCACATATATCGGAAAGATATGACCTAAGATGGCCCCGCAGCCTACCGCCAGCCATAACCACAGCAGAATAACCTTTTCAGTCTGTGATTGAGTGGATAGCGGTCTTGTGAAAGACAACATTGCAAGCATAGGGACCATGCCTTTAAGCACATCTAACACAAAGCAAACATATGCCCATTTCCTGCCGAGCGCCCGCGATACGTTGGTTGCGCCGATATTGCCGGAGCCTATCGAGCGCAGGTCTTTGCCATGTGCTTTGGCGATGAGCAGTCCGAACGGTATCGAGCCGAGCAGATACGCTCCGATAATGGCAGGTACAAAAATTATATACATTATTTTCGACCTTTCCTTTGCAATATGGATTCATAAACATTTACCAATTGTTTGGCGGCTCGGCGGATTGAGATTTCTTCTTCTATGTTATCTTCAGCTATCGCTTGTGATGCTTTTTGTATATTGTTTGTATCTGTGAAATAGATAATCGCTTCGGCCAATGCTGATATATCTTCTGGCGCATCGATTACTTTACCGTGTCGGTCATTCACGAACAAATCCGTTGCGCCGTTGAATCTTGTGGTTATCACCGGCTTGCCCGCTGCTAATGCTTCGAGAATATATCTGCTCGATGGGTCATAGAAGGTAGGCAGAATAGCGACATCGGTTACTGACAGAGCGTCTTGAATATGCCCAATGTGCCCTAAGAAAACAACTCTTTTGGAAATATTAAGTCTTTTCGCAATATGGCGATATTTGTGTATTTTGCCGTTACCGGCAACGATTAAGTAACTTTTGCGTTCCGTATCGTAGCGTGCTGCTGCCGCCATTGCTTTTAGTAAAACTGCCAGCCCCTTTAATCTGAAATTGTTCGCTGCGAACAAGAAAAGGGCAGGATTATCTGCTTCTTTAAGACCCAGTTTAACTAATATTTGCGTGCGAAGTCTGTCGGCCTGGCCTGTGTCGATTTGCTTGTCTGTTTTTACGCCGTTAGGTATGACCACTATCCGCTGCGTATCGGTGCCGTAGTGTTGTTTGAACTGCTTTGCAACGTAGTCCGAAAGTGCAGCGATTACAGGCCCATCCGGCTGTCTGGCAAGCTCGCGCTCGGCCCGCAGAAGTATGGACCGGCGAAAATTAGTAAAAGCGCTGAGCCTCTTATAAGATTCGAGCAGCTTATTTTGATAACTGGCGGCATTACGCAAAATAGATTCGGCATACGTCCCGCCGCGCGGCTGATAGACATCGGCAATGTCGAAAGGTAAAACGCTGTGAATCAGACAATACTGATTTTCTGATAAATGTTTCCTTAATGATTCCGCGAAAGTAAAGTAACCAGTGCGCTTGCCGGGTATGTCCTGGCATAGGATGTGGATATTTTTAGCGTCTGTCTGCCCCTTTGCGGCAAGTATGTGCACTTCAAGGCCGAGTCCGGACAGCGCAGTTGTCAGTTCGAAAACCGAGCGTTCCGCACCCCCGAGCACTATATTCGCCCGTTCTATAATAATTGCTATTTTCTTGCTCATTTTATCCTGTAAGTATAAGCGTCCCGCTGTATCGCTTCAATACGAAAACACACATTTTGCACAGGTCCCGCACTCAAACCTCTCCTGAGCATCACTGAAAGATGTAGAATACATATTTTTCCTTGCATTTTCTGGAAATTCATCAAATGATATGATAAAGACGATGAAATGAGGTCCTCTAACTTTAAATAAACATCAGTCAGATGGACTACTTTGAACAACTAAGAATTTGGGATATTATACGTAAACTATATAAGAAATAATTGGCTTTGATCTATTATGAAATGTTCAATCATAACTCCAATCGGGCCTGGTCATGAGCAGTTGTTTCTCCAATGTCGAAACTCAGTCAATAAAGCAATAACTCAGTCAATGGGACCCTTTACGGAGATTACGCATAGACCGATTGATGACACCCAGGGATTAAAGGGGCGTTCTGCTTCCCGCAATTCTGAGGTCGCCGAAGCCGTTGCACATGGAGCAGACTGGATATTCTTCCTTGATGCTGATGACCTGATTATTATCGACGCTTTTGAGAAGGTTATGGATGCAGTAAAGCACTACGATGCCATTTGGGGTGCCATATGTGAGTTAAAGAAAGGTGCTTATTACCCTCAAATTCGAGATGAACAGGATGTTCCGATTCGGAATGTAGAAGATGTTATACTTATGGACCCGTTCTTTTCCCTGCAAATGGGCCACTTTGTCAAAGCCGAGGTTGCCCTCGCTAATCCTTTCAATGTGGAACTAAACACAGGAGAAGATTTTGACTACTATCTTAGAATATGGCACAAATATAGTTGTGTTAAACTCAAGGTTCCGATTTTCATAAATCGTCGGGGAATGCATTCCAAAGGGCCAAAGTCTGCTTCTGGTACAGACTGGAGAAGAAATGTAGAGGAAATTGTACGGCGATTCAAAAGGGAGAAACAGATTCAGCTCAACAAGTAGGAAAGCCAACAAATGCCTGATACCGTCTCCACTTCGTTATGCGGTTGAGATTGTTGTTAGCCAATGGTATTAAAAAACGGGAGAGAGGTTCACTGCATTGCCGGCTTTATTAGTAACGGCCAATGTAGGTGGGACTAAGCCAAAAAGCCCTACACTGGCTATTTCTTTTCTTTGGCCTGCTTTTGAAGTTCTTTTAGCTGGTCGGTTCCCTTTTGCCAGTATTCGAGCTGTTGCTCAAACGATTTTCCTTCAAGCTGCTTGTGAACCGATTCTGCGCCGCGACGTTTCATTTGAACACAGTTGAATGTTTTAGTCTTCATAATCTATGCGATATCATGCAAAAAATCCCGACAGAGAACAGGGATAGGCTCAGCAAAATCTCGAAGTCGTTCTTCCTCAAACATCTTGCAGGAGTTTTCCCAAAGCAATGACTTCATAATCTGTGAGTTTCTTTTGTTCAAGCAAATTCCGTATCAGCGTTGTAGTCCGCAGAATATTCGCACTTTCCGCGGATATATAATCACTTTCCGCGCTCATAAATGCGAACTCCCTTTTCTCGTACAATGGCGGCTATCGGTGGTTCCCGCGACAAATCCACCAGGTCAACAGGCTTGGGCAGTTCAAAAAACAATCGGCCATAGAACTCAAAGAATTTCTCGGGCGCCAAACCTTCAACGGCTATGTCGATATCTGTTGCCTTGTTTTCATCTTCCACAGCAGAGCCAAAAAGCCAGACTGTTTTTACCTTGAACTGCTCAGCACAAGCTTTGACAATCTCTTTAAACTCAGGTGAAATCATACTAAAACTCCTGTTACGACTGACCAGCCAACAATTAGGATTTACATCCGTATAATTGGCATCTACTGTATTCAATGCAAATAAAAAATCCTGCGCGCTAAGCACAGGGCTTTTATTCAAAAACAGTGAAACCTTTGATTTTAACATAACCGCTTAGCTTATATAAGGGACGTCTCTGCCGTGCTTTATATCGTGCCGTGCCATTCGCTCTGCTTTGTTTATTACTTTACGAATAAATATTTTGTCCTTTTTTGTGAGCTTCCTTTGGCCGGCATAGGCCATATAAAAACGCAGCCGGTCAGTCTTCGAGAAATGCTTGCCCGGGGCCGAATAATAAACTTGTGCAATATCTTTTATCTGAAATCGCCGGCGCAGGACGATTGGTCCAAAGACGCGTGCCAGGTCTATCAGATAAAATTTCCCGGTATCACTATAGAATATGTGGGAAAGGTAGAGGTCTCGATGGCGATAATTTGTCTCGTGAAATTTTCTTATAAAGATTGCTGATTGAACGATAAAGTTTCTTCGCAGTTTCAGATTTTCAACTGTAGTCGGCTTGTGGAAACAGTCGGGCAATTTCCGTTCTAAAGATTCGGCATCCGGGATTTTTTCAGTGATTATAAAGCTTCTTGTTTCAAACAAGGTGCCCCATTGTTCGCCGTAAGAGGTAACTTTCGGTGTATTTATGCCTGCTGCTGTTAGTTTATTAACCGCCTCGAGCTCACAGAGAGCGCAGCTTCTTCGGTTGTGCTGCGAGAGCCAGTTTCTAAGCTGGACTAAGACCGGCGGCCTGTCATAGCGTTTCATAAATACTGTAGTTGATGATGGCCACTGCGGCGAATTTATTTCAAATTGCAAGCGAGTGCGGAACTGTGCAAGATTGATTTTGGTTAGGTTCTCGGCTGCATCAAAAGAAAAGACCTCCTCGATGGAAGTTAAGCCTGATTTGCTGAACGCTGTTTTATAATCGCCGTCTATGAAAAATGATTTTGAAGTTTCTATAAATATCTGTTCGTCCATTGCTCAGATGCAATTATTAATCACTCGGGTCATTATCGTGCAGAAAATAGTCTGAGATAACGCCCATGAAACGATTATATTTGATGGCATAATGGGACAATCCTTTTTCCGAGAAGCGCAAGGAACATTTTTTATCTTCAGCTTGTATATTCGGAGATACTTTCGTCCACTGATCTTCATCCATAGCCAGTATTTCTTTGATGCGTTCGGCATAAAACTCGGATACGGGAAGATCTGAAAAGGCGTTGACGAACCAAGACATAATGCGCCCGATTTTTTTCAGCAGCAGATTGTGTTCCGGGCCGAATTCTAGACAAGACTCGTCTGTGAAATTTTTAAGTTTTTCCATTTTTTCGGAATTAATGTATCCACCATTGAGGCTGATTTGGTGCGCCTTTGTCCCTGGGAAAGGGAAAAAATAAGTCCAGCGAAATCGTCCGGGTTTTGCTGCGGCCATAAGCTTAATTGTTTCGAACAGGTCATCACGATCTTCGTGCGGAAAGCCTATTATCAGGAAGACGGAACTGTGCATCCCATGATCGGCGACCGTCTTAATTGCCTCGATAATTTTTTCATTGCTCATGTGGCGATTCAGAATCCTGTTTCGAATTTTCGGGCTGCCTGACTCCACTCCGAATTTAACGATTTTACAGTTGGCCTCCGCAAGAGCCCGGCTGCATTCATCATCGAAAAAGCTAACATGTGCGTTTATTACAAAGGGGATGCGGGAAACCTTTTTATAAGCTTTGCAGAACGCCTGTACGTATCGCTTATCAAAAGTGAATAGGTCGTCGTCGAATATAAACATTTTTATATTACGATAATTCTTCTGCAAATACTCAATTTCCTTAATCACCTCATCGACACTGAATCGCCGTATGTAATTAAGCTGCCTGAAGCTGCATTGAAGATCATCTTTATATGCTTTAACCATCACGTGATTGAAGCAGTAAGTACAGGAGAATGGGCAGCCTCGTGAAGCCATCAATCCGACCCAGCCATTTTTGGCATCTATAGTTCTCTGGAAATCCATGCTCTTATAGTCTTTTGGAGGCAGTTTTGTTAAATCCGGCAGGGGGCGCACTGGATTGATTTTGATTTTACCCTCGTTCACTAAAGCAAGATTGCGTACATTTTCTACGCTTTTTCCCTGTTCAAGCTTTTCAACGAATTCCGGAAAGGCGTCTTCGCATTCACCCCGGAAGGCGTAGTCGAACAGACCTGTTTCAAGGATGTTATGTGTGTTAAACAAAGTATGGATTCCGCCGATCACGAACGGAATGGAAAGCTTTTTTTTAGCCCAGGAAGCTAACTTTTGGGCATATGGCCATTGATTGGTTACTACTGAAAATGCGAGAATGTCCGGCTTTTCAGAGACTATTCTCTCGATGAATTCTTCTTCATCCGGCAGCGGCTTAATATCTTCGCAGAGCTGCCAAAATCTGACTTGATGTCCGGCTTGCTTCAAGACCGAGGCCATGTGTGCAACGCCATAATTGAAGCCTAATTGTGATTCTGCTGAAGGATAGATAAAAAATATTTTCATGATACTTATGATATTCCGTTAAGCGCATCCATGTTCACATGCGAGTCAATTATCCACAGTTTCTTTTGCGGGTTTGTCGAGGCGCTTAGGTGACGATATTTCCCGTATTTTCTGCCGACGCTCCGGGGGCTCTTGTATTGCTGGAGTTCGTTCTTCCATTATTCGCAAGATAACCTCGTCCGTATTAATATGTCGTGGGTTGGTTAAGGTGTTGATATGTACGATCTTGCATTGCGTATTTCCGCACGCACTCCACCGTCGAATAAAGTTCATATTATTGCTGCCTGCAAAAATAGTCAGAGTTGGTTTTTGCGCTGCAGCTGCGATATGCTGACAAGCTGAGTCGTAGCCGATAAATTCATCACACTCGGCAATAAGTGCTGCGATTTCGCCGATTGTGCACTCGACGCCCAGGATTCCGTGTGACATGCCGGGTAATTCGGAGTCTCCAAAGCGGACACCGGCAGTTTCGAAACCTCGATCCCTCAGTTCCGCAATCAGAGAGCCGGAGCGGGAAAGCTCGTCTTCACCGAAACCTCTGTCGAGAAGCACTACGGTTTGCGGGCTTTTCAAAATTTCCTGCAGCAGTTTTTTCTCGAAATCTGCGCCCAGTCTTTTTCGTGGATTCTCTCCTACGCCAAAATTTACTGTGATGAGTTTTCTGCAACCTGCGGCGCCAAGGCGGGCAGTCATATTTCGGGCCTGGTGTACGATGGGTGACGGCGTCCAAACATTCGGATAGCAAAAGTCGGATATCCCAAAAACAGTATCCATCCAATGATTTGTCCGTTCAGCCATACATGTGTTTTTCGCCCATGAAGGAAATTTCCGGCTGTTGAAAAACAGATAGTTTTCCCGATGGGTCAGCGGCAGAACACCCAGTTGAGAAATTCGTGAGTCTGGATCGATCAACAGAATATTCTCTTCGCAGTCGGGCGGCATCTCTTCGGCAAGAATGTCCAGAGTTTTATGCCAGCTTGAAAAGCGCTCTAAGAGTCCGCCACGCCGAGCGTAATTGAGCTGTTGGATTCGAATGTGTGGATTGCCCCCAAAGACGCCGGTGAGTTTTTTGTTGCCGATAATAGTAATTGCCGTTTGAGGAAAGATCTTAGCGAGGCGTTGTATCATAACGCTTAAAATGGCAACGTCGGCACCGATCGTCACACGAGACAGCAGAATGATTTTATCCGGAGGTTTGTTGATATCCCAGCTATACTCTCGACTATGTATGAAATTGGCCCGATGATAAAGACTTTCAAAGGAAAAAATTCTAAACTCGGTCAGTCGTTTGTCCAGTTCTTCTCCCGAAGGAATGTTTCGACAGTAAGTGATTACCTGAGACATGATTCGGTTGTAGATTTCCACAGGCATATCTTCATAATCATCACATAATTTTTCCACGATGATTTCAAAAAGAGCAGATGCAGCTATGTTATTGAGTTCCATATCTGAAAAAGACGTGGCCATTTCACAAAGCAGATCAATGTACTCCGGTTCAAAAGAACCTTTTTGATAGAATCGGTCGACGAAAGAAAAGGCAACCTTGCGCGATAACTGAAAGAGTTCGTCTTTCGGGCAGGTGACCTTTTTTAGGTTAGACCATATATTCCGATATACATAGGGCTCCATATTATTTGTTCTCTTTCAGAAGATTTCTTGCTGCTGTAAACACTTCGGCCACAGTTATTCCTGTCATACACTGGTGTTCCCTGGGGCATGTCTTTTTGTGGCAGGGCGAGCAGTATAGATCTTTTCTAATCACCACAGTTCGGTCAAGATTGGAAGCAGTGTAACGGGGATCTGTCGGCCCCATAATGACAACCACGGGAACATCGAATGCCACGGCATAATGCCGTGGTCCTGTATCATTCGTGATTAAGAGACTGCATCTTTGGACCAAAGGTTTCAAAAGTTCGAGATCGACTACTTCGTCATGGGTATTGATGATTTTGGCATGGCTTTTTTGCAGAATAGCCTGTACGATACGCTCTTCACCAGGACCGGCAAGAAGCAGAACTTTTGCGTCAAGTTCTTTTTCGCATAATTCGGCCAGTTCGGCAAAATATTCCGGAGGCCAGCATTTAGACGCACCGAAGCTTGCTCCGGGATTTAGCCCGATCACAAGGTCATTTTTCCGAACCCCGTGCTTTTGAAATAGCGATTCTGCACGTTTGAGAACCTGTTCCCCGATATAAAGCTTTGGCTGTACTTTATCAGGAACACTTAATCCCAGCCAGCGGCAGATTCCGAGGTAATATTCAGTCGTAGGTATAGGTACAATTCCATGGTTATTACGCACAGGTTTCGGGCCGCCGCTAAGAAACATACCTCTCAAATTCCGGCGGTAGCCATAAATATCTTTTACTCCGCCGAGCCAAACGCTAAGAAGCGATCGGACTGAGTTAGGCAGCAAGACAGCCATATCAGCTTTGCACTCCCGTATCTGCCTGGTCATATGCCAGAATCCGCCCCATGATTTATCATCAGAATCGATGAAGCCATCAAACCATGGGCCGTCCCTTAGTATACCCTTGGCTCGATTTTTCACTATACCTATAATTTTCGCCTCGGGAAAATTATTCCGAATGCAATCCAGCGCAGGAATTGCCATAACTATATCACCCACCCAGTTAGGACAGCGTATTAGCAGAGTGTTAATGTGTTTTCGATCCCTTTCCATAATACGTTTAGCCGAAACTTCCGGTCTTATTCTGTTCTGCCCGATAGGAAATTGTGGCTTCCGGGAAGCTATGATTCTTTTAACTATTAAATTCTATGGATTGCGAACACCTTATTTATGTGTTTGCAAACCGGCATAATATCAAATTTGCAGTCGGTTTCACAGATTTAAATACGAAATCCGAGTGCTAAGGTACCTGAAATAACTTGTTAGACAATCAGAGGCTCAATATTGTACCTGGTGGCCGATTTATACCCTAATCGGCGTTTTCATTGTCTAAAAACTTTGTAACAGTAGCTTAGTGTTATGAAGAATTAATGGCAGTAAACTTTTACGTGCCAGAGGATTAGCGAAAAACCGGACTTAAAATGAGCAGCAATCATTACGATTGAGCTGCTAAACCGGCTTGCAAATAATGGTGTCACAAAATTAAAAAGGCAGCCACTGTTGAATATTTGTATCTCGCTTAAAGATTTTACCCGAGCCTATTTCTTTCCCTGCATTATGTAGAAAGTTAATGACATAAGCTGTAAGACCATAGCAAAGCCGAGTGCAATGAAGACCGAATTGTCCTGCCTGTTTGGACTCATCAGGAACCATATGGTCATCAACAAACAAAACAGAACAAGAATTTGTATAATGCCGGCCATCAGTCTCATTATGGAAAACTCACCGAACATATCGGTCCGCTGCATACTTTTTAGGTGTTTGAGAATGCTGTTTAGCAGCTGTTCGGTTCTGTCACCGGTAATGTCCTCTTCTCTGGATTGTGTTTGCGGCTCTTGTAGCGCTGATTGAAGTTGCTGTTCCTCGATTTGCGAGACCGGTTCAGCAAACTCCGGAGTCTGTTCAGTGGTTTGCGAAACCGGTTCAACGACCTCTGGTATTTGTTCAGTAGCTTGCGAAGCCGGTTCGACGACCTCTGGAATTTGTTCAGTAGCATGCGAAGCCGGTTCGACGGCCTCTGGAATTTGTTCAGTAGCTTGTGAAGCCGGTTCGACGGCCTCGGGAATTTGTTCAGTAGCTTGCCGAATCCGTTCAGTTTGAACCGTTGGGGCCGACTGAGCTTGCACTTCCACCTCAGCGGACGAACGGTGATGTTTTTTTATGATATTGACCACCTCCTTAATATTTACAGCCTTGTAGTCCGGCCTGGGCTGGCCCGGCTCGAGCCGTTGTTGATGGGAGGGAAGGTCTATCAATATGGTTTTGCAGCCGGCATGTAAACCGGCCTCCATGTCGCTGATGCTATTCCCAACGCACCAGGATTGACCAAGATCGATATCCATCTCCTCAGCGGCTTTCAGCAGCATTCCCGGATTCGGCTTTCTGAAGTCACTTTCTTTACGGTATTTTTTAACTGCTCCATCCGGATGATACGGACAGTAATAAATCCCGTCTAAAAATGCCTTCTTTTCTGCCAAAAGTTGCTCTAAGCGGTTGTGAATTTCGCCAAGGACTTTCTCAGTAACGATACCACGTGCCACAGCCGACTGGTTCGTGACAACGACCAGCTTATACCCGAGGGCTTTAAGCTCAATAAGTGCCTCAGCAACGCCTTCCAGCAGCTTTACCTGCTCCGGACTATTGATATAGCCGGTATCTTCAATCAGCGTGTCGTCACGGTCTAAAAATATAGCTTTGTCAGACATTTTTATTAAAACTTATCCTTGAAGGCTCTAACAAAAAATGTTATTGCGAGGCCCCTGTCTTGCTTTCGTAAGAAAGCAGGGGGCCGTGGCAATCTCTGAGTTTCAAATGATAAATCTCATTTTATTAGATACTCTTAGCTTGGTTATTGGCAAAACTGCACTCCACAAGGTCACAGATTATATGATAAGCAAGCTGATGGATTTCCTGGCTGCGCGCCGTTGATTCGGCATCGGCGCAAAAACAAATATCGGCAATTTGTTCGAGCTTGCTGTTATTCGCACCGTTAAAGGCTATTACATAGGCCCCTTTTTTCTTTGCTGACTCGGCGGCGGCAATGACATTCGCCGAAGTGCCGCTGGTCGAAAAAGCCCACAGAATATCACCTTTTCTGACCAGCGCTTCTACCTGCCGTGAAAAGACGTTCTCATAAGCGTAATCGTTGGCAATGGACGTGATTATGGAAGTGTCGGTTGTAAGTGCCACCGCTGCTAAAGCCTTTCGTTCCCTTTTGAATCTACCCACCAATTCGCCGGCTATATGTTGAGCATCCGCTGCTGAGCCTCCGTTGCCGCAGAGATAAACGGTGCCGTTGTGCTCTAATGCTTTTGTTATGGCCTCGGCAATTGATACGACCTTTTCGATACCGCTTGTCTCGAATTCAGCGGTCATCTTTTTGTGTGTTTCGATGGTCTCGATAATTTGTTTTCTTATATCTTCGTTCATCAGGATTTTGCTTCCTATATGTCTGTCATTGCGAGGTCTGCGAAGCAGGCCGTGGCAATCTCATCCGCTACGTTTTAGATTGCTTCGTCCGTTGCAGGCGAACTCACAATGACGGAAAGAACGCTTACCTTGTTCATCAGGATTTTGCTTCCCGTGCCTTCATTTTTTCGATTATTACGGTTGAGCTTTTGCCTTCCACCAACGGCGCAAGAACGACCTTGCTGCCGAGGGATTCAACAAATTCACGGCCGACAACGCCTTTCTCTGCCCAGTCCTCGCCTTTCACTAATACGTCCGGCTTTACTTTCTTGATTAAGTTAAGTGGGTCCGGCTCATCGAAGAGCGTAATATAATCGACCATTTCCAATGCAGCTAAGACAATGGCTCTGTCGTGTTGATTATTAATTGGTCGAGCAGGGCCCTTAATAATCTTTACTGAGCTGTCACTATTTAGTCCGACAACAACTACATCACCCTGCGACTTACAAAATTTCAGATATTCGATATGCCCTTTATGTATCACGTCAAAACAGCCGTTTGTAAAGACTATAGTCTTTTTTCCCTTGCGATGCCAGGTAAGTTCGTCCAGCAAAAGGTCAATCGAGCGCACCTTGCCGCTTGCACCTCGCTTCTGATTAACAATCTCATTGACTATTTCTTCAATGGTTACCGTCGCAGTGCCGAATTTTTCCACTTCGATTCCACCGGTTATGTTGGACAGCTGCACGGCGGTTTCGTAATCACAACCGGCGGCCAAAGTTATTGCAAGCGTCGCCAAAACCATATCACCTGCTCCGGTAACATCATAAACACTGCGGCCCCTCGTGGGTATGATTTGACTTATATCTTCTGTTCTAAGATATGCGCCTTCCTTATCAAGTGTGATTACCACAGCATCGAGCTTAAACTTTCCTGCAAGCTCTTCTGCTGCCTTGGAAGCAGTTTCTGCATTTGTTATCTCATAACCCACCGCCGCGGAAGTCTCTTTGCGGTTCGGCGTAATGACGGTGGCACCGAGGTATTTGGAATAATCGCTTGTCAGTGAAGGGTCAACGATGACCTTTTTGTCTGCTTCACGGGCCAATTGTATCATTTCTTGACAAACCGCCGGACTAAGCAGACCCTTGTCATAGTCCTGCAGGCAAACAATATCAGCCGATTCTAATTTGTCTTTGTAAGTTTGCAAAATCGCCTCGTTTACTTCATCAGCGAGTGGCTCTGTAGGCTCATAGTCCATTCTGATTAATTGCTGCCGATGAATATGTTGTGCAAGACCTATGAGTCTTTGTTTGCTGATGGTGGGGCGGTTGCTTACTTTATGAAGGCCGCTGATATCAGCCCCGATTTCTGTCAGCTTTTGTTTAAGGATTTCGCTGTTCTGGTCGTCTCCGATAACACCCAGACACAAAGGTCTCGCCCCCAAGGCGGCTATATCGGCGGCTACGGAGCCTGCTCCGCCGCAGCGATATTCCCTTTTGGTAACTTTCAGTACCGGCACAGGCGCCTCCGGACTGATTCTCATCGCATCGCCGTAGATATAGACATCGAGCATAAAATCACCCACAACCAGAACTTTCGGCGAGCCGAGATTCGTTACCGTTTTTAGCAGGTTTTCATACATAAAACATAAGCCAATCGTTAATCACTTTTGCTGGATTTTACCTGCTAACGTCTTTTCAATCAAGCCTCTTAGTTTTTTCTCCCCAGCTAAGAATTTTATCTCAATGCCTATATATCCAAGCGGGATGTCTTTTTTCAACAATGCCAGCCGTTTGATTTTGGTCCAGTCTTTTTGTGTGGTCAGTATCAAGTCCGCCTTGAGGCATTCGGCTTGTTGGTAAATATCAGTTAAACAGTCGTCTGTGTAGTGGTGGTGGTCGTTATAAACCTTTTCGCCGGCAAGGTCGCAGCTCAGGCTTTTAATTGTGTTCAAAAAAGAGTCCGGATTGCCGATACCGCAAAAGGCAAATATCTTTTTGTCATTGAGGTGGTCGAGACTGATTTCTTTATTATCCGTTGATTTTACATAAGCGGGGGAGTGTATCGACCTTGCAATTATCATATTCGGATTGATTGCTTCCAGCTTCTTTTCAATTTCGCTCAATTCAGCCTCGGTGATTTGGTCGCACCTGGTAATAACAACGGCGCCGGCCCGCTTAAGTGATGCGATGGGCTCTCTGAGCAGCCCCGCTGGAAGCATTTTGCCGTAGCCGAAAGGTTGTGTCCCGTCAATGGTTATAATGTCCAGGTCTCTAACTAATCGCCGATGTTGAAATCCATCGTCCATAATCAGAACTTTCGCGCCAAATTTGTTAATGGCCTCAGCTGTTCCTGCAACGCGGTCCGGATTGACAATCACATTGACCTCCGGACAACTTTCGGCCAAAATAGCCGGCTCATCTCTATAGTCTTGAGTCTTGCCTCTTGAGTCTTTCGCTGCCTTGTATCCTCGCGTAAGTATTGCACACTGAGAACTTGAAATCTGAAATTTGGAATCTGAAATTATCTGTTTGCACAGCCAGACCACAAGCGGCGTCTTACCTGTCCCGCCTACGGTTATGTTACCGATGCTTATGACCACTGCATCTGCGCGATGTGCTTTCAGCCATCCGTTGGAATATAGAAAATTGCGCGGCCGAACAGCAATCGAGTAACCGGCCGCAGCGACCCCTAAAAGCAAACGCAATAGCCCCGCACCCAAGCCGGTTTTTTTACCTGATATCAATTTTTTAAAATTATCCTGGTTCATTGTTTAAACAGTATTTGAGAAATAATTTACAGCAAATAATAGTAAATGGTCGATGGAAAATAGTAAAGTAAATCTTATTAAAAGGGAGGTCAGGTCAAATGATAACGCAGGATGATGTGATTTATTTCATACTCACCGATAGGTTCTTTGACGCCGATAGCGGCAATAACGCCTTGGTTGATAAGAACGAGCTGAGAAGGTATCATGGCGGCGATTTTGCAGGTATCGTTGAGAAAATACCGTACCTGAAAAACCTTGGCATAACCGCCTTATGGATAACCCCGGTCTATCTTAGCGTCGGGCGTGTCGGTGATAGCGATGGGTACCACGGATACTGGGCGCTGGATTTTAACAAGGTCGACCCGCATTTATACTCTAACGACCCTGCCTTGGCCGAAGGTAGTAAGGAATACTTAAAACGCCTCTCTGTAAAATTGCATGAAAACGGCATAAAGCTCATTCTTGATATGGTGGTCAACCATACCGGCTACCATAACGAGACCTATACTCAGTATCCTGAAAAAGAAATAAAAGATGACTGGTTTAACGAAGGCGATTCCGATGACCTGGCCAAAAGCCAGTTATGCGGCCTGCCCGACTTAAATCATAGCAAGCCCGATGTGGTTGATTATTTCGTCAACAATATCACGGAGTGGATTGAGCAGACTCAAATTGATGCGATTCGGATGGATACTGTAAATCATGTTGAAGACACCTTCTGGTATCATTTTAAATCCTACGTCAAGGGTAAGCACCCGGACATAACCCTGATAGGAGAGGTTCTTGAATGGGATATCGGTTCGATTTCACGTTATCAAAAGGAGCACGATTTCGATACCTTGTTCGACTTTCCCCTGTGCGAGGTGGTGAAGAAGACCTTTATCTACAATGAAAGTATGACTACCATCGCAAGGCCGAGAATTTCGCAGTTCGAGCCTCGCGGAATACTGGACAATGACAAGCTGTACACCAATGCCAACAGGCTGGTAACTCTTCTTGACAACCATGACCTCAGCAAGAGATTCATAACCGAGGTTATGGACAGGTGGGGACGCTGGGACAGAGTCAGGGCCAATAAGATACTTAAGCTGGGTTTGTCGTTTTTATTCACGACCAGGGGCATCCCTCAGATTTATTACGGCACCGAAATCGGTATGGAAGGATACTGCGACCCCGACAACAGACGTGATATGCGCTGGGAAATATTCGGTCAGAATTGTATGCCGCTCGAACAATACGAATATGAGAAGGAAATATTCGAGCACACGAAAAAGCTCATCGACATTAGGGGCCAAAACGAAGCCGTTCGATACGGCTATCTTTTCACCCTGTTCTCGGATTATTTTGTATATTCCTATCTGAGGGAATTCAAAGGCAACACGATAATTGTCGTAATAAACAACGGTTTTGAGAATATGCCTTCTCCCGTCACCATCAGGTTCGATGAAAATGCAAATATCCCGCAGCGGATTAAAGACAATCTAAAGGGCAAAACTTTTGTTAATTTGCTCGATTCGGCAGACACGGTTGCCGTTGAAGATGGCCGCCTGAACGTTCAGGTCCCCGGCAAGGAAGCAAAAATTTACAAGGCCTCGTGATTGAAACTGCATTTTCCGGTTTATCTTTTTTTCAACGAAAACACAGGGGCGAAGTGGAGACACGAAGTGGCGGTAGCTAAATCTATTTAAAACATTGCGCATTAACCGCCAATCGCCTGATCTGATCCATTGCCTGACCAAGAATCGACAATTGGCAATCGCTTGGCAATCACTCCATCGCCCTGGCCTCCCGTAGAATACCCACAATCTCCTCCCTGTTATACATCCTGGCAAAATACAAAGGCGTCCAACCTTTGTAGTTCTTCGCGTTAACATCGGCCCCCTCCCGGATCAGCCGCTCAACCATATCCGCCCGCCCCTCCATCACCGCAATATGCAATGGCGTTTGCTTCCACCGATCCCGTGTATTAACATTCGCCCCCTTCGCCAACAGCCATTCAAATGCCTCCCAATCATATCTTCTGATTGCCTGAAACAGCGCCGTCTGCCCGTGCTGACCCAGATTTTCGATCACCCGCGGGTTCCTCTCAACCATCGTCTCGGCCTTGGCAAACTCACGCCGTCGCATAACCCAATGAAATTCCGTATCATTGCGGGTGTAATAGCACCCCCCGCCCCCCAGAACAACACAAACCAAGACCACACCCAGAATCGCCCTCATAACCAACTATCCTTTCAGCAATCCACTCGGAACCTTCACGATGCTGCCGCTAATCCCGCCGCCGGTGCTTAGCTCCATGCCTCTGCAGAATCTCGACAATCTCTGGCTTTGGCCTGCTACTTGCAATATCCAACGGCCGCCAACCATCCTTGGTCTCCGCGTTAACATCCGCCCTCGCCGAAATCAGGTATTCGACCATCTTAACGCGCCCGGTCTGACAGGCCAGGTGCAGAGCAGTCCAACCCGCGCGACCCCGGTCGTTTACATTTGCCCCGTGCTCGACGAGCATCTTTGCCATTTCCATCTGTCCCGTCTCGGCAGCTGACATCAACGCAGTATTGGTCTCGGTCCCACTATGCTGTGGATCCGCCCCGGCCGCAATCAGAACCTTGACAACCGCGAGCCTCTGACCGCCACTGGCAACCTCCAGAGGCCGCTGCCCCCTGTCAGTATCCGCATTGACATCCGCTCCCGCTAAAATCAGGTATTCGACCATCTCAACCTGCCCGAACCTGCAAGCCTCATGCAGAGCAGTCCAGCCCCCGCGAACTCTGCCGTTTACATTCGCCCCATGCGCCAACAACACCTTCGCCGCCTCGATTTGCCCCGTCGCCGCAGCCCAACTCAAAGGCGTATTGCCCCTGGTCCCGCTCTGCTCCAGATCCGCCCCCACCGCAATCAGAACCTCCATAACCTCGATATGCCCGTGCCCTGTCGCATGATGCAAAGCGATCTCATTACCCTCGATGCTCCACAAATTAACCTTCGCCCCCCTCGAAAGCAACAATTCCACCATCTCGACCTGCCCGTTAGCCGCCGCCTCATGCATAGGCGGAACCCCGCGAGCCAATATACTCCGATCGTTGACATTCGCCCCCAACCCAAGCCGAAACTTCACATACTCCAAATCCCCCCGCCCCGCAGCCTCCTGCAAACTCATACACCCACCAACCAAAACCAATGCAATCAGCCCCAAGACCCAAAACCGCTTCCTGCTCATTCTCACACCTCACTATCCCTGAACCACCTTGCGCTGACATTTCCCTATGAGTTAAATGTCTGTTTACGTTGGTATAATTCTCTTTCATGAGAGTAACTGCCTTGTAGCCGCTGCGCAGCGGCTACAAGGCACGCGGACCAGGATGCGGCAGGGCCCGGGACAGGCCAATTCGCCAAAAATCCAGTTATATTAAATTTATTCTTCAATTTTTTTAATAATGGCGTCCGCCATCTGGCTTGTGCCCACGGCCGTCGGGTCGTCGCGGTGCGGCTTCATATCGTACGTTACGCTTTTACCCTCGGCTATCACCGCTGCAACTGCGTTTTCGAGCTTGTCCGCCTCGGCCATTTTACCCATATGTCTTAACATCAGCACACCGCTGAGTATCAGGGCCGTCGGATTGACCTTGTTCTGGCCTTTGTATTTCGGTGCACTGCCGTGTGTCGCCTCGAAGATAGCCCCTTTCTCGCCGATATTTCCGCCTGGCGCTACTCCAAGGCCGCCAACCAGACCCGCACACAAATCACTCAATATATCACCGTAAAGATTCGGCAGCACGAGGACATCGTAAAGCTCCGGCTTTTGAATCAACTGCATACACATATTATCGACGATGCGGTCCTCGAACTCGATATCGGAATTTTTCTTTGCGACCTCCCGGCTTACCTCAAGCCATAATCCATCGGTAAACTTCATAATATTCGCTTTATGAACGCTCGTTACCTTTTTACGCCCCATCTTACGGGCGTAGTCAAATGCGAATTGAACAATACGCTCAGTGCCTTTGACCGAAATGGGTTTTATGCTTATGCCGGAATCGCCGCTTATCTTTCGGCTGCTGTGTTTATTTATCCAGTCGATAATTTCAGCCGTGTCGTCTTTGCCTTTTTGAAATTCAATCCCAGCGTAAAGGTCTTCAGTATTTTCCCGCACAACCACAAGGTCGATATCGGTATATCTGCTGCGTACGCCTTCATAGCTTTTGCATGGTCTAAGGCACGCATACAAATCGAGCGTTTGGCGAAGATGAACGTTTATACTCCTGAAGCCCTTCCCGACCGGCGTGGTAATTGGGGCCTTTAGCGCGACGCCGGTCTTCTTAATCGACTCTACCGTGGCCTCCGGCAGGGGGGTACCTTCTCGTTCCATTACATCGGTGCCGGCCTCTTTGATGAGCCAGTTGATATCCGCACCCGTAGCATCAATACATCTTCGCGTCGCTTCTGCAATTTCCGGCCCAATTCCGTCGCCAGTAACCAACGTTACGTCAGTCATTTACAATTCTCCAAAATCCTAACAAAACCGACACCTTACCTGTTTATAAAGGAATTGTCAACGATACGCTTTCCAAATCTTGTATATGTTTAGGTGCTGTTGATTTCTTGGTGGCACGGCCATCTTGGCCGTGTTTTCACTCCACAGTCCAAAGGACTCCTTTTGATGGGTGGCAGCCTCAAGCGAGTCCCGAAAAATCGAGACAAGCTTGGGGATGGTTCAGTAGGGGCGGTTCGCGAACCGCCCTTTCTAACTTCTTATAAAATTGTTAAATTAGGCGATTATGCTATAATAATTCCACGTAAATTCTGTCATAAGGAGATTCGAAATGAAACTATATCTTGTCCAGCATGCAAAGGCTGCCTCAAAAGAGGCCGACCCCCAGCGGTCGCTCACTGAAGAAGGCCGGTGGGATATGCAAAAGGTTTCTGATTTCATCGAAACATTGGACCTGTCCGTCGATTATTTATGGCACAGCGGCAAAACACGCGCGCAGCAGACGGCCGAAATTCTTGCTGAAGTGGTCGAAGTCACTAAAGAAATGTCGGCTCATGATGGCCTTTCGCCGAACGACGACATTACGCCGTTAAAAGACGAATTAATCTCGAAAAATCAGGACACTATGATTGTCGGACATCTCCCTTTTATGTCTAAGCTTGCGTCGCTGCTTTTAACCGGCTCCGAATCATCCAACACGGTGGCATTCAAGAACGGCGGTATCGTATGCTTGGATTATTCTGACGATAATCAATGGCAGCTCCAGTGGATGATAGTGCCGGACCTTTTGTTATAAGAGTAGAATAGTTGAATAGAATTTGAAGCGGTTTACAGGAAAAAGCTAATGTGTTTTACGAGACTTCCTGTCGGCTTCGAATATATCTTAGAAATTATTAGAGCTTCAAAGAAGGAGTATATCATGCAAAAAGATTTGTGGCGAAATATCCGGCTAAGTCTCTTAATCGCTCTAATCCTCCAGCTTCAAGTTTGCCTGGCCGCCCGGCCCGGTGAGGTTGTAAATGTTGTCCCGTTCGGCGAATTGAAACAGTGGGACGCCGATGGAAAAGACTACGGTGTTATCTGGGAAGATGCTCGTGACATCTTCCGTGTGGAAGTCGGGTTTGCCGGCTCGGCTCCTGTTCCGTCACCGGATACTGTTAGGTTGGAATACTGGCAGTCATCGTGGCCGGTGCACCGAATCCCTCGGGGTGAGCCATCGGGTGCCGGCGGCTCCGGCTGGCTCAACGTGGGCGACTGGTTTCAGGGCAAATGGCTGACAGCCGACACAAATCTTAAAATCGACGGCACCACGTACACGTTCACCTTCAATCCGGTCAATGCAAAGGAATTTCCAAAACTGACGGACTTCCCGGCCCCTTATCGTTCAACCTTAAAGCTGCGTGTGATTGCCGCTTCGCCGCTGCCGAAAATTAATACGTTCGAAGCTTACACCGATTCAATCTGGGAAAAGCTCGAATTTGAAATCGAGTGGGGCCGGACCGCTCGAAAGCAACGGCAGGTCTGGGACGGACGGCTCGAAATTTTCAATGGCCTGATTGAACAGGTGCGCCCGATTTCGAATGCAAGCAGGGTCAAAATCAACACTAAAGAATATGGCTGGACCTCCAGAGTTCGCAAAAGGGCCGATGGCATTCACGCCCGCATCCTCTACGTGAAAAAGAAGGCCTATCACTCATTCGACGAAACCGTTGTAACCGTCCGTACCGCTTGTGAGACGTTTTCCTTTGCCGCCTCGGACTTAATCGAAGCCGGCTATATGTTTTTGCCGGATTTCGGCGTCATTGTTCGCAGAGCCGGCGACGATACGACTTACGAATCGGCCCAGAGGCTCTGGAAAAATAACGCGGACAAAAATATCTACCTGCGGGTCTCGAAGGTACCTGAGCAGACATTGCCCCGCGCCTGGCAGGACATCCCGGCTAAAGAGCCTTTCTATATCCCGCTCGGTTTCGATGGCGGCAGACAATATTTTGGCGTGAACCCCGATGGCAGTGTCTTCTGCCAGTCTAATTGGCCCTCTCGAATCCCCGGCCGCGATACAAAACGCTGTTTATACGAGGGCGGCTCAATCAATTATCGATTTGGCCTTTCCGATGCCGCCCTCATCGACCGCCATATAATCGATGGCTGCCTCCCGATGACTGTCACCCACTTGGAACGTGACGGTGTCCATTATCGCCAGACCGCCTTCGTTGTCCCCTTCGATGGCGTGCCCGGTCCTGACGAGCGTATCCTTGCCGATGACACGCTTGTTTTGATGAACCGGTTCGAGATATGGCCGAACGATAATACCGGCAGGGAGGCAAAAATCGATATAGAAGTTGTCACAAGAAAAGCCGAGAAACTGATTGTTGATAACGGCCGGATTTATGTTGAAGGCACAGAGCCTCAGCGCCTGCGAATGCTTGTTACTTCGGATAATTCACCTGACGGCTATTCGCTGAAAGCACAAAACGAGAAAGTGACCTATCGAGCCAAACTCACCGCGGATGCACCCAAACGCACACTTGATATAGCCATACCGTTTATCACTCTAACTGATAGTGCGGAGTGGGAAAAGCTGCGCGCCCTTAAGTTTAACAAAGCGTTCGAATCTGTTTACGCATACTGGCAGAAGCGCGTGCAGGAAGGTACGCAGATTTTCACGCCCGAGCCGATGGTCAACGATTTCTATAAAGCGCACATTTCACACCTTCTGCTCAACACCGACCGTGAGGTGGGAACCAGCGACCGTTACGTGGCAAGGGTCGGTACCTTCTCCTACGGCGCATACAGTAATGAATCGTGCATGATGGTCAGTGACCTCGACCGTCGTGGATACCACAGGCGCGCCGAGCGGGCCCTTGAAACCTGGCTGCACTACCAGGGCACTGTCGGCCTGCCGGGCGACTTCTCGACGACCGAAGGCCAGTTCTACGGTGCGGCCGGCTACGAGTCGGGAGGATATAATCAGCACCACGGCTTCGTGCTCTGGTGCCTCGGCGAGCATTACTGGTACACTCGCGATAATGCCTGGCTCAAACGGGCCGCTCCGAATATCGTAAAGGGCTGCGAATGGATTATTCGCGAACGCCGGCGCACCATTGCGGAAGCTCAGCTTTCCCCAATCCGAAAAATCGAACGCGGCTTGCTCCCCCCGGGCTTCCTCGAGGACATAAGGGACTGGCGCTCCTGGCTTTCCACGAACGTCTATTCCTGGTGGGGAATGCAGAACGCAGCCGCCGCACTCGATGCAGCCGGCCTGCCCGAAGGCCCGAGTCTCCTAAAAGAGGCCGCCGCCTACCGCCGGGACATTCTCAACGCCTTTACCGAGGCGATGCACCGCTCACCCGTTGTAAGACTGCGTGACGGCTCCTGGATACCTCACGTACCGCCGGATGCCCATCGCCGCGGCCGAACATTCGGTTGGATTACAGAAACCCTCGAAGGACCCATCCACATGATTCGCACCGGCATCATCGAGCCCTCGGATCGCCTCTCAACCTGGATTATCAAGGACTTCGAGGACAACCTCTATATCTCCGAGCAGTACGGCTATAATATCGTCGGCGAGGAATTCGAACGCTACTGGTTCAGCCGGGGCGGCATATCTATGCAGGCCAATCTCCTCTGCAACCCAATCCCCTATCTCCTCCGCGACGAGCCCGAACACTTCCTCCGTGCCTACTTCAACGCATTTGCCGTCAGCTATTTCCCCGACACCCGTATGATGACCGAGCATGCCCTGCCCAATATCGGCGACCATCGCGGCGACCACTACAAGTCTTCCGATGAAGCCAATTCGACCTACTGGCTCCGTATGATGTTCGTACAGGAAAGGGGCAATGACCTTTGGCTCGGAGCCGCTGTCCCCCGTTACTGGCTGGCCGATGGCAAACAGTGCGGCATCGAAAACGCCCGGACCTATTTCGGCCCAATGTCCGTCAAATGGCAGTCGAACGTTGCGGCCGGACGAATCGAAATGATTCTCGACCCGCCGCGCCGAAATCCGCCGGAGAAAATCTTCGCCCGTTTCCGCCATCCCGAAGGAAAAAAGATAATCCGCTGCACCGTCAACGGCAAACCCTATGAAAACTTCGACCCTGCAAAAGAGTGGCTCGTGTTTTTACGATGGCCCAAAAAGCCGCTCAGTGTCGTAGCATATTACGATTAAGACTTTGCAGCAGAAGGCCTGTTCGGTGAGGGTGCAGGAAGAATTTAACTTATAAGGTTCTATTTTTTATGAGTACCAGTATCTTTTTCCTTTAAGGAAAGCGGCGGGACCTTCCTTTTTGAGTTTTCGCAGGTTTTTTAAATGGGCCACACCGTGGTTCATCTCGAGGAACCTGAGCTTTTCACATGTAGAAAAATCATCGCATTCCCAGCAGCCCTTGAGTTGCTTCTTTCTGGAGCAATTTCTTACCTTGCAGTTCGGCGGCCCGCCGTTACCTCTGCAGGCCTTTTTGCAGCGCATTTTCACCATTGTGCCGAGCAAATTATAGCACTTATCATAGTCCTTAAATTCCTTGAAAAAAGGCACCTTTGCCAGCATATCCGCCATCTTATCGAACCGGTGGTGCCTCAGCTCCTTTCTAAGGTCTCTTGCGAGGTTAGCAACAGTTTGCGTTTGGCCGGTACAGTCCCCGCAATAAAGACCGCAGTAGCCGATTAAATCCGTCTTTTTGGTCATAACATACCCCTCGCTATATAAATAATTATTATCTCTAACATAGTATAGCAAGCTTGCTAATGAAATCAAGATTCGGAAGGTTAGAACATTGACAATAGTTTTGAAAATTGAAAAAGCCCCGTCCCGGGACAGGACTTTTGGTTCAAGAACAGTTAAAGTTGTAATTCAGCTCAATTTTTATCGAATCCGGCGATTGCGTTTTTTGCAATACCTGCGAGGCCTGGATGATGTGTGTCACGGCATGTTGAACCTGCCGGAAAATTGTTGAAATTAAGATGAAATTTTGTTATTATGGCACTTGATGTCTACAGGAATGTTTCAGTGAAGTATATGTGAGAAATATCGGTATAATGTTCTTATAGCTTTTGCCTGAGTGCGAGCTTTTAGATTCTTAGTTGTAAAGCCTTAGCTGCAATAAGGAGGACTGATGTGAGTTTCGGGATGAGCCTGAGCAATTGGGTGGTGATGTTAATATTCCTGCTGGGCCTGCTCAGTAATGCCAACGCACAAAACATCACCAGCTCCGCGGAGGACTTTGAAACGAATGATTTTAGAAAATTTCCCTGGGAACATCCCGGGGATGCAAGCTGGGACACTACACGGCAGGAGAGTCATTCCGGGAGCTATAGCGCTGAGTCCGGCTCGATTGAGGATGGTGAAAGAGCTACTCTGCGAGTGACCCTTTATTGCGTATCCGGTGATATCACCTTCTATCGCAAAGTCTCTTCGGAGTCGGATTATGACCATTTGGAATTCTATATCGATAGTGTAGAAATGGACAAGTGGTCGGGCGAAGAGGATTGGGCCGAAGTGTCTTTCCATGTGGACGGGGGCAAAAGGACCTTCGAGTGGACCTATTCAAAGGACGGCTCGGAGTCCGGAGGCGACGACACGGCGTGGATTGATGATATAGTATTTCCAGTGGGTGGAACTAATAAGCCCACCGGAATTCCGTTCAAACGCGGTGTGAACCTAAGCGGCTGGCTCCAATCCTCAAGCGTACGGCAAATTCAGTTTACTAAATTCACGAAGCAGGATTTCATCAATATCAAAAGTTTGGGCGGCGATGTCATTCGATTGCCCATCAACTTGCACTCCATGACTAACGGCCAGCCGGACTATACCATTGACCCTTTGTTCTATTACTTTTTGGATCAAATAATCGACTGGGCCGAAGAGCTGGAACTACACTTGATTCTCGACAATCACTCATTTGATCCGGCCGACAATACCGACCCGGACATTGGCAATATTCTGGTCCCTGTGTGGACGCAGATGGCACAACATTACAAAAATCGTTCAACCTATCTTTACTACGAAGTGCTTAATGAGCCGCACGGTATTTCGGATACAAAGTGGAACGAGATTCAGCAAAAAGTCATCGATGCAATTCGCATGGTCAATCAAAAACACACTATCATTGTTGGCCCGGCTGGATGGAACAGTTACAACAACCTTAAGTTTATGCCCGAGTACGAAGATGATAAGTTGATTTACACTTTTCACTTTTATGACCCATTCGTATTCACTCACCAGGGCGCAAGCTGGCCTAATCCGTCACTTGTGCCGCTCGCCGGCGTGCCGTTTCCATACTATGCCGGTGACATACCTGCCTGTCCACCGGAGTTGCAAAACACCTGGATAAGTAGTAATCTTGCAAACTATCGAAATACAGGAACCCCCGAACACGTCAGAGAATTAATTGATATTGCCGTGGATTTTAAAACCGCACGTAATGTCCCTTTATTCTGCGGAGAATTCGGGGTTTTAATGCTCAATAGCAACAACGAGGACCGCGTCTACTGGTATAACGTTGTGCGAAGCTATCTTGAACAAAAAGGTATCGCCTGGACAATTTGGGATTATACGGGCGGCTTTGGTCTTTTTGAACAGGGAACCAGCGAGTTGTTCGACTATGACTTAAATATTCCCCTCGTTGAAGCTCTTGGATTAAACGCCCCGCCGCAGCAGGAGTTTATCCTGGTGCCGGACGTAAGCGAATTCGATATATATCTGGATCATATAGCACCAAACATCTTTGAATCCAGCTGGCTTAGTGAAGGACTCTTTGATTATTACTCTGAAGATAATCCGGCCTCCGGCGATTACTGCATCCACTGGACGGGAGTTGGTCAATATAACTGTATCTCATTTCGTTTTTCACCTGTCAAAGACCTCTCCGTGCTGGTGGATGAAGGTTTTGCAATTGATTTTTGGGTCCGGTGTGATAGTCCGAACGCAATGATTGGCATACGCTTTCTTGACACAAAAACCGGCGATCGAAATGACCATCCCTGGCGTATGCTATATACAATTGACCGAAACATCGCCGTGTGGGACGGCAGGTGGAACCATCTGCAAATTCCACTTAATGAATTTTCTGAACATGGCTCATGGGATAACGACCGCTGGTACGGTCCGGTCGGCGCTTTTGACTGGACTGCCACCGAACATTTCGAGATTGTATCGGAGTTCCATGATTTGGTAGGAATACATTTTTATTTCGATGACATCCGCGTGGTCGAACCTGATCCGCCCGGCCGATTCCCACCTGGCGTACATTAAAGCCGATGAGCGAACACCGTAACCACGTCAGCTTAATTAATAGCCACCGGCCTTTTTTCCTCTGATATACTAATAACCTTGTTCTCTGATATCCCACCTTCCGTCTCCTGTCTTCTGCCATCTGTCGTCCAACTTTAGCTCACTACTCCCTCACCATCTCTTGTCCGCCGACTTGTCCGTCATAGTTTGAACGAAGCCGGAAGCTTCAGCGAAGGCCGAAGCATCGAGAATCGAGCAATTTTCAATCAAATCCGCTGATACTTACGAACAAAAATCGAAATTTGTAAAATTTTTTTAACTCTCCACTAAATAATCATTTACGGTCAAAAGCCATTCACAAAATACTGCGATTTTCGTCACATTCGTGCAGGTTCATCCAATTATAGAGGCTGTGCTCAACTCAACCTGCCCTGCTTGCCCTCCGGAGCTTTAGCGAAGGTGGGAGCGTAGTCGAATGGGTCGAAGGAACCTGTCCTGAGCGCAGCTTGTCCTCGACTCCAATCGGGGAGTGGGAACCCACCCGGCCATCATCCTGAGCGGAGCCCCGGTTCTTGTTTTCGCAAGAAAGCACTGTGGCGGAGTCGAAGAGCCTGCCCTGAGCATAGTCGAAGGGATATGGCCTCCGAACAAACTGCCACAAGCATATCCCTTGCTGTATTAGATTGTCTTTACAGCCCGGGCAGAATAAGATATATTCTGCAGGAAATATGATGCGCTTGGTATGATTTTACACGTATAAAAGGAGTGGCCGAATGCCTCGGGAAGAGCAGGTACTTGTTATCGAGCGAAAAGTCCTTGAGCAGGTTGGGATGTTTCAGGGTCTCACATTTGACGTGGCTAATTATCTCCGCGAAATCTTTGTTCAGGGCGTCCCCCGTTTCATGCCTCGCTCGCAAGTGGAAGAAAATCCCGCATACAAGCAGCTCATTCCCTACGTGCTAATGAGTTATCAGGACAAGTACCTTAGCTACATTAGGGGAATACGGGCCGGTGAGGCTCGGCTTGTCGGTAACAGATCCATTGGCATAGGAGGCCATATAAATCCCACTGATGACATGCCCTTATTCAATACCGACTTCTACGAAACCTATCTTGCCGCCGTTGAGCGTGAAGTGGCCGAGGAAGTGTCCGTAGAAACCAGCCACACTGATCGCGTTGTTGCCCTCCTAAATGACGAATCCAACGAGGTTGGAAGTGTACATCTCGGAATAGTCCACCATTGGACTCTAAATGCCCCGAAGGTTAGCAAGCGGGAACAGATGATAACCCAGATGGCCTTCATGACACCTGACGAGCTGCACGAAGTCCGGGATACCCTGGAGACGTGGTCCGGCTTGTGCCTGACCCGGCTTACCGAGATGACAAAGACTCTCTCCTAATAATCCCCCCGTCGGACTGAGACCGAATGGATCGATTGTGGACAAGGAAAACTGTATTTAGCCCCGCCTGCCCTGCGAAGCCTTGGCGAAGCAGCGGTCCTCTGGGCGGGGGTGCAAACGCGAGGATTGCCCTCGTCATTCCGAGCGCAGCGCAGCGGAGTCGAACCATCTGGCCTGCGAAGGAAGTTATTCACGTGTGTTTTAAATTTTAAACATTCGTAAATTAAATTTATTTCCATCGCAAGGTGTCCTCCGAAAGGAGTCCTTAGGACTGCGGAGGATTTCGGATTTAGTATTTCAAATTTAAGATGCAGCAGGTAGGGTGGCGGCTTGCTCGGCTCGGCGAAGCTTCGGCGGCTTGCCCCACCACTATTTCTAATACCTACTGATATCCTGCTTTCCTGATACCCTGCACCCTGATTTCCTGTTCACCTGATATCCTTACTCAGTTTATCCCCGAGAACTACTCCCTTGACTTACTACAGGGGGCCGGGGGTCATTTCGAGCACAAGAGTAGTTTTTGCTAAAGTTTATTGGGCTCTCCAACGATAATGTGTTTAGAAACATATTCTCGGTAATTTTTCAGGAGATAGCTTATGAAGGTCGATGGAGTAAGCTTGCAAGGCGAGCAAGTTTTTAAGGCCAAAATGCCGGTTCCAGTCCAACTCGAAGTTGAAGAAATCCCTCAGGACTCGCCGCCCGCCGCCCAAATCGACGAGCCTTCGCCGACTGAGCCTCAATCGGACATTCAGAACGCAGATGATACAGAAGAAGATGGCAAAGGCGTTTTGCGCCTGCTGCAGGAAGGCCATTTCAAGGGCGTATCAGATGTTCGCCTTCGGATAAACTTCTTCGAGCAGCTAACTGCTATCGAGGCCGGAAAACTGCAGGCCGTAGCCGAGGAGAAAGTCAACGGCGTTCTGGAATCCGTCGGTGGAATTGTTGATACGTTCCTCGCAGCAGAAGAAAACGAGCTGACGGAAGAGCAGACTGCCGGCGTCTCGGAGCTTCAAGAATCTTTTGTCCAGGCTGTGAGTGGATATACTAACGAGCCGGTTACTGATTTAAACAACGCCTTTTTAAACAACGCGTTTGATGAATTTGTCAAAGCACTGCGGAATTTGTTTGCTCCACCGGTCCAGACACAAGAGGAAAATACTACCACTGAAGCAGAAAGCCCTGATGCGCCTGAACTGCCCTGGCAAACATTTATTGAGGATTTGAAGTCTGCTTTCACGACCACAACGAACGAGCTTAGTCAAGCCTTTGCCGAGGTTCGAATTCTTCCCGAACTGTCAGAGCCGAACGGCAACGGCGTAGCCTATGAAAAGTTCCTGGCCATCTACAACGAATTGCGTGGCCTCCAGAGCCCCACAGACGAACAGCCCGACAGCGAACCGTTGGACTCAGCCGTATAGTGAAACTTTGTAGGGTGGCGGCTTGCTCGGCTCGGCGAAGCTTCCGCTGAGTCGGCCCCACCACTATTTCTTACGAGTATCGAGCATCCGGTATCGGGCATCGAAACACAATTAACTAATCACCAATTAACCAATTAACTAATTCACTAATTCACTAATACTATCTTCTACCTTTTCTTTTCTCTGTTCAATGCCTCTTTGATGATCGGCCTGAGCAATTTCGTCCACACTTCATACCCTTTGCTGTTCAGGTGCAATTTGTCGTCCAGGAAAAACTCTACTTTAGGCTCACCATCGCTATCCAGCAGCGGCGTGGCCCCATCGAAATAAAACAGCCGGCTGTCCCTCATCGAGAAGTCCTTTATCATCATATTTGCCGCGTTCATAACATCCCAAAGAGACCATCGTCTTCGGCTGGGCTTAATACTTATGAAAATAATCCGAGTGTCCGGCAGCTCCTTATGTACCAGCTTCTCGAATTTCATATAGTCATCAAACACACGCTTTGCGCTCTTGCCGGCCGCCACGTCATTATCTCCCGCGTAAAATACTATCACCTTCGGCTCATAACGCAGCACAATCCGTTTTGCAAAGTAATTTACATCTGAAATTTGAGAACCGCCGAACCCACGGTTAATCACCTCAAATTCCTCGAAGCACTCGCGCGTCTGCCATAGCCGAATGCTCGAGCTGCCCACAAATAAGACCGCATCCGTCGCAAATGAATTTTTCCTGTCCCAGTCCTCGAAGACTCGAATCGTCTCTTCCCATCGGCCGGCCTCATCCTTTACCTCCGGCCTGTCCTGAGCGTTCAATACAGCTAAACTGCAAACTACAATCAATATACCAATCACTCGTTGAACCATTTCACAACCTTTCTATGTATTATTGACGTTATGACCAACACGAACACCAATCTATGATATTACAACAGATATGTTTTGACAAGCTCCTCGCAAGTACCTTTTAAATTCTTGATAAATCTCCGAGACTCGAGGCTTTATAAGCGTTAATGCGGTAATGCGTAGATGAGCAGATTAGTGAATTAGACGACAATTTACGTATGAAAAAATAAACCAATTTTTCAATTTTTTATCTTGATTTTTGGTATTTTTCTGCTATTTTATCTCTTCAAAGGCGTGATACAGCAGCGAGATACGCAATAGTGCCAACGAGATACGATTTTTTTAAATTTTTTGGTTTTTTACCTTTTTTTTAATTAACATTTGACACCTGAGAAGCGCCTCTTCTAATGAGTGGATAAGTAAATGAGTAAATGCGTTTATAAACGTCCGTGAGCCACGAGGTACGCTTTACGCGATGCGAAAGCTGTCCTGAGCCAGTTCGGCTACGCTCGGGGTAAACTGTATGGAAGGATACGAAAATGGCTGGCCGGGAACGGCTGTTTTGATGAATTGGAAAGTCCAAATGTTGAATTGTGATTCGTTTTTCGTGACTCGTGACTCATGCCTTGTGTGTCAAACCGTGGACTTACTGGAATCCATACGACGTGTACAATACCAATTGATTTTGTTATTGCCTTTGTCAGCAATGCCGATCGTATTCCAACCAGTCGAAGAGGGCCTAATACCTTTGATCCGACCACAAAAACCATACAAGTGGAAGACCATCCAAGGACCGCTTGATTCTCAAGTGAATGAGTAAGCTTAGTTTACTTCTTTGAGAGGAAGAAGAGAAATGGATTCAGAATGGATTTCAACCGGAATCAAAGAACTCGATTCTTTGCTGGGCAAAGGTTCCGGGTATGGCTCGGACGCTCGCGGCTTCCGGCGAGGCTGTGTAACGCTGGTGCGGGGTGAACCCGGCTCCGGCAAAACCACGCTTGTTCTTCAAATACTGTCGGATTACCTGAAAAGCGACAAAAACAACAAAGCGGTCTTATTTTCCCTGGAAGAGGATAGCTTAGACCTTCTCGGCCGGATGGACAGAAACTTTCATTTCGAACTCGCAAGCAAAGCTTCAAGAGAAGGCACTTCGGATAGCCAGCTATATTGTTTGGATGCCACAAGGCTGATCAGGCCGATTGAACTTGCTCTATTTGATTATCGTGCCAAGGCCATGAAAGCGGTCAGGAAAGGTGCGACATTGCTGTCCGTGGGGCCTGTTCTTGGTTTTGTCACAGAACGCATAGCTGATGAATTCCGGAAGGGTAGGATATCTCGCCTGGTCGAACTACTGAAGACGGGCACACTTCTGATTATCATGGACTCAATCGACGCATTTATGGGTTCTGTGAGCCATGGAGGAATTGGGGATCAGCCCCGGATCCTCCTGAAAGCTGTCTGCGATTTTTTGCGATCCGGGTCCGCCGGGCAAAAACCCGACAAGGCCAATGGGCAAGAACCCAGCAAGGGCAATACATTGCTCCTTACCGGCGAGTACCACTATCATGCGCCCAGCCCAACGCCTGCATTTACGGAAAGCTTTTATTGCGATACTGAGATTCTCTTGCGTCCAGAGCCGGTCTGTGTGCCTGAGGATTACGAGCAGCATATCCAGGCCTCGCTTGGTTACAGCCTCAATGCCCTGATTCACGAGGAGGCCAAGAGCATTGAGTCGCGGTCGTTCTGCCGCGTACTAAAGTCGCGCGCGTCGGCCAATCAATCGCGCAGGTGTGCCTATGATATTGTCCCCACCAAAGGCATTCAGTTCTTTGAAACATATCCGGGGGATGGAAAGATCATTCTGTTTGCAGAGAATGAGCCGCAACGAACCGCTTGGAACTCCTTTTTCGAACGAGACGTGCCGGATTCTTATCCGGCACTGCGCCACGAGGTCTTCGATCGCATGAGCATGCAAACGGTCTATGAAGGACAGCGCCGTTTACGGAACATCCCTTTGAAAACCGATATGTATCTGTCGAGTTTTGACTCGTATTGGGTCGGCTGGTATCGCAGCTTCAAATTAAAGTGTGACTTGCACAATGCACTCGAACCGTTGCTGAAGCCAAAGCCGGAACAACACAAGCAATACTGCCGCTTTGTCAACTCACTCGTTCACGCCTTTCGGATGGGCATGCCGGATATTAAGGGAGCGTCACCAGAGGAGGACGAGCGTGAGAAGCAGGCCATGGGTGTCACCAAGAAAATGAAGAATGCCGTCGACCTGTCCAAGTTTGAAGAACTCTTAAGGTTGACGTGTTCAAATGAAGACACGCGCGATCCGGAAAAGATACTCGGAGATTTGATCCGGAAGCTGCTTGAGCCGTCTACGCCGTTCGCGAGAGATTACAGTTGTTTTCTGCAACGTCTTCCCTTCGGGGAATTGCGATTGTTCGGGGAGAAACGCTCCGGTATTCTACCCGAACTCATAGAAGCAAGGAAGCCCTTTCGCGGAGAGGAATGGGTTAAGGAAGCCAAGAAATCCTGTGGTGAAAACACCAAGCCATCGGAAACTGAATGGCTTTCTGTTCCCTATGACGCAAGCGTAGGATTCTTTGTATACCGTAAAGACATACTCCATGGCTCAAGGAAACAGTTCAGCCGTGAGAAGGTGAAAGATCGCTTATGGGAACTCATCGTTCGCGAACAGAAAGTGATGCGTGCGTTGTACGAGTACGAGAAGGCGGCTCGTACGCCGAAGTCTGACAGTGAGAGTGGCGATAGCCGCCAAAGAGCTTATGGTCAGAAAAAACTGGTGGATAAACTGAAAGATGCTCTTCCGTTCTGCAGTGATCTGCCTGAGGATGAGGAGAACTACAACAAATGTGTGGCAAAAGTCATTCAGTGGGCGTGTGATCGAATACTGGAAGGCGACGAACCAAAGACCTGGGAAGAGATCATCGTCCAGTGTGAAATGCTTGACAAGAAGCTTCTCATTGAAACCCAAACCTTTGACAGCTACATGTCTACACTATTGGAAATGGTCTGGAACAGCGGGGGAGAATTGAAAGTCCGGCCTGACTACCTCATTGAAGACAAGTACAAGCTGTATGTCCCAATGCTCCGCGCGCTGTATCTACTGGATACCCTCTTTGATTCGGAAATCGTAGATCGTAACTCCACGGTATCCCCGTACCAATCAGGCAACCGCGACCGCCGTAGCGGAGATGACTGGTTGTTCGCGAGACACTGGCACTCAACCCTTATCACCTATCTGACGGCAAAGGATGAATCGGGCAGGTACTTGGCGACAGCATCGCCGGGCGCAGCTCTTGAAATCATGCCCATCCCCGTTAGCCTCTCTCGGTGGGCCGACGACCTGTACGGGTGTAAAGAAAAGGAGTTCCGGGAACAAGCGCTAAAGTGTCCAAAACCATACCAGTTTATGCAAAAGTGTTTTCCACAAGATCAAAGATTGGGGGCAGAAGTGGCAGACAAGTCCCAGTGCCCTTTGCTTGGCGAGGAACTAGGAGTCTGTCCGAGTAATTGATTTGAGCGGCGTTTTTTATCTACTCTTGGCTTTAAGTTCTGATTTTCTGAAGGGAAAATTTATTTGCGGCTGTAGTTACGCGTTTATTTCACCAGAATTGATG
>Ga0307379_10000498_pt1 | contig 65258 bp, 46 predicted proteins | sample UN2MG_FD_202237 | JGI IMG/M metagenome (GOLD analysis project Ga0307379, IMG submission 202237) | Soil microbial communities from Risofladan, Vaasa, Finland - UN-2 | ecosystem: Environmental > Terrestrial > Soil > Coastal area > Acid sulfate soil | place: Finland: Risofladan, Vaasa | collected... | reverse complement strand
GGGCGCAGGCGAGGGTCCCGCGCCGACTGGCCCGCGCGCGGCAGACGACGATGTGCCCGCACGCCAGCAGGCAGAGGAGCGTGCAGCAGGTCAGCGAGCCGTAGGCGGCCAACTGCCGGTGGATCGCGGGGCCGACCACGTCCTTGCCGGCCAAGGCGCCCAGCACGAACAGGGCCCCCAGCGTCGAGCCGACGATCGGATCACGGCGTCGGTAGAGGAAGTCGACCACGCAGAAGCTCAACGGCGCCAGCAGCACGCAGAAGTGCTGCTTGCTGGTCATCGGCGAGAGCAGGAGCATCGCACAGAGGATCGCCCCGCCCTGGCCCAGCGTGCAGAAGGCCCGTTCGGAGGGATGCATCCGTCGGAGTCGGCCGGGCCAGGTGATCGCCAGCAACAGGCCCAGCACGGCCAGTTTCAGCCCGATTCCAAGAATCTCGATCTGTCGGGCGTTGAGGGGACACAGACACGTGTCCCACCGAACCCTCGAGGGCTCCTCAACCGGCGTGCACAATCGGTAGAGCGTGCCCGAGAGGCTTTGGTTCATCGCGTTCCAGCTCTCCCAGGCCCCTTGCGCATGGGGGGCCGAGCCGGCGTCGACCCGGGAGACGAACTTCGCGTGCCAAGAGAGGACCCACAACGGCTCGTCGGGGTCCGGCGAGAGGAGATCGGGGAGCAGCGTCGCCAGCACGAGAGCCAATGCCAGCACGATCGCTGCGTGAAACCGGCCCTGCCACAAGAAGACCGGCAGGAACAACAGCGGCGTGGCCTTGCAGGCCGCGGCCATTCCCGCCCAACCGCCGGCCGCTCCGCCGGCCCCCGCCGACGAGGCGACGATCGCCAACATCAGCACAAGATAGACGATCAGATCGTGACTCTGATACTCGATCGGCGAGATCACGAATCGGGCCGACAAGACGCCGATCAGCCCATACGCCACCATCGCACGCCTCCTGCCCCCTCGGTCGCTCCCGTGCATGATCGGGCGGACCATGCGCAACGTGAGCCCCACAATCGCGCCCAGAAGGCAGAAGTTGGCGAAGTACCAGGTCAACCGGGCCAGGTCCTCCGGAAGGTAGGCAAGCGGCAGGTAGGCCAGCACGAAGAACGGCGGGTAGGTGAAGGCCATCTCGTCCTGGGGGCAGTAGAACTGCTCGCCGCGGAGGAACCGTTCGGCCGCCGTGCGATAGACCGCCGTCATGCCCGGTTTGTCGCGAACGCAGGTCATCACCACCGACAACCCCAGCGACACGAGCAGGTAGATGACCAAACGGCGGCTTCCGGGCCGCGACTCGCCCGATGGTGACGGCATCTCTCGCTCCACGGTGACTCGACGTCCGCCGGAGTGCTTACCAGACCGTCGGCCAAGCGGCAATATCAGTTCGCCAGGCCCCTTCCCGCCGGTTGCGCGGGCCGACGAAAGGGGGGCAACGGGGGCAGATCCGTGGCCCGTCCTCTCTTCCCAGGCGAGGGGTTGTGGTATGATAACGGAACAAGCCCGCCTATCTTGAAATCACCCCCCGATATGGGAGAAGGCAACTTGCTCATCGGACCGGTGTTCGCCCGAGAGGTGGCCATTGCACCCCGTCGCCCCCGGCTCTACATCACCCGCACGCTCTTCTGCCTGTTGCTCCTCTTCCTGATGAGCACGGCCTGGCTGGTTTTGACGGGCACGCAACTGGTCCGCGACTTGGGTGATCTGGCCCGATTCGGCAGCGCCCTGTTCCAGCTCCTCGCCTACCTGCAATTGGCGCTCTCCGTGTTCTTCTCGGCCCTGCTTGCGGCCAGCGCCGTGGCCCAGGAAAAGGACCGGCGCACGCTGGTGCTTCTCTTGTTGACCAGCCTGTCGAACAGCGAGCTGGTGCTGGGCAAACTCCTGGCCAGCCTGCTCAACGTGCTGGTGGTGATCGTGGCCGCGGTCCCGGTGTTCATGCTCTGTGCCCTGTTCGGCGGCGTCTCGTTCGACCAGATCGCCCGCATGTTCGCCGTTACGCTCGCCAGCGTATTGGCGTGCGGCAGCCTCGGCTCGACGCTCGCCTTGTGGCGAGAGAAGACCTTCCAGGCCGTGGCCATGACCGTGCTGGTCCTCGTCTTGTGGCTGGCCGTGTGGGGGATCGTGGCGACGGGCGCGGTGTTCGATAGCTGGCTCGGTCTCTCCTGCCAAGCGTGGGCAGCCGGTTTCAGCCCTTGGCAGGCGATCGTCGAGGCCACCCGGCCCTACGTCGAGGCCGAGCCGGCGTTGGGTCCGCTCGGCACGCCCGTCCACTTGTTTCTGCTCGTGGCCGTCGCGATCTCCGTGCTCCTCAATGGCGTGGCAGTGGCCATGGTCCGGGTGTGGAACCCATCGCGGGAATCCCAGCCCGTGAGCCGGGAGGAGGATACCTGGCGTCGGCAGAGCATTTGGGGGGCGGAGCACGATGCAACCCGGGCGCCGCCTGAAGGGGCGTCCGCAGCCGACCAAACGGACTCCGCCGACCGGCAAGGTGCCCCCGCTGGGACCGGTCTCCTGACCGAGCCACGGCCCGGAGCGCAGGTCTCAGAACCTGGAGGAGACCTGCCGTCCAGCGTTCCGGCGGGGTCGGCAGACCCGCACCGATCGCCGGGCGACGCACCTGCGCCCGACGCACTTGCTCCCAAGGACCCGCGGACCCGCCACGTCTGGGACAACCCGATCATCTGGCGGGAGATCCGGACCTGGGCGTACGGGCGCAAGATCCTCATCGTCCGGCTGGCCTACCTCGTGCTGTTCGCGCTCTCGGCGGGCAGCCTGTACTGGATGGCCGATAGCGGGACGTCCTTGGTCCGAGGCAGCGGATCGGCGGCGTTGGCGGCTCTCTTCCTGTTGAGCCTGGTGTTGGTCAACGCCCAGGCGGTCACCTCGTTGACCAGCGAGCGGGACGGGCGCGCGTTGGACCTGCTGTTGGTCAGCGACCTGACGCCCAAGGAGTTCGTCTACGGCAAGCTCGGCGGCGTCTTCTACAACACCAAGGAGATGGTCGTCCTGCCGATGCTCTTGTGCGTCTATCTGTGGCACGCCGGAGCCCTCAGCCTGGAAGAGCTGATCTACCTGCTCGTCGGCGTGGCCGTGTTGTACTGCTTCGCGGCCATGCTGGGGGTCCATGCCGGCATGGCCTACGAAAACTCGCGAAGCGCGATCGGCACCAGCCTGGGGACCGTCTTCTTCCTGTTCCTCGGCGTGGCCGCCTGCATGCGGATCATGCTCGCCTTCAGCGGGCAGTTCGAGGCCCAGTTGCCGTTTTTGGGTCTGATCGTCTTCGGCGGTGCCGGGCTCTATCTGGCGCTGGGGGTCCGCAATCCGTCGGCGGCCATCGGGTTGGCCTCCTTTGCATGCCCTTTGGTCACGTTCTACGCGATCACCAGCTTCTTCATGAGCCAGAACCATCTGGCGTTTGTGGCGATCGTCGCGGCGTACGGGTTCACGACCATCGCCATGCTGATCCCGGCGATTGACGAGTTCGACGTGGCCACCGGGAGGACGACCATCGGTGAGCAGTAGCGCCCGTCGCGTGATGGCGGCACTTAGGACTGCAAAGACAATACGTGGGGCACGATTCCATCGTGCCAGGCACGTTGGAGACGTGCCCCACGGCCATATCGCGACAGTTGTTTCTTCCGCGATCCTTAAAGGGGGTCGGCCGTGCAGGTGCTAGGCCCATACGTTGCCTGGCTCGTGGCCATGGGCGTGCTGATCCTCTGCTCGGCCTTCTTTTCGTCGAGCGAGGCGGCGCTGTTCTATCTCAACCGACGCCAGCGCCGGCGGCTTGCCTCGGGGAACCGAGCCCAACGGACCTGCGCCCGACTGCTCGACGAGCCCGAACGGCTGCTCTCGGCCGTGCTCTTCTGGAACCTGGTGACCAACATCTCCTACTTCACCATCGCCTCGATCATCAGCATTGGGCTGGAGACCGCCGGCCACGCCACCGAGGCCGGGGCGTTCGCCGTCGGGTCGCTGCTGGTGCTCATCGCGCTGAGCGAGATGCTCCCCAAAAGCCTGGCCGTATTGCGCCCGCTCGCGGTGGCCACGCTGGTCGCCGTGCCGCTTTCGGTCGCGGTCCGGGTCCTTGACCGGGTCATGCCGGTGCTGCGGTGGGTGAATCTCGTGTCGCGGCGGGTCCTCTGGCCATCGTTCGAGTCGGAGCCCTACCTCCGCGTGGGCGACCTGGAACGGGCGGTGGAGTTGTCCACTTCCGATGCGGCCCTGCTCGAGCAGGAGCAGACGGTGCTCCACCGGATCGTCTCGTTTTCGGAGATTCGGGCCGACGAGCTGATGCGGCCGCGGACCCAGTTCCGCTCCTTTCGTCCGCCCGTCGCGCTGGCCGACCTCGGGGGCCGGCTCCCGCCCAGCGGCTACCTCCTGGTGACCGAGCCGGAGAGCGACGAGGTGGCCGGTGCCATCCCCCTGCGGCAACTGTCCCATGTCCCCACCGAGCTGCTCGAAGAATACGCCGAGCCGGTGGCCTACGTGCCCTGGTCCACCACCGTGGCCGAAGCCCTGGAAACCATGCAGCGAGGCAACCGCCAGGTGGCCGCCGTGATCAACGAGTTCGGAGAAACGATCGGCATCTTGACCTTCGACGACGTCCTGGACACGATCTTCAGCCCCACGGCCAGCCGCAGCCAGCGCTTGCTGCGGCGGGTGCCCATCCGCCAGGTCGCGTCCGGCGTCTGGCACGTGACCGGAATGACCAGCCTGTGGCGCCTGGTGCGGCACTTCCGCGTCGACCGGCCCGAAAGCAAGAGCCTCACCGTGGCCGGCGTCGTCCAAGAGGCCCTGGAACGCCTGCCCCATCCCGGCGACGAGTGCCGCTGGGGCCCCTTCCACTTCAAGGTGATCGACGTCACGCAAGACGGACAGCTCCTGGTCGAGCTCACCCGGCTCGACGCCGGGCGGGAGGACGCCCGATGATCTGGATCGCCCTCGCACTGGCCGCCGTCGGGCTCTTCCTCAGCGCCTTCTTCAGCGGCTCCGAGACCGGCTTCTATCGGGCCACGCGAATGCGGCTCGTCATCGACGCCTTGGGCGGAGACCTCGTCGCCCGGGGATTCGTCTGGCTGACCAACCACCCCTCGATCTTCGTCGCCACCACCCTGGTGGGAAACAACCTGGCCAACTACCTCGTCTCCCTCGCCATCGTGATGGCCGTCCAGACCGTCACCCATGGGGGCGGAAACGCTACTGAGCACTTCCCCCTGGCCGAGCTGCTCGCCCCGCTGCTGCTCGCGCCGCTTCTGTTCGTCTACGGGGAGCTGCTCCCCAAAAACCTCTTCCTGCACGCCCCCAACCGGCTGTTGCGCAAAGGCGGGCCGTTGTTCCTGCTGTTCGTGCTCCTCTTCTTCCCCATCAGCGCCATGCTCTGGGGACTGAACTGGATCGTGGCCCGGCTGGTCGGCGAGCCCCCGGAACAGACCCGGCTGGTGCTCGCCCGCCGCGAGTTGCAGCGCGTCCTCGAAGAAGGACACGAGGCGGGAGTCCTCCACGGGTCGCAGTTCGCGCTCGCCCGAGGACTGTTCGCCGTCGCCAACGACCCGGTGATCCGCTATGCCACGCCCCTGGGCGAAGTGCCCCGGGCGCGCGCCGACATGAGCAAACAGGAAGTCCGCCGCCTGGCCCGACGCCTGCAAATCCCCGACGTCCCCGTCGAGCGGGCGGACGGGGATTCCGTGCTGATCGGCTACGTGCGGGTGATCGACCTGGAGCTCGACCCCTCGGAGGAGCTCGGGCCGGTTCGCCCCCTGCTCGAGGTCCCGCACACCGACACCCACATCGAGGCCCTGATGCGGATGCACAGCGCCCAGGAAAGCCTCGCCCTGGTCGTCGACGCCGAACAAAACCCCCTCGCCGTCCTCACCGCCCACCGCCTCCGCGAGCCCCTCTTCCGCGGCGGGCGATAGCCTCATTCAGCCCCTCGCCGCTCGCAGTCGATGTAGGGTGCGTGAAACGCACCACTTCCTGTGTCACGCGCAGAGACGTAGGGTGCGTGAAACGCACCACTTCCTGTGTCACGCGCAGATGGTGCGTTTCACGCACCCTACCGTCTTCGCCCGGACGAAGACGGTTGCCGCTGCGCGCGCCTTGGTCTTCCTGACCTCGCGGATCACCTCGTCGCAAGTCTCCGGTTGGTCGATCGTCGCCATACGTCTATTCCCCAAGCAGCACTAGGTGGGCTCCGATGTGGACGGGCCTAGCACGACCTTTAGCATGTCCAAGCCAGAAACGAACTCGATCTTGTGGATGTGCCCTTTCAGGACCGACAAGAGGGCAGTCCGCCGATCTCGGTCGTTCCCATTCATGATGCCGCATGTCTGCTCGTCGCTGATGGTCCACCCGTGCTGTTCCCATTTCCACTTCGAGCATCCGCGCAGGCACTGGTCCGTCAGCCGGAGAACCCCCGGCGTGTTCGGGTGTTCGCTTTGCAGCCGCTCCAGTTCCGCGTCGAGATGTTCCAGTTCTTCATCCGGCGTCACGATTCCCCGTCTCATGATTTGGGACCCAGGGGCATAGATTTTCTCAGGCTACTGCACCATCCGTGTGGCGTCCAGGGCCCGCTGCCGTCACGACCGCAAAGCCCATTCGCCAGCGGGGCCGTGCCATACTCGAGTGCTGGGCCTTCTCCACGTCAACTAACCGAATGTACGCCTCGTGGACCAGTGCCGTCGCTTGAAGCGTCTGGCCCGGGCCATCCTGGGCCATCTCGGCTGCTGCCAGCTTCCGCAGCTCGTCGTAGACCAAGGGCAAAAGCTGCTCGGCGGCCTGGGGATCGCCCTGCTCGATGGCGGACAGGGTGCGCGTGACGTCGGTCATGGGCGCGGCTTTCAGATAAGGGCCGGTGCCCACGATTATAGCGGCCCGCTGACCCAGCCGCCTTAGTCAGCCCCACGTCGGAGGGTGTTCGAAGTCTCCCCGAACCGCGCCTCGAAATACGTTCGTTAGATCGGGCGCGTTGAGAAGTTGACGTAGGGTGCGTGAAACGCACCACTTCCTGTGTCACGCGCAGATGGTGCGTTTCACGCACCCTACAGTCTTTAGAGTTACCCACAGAACTCGATTTGAAACAAGGCGGTTTTGTCAAGTGCAGCCAATTGTTATGCCATGATTTTACTATAAATCCCGACCTAAAATCCCCAAATGAATGCTCCCTCTCAAAATCCGGGTAGAACCGAAAAATGGTGCGTTACGCCCGCAGGACTAACGCACCCTACTTGGCTTCGATTGTTTTGGTCTTCGCACCACTTGCTTTGATGGCGACTTTGATAGCATCTTCCATCGGATCTTTGAAGGGCACCTCGATTCGGAGCAAGCCGTCCTCGTAGTTCGCTTCGGCTTTGTCAGGTTTCACCGGCCAAGCTAAAGCCAGTGAGGAAACATACACGATGTCCCTTGCTGGCGCTGTCAGGTGGACGCTGTCTGGCAGGATCTTCAGATCTATGGTATCCGCTGGCGCTCCTGGGATAGCGAACTCCACTACTAGCTTTTTTTCCCCTTCGTCAGCATACGCTACTGTATTGGGCGCAAGTCTAATTTGATTTTCTAACATTTTGGTAACCTCCTTAGGTTGTTTCGTTCAGTTAACCCGGCGTAGTTCAGATTACCGGGAGATTGGCTGAGGATGTCTCAGACTCACAATTTACTTTCAATTTCGGCTTTAAAATTATCACGCTTAAAAGCCGCCTCTTCGCTCCGATTTTTAGACTTCTCTCCTTTCCCGTCATTACCGAAGCTGACTACAATTCTACATCACTAGGAATTCCGGACCGGGTGGCCCCGGGCGGTTGCACGCCCGGGGCCACCCGGTCCAAACTTCCATGCATCTCAGTCGCTTTGGTGCTCGCAACAGTAGTCTATGCAACCCAGAAGCGTCTCCACCCGATCAAATGCTTGCTGTACACACTCCCGTAGGACTCTGAGATTGACGTTCATCAGATCCGCGTGAGTTCTTCCGGTCTTCTTCCCTATTGGGTAGCGAAAGGAGTAAGAGTCAGGATCGTGACGCTCGAACTGAATTAATAGTTGGGTGACTTGCTCATCTGCAATGGCGTTAACCGGCATGTCATCGTCGAGGACTTTCTCTGTATCGGCACGTCCCTGCTTCCATAGATCATTCAAGCGATGGCGTCCAAGTTCCTGCCAGTCACTTAGCACGAATCGCTTTGTTCCTGTTAGGAGGTAATGACTCTTCCAGACCATATCCTTCAAAATCAGTTCAAGACCGTGCCTGTATAGGAAACACACCGCGTAAGTGTGCACGTCGAGGAGATTGTGGTCTTCAAGGGCAGATGTCACCAATGCATCGGCTGAACGGATGTAGCACATGGCCAGTTGGTTGAACTCCATCCAATTGTCGATGCAGGCATTCTCGTCCACATCACCTTGGGATCGAAAGGGGTCGGCCACTGTGGCAATCTCTTTGTCTTGGGATCTTGTCATGTGGTAGTCATTTCCGCCTAACTAGTCTTTATTCATCAACCCGAGAATGCGAATGGGGCGCGCCGCTGCCCAATAACGTTCCCGCCCGATCACGCTGATCGTAGCACACGAGTCGCGGGGGTGCAACGGTTTAGGTGGTCTCGGGCAGTCGCCCACCAGTCTGTTATCGAGGCAGGGAGTGCTCAATAACACCCCAGCACCCCCCGGCCAAGCATCGCCTGAGAGATAAGGTGGCGACGGATGCCCAATAACGTTCCGGCCGGTCCTCGCCACCTGCCCGCGTAAATGCTGTTCGGGTAAGGCGTTGCGCTGGGTTGCGGCTGCGAGGTCGTCCGTATTATCGGGGCACGGCGCGCGCATGAACACCCCTTGACAAGAAAGGGTACGGATGGACAGTCCTCCTGTCCGGATCCGTGTTGCCTCGGGTGTGGTCCCAATCCTTCGAGGGGAGAAGAGCGATGAACGCGACGACCGTCGTGACCGTGGCCGGGAAACCGAAACTGCTGGATCGCAGTTGACGTCCGCCCGGCAGTCTAGCAATCGGGGCGAGGATCGAGAAGACCCTGAAGCATCTTTACCGGTCCAAAGGCCGCGAGTAGGAACCGTGCGTCGCGCCCGGAGGCGTGCAACGCCGCCGGACGGAACTTCCTCATTCTACGTTGTCCCCCCTTCCCGAGCAGTCTGCGTGGCGGGCTTTGTTGGACGCGGTCACTTCCCGCGGCGGCTCGCTTCTACAACGTATGAGGGGTGCTACCCCCTTCAGATACCGTGAGCGCACGTGCGCGCGGGCCCGAGGGTGAGTGCGCTGGGGCCCCATGGTGAATGCGCTGGGGTTCCATGGTAGGTGCTACAGGGTCACAGGCCACCTGCGCGCACGCCATGTACTGGGCAAAACGCCCTTTTTGGACGAGGTCACGCGCGCAAGCCCCTGGTACGAAAGCCCTTGCAAGTTCCGGCCGAACCAACAAAAACCGTCCAACAATTGTTTTCGACGCAAGGCGTTGTGAGGCAAGGACTTAGGGCTTGTCATGGACGGCATTGTTGGACACTTGGACGGGCTGTTTCAGGGGCTTGCGGGCACTCGATTGTCGGCCTAACACGGTCGAGCATACCATGTTAGCGCCGAGCCGCAAGGCTATTTTTGGGCAGCCCCGGGTGCTTCCAGTTTCTCCCGGCCCAAAGCGCCGGCGGCGAGGATCGGCCGCGGCGGCGGGGGTGGTGGGCGGAACTCGAGTCGGGCTACGCCCTCCTTCCGTTCCGCCCACCACCCCCTGATCCATTCCAGACCACCTTGTCTTTTCCATCCTTCTACCTCCCGGCCCTCTACTGTAATAACGGAGGAGGTAGTTGTCTCACCTATCATTGGCACAGAGGGAACCGCGTTTTCCGCAGATCATACAGACGACCCATTCGCCGTACGTCCTCAGCTTCTTCGAGCCCGAAGAGGTGACCTTCCTCAGTCGCTCCAAGGATGGTCCCGACGCGCCCGTGCGCGCCCGGCCGCTTCGGGATGCGCCGAACATCAAAGAGCGGATGGGCAGCGAGTTTTATCTCGGCGAGCTCTGGTACAACCTCAGTGAGGAGGACCTCTTCGGTGAACTCTGAGAACCGCGTCGTGATCGAGGTCTTCGGCGAGGGCAAAACCGATGTACAAGACGAAGCACGGAGCCCGACACCGGAGCCACCTACCAAGGGCGTGGTGCCCGTCCTGGTTCATACACTATGCGGCAGACCTGTGGCGATGCTGGTGAAACGCTACGGGCGGCTCTTCATGCAACAACGGGGCAGCTTGAAACAAAAAGCCCGATCCGCGAAGGGGCAGGCGCGGATTAGCGGGTCCGCGGGCGCGGTTTTTGTCGTCGACAGTGACGGCGATCTCAAGGGACGAAAGCGAGATCTGAACGACGGGCGCCGGATGGAGCCCGGCGACTTCCCCATGGCCATCGGGGTCGGGCACCCTTGCATCGAGACTTGGCTTCTTGCTGATCCCGCTGCAATTCGGCGGGGACTGGAGTTGCCGAAGGCCCCGCAGACACCCGACGAACCCGAGAGTCTTGCCACGCCCAGTCAAGATAAACGGAAGAACCCAAAGGCTGCTCTGGCGAGAGCGGCCGGGCAGCAGAAGCAGGATCTCTCCGCCCGCGAGAAGGAGAGAATCGCCGTCGCCATGAACGACCTGCCGCGGCTGCGCGAGCGCTGCCCCCAAGGCTTCGCGCCGTTCGCCGACGAGGTAGAATTCCACATCGGCCCTCTGTTCTGAGGAGACGCTTCGGGCCGCGTCGTCGCCCAAAAGGAACGGACCGCTCGGACGCCCTGACAAGGAGCCACCATGAAAGTCGCCTATCTAACCGGCCTCGGTCAACTGGAGCTCCGCGACGAGCCCGACCCGGTCGTGGAGCGGCCCGGGGACGTGCTGTTGCGGATCGATCGCGTGGGCGTCTGCGGGTCGGACGTGCATTATTACACCAGCGGGCGGATCGGGCAGCAGATCTGCCGGTACCCGGAGACCCTGGGCCATGAGTGCTCGGGCACCGTGATGGAGGTCGGCTCGGCGGTGGAGGGGCTCGAGCCGGGCGATCGGGTGGCGGTCGATCCGGCGTTCGTCTGCGGCGCCTGCGACCAGTGTCAGGCCGGGCGCCACAACACCTGCCGGAACATCCGGTTCATGGGCTCGCCGGGACAGGCCCCGGGGGCAATGGCCGAGTATCGGGTCGTGCCGGGCTCGAACTGCCTGGTCATCCCCGACGCGGTCTCCCTGGATCAGGCCGCCCTGGTCGAGCCGCTCACCATCGGGATGCACGCCGTCCGGCTCGCCGAGCTGTATCCGGGTGCGCGGATTGCCGTGCTGGGGTCCGGGCCGATCGGGCTTAGCGTGCTCGTGTGTGCCAAGATGACGGCCCCAGTGAGCGTCTACGTGACGGACCTGATCCACGAGCGCCTGGCGGTCGCTCAGCGGTGCGGGGCCGACTGGACCGGCTCGCCCGAGCGGGAGGACGTGGTCGCCGCGATCACCGAGCAGGAGCCGCGGGGGCTGGACGTGGTGTTCGAGTGCTCCGGCGACCCGGCGTGCATCGACCAGGCGGCCGCGCTGGCGACGCCCGGCGGCACGCTGATGCTGGTGGGCATCCCGCCGACGCCCCAGGTGAGCTTCGACGTCCACACCACGCGGACCAAGGAGCTGGTGCTCAAGAACGTCCGGCGGCAGAAGGGCTGCATCGGCCCGGTGATCCGGTCGATCGCGCAGGGCCGGATCGACACGGGCCCGCTGTTGACGCACCACTTTTCGCTCGACGCGATCCGCGACGCCTTCGAGCTGGTCGCCGCCTACCGCGACGGGGTGATCAAGGCGATGATCCACCTGTCTTCGTGACGGGGTGACAAGGTGACGGGGTGAGGGGGTGAGAGCGCGGCGGGTTGACGGCGCGTGAGAAAACAAGGAATGGAGAGGGAAGAAACTCGCTTCGGAGTCGGCGCGCGTCCATCCTTCCCCGTTCGACCTTCATCCTTTCACCTTGTCACCTTGTCACCCCGTCACCTTGTCACCCCGTCACCCCCCTCACCTTGTCACCCCGTCACCTTGTCACCCCCTCGCCCCGTCCTTGTGCGCCCGGCCGGTGGCGGGTATCGTAGGGAACGTCTTGGTTGACCCGGGGCTGCTGAGGAGAACGCCGTGAAGCGGACGTTGATTGGCTCCACGATCATCGCGGCCCTGGGCGGGCTGCTGTTCGGGTTCGATACCGCGGTCATCTCCGGCACCGAGGGTTGGCTGGAGCAGGTCTATGGGCTCGACAAGTTCTGGCTCGGCTTCACGGTGGCCAGCGCGCTGATCGGCACGATCGTCGGCGCCATCGTGGCCGGGCGCCCGGCGGACGCGCTCGGGCGGCGGACCGCGCTGGTTTTCATCGCGGTCTTGTATTTCGTCTCCGCGATCGGCAGCGCCCTGGCGTGGGACTGGTACTCGCTTCTGTTTTTCCGCTTCCTGGGCGGGATCGGGGTGGGCGGGGCGTCGGTCGTCTCGCCGATGTACATCGCCGAGATTTCGCCGGCCAGGCTTCGCGGGCGCCTGGTGGCCGTCACCCAGTTCAACATCGTGCTGGGCATCCTGCTGGCGTTCTTCTCCAACTTCCTGGTGGCCCAGCTCGATCTGGGCCCAGGCGAGTGGCGGTGGATGTTCGGCGTCGAGGCCTTCCCCGCGGCGGCGTTCTTCTTCCTGCTGTTCCTCGTCCCCTTCAGCCCCCGCTGGCTGGTCGCACAAGACCGCGTCGACGAGGCCCGGGCGGTGCTCGCCAGGCTGGGCACCGACACGGGCGGCGTCGACGAAGAGATCCGCGAGATCCAGGCCTCGCTCGACGTCGGCCACCACACGCTCGGGGAGGCGTTCTTCCAGCGCAAGTATCTCCGGCCGATCCTGCTGGCGGTGGCCATCGCCGCGTTCAACCAGCTCTCGGGCATCAACGCCCTGATGTACTACGCGCCCCGCATCTTCAGGATGGCGGGGGCGGGGGAGAGCGCGGCCATGCTCCAGGCGGTGGCCGTCGGGTTCACGAACCTCGTCTTCACGATGCTGGCCCTGGCCGTCATCGACCACTTCGGCCGCAAGAAGCTGATGATCGTCGGCTCGATCGGCTACATCGTCAGCTTGAGCGGAACCGCTTGGGCCTTCTACACCTACGGAACCGAATTCACCGCCGCCGGGAGCGTCGTCGTGCTGGTCAGCCTGCTGGTGTTCATCGCGTCGCACGCCTTCGGCCAGGGCGCGGTGATCTGGGTGTTCATCAGCGAGATCTTCCCCAACCGCGTCCGGGCCCGCGGCCAGGCGCTGGGTAGCTTCACCCACTGGTTCATGGCCGCCGCGATCTCCTGGACCTTCCCGAAGATCGCCGACTGGTCGGGCGGCCACACCTTCGCCTTCTACGCCGCGATGATGGTCCTCCAACTCCTCTGGGTGCTGTTGGTCATGCCGGAAACCAAGGGCGTGCCACTCGAGGAGATCCAGAAGAAGCTGGGGATCGAATGATTCGCTGTTTCATGCTACGATCGAAGCATTCATACTCCTCGTTCCCGGGCTCTGCCCGGGAACGCACTGTACGCGAGGCTCCGCCTCGCTTGGGCAGGCCAAGGTTTCCGGGGCGCTGCGTGCCCAGGCAGAGCCTGGGTCCGAGACCTGGGTCAGTAGCCGCTCGCGGCTTCGCATAAAGGACAAACCCCATGACTCCCCGAGAACGCGTCTTGGCCGCCCTGAATCACCAACAACCGGATCGCGTCCCCGTCGACTTCAGCGGGCATCGCTCGTCGGGGATCGCGGCGATCGCCTACGCGAAATTGCGCCGGGCGCTGGGCCTGGAGCCGAGGCCGATCCGCGTTTACGACCCGGTCCAGCAGTTGGCGATCGTCGACGAGGACGTGCTGGATCGGTTCGGCGTCGACACCATCGAGCTGGGCCGCGGCTTCGCGCTCGGGGACGAGCACTGGGCCGACTGGACCCTGCCCGACGGAACCCCCTGCCAAATGCCCGCCTGGGCAACGCCCGAGCGCGAGGAGGGCAAATGGGTCATCCGCTCGGCAAGCGGCCGGGAGCTGGCCAAGATGCCCGACGGGGCGATCTACTTCGAGCAGTCCTACTGGCCGTTCCTCGAAGACGACGACCTCGACCGCCTGCCCGAGGCACTGGCCGAAAACATGTGGTGCGCGGTCCGCTCGCCGCCGGGGCCGCTCGTCGACGGCGACGACGGACCGCAGGTTCTCGCCGACGGGGCCCGCAAGCTCCGCGAGCGGACCGATCGGGCGATCATCGGGCTGTTCGGCGGCAACCTGCTGGAGATCGGCCAGTTCCTCTATCGGATCGACCGGTTCCTCATGCTCCTGGCCGGCGATCCGAGCCGCGCCCATGAGTTCCTCGACCGGCTCATGGACGTCCACCTGGCCAACCTGGAGAAGTTCCTGGCCGCGGTCGGCGACCCGATCGACATTATCCTCTTCGGCGACGACCTGGGCACGCAGAACGGCCCGCAAATGTCCACGGCGATGTACGAGGAGTTCTTCAAGCCGCGGCACGCCGAGATGTGGCAGATGGCCAAGGAGCTGGCCGGCGTCAAGGTGATGCTCCACTGCTGCGGCGGCGTGCGCCCGCTGTTGCCCCACCTGATCGAGGCCGGGCTCGACGCCATCAACCCCGTGCAGATCTCCTGCCGCGGCATGGATACCGCCGGCTTGAAGAGAGACTTCGGCGATAAGCTCACCCTCTGGGGCGGCGGCTGCGACACCCATCACGTGCTGCCGCTGGCCACGCCCGACGAGATCCGCGAGCACGTGCGCGGGCAGATCGCGCTGCTCAAGCCGGGCGGCGGCTTCGTCTTCCAGCAGGTCCACAACATCCTGGCCGACGTGCCGCCGGAAAACGTGATCGCCATGCTCGAGGCGGCGAGCGAGTACCGGTAGCGAACGGCAATCGCCCGCAGTCCGCCCATTCATCCTTCATCCTTTATCCGTCAGCCTTCCCCATGAGCCCCATCGACTACACCGTCATCGCCGCCTACTTCGCCATCGTCATCGGCATCGGCTTCTGGTACCAGCGGGCCGCGTCTCGAAGCCTGAAGAGCTACTTCCTGGCCGGCAAGCGCATGCACTGGCTGGCGTTGGCCATGTCGGGCTCGGTGGCCACGTTCGACATCACCGGCACGATGTGGATCGTCGCCTTGATTTACCTGTTCGGCATGAAGTCGATGTGGAACCACTGGATGTGGGGCTTTTTGATGGCGGCGTTCTTCATGTCGTACATGGGCAAGTGGGTCCGCCGCTCCAGCGTGATCACCGGGGCCGAGTGGATGGTCACCCGATTCGGCGACGGGCGCGACGGCCGCACCGCCCGATTCGCCTACACGCTCATGGCCGTGGTCATGCTCGCCGGGTTCATCGGCTACGCGTTCCAGGGGATCGGCAAGTTCGCGGCCGTCTACGTCGACCTCGGGCTCGACCCGGTGACGACCGCCCGAACGTGCGCGATCGCCGTCTACGCGATCACCACGCTCTACGTGCTCCTGGGCGGGCTGTACGGGGTGGTGGTCACGAACGTGATCCAGACGATCATCCTCACCGTGGCCAGCATTCTGATTGCGGCGATCGCCTACGTGCATCTAACGCCCGAGTCGCTCGCCGCCGTGCTCCCGGCCGATTGGACGTCGCTCGTGCCGCCGTGGAGGCTCGCCCCCGATCACGCGGCCAGGCTGGTGGGCACGGGCTACGAAGGATACGAGCTGTTTGGGGCCCTGGTGATCGTCTGGGTGGTCAAGGGCCTGCTGCTGAACCTGGGCGGGCCGGGGCAAATGACCGACTTCCAGCTCTTCCTCTCCACGCGCAATCCGCGCGACGCCGCCAAGGTCGGCGCCGCCTGGAGCGGGTTCCTCATCGTCCGCTGGGCGATGTGCATGGGCATTGCCCTTCTGGCCCTCACCGCCGGGATCGACGTGGCCGGGGCCGACGCCGAGCGGGTCATGCCCGCCGTCTTGGGCCAGTACCTGGGCCCCGGCGTGCTCGGGCTGGTGATCGCCGGCTTGTTGGCCGCGTTCATGTCGACGTTCAGCGCCACGGTCAACGCCGCCGCCTCGTACATCGTCCGCGACCTCTGGCAGCCGCTCGTGCAACCGAAGGCCGACGAGCGGCACCTGATTCGCGCGAGCTACGCGGCCACGGTGGCCGTCGTCGTGGTGGGCACCGCGATCGGCTTCCACGCCGAGTCGATCCGCCAGATTTGGGACTGGCTGATGATGGCCCTCGGCGCCGCCTTCGTCGTCCCCAACGTGCTCCGGTGGTACTGGTGGCGGCTGAACGGCTGGGGTTACGCCGCCGGGACGTTCGTGGGGCTGGCCGGGGCGTTGCCGCTGTTGTTCCTCTCGCTCGCCGGGACTTCCTTTCCGCTTCACGTCACGTTTCCCGCGCTGTGTGCCGTTTCCCTGGTCGCCACGCTCGTGGGTACGCTATTGACCGCGCCGACGGACCAGTCGATCCTCACGTCGTTCTACCGGACCGTGCGCCCCTTCGGAGCCTGGGGGACGATTCGCGCCCAAAGCGGCCTGTCGCGCGACGAGCTGGCCGCCCCGGCCGAAGGCATGACGCTGGCCGCCGTGAACGTGGTGCTGGCCAGCGTGGTGATCCTCGGCGTGTACCTGGCCCCGATGTACGTCGTGGGCCATTGGCACGCCCGCGCGCTCGCGTGGTTCGCGGCGGCCGTCGTTGCCGCCGTGCTGCTCTACTTCACGTGGTATCGGAACCTGCCGCCGGAAGGGGCGCCGGACGAGGCGACTGGCTGAGCAGGGTCGCTTGGCACGTCATATCCCGTAGCGTGGGTCGAGGTACGAGACCCACGCGGAAGGTCGCCGTTTTCCATCAGACTCCGCACTCCGCCGGACGTGCGGATGGCACACCGAGGTCGCGGTCGCAGGCGGCCGGCGCCGCTTTGGGGGCGGCCGAAAACAACTTGCCGACTTGCGTAGCAGGCACACGCCGTGTGCCGTCCGCTGGCTACGGCACACGGCGTGTGCCTGCTATACTCCGCCAATGTGGAAGTCATTCTTCGGGCGATCTCTATGACCGCACAGGCCGGCGAAAACGGCGACGTTGCGAGAAGCGTCGGCGCAGTAAGGGCGGGGGTTGGCAGACACGGCTCGGATCGCTCCAATGAGCCCTGCGGGGCCGAACGCTGCCGGCACAACAGAAAGGTACTCGTCGGATCGGGGGAAGCGCAATGGACGTTCGAGTCTGGCCGGGCGAATCGTATCCGCTGGGCGCCACGTGGGACGGGGCGGGCGTGAATTTCGCCGTCTTTTCGGAGCACGCCACGCAGGTCGAGCTCTGTCTTTTTGACTCGGTGAGAGCGAAGAGGGAGGCCCTGCGGATTCCCCTGCCGGAACAGACCGACCAGGTGTGGCACGGCTATTTTCCCGACCTCAAACCCGGACGGCTCTACGGATTCCGGGTCCACGGACCGTACGAGCCGAACGAGGGACACCGCTTCAACGCGAGCAAGGTCCTCCTCGACCCCTATGCCAAGGCGATCGGCCGCGAAGTGCGCTGGGCCGAGGAGATGTTCGGCTACCGAATCGGGGACCCGGCGGAGGACCTGTCGCAGGACGATCGCGACAACGCGGCTTGCGCTCCGCTGGCGGCCGTGGTCGATCCGGCGTTCACCTGGGGCGACGACCGGCCGCCTCGAACGCCGTGGCACAAGACCGTGTTCTACGAGGCCCACGTCAAAGGCTTCACGAAGCTGCATCCGGAGATTCCGCCGAAGCTTCGGGGCACCTACGCGGGGATGGCTTCGGAGGCGGCCATCGCCCATCTGAAGAAACTGGGAATCAGCGCGCTGGAGCTGATGCCGGTGCATCACTTCTTGCAGGATCGGCGTTTGGTCGACCATGGCCTGGCGAACTACTGGGGGTACAACACGCTCGCCTTCTTTGCGCCCGAACCGCGCTACGCGTCGGTCCGTTCGCGCGGAGGGGCCGTGCGGGAATTCAAGCAGATGGTACGAACCCTCCATTCGTCCGGCATCGAGGTGATTGTCGACGTCGTCTACAACCATACGGCCGAAGGCAATCACCTGGGCCCGACGTTCTCCCTGCGCGGAATCGACAATGCCGGCTACTACCGCCTCGTGGGAGACAACAAGCGGTACTACATGGACTACACGGGCTGCGGCAACACCCTCAACATGATGCAGCCGCGGGTCCTCCAGCTCATCATGGACAGCCTCCGTTACTGGGTGCTGGACATGCACGTCGACGGATTCCGCTTCGATCTGGCCAGCGCCCTGGCCCGAGAGCTGCACGAGGTGGACCGGCTGGGCGCGTTCTTCGACATCATCCACCAGGACCCCGTGCTTTCTCGGGTGAAACTGATCGCCGAGCCGTGGGATTTGGGCGAAGGCGGATATCAGGTCGGCAATTTCCCCGTCCTCTGGACGGAGTGGAACGGCAAGTACCGGGACGCGGTTCGCCGCTTCTGGAAAGGGGACGGAGGCGCCGTATCGGAGCTTGCCACGCGCCTTTGTGGAAGCAGCGACCTCTACGAGCGAAGCGGCCGCCGCCCCTACGCCAGCGTCAACTTCGTGACGGCCCACGACGGCTTCACTCTGCAGGACCTCGTCACCTACAACGAAAAACACAACGAAGCCAACGGCGAGAACAACGCCGACGGCGAAAGCAACAACCTCAGTTGGAATTGCGGGGCGGAGGGCCCTACCGACGACCCGGCCGTCCGGGCCCTGCGCGAACGACAAATGCGGAACTTGATGGCAACGCTGCTCCTATCGCAAGGGGTCCCCATGATCCTTGCCGGGGATGAACTCGGCCGCACCCAACAGGGGAACAACAACGCCTATTGCCAGGATAATGAACTGAGCTGGCTCCATTGGGAGCTGACCGAGGATCAAGCCGGTTTCCTCGACTTCGTGCGGCGCATGATTCAGTTGCGGATCGAACAACCGGTCCTGCAGCGTCGCAAGTTCTTCCATGAGCGTCCGATTCGCGGTTCCGCAGCGAAGGAACTCTCCTGGTACGAACCGTCAGGCGATGAGATGACGGATGAAGCCTGGAACGCCGGTTTCGTCCGCGCGATCGGAGTCTGCTTCGCCGGGGACCAGATCGACGAAGTCAATGAACGCGGCGAAGCGATCGTCGGGGATACGTTGCTGTTGTTGCTGAACGCCGACGCGAATCCGATCACCTTCTCACTCCCGGCCCGCCGGACCGGCGAATGCTGGGAGCGGCTCCTCGACACCGCCGTCTCCGACGACCTGCGGCAATGTCTCGAGGCCGGGGCCGCGTACGACCTCGAAGGGCGCTCGACCGCCGTCTTCCGTGGCCGACGAGACGAGAAATCAAGCTAGGGCACTTGGCTTCGGACATTTGCTGCAAATGAGTCAAGTCTGTGGGGTTCAGGGTGCAGGACCTGAAGTTCTACGTATACACGTAAATCCTGAACCCTGACCACTGGACGCTCGCCTCGGTCTGACCCCCTGCCTCGTTAGCCCTTAAGCTCGAGAACTCTTACGCACACCGAGGAGGCCGACGGGCGTACCCCGGTTTGTCTGCAACGGCATGCCCGCAAAGAGCACGGAAAAAGGGGCAGGTCGTCCGGATGGCTCTCCATGTGGATGCCGCACCGCCTGTTGAACGACCCCTCGATGTGCTCCAAGATCCGATCCAAGCCGCTCGGGAACATGGTCGTGGGCGTCCCGCCGCCGATGTAGAACGAGGTGACCGGCCGGTCCCGCTCAAAAGGCGGTGACAAGTCACCGCACTGGTAGGATGGTTCGGAAGGAGAAAAAGACCTCTCTCCTTTCAACAAGGCCATCTCCAAAAGGTCGCTTCCCTTGGACCTGGCGTCGCCTTCCCTTGCTTGCCCATTTTCCCTATACTGGGAATCCAATGACGGCCGGCCCGTCGTCGTGGTGCCCGCGGTCAGCCTGGCCGTTTTGATGGCAGGCAAATTTGGAGGGAGAATAGTGCGGAGATCACGTTCCAGGCGGTTTGCGACTTGTGGGCTAATCGCATCCCTCCTACTTGCCGGCCGTGTGGCACCCTTGCCTGCTCAAACGGACGTCGACGAGCAGACCGGCCGTCCTGCCCTGCGACGGACCCCCGCCGTCGAGGTGTTCGAGAAGTGGAAGGATTCGGTCGTCTACGTGACCGGACCCGTGGTGCCGGGCGGCGGATCGAAGCTGGCCGAGTTCTTCAACCTGCCGGACGCGAAGCTCGAACAGAGCGTGGGCACGGGGTTCGTGGTGCACGGGTCGGGGTACGTCGTGACCAATGCCCACGCCGCCGGTCGCGTCATCGCCCACGAGGTCGTCTTGTCGGACGGCAAGAAGTGCCCGGCCGAGCTGGTCGCCTCGATCCGAAGCGAGGACCTGGCCCTGCTCAAGATCGACGCCGCCCGCCCGCTCCCGGCCGTCAAGCTCGCCCGGTCCGGCGACCTGTTGATCGGCGAGCCGGTGATCGTGATCGCCAACCCGCACGGACTGATGTCGACGTGCACGCAGGGGATCGTCAGCGCGATCGGCCGGCAGACGAACCTGCTGGACGTCGAGGGCGTGACGCTCACCGACATGATCCAGACCGACGCGGGCATCAACCCCGGCAGCTCCGGCGGCCCGTGGTTCAACGTGCTCGGCGAGGTGATCGGGCTCACGGCCTCGATGAAGCGCGACTCGCAGAACATCGGGTTCGCCATCTCCGCCGCCTCGCTCCGCCGGCTGCTGCCCGAGATGCTCGACGTCGAGCGTCGCTACGGCTTCGTCACCGGGGTGTCGGTAGCCGCCGACGGGCCTTGCCGCGTGGAGGCCGTGGCGCCCGACTCGCCCGCGGCCCGGGCGGGGATCCGGGTCGACGATCTCGTGGTCAAGCTGGCCGACGCGCCCATCGCCACCGTCGCCGACTACCACCTGGCCCTGATCGGCCGCAAGGCGGAGGAGACGCTCACGGTCGAGCTGCTGCGAGGGGAAGAGTCGGCCGGCGCATCGCTTCTGCTCGCAAAACGTCCCAAGCCGGACGTCGCCGCGCTACTGCGAGAGAAGCTCGGGCTGGAGGCCGCCCCCTTGGACGACGCGAAGGCCGAGTCGATGTCGCTCCGCGTGCCCCGCGGCGTGGTGATCACGTCGCTCGACGCCGGCCACTACCAGGGCGTGGAGCACCCGCCTGCCGCAGGCGACGTGCTGGCCAGCATCGACGCCATCCGCCCCCGCGACCTCGACCACCTGGGCCTCCTCCTCGATCGCCTGAAGCCGGGCCAGCGAGTGCCCCTGGTCATCCTCCGCCGCCAGGACGACGCGTCCACGCGGATCGACGTGAGCTTCGTGGTGCCGAAGAAGTAGGTCATGCATGGAGTGCATGACCTACTCGACTACCCCGCTGTTCCCTCAAACGGGTTGAACCACGACGATGGGTACCAAATGCAGGTCACGCCGGTAGCCGGCGACTTGACGCGCAGGTCCTCGGGCCCGAGCTCCAAGAAGGCGAGGGTCGCCGTGGCGAGCACCCCGACCCGAAGGATCTTTTCGTCCGTCTGGCCATGTTCATCAAGAGTCGCTGCAACAACCTCAATCGCCACACGCTTCCCAAGTAGCCGTTTGCGGATGATCGTCGCGACGGTAGCGAAGCAAGCGCTGCACACCGCTTCCAGCGAGACCAAGTGTGGCCACAGATACAGCCAAACAACAAGACGCGTGTTCCTCTGATCGGGGCAGGGAAGTGTCGCAGCTTGCGGCCGCACCTGGCACATCGGCCTAATCGACCTAAGAGACGCGTGTCGCTCCAGCACCCGCTCAACGCGGGCGTCGCGTATGTCCCAATACGGATCCTTGGCTTGACACATGTTTGGCTCCAGTCGTCCGTGCTTCTGCTCAGACGGCCATCTTTCGGCGCATGGCGGTGCGTGGCGCTGGCGTGCCGCCAGTGCTGAGTCGCAGTCGACGCTTATCCCGCAGTGTAGCAGACCCGGCCACGATTAGGAACTTCCTGAAGCATCCGTACCGGTACAAAGGTCGCGGGGACGAAACGCGCCTTGCGCCCAGGGACCTGCAACACGTCCGGAGCGAGCTACTTCCTTCCGCGTCGCCCTCTTACCGGCCGGTCTGCGGCGAGGGATTTTCTGGACGCGGTCACATCCGGCTGCGCCCTCGCTTCTACAACGTATGAGGGGTGCTACCCCCTTCAGATACCGTGAGCGCACGTGCGCGCGGGCCCCAGCGCACGTGCGCTGGGGTTCCATGGTACGTGCGCTGGGGTTCCAGCGCACGTGCTACGGGGTCACAGGCCACCTGCGCGCACGCCATGTACTGGGGAAAACGCCCTTTTTGGACGAGGTCACTCGCGCAAGCCCCGGGCTGGAAAGCACTTGGAGGTTTTTGCCGGACCAACAAAAACCGCCCAACAAATATTTTCGACGCAACGCGTTGTGAGGCAAGGACTTGGGGCTTGTCATGGGCGGCATTGTTGGACACTTGGACGGCCGTTTTCCGGGGCTTTCTGGCATGCGGTGTTCCGCCTAACACGGTCGAGCTTACCATTTTGGCGCCGAGCCGCAAGGCATTTTTCGGCCACCCCCGGGTGCTTCCAGTTGTTCGGCCGTCGGGACGCTCAAACGGCTCGATGCGCCCACGAATCGGCCCTCGCGGCGAAAAGGGTTCCCCCTCTGCTGGGCGTGCCCGGCTCGGAAAACGGCTGCCTTCCCGAGCTTCGTCGTGCCGAAGTAGGAACCCATCCGCTCAAGGCTTGGCGAGCTTCGGCTCCGGCTCGAGGAAGATCTCCAGATCGGTCCGATCGCGGTCGACGTACACGGCGACGGTGCTCGAGCGGGTTTGCTGGAAGGGCATGCGATGGCCGGCCATGCGGTAGCCCGGGATGCGGGTGATGATTTCCAGCGGCTCGGTGGGCACGCCGGGCAGGGCGAAGCGTCCATCGGGCGCAAGCACGACTCGGGCGGTGTCCCAGACGTACTCGCGGCCGACCAGGAGCTGCGTGCCCTCGGGAATCGGCTTGCCGTCAACGAGCACGACTCGCCCGGCCAGCCGGTGGGCGGGGTCGAGCCGAAGGGGGCCCACCTCGACGCGCGAGCCGTGCCGGCCCAGGGCCACGCACTTCACCGGCAGGAAGCCGACCCGGGCGGCGTCTTTCATCTTGGTGTAGAGGTAGACGTCATTGTTGGGGATCACGTTGGAGAACTCGAAGCGGCCGTGCTCGTCGGTGTCGATCTGGTACTCGCCGACGAACTGGCCCGACGAGCGATCGCACTGGCACAGCGCGGCCGTCACCCCGGCCACCGGCTCGCCGTCGCGAACCAGGGTGCCGGTCACCACGACGCCGTCGCCGAGCACCAGCTCGTGGGCCTTTTCGCCGGTGGGCAGAAGATCGAAGATCCGCGTGGCGTGCCGCCGGGCGGAGACCTCGAGATGCAGGGACACGTCGGGCTCCTTGCTGAAGATCATGAACCGGCCGTCGTCGTTGGTCACGGCCAGCGGGTCGACGCCCGGCATGCGCCCGTACCAGTGACGCGTGGCCGTCTTGATCCCGAACGGGTCCACGGTGGCCCCCACGATCGGCGTGCCTTCGCGATCGACCACGCGCCCGCGGAGCACGTTGCGGGGGTCGAGCCCCTTCGGCACGGGCTGGAGCCGGACGGTCGCCGGCTCGGCCTGCGGATCGACGTCGGCGGCGAAGCTCGGCCGGAAGCCTTCGGCCACCACCAGCACCCGGAACAGAAGCGACGGATCGAGCGCCCTGATGAGGAACTTGCCCTCGGCGTTGGTCGTCGTTTCCTTCGCGCAATCGGGATAACACCCGGGGCACAGGATCCCCGCGCTTGCCCGGGGCTTGGCCGTGTAGATGAACACGTTGGCCCCGGTGACCGGCTGACCCTGCTGGTCGACGACTTTTCCGGCCAGGTCGTTTGGTCGCGTAGCGTCGCCGGCCGCGGCTTCCGACACACAGACCGCGACCACCGCAGCTATCCAAGCGATCGCTTGCATGATGGGTTCCTCCGGATTCGTAGTAGGCACACGCCGTGCCGTAACCGGCGGACGGCACACGGCGTGTGCCTGCCACGGAAGTCGGGAAGCTGTTCTCCGGGCGATCCTTACCGAAACGGGCCGCAAGAGCGTTTCGTGCTATTCGGGCTCGACGGGTTGGATTCTCTCGGGCCGGCCCCGCTGGAGCTTGGGATCGAGGACGATCCGCACGTTCGTCTCGCCGGGCATGGCGTCGACCGCGGCGGCGAAGTGGATCCTCCGGTCCGAGGAGAGGGCTTTGACCACGCCGCCAACTTGGGTTTCTCGCTCCTTCGAGCCCGGCGCGTACGGAACGTGCGCCATGATTGAGAGCGGCACGTCGGGCACGCCCCGGATCGCGAACCGCCCGTCCTTGCCGGTGGGCTGCCGGGTGAACGCCCCGTCGATCGACGGCCCGTTCCGCTCGCGGGCGCTCACTTGAGCCCCTTCCACGGGGTTGCCCTCCGGATCGACGACGATGCCCGAGACGCTCATGCTCTTGGTCCGTAGCTCGAAGGTCCCGAGCTCGTACGTCTGGCCCGGCTTGAGATCGAACGTCGCGCTGCTTAGCTGCGTGACCTCGTCGCTGAAGCTGTAAACGTGGGTGCCCTCGCCGGGCGGGGCCGTGTCGAACTGGAACTGCCCGGCGTCGTCGGTGGTCGCGTGATCGACGGGCATTCCATGGGTCACGCCGTCATAGGTGCGTAGTTGGAGGAGTTCGACGCGAAAGCCGGGCATCGGCTCGCCGTCCGCCAGAACGCGGCCCTTCACGGTGGCCGCCTGCTGGAGCTGGACGTCCACGTTGACCGCGCGGCTGGCCCCTGCCTGCTCGTCGGCCTCGACGCTCGCGTCGCCGATGAGTTTCCGCCCGCGATGCTTGACGTCCAGATCGAGCCCGCTGGTGGGCGGAAACCCGGCCAGCGTGAAGCGGCCTTCGTCATCGGTTTGGGTGCTCGTCTCCTCGATCCGCGCCTGGGGGCGAAACCGGGTCTTGACCTCGGCCCCGGCGAGCGGCTTGCCTTCCGGATCGGTCACGCGGCCGTTGACGACGAGCCCTCGGCCCAAGGTGAACTGCACGTCGCGGACCGGCTCGCCCGGCTTCACCTCCACCGAGCGGGCGTATCGAGGATCGGGCTCTTCATCGGGCCTCAGGTATCGGAGCAGGTCGTAGCCCGGCACCGACCCGGAGATGATCACGTAGCCCTTGCCTAGCGGGGCAATCACCCGGAAACGGCCACTTTCGTCGGTGGTCGCAGCGGCCGCGTACGTGCGGTCCGGGGCGTCCTCCGGCACGTCTTGCGTGAAGCTGACGGCAACGCCCGGCACGCCCTCGCCCGTCGCTTCATCCACCACCGATCCGGTGATCGCCTGGCCCCGCGGCAGTTCCACCTCGACGTTCGCCGTCCGGTTGTCTTCGCTCAACGAGGGCAGTCGAATCTGCCGGTGAAGATAGACGCCTCGCTCCGGCGGTGAGACGTGCACGTACCAGTCCGGGTCGGAAACACCGTGGAACGCAAAACGTCCCTCCGCGTCGGCATAGGCCTGGTGGGAGCGGTTCTGCCAGTACAGCATGACCTTCGCTCGCGCGCAGGGCCGCCGGGTGTCGGCGAACAGGGCCCGCCCGAGCACGTGGAACCCCGGCTCGAGCTGGAGCGTGAAGTCGCCGGTGTGCACCTGGTGCTTCGTCTCGCGACGCTCGCCCCGGTGGTAGGTCACGCCTTCCAGGTCCGGTTGCGGCTCGTCGGTGGTAGCCGCGTAGATGACCCTCCGCGCATAATCCTCGTGCTTCGCGGTGCACGCCACTCGCACGCCGGGCGGAAGGCCGTCGATCGTGAACCGGCCGTCGGCGTCGCTCTTCACCTTCGGAGCAAGCTGAGACATCCCAACGAGCAAACGGTCCGCTGACCTGGCCGGCAACTCACGGATTTCGCTTGCCAAGCCGGCCAACTCATGCACTTCGAATTGCGCGCCGGCGATGGGACGGCCTTGCGCGTCGACCAGCCGGCCGGTGAGCCGGGCTTCGGGCGGCATGGTCAACGTCATGGGGGTCTCGTCTCGGGCCTTGCGCAGGTGGCGCCACGCCATGCCGTATCCGTCCGCCACGACGACGATATCCCACGGGGTCTCCACGCTCCAGGATCGCTGAAACGGCGGCGCGGCGACGTCCTCGAAGCGAAACGTACCGTCGTCGCCCGTTTGGACCTGGGCCAGCACGTCCTGCGGGCTCTCGTTGTACGGGTCCTCGCTGTAGCGGTAGTAGGCCCATTCGCGCAGATAGACGGTCGCCCCGGCGATCGGCTTGCGTTGCGCGTCGACGACCTTGCCCAGCGTGGACAGCATGACGGCGTTCTCGTCGGGCTGCTCCTCGTCTCCGGCTTCCGCCTTTCCGGCGTCCTGTTTCTCCGCGGCTGAGGCGGGCTCCTCCGCCTGATCGGCGTCCGTGGGGCGCGCCTTGTCGGCCCCTTGGGCGCGCGGGCCGCCGACGCCCACCATGCCGACGAACGTGGTCGCCACGATGCCGACCAGCGCGATCGCCACCAGGGCGCGAAGCCGCGCGCGGGTCGACAGCGGCCGCGCCGTATCAAGGATTCGCACCACCCGGCGAGCGAGCCACGATCGGAGCGACGCCATGGCCACCGCCGCGGCAGGGCTCGGCGCGCGAAACCGCTCGGCCAGCTCCGCCAGGCAGCACGCGTAGTCGCGCGAGTCGAATCCGAAGTCGATCACGTAATCGTCGCATACTTCTTCCGCCGTCCTCACCATGCGGCGCCGTAGCGCCCACAGAAGCGGCTGGAAGAACAGGATCGCCAGCCCCAGCCGGCTGAGCAGGTTCCAGAGACAGTCGTTCCGGGCCAGGTGCGCCAGCTCGTGCACCAGGATCGGGCTGCCGGCCGTGCCGCCGCCGTCTTGGGTATCCGGCAGCAGGATCGCCGGACGGCACAAGCCCACGAGGCAAGGGCTGGTCACCAGCGGGCTCCGCAGCACCGGCGGCGCCCGCACTCCCATCCGAGCGGCCAGGGCGCGGCATTGGGACGCGGTCTCCGGGTCCGCCTCGCGAGCCGACGTGCGGAGCGAGCGTGTCGCCGCACAGGAGGCCGCCAGGCGCACGAGCATCACGCTCGACACGACCAGCCACGTGGCCGTCAACGCGAGGGCCGGGATCGCCGACGTTTCTACGTTAAAAGCCGACCTCGCGGCCTGCTCAGCCGCCGGCGCCGCACGGCCGGGGGGGAAATGCCGGCGGGCCGACCCGGGCGGCTCCGTTGTCCGAGGCGCGTCCGCCGGGCGCGCCTCCACGGGCAACTCCGCCACGGCATGGGCCGCCGCGAGGTCCGGCGCAACTTCGCTCGCCTGGCCGTGTTCTGCGACGCCTACGTCCACGGAATCGGCCGCGGGGGTCGTTGGCGCCATGGCCAAGGGCAAGCGAAGCGTCAGCCCGTCGACGCCGGCGCCCAGAAGCACAAGCGACACGCCCGGGCACAAGAGCACCGCGGCGAGCGTCGTGCGATAGACGGCCGACTGCACCGCCGAGCCCTTGGATCAAAAGACCCATCCGGCCGACAAGCCCAGGGCCACGAGCACGGTCGATTGCACGAGCAGCCCGAGGGCCAGACGCACGGCCCCATAGGAACAACCGACGAGACCCTGGCACAAGTCGCTCGCGAACATGGCACGGCCCCTTATGCTTCTCTGGTGCGCTCCCCTATGCTTCCCTCTTGCGCTCGATCAGCTTGCGGAGTTCCTCCAACTCCTCGGGAGTGACCCGCTCGTGCTCGATCAGGTAGGCGGCCAACCCCGCAGGCGAGCCTCCAAACACGCGCTTGACCAGATCCCGCGCGGCCCCTCGCTTGACCTTGTCTTCCTTGACCAGCGGATAGAAAACGAACGTGCGGCCCTCCACCTCGTGATCGATCGCCCTCTTCGCTTCCAGCTTGCGCAAGAGCGTCTGCACCGTGCTATGGGCGATCGGCTCGCGGCGATTCAGGGCGTCGGTGATCTCCCGCGCATTGGCCCGGCCCTTCCGCCAAAGGACCTGCATGATCATCAACTGAACGCGTCCGAATCGTGGCGTGGTCATTCGCACTTCCTGCGGCGACGGGCACGAGGCTAAGTGGTATGTGGTATGTGGTATGTGGTATGTGGTATGTGGTATGTGGTAAATTTACCGAAGTAAACGATAGCCGTCAAGCCCCGGGCGCCGCGATTTCCCGTTTTTTTCGGCTGCCCCGCTTCCTGGGGGCTTGTCCGGGTATGCTCGGACGGGCGTGCACGCCCGTTGTCCGCGAGCCGGCGCCAGTGTCTTGCCAAGTCTCCAATGGCAGGCTCGAGGGCTTGTAGTGACCCGATTCATCGGGTCCGGTGTCTTCTGGACCGCATGAATGCGGTCACTACGAGCCCGTCAAACGGGAATTGACAAGGCGCCAGGTCCGTGCTTCCGCGGTTCAGCAGGGGTCATCGGCCTTGCCGCGGATTTCGGCGATTCGCCGGGCGAGTCGGCCGCTTTCGATGGCGGCTTCGAGCTGGTGGAGGTCGGCGTACAGCTCGTGGCTCAAGAACTTCACCGCCCAGTTGTGCTCCATGGGGCTGACCGCGATCACGGCCGCGCCGTGCTGGTACGCCTCCCACATCTCGATCGCGGTCCCCATGGAAGCCTCGGGCAGGAAGGCCAGGAGCACGTCTACCTCGCGGCACATTGCGTTGTGGCGGAAGAACACGCGGCGGCCGGTCGCCTCGTCGTACCGGATCGAGTCGGAGTGATCGGCCAGGGGATCGTAGACGTCGGCCTCCGCAAAGTGGACGCGGATCAGCTCCTTGATCCGCTCACGATAGCCCTGATCGTGCAGGACCGCCTCGGTGAGCGAGCCCTGCATGATGCCTGCCAAGAAGAACCGCACCAGTCCGTTCCCTCCGCCTTCTCGCTCAGTGGCCGTCACGCTAGAATGATAAGCTCTCTGGCCGAGTTCGCAAGGCACCGCAGGGAAGGTCGACCCCGATGAAGAAGATGCAAGCCGCGAGAATCGAGTCACGGAAGGCAGCCGCCAAGTCGCCGGCGCCGGCCCGCCCGGCGCCCCGCAATCGCCCGGCTGCACAGCCGTCCGCGCCCGATCCGCGCCGGGCCCGGGAGCTGGTGCTGCGGATGCTGGCCATCCCGGGCAAGAGCGGCGAGGAGGGCCGGGTGCTGGGCTTCATTCGCGAGCAGCTCCGCCGAGCCGGGGCGCCGACCGAGGCGATCCGATCCGATCAGGCCCACAAGCAGAGCCCGCTCGGCGGCGAGGCCGGCAACCTGGTCTGCAAGCTGCCGGGCACGCGCCGCGGTCCGCGACGGTTGCTGATGGCCCACGTCGACACCGTGCCGTTGTGCGAAGGCGTCAAGCCCGTCGTGCGCGACGGAATCGTCGTCCCGGCCGACAAGAGCACGGCCCTGGGAGCGGACGACCGCGCCGGCGCGGCCGTCGTGCTGACGACCGCGCTGGAGATCCTCCGCCAAGGCGCGCCCCATCCGCCACTCACGTTCTTCTGGACGGTCCAGGAGGAGGTCGGTCTGCTCGGCGCGCGCCACGCGCGGCTCAGCATGCTGGGCAAACCCCACTTGGCCTTCAACTACGACGGCGGCTCGCCCGAGAAGCTCACCATCGGCGCAACCGGCGGCTATCGCATCAGAATCGACGTGAAAGGGCTGGCCAGCCACGCGGGCGGGGCGCCCGAAGACGGCGTCAGCGCGATCGCCATCGCCTCGCTGGCCATCGCCGAGCTGCACCGGGAGGGATGGCACGGGCAGATCCAAAAGGACGGGCGCAGCGGCACGAGCAACGTGGGCGTGATCCGCGGCGGCGAGGCGACCAACGTGGTCACCCCGCACGTCGAAGTCCACGCCGAGGCCCGCAGCCACCACCCGGCGTTCCGGCGGCAGATCGTCCGGGCGATCGAGCGGGCGTTTCGCGGGGCGGCCAAGTCGGTCTGCAACCGGGAAGGGGCTTGCGGCCGGATCGAGTTCCAAGGCCGGCTCGACTACGAGTCGTTCAAGCTCAAGGCCGACGAGCCGAGCGTCCTGGTGGCCCAGGCCGCGATCCGCACGGCGGGCGGCGAGCCCGAGCTGGCCATCTCCAACGGCGGCGTCGACGCCAACTGGATGACCGCCCGCGGCATCCCCACCGTCACCCTCGGCTGCGGCCAACGAAACCCGCACACCACCGCCGAGAAGCTCCATCTGGCCGAGTTCCAGCAAGCCTGCCGCATCGCGTTGTGCCTGGCAACGGGCACGGAGCAGGGCGGCTAGCCGTGTGTCAACCACCGGCTGGTGGGTGGCACGCCGTGAGCGCAGCGGGGCGTGTTTTGCCCAGAGACCACGCCCTTCGCTGCGATCAGGGCGTGCCACCCAACGTACTCATCACGCTCCGCGTGATGTGCAGCGTCACGCGGAGCGTGACGAGTACAATTGTTCGCGACGGCACTACCGCTCCTGATCGAGCGTCAACACGGCCGCCAGGGTCGCCTGGACGGTCTTGGCCGCGTTCGGCACGTCGCATCGCTCGGGGACGTCGCCCTCGCCGTGGTAGTTGGGGTCGCCGTAGGGCCAGGATCCGATGTTGACGACCGCGGCCGGGTAGCCGGCCTTGACGAACGACCCGTCGTCGTCGCCGGGCCCCGGCCGCTTGACGACCCGCTGCTCGAGGCCGACGTCGAATCGATCGCCCACGGCGCTCATCAATTTCGCCAGGCGCTCGCCGGCCGGCTCCGTATAGGCGGTCACGTTCGTCTGCTTTCCCGCCGCCGTTTGCTCCGCCGTCTTGGCGCCGATGCCGTCCAGGTTGAAGACGGCGATGACGTCGTCACCGCGGGCCTTGGCGTTCTGCGCCGCCGTCACGCTGGTCCAGGGCCGGTGCTCTTCGTTGCAGAAGAGGAAGCGGATTGTCCGTTCGGACGGATAGTCGGCCAGGACGCAGGCCATCTCCAGAACGCCGACCGTGCCGATCGCGTTGTCGTTGGCGCCGGGCGAGTCGATCCAGCTCTGCGAGTCCTTGTGGGCAAGGACGACGATGATCTCGTCGGGGTGGGAGCGGCCCTTCTTCTCGGCGTAGAGATTGTGGGCCGTGTACCAGGGGTCCTCGGGCATGGGCGGCGAGTACTGTGCCTGCTTCGGCTTCTTGGTATCGCGCCGAAACGCCTGCACGCGAACGCCCTCTCGTTCGACGTGATAGCCCCACGACTCCAGCTTTCCGGCGAGGAAGTCGTCCGCCTCATGGAGCGTGCTCTTCGCGTGACCGGGCAGGGTCAAGTTGAGCTTGCGATAGGGGAGCGGGTCCTTGGCGAGATAGAACACGTGCTGCGACATCCGCCGGGCATCGACGGCGTCGATCCGGCGCCGGATGGTCGCGCTCGCGTCTTCACGGTCCCAGGTCTTCTCCCAGCCCGGCTCTCGCTCGTCGCCGGCCTTCTCCTCCGACGCGTGGACGGCGACAGCCGGGCCGCCGGTGACCACGGACAACAGCACCACGGTCGCGATACTTCTGTACTTCATGGCCGCTATCTCCCGCTGCAAACGTCTTATTGGGTCGCCGCCGTCGATGGGGAGTGCTGCGCCATCGAGGCTTCTTCCCTGCCATCCTACGGTTTGGGCGGAGACGACGCAAACGCCTCGGTTGCCGCGTTCAGAAACGTCGGCAGAATCTCCTTGCCCTCGTTCGACCAGCCCGCGTGCTGCACCAGGAAGACGGTGATCCGTTGATGCTGCTGGTCGATGCCCGAGTTGGTGCCGTAAGCGCCGCCGTGACCGACGCGTTGCCCCCCGGTCGAGAAACCGAAGCCGTAGGGGGTCGGCAAATCGCCGGTCTGTTTGGAGGTCATCTGCTGGACGGCGTCCTCGGAGAGGTAGCGTTTGCCTTGGAACACGCCCCCGCCCAGAATCATGCGGTAGAAGATCGAGAGGTCGGTCGCCGTGGAGAACAGGCCGCCCGCCGGCATGGGCTGACGCTGCCGATCGTCCAGCGGATACTTGAGCTGGCCGATCGACGTCTCTTCCAAGCCCGTCTTATCCGCACTCGGTTTGTACGACTTGGCCAGCCGCTCGAGTTGCTCTTCGCCGGGCCAGAAGGTCGTGTCCTTCATGCCGAGGGGCCGGAACAGACGCCGGTCCAGAAACTCCTCGTACGGCACGCCGCTCGTGACTTCGATGATCCGCCCCGCCGTGTTGATCCCCGCGTTGGAGTATTGATACTTGCCGTCCGGCTCGAACTCGAGCGGCAGCATCGCGTAGCTGCGCACCCTGAGGGCCAGCGGGAACAGGTCGAGCGTGGGCTGCTCGATCGGCGAGATGAAAGGTAATCCGCTGGTATGGGTGAGCACGTTCTTGACGGTGATCGGGTGCTTCGGCTTCTTCAGCAATACGTGGTTCTCGTCCCGCTCCGCGACGACCATCTGCCCCCGGAACTCCGGAAGGTATTTCTCCACCGGGTCGTCCACGATCACCTTGCCTTCGTCGACGAGCATCATCAGCGCGGTTGCCGTGATCGGCTTGGATTGCGACGCGATCCAGAAAAGGCAGTCGGGCCGCATCGGCTTCCGGCGCGCGACGTCGGCGTAGCCGACCGCCTCGAGGCTGAGCACCTCGTCCTTCGTCGCCACGAGCGTCACCGCGCCCGCCAGCGTGTGGCTGTCGACGAACGGCTGGAGGGCGGACGCGATATTTCGGTTGGGCGGGGGCGCGTCCGTCTGCGCCGGGAGAACGGCCGCAAGAGGCTGCAAGGCGGCGAGAAGCAGTACAAGGATCACGACTCTTGTCTTCATCATCGTGCTCATTCGTCCCGGAATTCGAGGAGGATGCCGATACCAGGCCACTCACGCAACGATTATCCGTGCGATTCTCCCCGAGTTCAAGGGGCGGACCATTCCGTGTGCTGATCTCCACGAAGCGCGACCGACGCACACGCCGCGTACCTGCTGCCGAGGTCGAGAGCTTGTTTTTCGCCCGCCCCCTACCGCACGCCGTTGACTCTCAACGAACGCGGCCGCATAATCAAACGGACTTTCGCGGCCGTGAGGAGTTTCGTCCTCCCCCCAGCCTCCTTGCCCGTGGCGAGGCAATCCTCCTTCCGCTGCGCCTGTCGTGCCGGCGCCGCGCAACAAGAAAGGTGAAACGATGCGTATCTCGTATGCCCGGCAGCTCGCCGTGTCGATTGTTCTGGCCATCTGGTCCGTGGCTTTGGCCGGGGAGGCCGTGCAACCGATCCCCGCCTTGAAGCCCGAGGTCCAGACCGCCGAGTGGGCCCAGTCTTGGTGGATGCCGCGGCACAAGGAGAAGCTGGCGGCGCTGAAGAGCCAAGAGCAGATCGACTTGATCATGATCGGCGATTCGATCACCCACGGCTGGGAAGGCGGCGGGCGCAAGGTGTGGGACCGGTACTACACCCCACGTCACGCGCTGAATCTGGGCTTCGGCGGCGACCGCACGGAACACGTGATCTGGCGTTTGCAGCACGGCGCGGTCGACGGCATCTCGCCCAAGCTGGCCGTCCTGATGATTGGGACCAACAACGCCGGGCACCGCCAGGACAAGCCGGACGATACGGCGGCCGGCGTCAAGGCGATCATCAACGAGCTCCGCGATCGATTGCCCCAGACAGAGATCTTGCTGCTGGCGATCTTTCCCCGCGGGCGCGACGCCGACGACCCGTTGCGCAAGCTGAACGACGCAACGAACAAAATCCTTGCCGGTTACGCCGACAAGGAGCACGTCTTCTATCTGGACATCAACGCCGAGTTCCTGGAGGATAACGGCGGGCTTCCCAAGCCCATCATGCCCGATCTTCTCCACCCCAACGAAAAGGGCTACGAGATCTGGGCCAAGGCCATGGAGCCCACGGTTCAGAAGCTGATGGGGGAAGGGGGCAAGTGACAAGCCGCCGCGGCCGAATCCGTGGGACGGCCGCAACCCCGCCGGCCCGGATCGGAATCGGGATGCTCGGGGGGCGAGCGCAGCCGGAATCCGGGAAGTGCGACCTGGAAACCGGCGTCCTTTCGACGGGAGAGACGAGGATGAGCGAGAACACCGGGGAACCTTCTCGGACCGATTTGCGGGTCCCTCCGCGGGCGTGGCCGACGATCCTGACGACCCTGGCCGCGACGCTCGGCTCCATCACGGCGGGCGGCGAGGAGAAAACGCCGATCGCCGACAAGACGCTCGTCGCCTGGGTGGCCCCGGCCGATTTGACCCAACGCGGCGGCAGTGTGCTGACGATCGAGAAGTCGGGCGGCGTTTTCGACGCGATCGTGTTCGGCGAGATCGCCGAATCGAAGTGGATGGCCGGAAGCAACGGATTCCGTCGAACCAAGAGAGAGCAGGAAGACTTCCCGGCCGAGACCGCCGACGGCCAATCGCCGGTCCAGGTGGCCGTTGTCTACCAGGGCGGTCAGATCGCCATCTATCGAAACGGCAGCAAGTACGCCGACTATCTCGCGGAGGGCTCGGAACGGTTCGGCGAAGACTGCCTGGTCTTGATCGGCCTGCGGCACCTCGACGCCCGGCCCGACAACCGCTTCTTCACCGGCTCCATCGAGGATGCCCGAATCTATGGGGTCGCGCTTGATGCCGAGCAGATCGCCGCGCTCGAGCCCAACCAACCGTCGGACCCCAAGCCCCTGGCGTGGTGGGATTTCGAGGACGGCAGGGCCGCCGACCGCATGCAGTTGTTCCCCACCAGCACACTCTTCGGCGACGCCCGAATCGCCGACGGCCGACTCCACCTCGACCAAGGCGGCGCCTACCTGATGGCGTCCAAGGGCGCGCCCCACGCGTCCCTCGGTCTCAGCAGCGTCGACGGCACCGTCCGCGCGCATCGGGAGAAGCTGCTCGGCGACGCCTACCGGCCAGGCTACCATTTCGTCACCCCGGAAGGGCGATGCATGCCCTTCGATCCCAACGGGGCCATCTACTGGAAAGGCCGGTACCATCTTTTCTACATCTTCCAGGACGCCCGAGGGCATAACTGGGGGCACGTCTCCAGCACCGACTTGTTTCACTGGCGGCACCATCCGACGGGACTGGTCTCCGGCATGTTCAGCGGCAACTGCTTCCTCAACCAGGACGGCCGCCCGACCATGTGCTATCATCAAGTCGGCCAGGGCAACGCCATGGCCGTGGCCGTCGACGACGAGCTGAACCAGTGGAAGAAGCTGGAATCCAACCCCATCACCCCCAAGACCGAGCCCGGCGATCCGCATCACGACAAGTATCGGTCGTGGGACCCGTTCGGATGGCTGGAGGGCGACACGTACTACGCCATCTTCGGCGGGACTCGGCCGGGCATCGCGAAAGCCCCCACGCCGGCCGGCGAGTGGAAGTACGTCGGCGATCTTCTTGCCAATACCGTCGAAGGGGTATCGATCGACGAGGACGTGTCCTGCGCCGATTTCTTCCCGATCGGTGACAAACGCATGCTCCTTTGCATCAGCCACCGCCTCGGCTGCCGCTACTACCTCGGCGACTGGAAAGAGGAGCAGTTTCACCCGACGTTCCACGAGAAGATGAGCTGGGTCGACAACTCGTTCTTCGCTCCCGAGAGCCTGCTGGACGACCGGGGCCGCCGGATCATGTGGGCGTGGATCTTCGACAGCCCCGGATTCGCGACCCGCATGGAGTACGGATGGTCCGGCACGATGAGCCTGCCGCGTGTCCTCGCGCTCGGCGCCGACGGCGTGCTGCGCATCAACCCGCCGGAGGAAATCGAACGACTGCGCTACCACCCAAGGACAAGAACGGACCTCACGGTCAAGGCCGATTCCGAACTGCCCCTCGAGGGGCTCGGCGGAAACAGCATCGAGCTGGCGGTCGAGATCAGGGCGAGCGACGCCGACCAGTTCGGGGTCAAGGTCTGCCGCTCCCCGGACGGCGAAGAGCAGACGCTCGTCTACTACGACGCGATCGAGAAGAAACTGAAAGTGGACACCAACCAGTCGAGCCTGACGGAAGGGCCAAGGAACGTCGAGGCCGGCCCCCTCGAGCTGAAGGCGGATGAGCCGCTCGTGCTCCGTGTCTTCGTCGACAAATCGGTCGTCGAGGTGTTCGCCAACGGGCGCCAGGCGGTGATGCGACGCATCTATCCCTCGCGCGAGGACAGCGTCGGCGTGGCGATCTTCTCCAACGGCGGCCCGGCCGGCGTCACCACAATCGAAGCCTGGGACATGATGCCGTCGAACGCCTACTGAGCGCAAGCGGCGAATCGTCCGGGCTTGGCAAACATGAGATACCTAACCCTGCGTGCAACAGACCTCATCGGGAGAAAGGAGCTGGACATGTGGCATCGAAACGGCACGTCAACCGGGAGCCGTAGCCTGCGGACGACTCGACGCGGGTTTCTGAAAACCGCCACCGCGGCGGTGGCGGCCCCCTGCGTCATCACCACCGCCGCCCTGGGCAACCAGGAACGCCCGGCGGCCAGCGAGCGGATCGTCATGGGCGGCATCGGCATCGGCAATATGGGCAGCGGCGACCTGGGGGCCTTCCTGGCCCGTGGCGACGTCCAGTACGTGGCTGCCTGTGACGTCAAGGCAGAAGCTCGCAAGAAGGCCAAGGGGCGAGTCGACAAACACTACAGTAACGGCGACTGCACCGTCTATCATGATTTCCGCGAACTGCTCGCCCGCGGCGATATCGACGCGGTGCACGTCGCCACGCCCGATCATTGGCACACAATCATCGTCATCGAGGCCTGCCGCCACGGCATCGACGCCTATTGCCAGAAGCCCGAAACGCGGACGCTCCGCGAAAACCAGCTTGTGGTCCAGGCGGCCCGGCGCTACGGCCGGGTCGTGTCCGGCGGGAGCCAGCGCGTGCTGCAAGACTATCGGGAAGTGGTCGACAAGTGCTGGGGCGGAGAGCTGGGCACGATCAAGTCGATCAACGTCAACGTGGGCCCGCTCCCCAGACCCTGCAACCTGGCCGGTGAGCCGATCCCCGAAGGGTTCGACTGGGACATGTGGCTCGGCCCCGCGCCCTGGGCCCCCTACCACCCGTACCGCTGTAGCGGCAGCTATTCCATCGACGGCACGAGCTGGCGCTCCTGGAGCGACTATTCCGGCGGCGGCATGACCGACTGGGGCGCGCACCATTTCGGCGGAGCGACCTTCGCCATCGACGTCAGGGAGCTGGATCCCGAGGAAGTCGTCTACCACGACGACCAGGACGGCAAGTTCTTAACCTACCGCTACCCCAACGGACGGTTGCTGCACCACAACCACCCCGGGATGGGCAACCTGCACGTCGTCGGCACGCCGGACGAAAAGCGGCCCCCGAAGACCGTACCCAGCTACCGAGGCCAGGGCGGCATCTACGGCGACTTCATCGAATGCGTCAAGACGCGGGAGAAGCCGTTCCGCGACATTGAACTCGCGTCCCACACGATGACCGTGTGTCACCTGGGCCTCATCGCCTACGAGTTGAAGCGATCGCTGAAGTGGGACCAGGCCCGGCAGGAGTTCCCCGGCGACGAGGAAGCCAACCGCTTCCTGGATCGCGCCCGACGCGAGCCGTGGGTGCTGTAAACCATCTCCGCTTGCCCCATCAGGGAGTTTCTGCACAAGCGGACACGTTTGCCCTGCCGAATCGAGACCACAACACAAGACCCTGAAGACACAAGGAGCCGGATATGCGACACCAAGGCATGACACGTTTGACATTGGCGGCGGGCTCGGGCGTCTTGGCCGGTTCGGCGGCAGTCGCTGCCGACCAGCCCGAGGTCGACCGCGCTGGCGTGGACAAGGCCTTTGAGGCATTGAAGACCTACGACTGGGGCTCGGACCGAAATACGCTGAATCCGATTGACGAGGCCGTGGTCGCCACCCACGGCAACGTCGCCGCGCGCAAGGAGCTGGAAGCGCGTTTGCTCGCGGTGCTCAAGAGCGGCGCCTCCCGCTCGGCGAAGGACTATGTCTGCCGTACGCTGAAGACGATCGGGACGGCCGCATCGGTGCCGGCCCTGGCCGCCCTGCTGGCCGACGAGGACCTCTCCCACATCGCCCGATACGCCCTGGAGCGCATTCCCGCCCCCGAGGCGGCCGCGGCCATGCGCCAAGCCCTGTCCAAGCTGCCCGATGCCCTCAAGGCGGGGACGATTGGCTCGCTCGGCGTGCGGCGCGACGACGCCAGCGTCGCAGCCGTGGCGGGCTTCCTGGGCAGCGCCAACCCGGCGGTCGCCCGCGCAGCGGCCTGCGCCCTGGGAAACATCGGCACCCCCGAGGCCGGCCAGGCCCTCAGCGACTTCGCGAAGAAGGCGTCTGAGGGCGTCAAGCCGGCCGTCGCCGACGCCCTCCTGGTCTGCGCCGAGCGATTGCTGGCCGATGGCAAGAAGACCGAAGCGCTGGCCCTGTACAAGTCCCTCAGCGGCGAAGACCAGCCGAGACACGTTCGCCTCGCCGCGACACGCGGTCTGTTGGCGGCCGCCGGAAAAAAGGATTAGGACAAGCACGACCGGATTCGGCGTTCGGACGGGAGAGGAGCGGGAAACGAACCGCCGCAGTCGTGGAACCGTCCTCGATCGGCCGGTCGCCGTCGACAAGTTGCCGCTGCGCGAGGCCGCTTTGCCGCTCGTCGAAACGTTCTCCCTCCCGGGCCCGGGACCAGAGAAGGCGACCCGCAGGCAGAATCCCCAGGTCCATCGGCTCACTTCCGTCGAAGGCCGCAAACCGCCGACGCGCGCCCGGACAACGTCAACCAACCACCACGAGCCCCACCTTGCCAGGCCCAACCCGCCAGGATTGCGGCGGCGCACGGCGAGCCGCGACGGAAACCGACGTGGCATTGCCTTATCGAGCACCAAGAGAGCTACTCGGCGTGCTTCTCGTGGAATTCCAGCATGAAGTCGCGAAGCGCCCGGACCCCGTCGGTCGGCATCGCGTTATAGATCGACGCCCGGCATCCGCCCACGGACCGATGTCCTTTGAGCGCGGTCAGGCCCCGCGACTCCGCCTCCTTGAGGAATTGGCTTTCGAGCGTCTCGTCCGGGAGCCGGAACGTGACGTTCATGATCGAGCGGCTGGCCGGCTCGGCGTGTCCGCGGTAGAACCCGCCCGACCGGTCGACGGCCTCGTACAGCAAATCCGCCTTCTCCCGGTTCCGCCCGTGCATCCTTTCCAGCCCGCCGATCTCCCTCAGGAGCCAGTCGGTGACGAGCTTGACCATGTAGACGACGAAGCACGGGGGCGTGTTGAAAAGCGACTTGCCCTCGGCCAGCACCTTGTAGCTGAGCATCGACGGCAAGTCGCCGGGCACGCGCTCGACCAGGTCGCTGCGGATGATCACGATCGTCACGCCCGCCGGCCCGGCGTTTTTCTGGGCGCAGGCGTAGAGGATCCCGTAGCGCTCGATGGGCACGGGCCGGCAGAGGAAGTCGGATGACGAGTCGCAGACCAGGGGCACGTCGCCCACGTCGGGCTCGGCGGGGAACTGCACGCCCTGGATCGTCTCGTTCGACGTGATGTGGACGTACGCCGCGCCCGGGGCCAGGTCGAGCTCGTCCGGGCGGGGGATGCGCCGCAGCTCGACCGCGTCGCCGTCCCAGGCCGCGCGCACGTCGCCCTGCGTCTTGGCCTCCTTCATTGCCTTCTTCCCCCACGAGCCGGTCAGGATGTAGTCGGCCGCCTTGCCGGAACTCCGCAAGAAATTGATCGGGACCATGGCGAACTGCATTTGGGCCCCGCCCTGGAGGAAAAGCACGTGATAGTCGTCGGGGATCGCCAACAGATCCCTCAAGTTCTGCTCCGCCCGGTCGATGATCGCCTGGAAGGTCTTCGACCGGTGGCTGATCTCCAGGATCGAAGCACCGGCTCCCGGCAGGGCGAGCAAATCCCGCTGGGCCTCTTCCATCGCCGGAAGCGGCAACACGGCCGGTCCGGCCGAAAAGTTGTAGACGCGTTTTTCCATCTCGGTATCCCCGTTCTTCTTCAGAGTTTCCAGCACGCCGACGCGAGTCCAGAAAGGACAAGTGTAGCGAAAAGCGCGAAAACGACAAGACGCCGAACACGCGCTCGGCACGACTCTCGTGACCCCGCCGAAATACGCCGGTCTCTGTGGACTTGTTCGGAGACCTGCCGTCGCGGGCATGGCCGGTTCCGGAGAACCTCACGCCGGGCGGGACACGCTTCTGTGGTCCGTCAATCCTTACCTTGGGGGTTGGGTGGCACTGGCGTCTCGCCAGTGCGTCCACGAAAGCACGAGCAAGATGCCCGTGCCACCCACAAGCTAACGGTTGACACACCACCAGGGTGGTCCGCGACCCCCAGCCGGCAACCCGAGCGGGCGTGGCGGCCGGGAGTGCGCCCTGCTAACATGGGCCCCGGGACAGCCGGAGGACCCAGCGGGCGCGTCGTTTCCCGCCGTGTCGGCACTCGCCTCCGCTTACGGCCGGAACACGGCCCTCGTCCCGCGCTTCGCCCACTGCGTGCCATCAACACAAGGGAGGAAGAACCATGAGCGACCTCGGGCGTTGTATGTGCATCGCCGCGGTGATCATCGTCCTGGGGGGCGCTGCCGACTGTGCCCGGAGCGTGTGCCGGGCGGAGGATGCCTTCGGGCAAGTGGACGTCTTCACCAGCGGCACCGAAGGATATCACACCTATCGAATCCCCGGCGTCGTCCTTTCCAAGGAGGGCACGCTCCTGGCGTTCTGCGAAGGACGCAAAACCGGGCGCGGCGACCACGGCGACCTGGACCTCGTGCTCCGCCGCAGCTCCGACGGCGGCAAGACCTGGGAGCCGACGCAACTGGTCTACGAAGAGGGCGGCACCGCCAAGGTCACCATCGGCAACCCCTGCCCGGTCGTCGATCGCTCGACCGGAACGATCTGGCTCCCGTTCTGCCGCGACAACGACCGGGTGTTCATCACCAAGAGCACGGACGACGGCCGCACCTGGGCACCCCCGGTCGAGATCACCCATGACGTCAAGAAGCCCGAGTGGGGCTGGTACGCCACCGGGCCCGGGCACGGAATCCAGCTCACAAGCGGCCGGATGCTGATCCCCTGCGATTGCCGCGACGCGAAGGGCGAGGTCGACTGGAACAAGCGGGGCCGCTCGCTCGTCTTCTACAGCGACGACCACGGCCAATCGTGGCACCTGGGCGGCGTGACCGACCTGGGCATGGACGAGTGCGAGGCCGTCGAGCTGGCCGACGGATCGATCCTGGTGAGCATGCGCCAGTACCTGGGGCCCAAGCAGCGGGCGTTTGCCACCAGCACCGACGGCGGAATGACCTGGTCGAAACCGGAGTTCCACCCCGAAGTGCACTGCCCGGTGTGCCAGTCCAGCATCCTCCGCTACACGCTTCCGCCGAAGGAGAAGAACCGCATCCTCTACTCCGGGCCCGGCGGCCCGGGACGCAGCCACATGACCGTCCGCCTCAGCCACGACGAAGGCAAGACCTGGCCGGTGGCCAAAGTGATTCACGAAGGCTCCGCCGCCTACTCCGACCTGGTCGCCCTCTCGGACGGCACGATCGGCTGCCTCTACGAGCGCGACGACTACGGCAAGATCACGTTCGCCCGGTTCACGCTCCCGTGGCTGACGGACGGGAAGGACCGGCTTCAGGCGGACTAACGCTACGTTGTCAAGCTGGCGTGGTGAGACGTGGGTGAATAGGGCGCCGCATGAGCCTTGACCGTGTTCGCCGAGCCTAGTTGACCACGCCCGGCGAAAACCAGTACACTGGGTGATTGGCATCGAAGGACGACTCACGTTCTCACCCGTGCAACAAGGAAGCTGACTGCCATGAAAGCCGATCTCACCATCGAGAGGCTCCAGGGCGAAGCTCGCAAGTTTGCGGACATCGAATCCAAGCACCACGAGCCGTCAATCTACGGGGTCACCGACGGCAAAGCCGTCGGAACCTATTTCGAGCACAAGTTCCAGGCATACCTGCGCGAGAAATACTCCTACGAAGAAGGCAGTTCCGCAAAAGGGATCGACTTTCCCGCTCTGGGGGTCGACATGAAATTCACCAGCATCAAGCAGCCGCAGTCCTCCTGCCCTTACGAGTCAGCGCGCCAGAAGATCTACGGTCTTGGCTATTCTCTTCTTGTCTTCGTCTACGAGAAGACGGACGACGCAGTGGCCCGAACCGGCATACTCAGCGTGCTCCACACGATCTTCGTCGAACAACGCTGTACGGCCGATTACCAGATGACAACTGGTATTCGCCAAATCCTGGAAAACGATGGCAATGAGGACGACCTGACAGCGTTCATGGCGGATCGTTTGCTTCCGGTGGACGACATCCAGGCTCAGAAGCTTGCCGTCGAGATTCTCGACCACCCGCCTGAGATAGGCTATCTGACCATCTCCAACGCCTTGCAGTGGCGACTCCAATATCGCAGAGCCATCGAGAAGGCCGGTGAAGTGGACGGAATCTTGCGACTGCGTTGACAGATGTCCCCATCAATGAAAACCAAGCAGAAGACTGAACTCGGCGACTTCCAGACGCCTCTCCCTTTGGCCCGTGCAATAGCAAGAATGCTTGCCGGCCAGGGAGTGTCACCGGCCGCCGTTCTTGAACCCACCTGTGGCACGGGAAGCTTCCTGCTTGCAGCGGTGGATCAATTCCGCGGCGTCACGAGAGCGGTGGGCCTCGACATCAACCGATCGTATGTCGCGGCCGCGCGATCCGCGCTCAGTACGAAATCCCTCCCTTGCGAAATAGAGCTCATCCATGGGGACTTCTTCCGCACAGACTGGCCCTCACTCCTTAACACGCTCCCAGACCCACTACTCGTGGTAGGAAACCCCCCGTGGGTCACCAACGCTTACCTGGGGTCGGTAGGCAGTTCAAACCTGCCCGCGAAGAGCAATTTTCAGAAGCATTCCGGCCTCGACGCTCTCACTGGCAAGAGCAACTTCGACATCTCGGAATGGATGCTTATTCGCTTGCTGGAGTCGCTCAGCGGACGCAGAGCCATTCTGGCCATGCTCTGCAAGACGGCGGTCGCGAGAAAGGTCCTCCTCCACGCCTGGAAGAACGGCCTCCCGCTCGAGGCGTCCTCCATACGCCTGATCGACGCGGAAGCTTGTTTCAACGCCGCCGTCGATGCATGCCTACTCGTTTGCACGCTCTCTCCCTCGGCCCACAACTGCGACTGCTCCATCTACGAACAGGTCGGTGCGCAATCCAGAACCGGCGTCTTCGGGTACCGTGACGGTCGTCTGATAGCCAACGCCGAAGCGTACGAGCGATGGAAACACCTGGTTGGCGCAGAGACCATCCGGTGGCGATCCGGAATCAAGCACGACTGCACGAGAATCATGGAGTTCTCCAAGGAGGGGACCGCTTATCGCAACGGCCTGGGCGAACTGGTCCATCTCGAGGACACGTACCTATACCCAATGCTAAAGGGATCCAAGGTCGCAAGCGGCAAGACGGAGAATCCCAGCCGCTGGATGCTCGTCACCCAGCGAACCGTCGGCGAGGACACGAGCCCGATCAAGTCCTGCGCCCCCATGACATGGGACTATCTGCAAACGCACGCCGACGCGTTGGACCGGCGCGCCAGCTCCATCTACCGCAAGCGACCCCGCTTTTCCGTGTTCGGCGTGGGCCCATACTCGTTTTCGCCCTCAAAAGTAGCCGTCTCCGGTTTCTACAAGAAGCTCGTATTCACGGAAGTCGGCAGCCATTGCGGGAAGCCCATCGTGCTCGATGATACTTCCTACTTCCTCCCCTGCTACGGAAATCAGGAGGCACGCTACATCGCCTCCCTCTTCAACTCCGAGGTCGCACGAGAATTGCTTTCCGCCTTTATCTTCTGGGACTCGAAGCGGCCCATCACGGTCGACGTCCTGCGCCAGGTCGACCTATTGGCATTGGCCACGGAGCTTGGCTCCGAAGACACCATGCGTCGCTACCTGTCTGCCCGACCCGAGCCCTCCTCGATTTCGGCCGCCGACGCGCCGACTCAGAAAATACTCTTCCCCACGCGCTAACAGGTCTGCCAGAGTGGAGCGCCAACCTCCTGAGGATCTCGAAACAGTCAGCCTCGCGCCGCGCACCGTACGTCGTGCCACGCCTCAGTCCGCCCAGGAATTGAACAAGTGAGATGTTCGACCCCCATCACCGTTGCAGCCGTGGTAGTCGTATGTTGGGCGTGTTGCGCCGCGACCCCCGCGGCCGAATTGCCGGCAGGGCCCGACGTGCTCGCGTGGAGCGAGTTGCCGCCCCTGCCGGACCCGCAGGGCTTTGCCGGGTCGTTTGCCGGCACCTCGGAGGGCGCGCTCGTCGTGGCCGGGGGGGCCAACTTCCCGGATGGTCGCCCTTGGGACGGGGCCACGAAGGTCTGGCACGATCGGGTCTTCGTGCTCGCGGACCCGGGAGGCGAGTGGAAGGCCGGCCTCAAGTTGCCTCGACCTTTGGGATACGGCGTCTCCGTCACTTGGAACGAGGAGGACAGGACGCGCGTGATTTGTCTCGGCGGCGGCGACGCCGAGCGGCACTACGCCGACGTGTTCTCGCTCCGTTGGACGGACGGCGATCTGGAGATCACCGAGCTGCCGCCCATGCCGGGTCCGGCCGCGTTCTTCTGCGGGGCGATGGTCGGCAACACCATCTACGTGGCCGGCGGACGCGCCCAGCCCGACTCGGACGAAGCGCTCCGAACCTTCTGGGCACTCGATCTCTCCCAGCCGTCCGACGCGCGGAAATGGGAAGTGCTCGAGCCCTGGCCGGGCAGGCCGCGGATGCAGGCCGTGGCCGCCGTCCAGTCCGGCTGGTTCTTCCTGGTCGGGGGCGTCGCCCTCGATCCGGACAAAGAGGGCGACGACAAGCGGATTTTCCTCAACGACGGCTACCGTTACGACCCGGCGAAGAAGCGTTGGACGCCCATCGCCCCCACGCCCCGCTTTGCCGCGGCCGCCCCCACGCCGGCCATCCCGCTCGGCCAGTCGCACTTCGCCATCGTCGGCGGGGACGACGGCGAGAACGCCTTCCGCGTGGCCGATCTCAAGGACGATCACCCCGGCTTTCCCGCCGACGTGCTCTCGTACCACGTCGTGACCGACACGTGGGTCACCGTCGGCCGGTTCCCCAAGGACCTCGGCGCCGGCCTCTGGCCGCCCGTGACCACCAACACCACCTGGTGGAAAGACGCCGACGGCACGGACCGCTACGTCGTCCCCAGCGGCGAAGCCCGGCCCGGCGTGCGCACGCCGCAGGTCGTCTGGGCAAAGCCCAAGGAAATCCAACGCGGCTTCGCCGCCCTCGACTACGCCGTGCTGGCGGTCTACCTGGCGGCGCTGGTGGCCATGGGGGTCTACTTCTCGCGCCGCGAGAAGAGCACGGGCGACTTCTTCCTCGGCGGGCATCGCATCCCCTGGTGGGCGGCGGGCCTGAGCATCTTCGGCACGCAGCTCAGTGCGATTACCTTCATGTCCATCCCGGCCAAAAGCTTTCGGACCGACTGGATCTTCTTCCTGTTCAACATGATGATCCTGGTGATGGCCCCGGTGGTGGTGTTCTTCTACCTGCCCTTCTACCGGCGGCTGAACGTCACGTCGGCCTACGAGTACCTGGAGAAGCGGTTCAACAAGGCGACCCGGCTGTTGGGGAGCGCGTCGTTCGTGCTGTTCCAGCTCGGGCGCATGGGCGTGGTGCTGTTCCTGCCGGCGTTGGCGCTGAAGACGGTCACCGGCATCAACGTCTACGAGTGCATCATCGTGATGGGCGTCCTGGCCACGCTCTACACGGTGCTGGGCGGGATCGAGGCCGTGGTCTGGACCGACGTGCTCCAGGTCGTCGTGCTCATGGGGGGGGCGATTCTGAGCCTGGCGATCATCGCCGTCAAGCTGGCCGGCGCCGACGGTGGGCTGGCCGGAACACTGACGATGATCGGCGACGCCGACAAGCTGCGACTGGCCGACTTCGATTGGACGGTCACCAAGCCGGTGCTCTGGGTAATCGTTTTCGGGTCCGCGGCGCAGATCCTCGTCTCCTACACCGGCGACCAGACCGTGGTCCAACGCTATCTGACCACCGCCGACGAAAAGGCCGCCGCACGCAGTATCTGGACCAACGCCCTGCTGACCATTCCCGCCTCGCTCATCTTCTTCGGCGTGGGGACGGCGCTGTGGGCCTTCTACAAGACCCGGCCGGAGCTGCTCAACCCGACCGGCACCAGCGACGACGTCTTCCCCTGGTTCATCGCCCAACAGCTCCCGGCCGGCGTGGCGGGGCTGGTGATCGCCGGCCTGTTCGCCGCGGCCATGTCGAGCCTCGACAGCAGCATGAACTCCATGGCCACCGCGATCACCACCGACTACTACTGCTGGCTCCGGCCGGCCGCCTCCGATCGCCACCTGCTGGCCGTCGCCCGATGGCTCACCGTGCTGTTGGGCGTCCTCGGCACCGGCTCGGCCATCCTGATGGCGATCCTCAACAGCCCCTCGATGTGGGACCAGTACATGAAAGTCATCGGGCTTTTCGGCGGCGGGCTGGCGGGCCTGTTCGCCCTGGGTATCTTCACCCGCCGGACCCACGCCGCCGGCGCGATCGCCGGCTTCCTCGCCAGCGCCGTCGTCCTCTACTGGGTCGCCGCCCACGAAGCCGTCCACGGCATCCTCTACGCCGCCGTCGGCGTCGCCAGTTGCGTCCTCATCGGCTACACCGTCAGCCTCCTCACCCCCGCCCGACGCCGCGACCTCGCCGGCCTCACCCTCTTCACGCTCTCCGACAGTGAGCAAACGTCCCGCTGAGCACGAACCCCACCACAATTACCCAACGACCTCCTCGGACCGGCCCAAATAGACCGACCGCTGCCGCGCTTCCTGCGCATGCGCCAGCCGAAAGCACGGCCCTACTCGCCCGCCGCGAAACGCGCCAACCAACGACCACCGCCCCTTGGCAGGCGCAAAGCCGAGGCCGCCCAGCCACAGACGCCCGCACCCCCTCAAACCGCGCCGCGGCCCTTTGGTCAACAGAATGCGGTTTCTCCGTGTTGGGGGACTCCTGTCGGGCGTTTTTCCATGGCGTCCCCCTCTGCCGCGGGGGCGCCGAGCGGTCCGCGCGGTGCGGACGAGTTGACATTTCCCGCAGTAAACACTCGCACGGCCCGCCTACTGCCTGCGGCTTGTATCCGGCCGACGCGACCGTCAGGATCCGGGGCGGACGTTTTGCCTGGGCAGCAGTCCGAAGAATCGGTTCACGGTACGCGTAATTGTGTTTCCTTTGCCGGGCGTATTTCCACGCCCAGAATTGGCCACATGGCAACGAATGGGGGCTCGGCGCATGACGCTGATCGGGCATGCTCGCGTGGTCCGGGCGCTTCACCTGATTTTCCCCAAGACCCCAGGCGGCTGGGCGAGGTGGCTTGCTTTACAGCGGGATGGTGTGATATTGTTGGGGCAATGTGTGCTCGGGATGGGTCCCGAACAGGGCCGCTTTCGGGAGGCTGTCCCGTCGAGCGGCCAGAGTTCACTGCTGAGCAACGGAGGAGCCTCTCAAGCCCCCCCTTGCCGTCCAGAGTTAGCGAGTGATGCGAAGGTGGCCCTGGCGAATGACTGAGCTCTGGAAGAGTCTAGTCCGAGTCTACTAGCGTGTGGCGAGAATGGCAGACCGGCTCACGAGACTACCCGCGAAGGTACGAAAAGAGTACGACAAGCTGGGACCGCGGTGCCCTGTCTATCCGCCTTTCCGAACATCTGCCCTGCAATTTCCGCGAATTCCTTTTTCCGGCCGGTCGGTCGGGTGCATGGCGGTCGGCAGCTTGAGCGCGGGCCGGGGGGACGCTTGCTGACGCCGGGGTGCTTGCATTCTTCGCGCGCCGCAACTTGCGGCAATGTCCACCTTTCCACACCGGGGCGATCTTTTCGATACTTACGACAAATGCCTTTGACGTAAGTTGAGGCGCACTCGACTTACGTCAATGGACCGTTTCCTAAGTTCCGCCGCCCGCGCTCACGCGATTTGACTTTTTCCCTTGCCGGACACTTCATTCCTGCGCGGAACTCGCACGCAAGCCGTGTGTTGGCAGTTCCGCCACGCAGGAATCGAACCGTCTCAAGCCTGGCAAAGGAGAGCAAGCGATGCGCAAGCGAAAGTGTTCCCGCGTCAACCGCCCACACGTCAACCGCCCCCGCAAACGCAGGCCTACGGGTCGACAGGCTCGTGCGGGCCGACGGACCCTTCGCTCCGAGAAGATCGGGGCCCTGCCGATCCTCAACCACTTCATCAGGCGGCTCCGTCTGGAGGAATGGCTCGAGGAGCACCTCCCGCCGGAGGACAAACGCGTGAAGGTCCCCGCGGCCAAAGCGCTGTTGGTGCTGCTGCGAAACCTCCTTATCTCGCGCGAGCCCTTGTACGGCATCGGCGAGTGGGCCGCCGGCTACGCGCCCGACCTGCTCGGACTGACCCTCGACGAGTTGGACGCAATCAGCGACGACGGCGTCGGCCGGGCGTTGGGCTGCCTGTTTCGCTGCGAACAAGGAGCCTTCGTGCTGGACGTGGTCCGGCACACGATCCGCGAGTTCGAGGTCACGCTCCAGCAACTGCACAACGACTCCACCTCGATCACCTTCCACGGCAACTACTCGGATGCTGCCGAAGAAGGCACCCGTAGCGGGCGGACGACCTTGGCGATCACCTGGGGCCACAACAAGGACCATCGTCCCGACCTGAAGCAGTTGGTCTACATCCTCACGCTCAGCGACGATGGCGGCGTGCCCGTCCACTTCCGTGCGGCTAACGGCAACACCACCGACGATCGGACGCACGTGGACACCTGGAAGCTCCTCTGCGAGCTGGCCGGTCGCAGCGACTTCCTCTACGTGGCCGATTCGAAGCTGGCCACGGCCGAGAACATGGCCTATCTGCACCAGCATCGCGGTCGCTTTATCACCGTGCTGCCTCGCACACGCGGCGAGGACAAGGACTTTCGCCAGTCGCTTCGCCAAGGGAAGGTCTCCTGGCGCACGGTCTACGAGAAGATCGACGAGGAGCACGACCCGAAGCGGGTCCTGGACCGCTTCTCCGTAGCCAACGAGCCGACCACGACCGCCGAAGGCTATCGGCTGCTCTGGTATCACAGCACGCGCAAGGCCGAACTGGACGCCTTGGCCCGAACCAATCGCATCCAACGGGCAACACGCGAGTTGGACGAACTGCGTAGGCGCCTCGGCTCGCCGCGGACCCGTTACCGCAGGCGCAGCAAGGTGGCCGACGCGGTCGAGGAGATCCTCAAGTCTCGGGAAGTGAAGGATTGGATCACCGTCGCGATCGAAGAACGCGTCGAGGAGCGTTATCGCCAGGAGGGGCGTGGCCGACCGACCAAGGACACGCGCTACGTCAAAAAGATCTCCACGCGCTTCGATCTGAGCTACCGGATCGACTACGCGCGGATCGCCGAGGATCAGCAGAGCGACGGCGTTTTCCCTCTGGTAACGAACGTCGTGGAGCTTTCCGAAAAGGAGGTGTTGTTGGTCTACAAGCGTCAGCCGGTGATCGAGAAGCGTTTCTCGCAGTTGAAGACCGATTTCCGCGTGGCCCCGGTGTACCTGAAGGACGTGAGCCGGATTCAAGCGCTGCTGTGCGTCTACTTCCTGGTCCTGCTGGTCGAATCGCTGTTGGAACGGGAACTGCGTCAGGCGATGGAGCGTGAGGGACTCGAAAGCCTTCCCATGTACCCGGAGGACCGCCCCTGCCGCCGACCCACGGCCCGCCGCGTGATCGACCTGTTCGACGACATCCACCGTCATACGCTCCGCGACGACTCCCAGACGCCAACCATCTTCATCACCGAGCCATCCGACCTCCAACGCCGCATCCTCAAGCTCCTCCGCGTCCCGGCCACCGAATACCGCGGCTGACTTGCGGCCGGGCGAGAAATTCGGCGAAAATGGAAAGCAGATCCTCGGAAAGGCGGGTCTATGACTACTACGTTCGCGACCTCTCGGATTACTTCGGCGTATTCAATACGGTCCTAACCAAAGACAGGGCCTTCTGGTTCCGTGGCCACAGCGACCTACGTTATCGCTTCACTCCTTCAGCACTCCGCTACGGAACCGAATCTGAACGGAACAAGGCGCTCGGTCTACTAGCGGAGTTTCGGCGCCTCGCCGAAATCAAGCTCGACAAACCTCCAAGTCCCGAGGATGACCTCAAGTGGCTCCAACTTGCACAACACTATGGGTTGCCTACCCGCCTCCTTGACTGGACAGAGAATGCAGCCGCAGCGCTCTATTTCGCTTGTCGACGACGTGGGCGGCACGGACTCGTAGGAGTTTTGAATCCTATTGACTTGAACAGAGAGGTTGACTCCAGGCGACCGCGAGTTTTTGATGCTTACTTGGACGCGAAGCTAATCACGCCCTACCTGCGCCTGACGGGCAGAATCAATCCCCGCGGCAGAAGGACGATCGCCATCTTGCCGATTCTGAATTCGGAGCGGATTGTCTTGCAGACAGGTGTGTTTACTCTACATGGGTCCAGGACATTCTTTCTCGATGGGTTCGACCGCCTAGGACGCCCCGAGGCGCCGCTTGTTTGTCTACCGATCCTCAAGGACATGAAGGAGCGACTACTGGAGGAACTGGACCGTGTGGGGATAAATCAAATGTCCCTCTTTCCAGAGTTGGAGCACGTCTGCACGCATCTGAAAAGGAAGGCCCGTCTCGAATAGGATGCACACGATGTCAGATCACATACCATTCGTGAATGGGGAAGCGGACTGCGAGCTTGTATCGAGATACTACTCCGATTCGACGATCGCACGGGTCGCACTGGAAAGGGCCCCGAGGCTCGTGTCGAAACTGCCGGATGGGCTGAAGCTTTGGATTGACCCTGGTGTCGACGGCTTTCATCGACCCTACGCGGATTCGCTCAACAGGGAATGGAAGCAACATATCAGAAGGTTTCCAGGTTACAGGCACATCGGAGACCCAGCTTTCCATGAGAACCCTGACTTAGGCCGCGTGGAGGAATTCGTTTTCGCCGTGTTGGCGGAGTGTACCGAGTTCAAGCCTCGAGCGATCACGATTCCCCAATTGCCGATCGTGAGTGACGCGAGTCGGAACAAGATGAATCGTGCGTTGGCAGCAGCGGCAGCCAAGTGGAGGTCGAACGGCAAGTACGACGGGTGGATGATTTTGCCAGCGGTGTTTACGGACCAGAGTCAGGTGAACCTGAAGACTGCTCGAAACAGGAAGCGGGATGTCATAAGGTCCTGCTACGAGAAGAGCGAGGCAAGCGGCCTTTGGGCTGTAGACTCCACCTTGCAGGATCAGGCAGGTTCCGCGACTTTTCGAAACAGGCGGTTTCCCGGACTGGTGGCCTTTCACGAGGAAATCATTGAGCATCTACCGGAAGGAGGAATCACGATCGCCGGGCCGTACTGGGGCATGAACCTCGTGCTGTGGGTCAAAGGCTTGTGCCGGTTTCCGGCGATCGGTGTTGGCGCGGGTTACCAGTATCATCTCGCCGGCGGCCGGGCTCAGCAAGCCAAAGTCCGGCTCGCACTCCCCCCGCTGCGCCGCTGGTCGCGCGTCGGAGGCCTTCGAGACTGGTTGAAGGATGCTTTGAAGCAGATCGACAAGTCCGACTCAGCGTATGCTGATTTCGCTCATCTGCTTGACAACTTCACGACGCTGGGAGACAAGCAAGTTAGCCGAGAACAAATCGCCAGGTTCTATAAGGGCTGGTTCGACGAAATCGAGGCCGCGCCCAAAGCCGGCCGGGCTCTCGCCCTTTACCAGATGCTGTCTTCGGCGTATGTACTGGGAAAAGCGTTGCCCAGCTTGCCGTCGAGCGAGAAGACTGCTCGCCGACCGGAGCGAGTGGCGGAATACCTGATGCTCAACTGCCTTTAGATTTGGAATGCGTGTTCCAGAATCGCTCGACGCAGTGAGTCTGGGCAACAAGGTCTGGGTTATGCCCTGTGGAGCGGGGTTCTAGCAGGACTTCGCAGCCCGAAGGAATCACGCCGAGCACGCCCACCCCGGAGTCCTCGAATTGGCCTATCTGCCGGCTATTCACGACGCGTCGTGCGACGGCGAGTGGGAAGGCCGCGTATGATTCAGAGGTCAAGTCGCGGTTGGCAAACGCCTGACTGAGTGCCTCACGTACACGAGAGAGCTTGAGTTCAACGGTTACCAACTGATCGTGCAGCGGCAACCACCCGTTCACTCTCTGGAAAGAACCGCGGGGAGTGACCTCAACGAAACGTGCCGATACGAGCCGACCAACCTCTGTGGCGATGGTCTCAGCGTTGACGAGCCCCGCGTGATCCCTCTGGAGCTTCTTCAACGTGACCGTTCGGCCTGTCTCGCGATCGGGAATGCACGCTAGCACCGCGATGCGGAGTGGGCGGCCGATAACACTACGCTGTCTCAGCGCAAGCCTGTCCGCAACCTTCTGCCGGTTCAACGAGCAGCCAACGAGATCGCATACGCCCCAAGGAGTTGTGAACTCGGTCTTCGTCATGAGCCCAAGCGATTGAAGCCAATGCTTCGCGGGCTCAAGCATGTCGGACTCGCGTCTGATTTCCACTGTCGGCTCCCCAATGGATATTCAACGCGAAGCCAAATCCGCCGTCCTTGACGGTCTCATGGGCAATCTGGCCTCATCTAGGGTGTCGGCAATTCGATGCCCAAATCATTATATATATACAAATGTACACGAATCCCGAGCAAGGGGACACCCCCCTTGGAAGGCACGTCAAGACCGTTGTTGGCCCAACAAGAAGTTCTGAGCAAAGCTCTTCTCTCTTGCTCATTCTATCCATAACGTCAATATTTGCAGGGGGTTGGGACGTCTCTGCGGCCGCCAGCGAGCTACGGCTCGGATCGATCGAGTTCGGAGCGAAATGTGAATGACACGTTGCTGCGATCCGGGTGGAGCTCGGCCAAGCCGACCGCACCGCCCTCTCGGCTCACAACGACCAGCCCCCTCCGTAGGGGCGGCGCAGGGTTTGGTCGGCTTCCGGGCTGTTCAGCACCTTGCAGGCCACCGGGTCGAACTCGAGAGGGTGGTCGAACTGCGTGGCGACGTTGCCCAGGAGGAGGAACTCGGCCAGGGGGCCGGAGTAGTTGAAGTTCGACATCGCGGGCGGTCCGCCGCGGCAGGCGGCGAGCCATTCGCGCTCGTGGCTTCCGGAGCGGGGCAAGGTTTCCGGCGGCCCTTCGAAATCGGCGAACTTCGCTTCGGGGAGCAGGGTGAACGACGAGTTGTGCTCGGTCGCGTGGATCATTCCCTCGGTGCCCACGATCAGGCAGCCGCCGTGGTCCTTCCACTTCCGCTCGCCTGCGTCGCCCCAATCCAAACGACGGCCGAGCAGGTCTTCCACGAGCTTCCGGCCTCGGGGCGCGCGGCTGCCGTTGTACCAGTGGATCTTGACCGGCGGCAGCTCGCCCCGGGCGGGGACTTCCCACGTGAGGATCTCCCACTTGGGGAACGACTCCTTGACGATGCCCGAAACCTCGGCCGTGAGGCGTATCGTCGCGTTGGCCGAAGGGTCGGCATGCCAGAGCGAATCGATCGCAAGCGACATGAAAGCGAGATTCGCCGTGTGAGAGGCCCAGTTGCCGAGCTGCCCGGTGGCGAAGTCGCGCCACCCGTGCCAGCGGAGCCACTGGGGGTGAAACGGGCGGTACGCGGCCGGGCCGAGCCAGAGGTCCCAGTCGAGGTAGTCGGGGACGGGCTCGGTGCCTTGAGGCAGCGGGCGGGGGCCCGGTCCGCCGCTGTCCTTCCACACGTGCACGTCGCGGACCTCGCCGATCACGCCCGCCCGGATCAGCTCCACTGCCCGGCGGAAGGCGTGGGTCGCCGTGCCCTGGTTGCCTTTCTGGGTGGCCACGCCGAACTGGTTGGCGGCTTCCCGCACACGACGGGCCTCCCAGACGTCGTGCGTAAGCGGCTTCTCGCAGTAGACGTGCTTGCCCCGCTTCATCGCGGCCATGGTGATGACGGCGTGGGTGTTGTCGGGCGTGGCGACGACGACCGCGTCGATCTGCCGGTCCATCTCGTCGAGCATCTTGCGGAAATCGCGGTACTTGGGCACCGTCGGGAGCTTCCGGAACGACTCGGCCGCCCGCCGGTCGTTGACGTCGCACATCGCCACGACGTTCTCGCCGATCCTGACGAGCGCGCCCAACAACGCAGAGCCTCGCCCACCCACGCCGACCAGGGCGACGTTGAGCTTCTCGTTGGCGTGATACGTCCGCGCCGCCAGGCTGCTTCGGAGAATCAGCAGGCCGGCGCCGCCGAGGGCCGTCTTGGCAAGGAAGCCGCGGCGGTTGGTTTGCCGTGTCATGCTCGGTACCTCCTGGCGATCTCGTACGTTACAGGAACGTGTCACCAACCCCCTTGCCTTGCATGGAGGTTCTTATACCCGTGCCCAAGAACCATTACGGATCTCGTATCGAGATAGGCGGATTCGCCTTGCGAACGCCCCGGCCTAGTCGTACACGCACAACTCCAGCAGGTTCTCCTCAGGATCCCGGCAGTAGACGATCCGCTTCTGCCGGCCGCCGAACTCGACCTGAGCGGTGGGCACTTGTTGGATCTCGCTCAAGAGCTCGGCGCCGGCCGCCCTCAGGGAGGCGACCACGGCGTCGAGGTCGTCGACGCGGAAAGCGACGTGCCGGATTCCCCGCGTATTCGGCTCGCCCAGCCCGGCCGGATGGGCGCCCTTGGGCGTTCGGTAGGCGATCAGCTCGAGCGGGGCGCCTTCCCGGGCCTCGAGGTAGACCACGTCGGCCTCGACGTTTTCCAGCCCGGTGATTGCCTGGATCCAGTCGCCGCGGATGGTCACCTCGCGGGTGACGCGCAGGCTGAGCACGTCGCGGTAGAACGCGGTCATGGCCGGGAGGTCTTCGACGACCAGGTTGACGTGGTCGATCCGTTCGATCATGGCGGCTCTCCGTCGTCGAGGTCAATCCGATCGCAGCTTGCCGGCCAGTCGTGCCAGGCGCTCTCCGAGGCGCCGGGCGGCGTCGAGCTCCTGGTCGCTGACGCCGAGGTCGAGCGGCCCGGTCATGGCGGCGGCGCCGGCTTCGGCCCAGATGCTTCCCTTCTCCGGATCCTGGTAGAGCGGACCGGCGACGACCATCCGGTTGTTGAGCATGAACATCAACAGCGAGACGATCACGAATTCCTTGCCGCCCACCTGGCCCGAGCCGGTGGAAAACGCCCCGCCCACCTTGTCGGTGAAGTCGACCTTCCATTGCCAGTTCCAGTCGTCGATGACGACCTTCATCTTGCCGGGGACGTTGCCGAAGTAGGTCGGGCAGCCCAGGGCAATCGCGTCGGCCGATTGCAGATCCTCCTTGGTGGCCTCCTCCACCCGCTTGATCACCGCGACCGCGCCGGGCACCTGCTTCACGCCCTCGGCCACGCCGTGGGCGAACCGCTCGGTGTTCTTGTACTTCGAATACGAGTAGTAGACGACCAGCACCCGAACCGCGCCCGGCTGCGACACGTCGGCCGAGGGCGGCGCGCTCGGCGGAGCCGCGACGGCCGGGTGGCACGGCAGCAGGAGAACCAAGAGCATCGGCCCAAGGACGGTTGCGCGTCGGCGATCGTGTCGCATTTGTGTCTCTCCTCGTTGGCGGTTTGACGTGCGGGTGCCCCGTGCGGGCGCCTCGTGCGGGCGGGCGGGAACGACCATCGCGATCCGGGAGGCCCGCCGGCCGCGGCGCGTCACGTCCAGCCGTTTTGCCGCACGCGCCGGGCGTCGTATCGGTCTTCGCTCTGGCGCTGTTCGGCCGGGTAGCCGAGCAGGACGAGGCTGTGCGGGTTGACGCCCTCGGGCACGCCCAACAGCCGGCGCAGGCCCTCGACGCGCGGCTCCCGCGGATGGACGCCGCACCAGACCGCCCCGAGGCCCAAGGCGTGTGCCGCCAGGAGCATGTTCTGGACGGCCGCCGCGCAGTCGATGACCCAGTAGCCGGGGGATTTCTCCAGGGCGAGCTCGGCACAGACGAGGATCGCCGCCGGCGCCCGGGCGGCCATCGGTGCGTTCGGGCAGACCGTCGGGATCTCGGCCAGCAGCTTGCGGTCGTCGATCACGATGAACCGCCACGGGCGCTGGTCCCGGGCACTCGGCGCCATCATCGCCGCCGCCAGGACCTGCCGGATCAACTCCTCCGGAACCGGCTTGTCCTCGTACTTCCGGATGCTGCGCCGGGTATGAATCGCTTCGAGTGCTTCCATGGTTCGACTCCCAACGTTCCTCTTCCGCACAAGGCCCCGTCCCCAAAAGGCGAGGGACTTCTCAAACCGGCCCGCAGTGTAGACGCTCCGCTACCGCAAGGCAACAAGAGCCGCGTCGCGGGGCTTCCACGAAAGCACGGGCAAGATGCCCGTGCCACCCGCAAGCGAACGGTGGTCCCGCTCGGCGGGAGGCGCGATATAATGGCCTGCGTTGGGGTCTCGTTTTCGCACGCCGCGCAAGTGGTGTGTCAATTGTCCCCTTGTGAGTTGGGTGCCACTGGCGTCTCGCCAGTGCACGGGCAAGATGCCCGTGGCACCCGACTGCACCGTGCAATCGATAATCCGTCCCGCTTGGCGATGGGAGCGAGCCCGCTCAGCATTCCTTCTGCACCCGTTTGTGAGGCACACCGATGATCGCGACGACCGATTCCCGATGCCGTTGGCTCGTTGCAGCTCTCGCGGCGGCGTTTTCCTCCACCCTGCTTGCGGCGATTCCGCTGGCCGCTGCTCCTGCGGATGAATCGGAGCGATACCCGGTGCCCGCGGAATGCATCCATGCGGAGCAAGGGCACTGCTACATCGGCTCGATGGATTTCGGCGAGGAGGGGGACAAGTTCACCGGCAACCGCTCGATGCTGATGCTTCTGGAAGACGGCAAGCCCCTCGGGCCGCCCCGCTCCACGCACGCCGACATTCGGGAAAAGGGCGGCGGCCGGTTCTCGCACTGGACCCGCGAGACGCTCTACTTCTCGGCGCCGGACAACACCGACCCCCGCACCAACGGGCGCCGGTACGAGGTCGCCTCCCGCAATCCCAAGAGCACGCTCGGCGGACTGGACCGGTTTCCGGCCACGTCGAAGAACCGCGTCGAGCGGATCACGTCCGGCCGGCACGAGTACGCGATCGAGATGGGCGGCACGCTCGACATGGAGAACACCCGCACACTCACCACCAACAACTGCTACATCACGTTCCAGAACAACGTGCAGCTTACGATCGAGAACGTGGGTGAAACGCCCGTCGTCAATCCACGACTCGTGACGGGCGACCGCGGCAACTGGTACACGTTCGAGAGCCTCCTGGAAGAGTTCGCGCGCGGCGCAACCACCGAACAGGAGAAGGTGTACCTCATCTGGGAGAACATGCGGCAGAACACCTACCACGAGAGCCCGCTGTTCGGCGACTCCGAGCCGCACGATCCGGTGAAGCTGTTTGGCGTGTACGGCTTGAACCTGTGCGACGACGCGGGCAACGCCGGCTGCTCGCTCTTCCACCACGCGGGACTGGTCGGGTCGAAGAACCGGGCGCTCAACGGGCACGTGCAGTGCGAGGCCTTTGTCGGCGGGAAACACCAGTTCATGGACGTCGACATGGACTGCTTCTACCTCGACCGCGAGAACGAGCTGCCCGTAAGCGGCGACGAGTGCGCCCGGGACCACGACCTGGTGCGCCGCGAGTTGAACTACGGGCCGGCGGTAGCCGGCTTCACCCCGAGCGACGCCCCGGCCGCCCTGTTCGGCCCGGACGACCGGCAGCACGACGCGCAGCTTCGCGGCCACGCGATCGCCTACACCCTGCGGCCCGGCGAGAAGGCCGTCTTCCGGTGGGACAACGTCGGCAAGTACTGCGCCGAGAACAAGGAGCGGGCGCATCGGCCCAAGTACTTTGGCAACTCGAAGTTCGTCTACCGGCCCCGGCTCACGCCCGAGGCCATTCGGTCGGACGCGTTTGCCTCGGAGGACCTCGCCGCGGCGACCGCCGCCGGCCGGGAAGGCAAGCTGGCCGGAGCTTCGCCCGACGCCCATCTCGACTACGAGCTCCGGCTCCCCTATCCGGCCTGTGGCGGCACGGTGCGGGCGAAGTTCGTGGGCCGGGCGGCAGAAGACGCGTTTTCCCTCGCCCTGTCGCTCGACGGCAAGCGCTGGAAGGAGCTGTGGACGGGCGCGGGCGCCGGCCCGCACGACGCGGAAGTCGCGCTGGACGAAGCGCTCGACGTGCACAACAAGCCGGCGAAGTACCGCTACTTCGTCCGCGTGGGGCTGGGATCGTCCGGCGCGGGGCGGGGCGCCAACCTCTCGTCGCTGGAGATCGAGACCGACGTGCTGGCCGCGCCCGTCTCGCTGCCGAGGCTCACCGTCGGCACGAACCGGGTGGTCTACCGGGACGAGACCGAAGGCGAGCGACGCGTCGAGATCACGCACGAGTGGCGGGAGACGGACGCGGTGCGGCCGCTCGGGCCGGTCGAGGCCCCGGAATACCCCAAGCCGGGTACGCAGGTCCGCGACTCGATCGTCCCCTTCTCCTGGCCCGCGGTGGAAGGCGCCGATCGCTATCACCTCCAGGTCAGCCGCCGGGCCGACTTCCGGTATCCCTACCGCACCAGTTTCGACGTGATCATCCCCACCACCCAGTGGACCGTGCCCTTCACGGGCATCTTCAGCCCGGACACCACCTACTACTGGCGGCTCCGCTGCCGGGACCAATGGGGCGTTTGGGGTGATTGGAGCGAGCCGTGGACGTTCACCTGGCAGGGGCCGCGCGTTCCGGTCAACGTCCGCTTCGAGCAGCAGGGGCAGGCGATCACGCTCGACTGGGAGCCCAATCCGCGAGGCGAGCCGCCCGTCAAGTACGAAGTCTACGGCAGCGACGAGAAAGGCTTCTCGATCCACAAGGGCGAGCACGACGTGCCGGGCCGTGGCCGCGCGCCCGGCAACTTCCTCGGCGAGACGACGGGCACGTCGATGGCCGTCGTCTCCCCGACGGCCACGGCGGCGAATGCCAACCGGGTCTTCTACCGCGTCGTGGCGATCGACGCGGCCGGCACCGAGAGCGGCTGCTCCGACTACGTCGAGCTCCCTCACCCCATGATTTACACTGTGCCCGTCACAACCGCGATCGCCGGCCAGGGCTATCAGTACCAGGCCAAGAGCCTCCGCTCGCTGGGCGACTACCAGGGCAAGCAAGATCCGACGGCGGACCACAAAGAGTACGCGTACCGGTTCTGGGACGTCGAGCAGTGCCCATTCAAGCTCCTCGAAGGCCCGGCCTGGCTGACCCTGGATGAGAAGACCGGCACGCTCTCCGGCACGCCGGGCCCTAGCGAAGCGGGCACGGCAACCGTCAGGCTCGAAGCCGCCAACCAGTTCGGCGGCCGGGCCGAGCAGCGATTCGAGCTGGCCGTGGCGCCGCGTCCGATATCCGCCCGGTAGCGATCTCCGTGGATCTGAAGCTGTGCGACCGTTAGAATAATGACGTGCTTTTCGACGATCCGGTGGGATGAATGTGCGGCAGAGGAAACTTTTGAACGAGGAGAATCGCCCATGACGCGGTTGCCGTCGCTTGTTGTTGCCCTGGTCGGATGTCTTTTGACAACGCTCGCTTCCGGTGCCGACTGGCCGCAGTACCGGCACGACGCGAGCCGCAGTGCGGCCACGGAGGAATCGCTGCCTGCCGAGTTGCACCTGGCGTGGGTCCGCCAACTGCCGGCCCCCCGGCCGGCCTTCCCCACGGAGGTCCGGATCCGCTACGACGCGACCTACGAGCCGGTCGTCCTGGGCGGGACGATGTTCGTCCCCTCGATGGTCACCGACAGCGTCACCGCGCTGGATGCGGAAACCGGGCAACCGCGATGGCAGTTCTTCGCCGAGGGGCCGGTCCGCTTGGCGCCGGTGGCGCGCGAGGGCAAAGTCTACTTCGTTTCCGACGACGGGCATCTCTACTGCGTCGCGGCGGCCGACGGCAAGCTGCTCTGGAAGTTCCGCGGGCTGCCCGCCGACAGGAAGGATCGCAAGTTGATGGGGAACGAGCGCCTGATTTCGCTCTTTCCGGCCCGAGGGGGACCCGTGCTCGCCGACGGGGTCGTCTACTTTGCCGCCGGGATCTGGTCGGGCGAAGGGGTCTTCGTGCACGCGCTGGACGCGACGACCGGGCAAGCGATCTGGTCGAACGTCGACAGCGACCGGATCGAAAAGGCCAACATGGACCACGGCGTAGGGTACTACGCCGGGCTCTCCCCGCAAGGCCACCTGGCGATCGTGGACGACCGGCTCATCGTCCCCTGCGGCGCTCACCTCCCCGCGCTGTTGGATCTCAAGACCGGCAAGCTGGCAACCTATACCATGGGCTGGGGCGGACGCACCGGTCTGCCCAAGGGCTGCGCGTTCGTGTCGGGCACCGGCAAGTACCTGATCCATGCCGGCGATCTCTACGACATTCGCCAGCCGAACGACGAGCGGTTCGCCGAGCCCCGCGCGAATGACTTCAAGCGGATGCTGTATCTGGGCGGCTTCACGCGGCTCCAGATCGATCGGACCAACCAGAAGGGCCTCGGCCAGTTCCGAGAGCCGGTCCTCTCGCAGAACGTGATGTACTGCCAGCAGGACGGCATCGTGGCCTGCGATCTTGCGAAGCCGAATATCGGGGAAAGGGCCAAATCGGAGATCCCCCCTCACCGCAAGGAGGATCAGTACCCCGACAAGATGAAGGCGACGTTCCCCGAGCTGTGGAAGCTGGCCAGCAAGTCGAAAGTGCACATCAAGGCCGGGGATCGCCTCTACTGCGGCCGCCCGGGCGTGGTGGAAGCGGTCGCCGTTGCGGCCGACGGCGAAAAGCCCAAGCTCTCGTGGCAGACCGAGATTGAAGGCACGCCCCATCGCATGTTGGCCGCGGATGGGAAGCTGTTCGTGGTGACGCGAGAAGGACGCATCTACGCGTTCGACGGACACCAGCGGCCGGAGCCCGTGGTCCACGCGATACCCAGCGCCGCTGCGCCCGAGCCCGATGAGTGGACCAAGACGACGGCGGAGATCCTCAGCACGACCGAAACCGACGACGGTTACGTCGTGATGCTCGGGCTCGGCAGCGGCCGCCTGGCGGAGGAGCTGGTTCGGCAGTCGCAGTGCGACGTGATCGCCGTCGATCCGGACGCGGAGAAGGTGGCCGACTTGCGCGCGCGGTTCCAGCGGGCCGGGCTCTACGGGGCGCGGATTGCCATCCTGGTCGGCGATCCCGCCGCCTATTCGCTGCCGCCCTACGTGGCCACGCTGATCGTCTCGGAGGACTCGCGTCTACTCGGAGGCGCGCTGGACGAAGCCTTCGCGAAGCGGCTCTTCCGCTCCTTGCGCCCCTACGGCGGCACGGCCTGCCTGGCCGTCCCTGCTGCTAAGCGGAAGACGTTCGCCGAGTGTGCTTCGGCCGCCGACTTGCCGCAAGCCGAGGTCCGGGAGAAGGGCGACCTCGTCCTGCTCACCCGGCAGGGACCGCTGCCCGACTCGGCGAACTGGTCGCACGAGAACGCCAACGCGGCCAACACGGGCGCATCGCAAGACCGGTTCGTCAAGCCGCCGCTGAGGCGGCTCTGGTTCGACGGCTCGTTCCGCTGGTTCCGAACTCCCGGCACCACCCTGGTGCGGGTGGCGGGCGGACGCGTGCTGGTGAAGTTGGCCAAGCTCAACGCGATCGACGTCTACACGGGCCGGCACCTCTGGGAGGCGGCGCTGCCGCCGTCGCACAACCCCGGCGGCGAGATCGTCGCCGTGCAAGACGCCGTCTATCTCACCTCCGGCAAGTCCTGCGTCGCCCTCGATCCGGCGACCGGCAAGCAGTCCGGGCAGATCGATCTGCCGGCCGACGTGGAGGGACGATGGTCGCTCGTCCGGGTTGCGGGCGACTACCTGGCCGGTGCCAGCGGCAAGTGGCTGGTGTGCGTGAATCGTCAGAGCGGCGAAGTGCTCTGGAAACACCAGCGCGAGCAGAACGTCGGAAGCATCGCCCTCGGCGGGGGCAAACTGTTCTGCGCCGACTTCGTCAACAAGCGGCGAGGCCAGCCCGCCCCCGATACGTCGGCGATCACCGCCCAGGCGTTCGACGCAAGCACCGGCAAGCTGCTCTGGGAGATCCAGGGCGCGACGGAGGTGCGATACAGCGAGCCGCACGACCTGCTGGTGACCTCCAGCGGCGTCTACCGGGCCGGCGACGGGACTCGTGTCTGGGGCCCCGGCGGTGACTGGCCGATTACCGAAGACAAGCTCCTCCGCGGCAGCAGCCAAGGGTTTGTGGCCTGCGACCTGCTGACCGGCACGGAGCTGGGCAAGGAGCTCAAGTGGTTCACGCGCGGTTGCACTTCGCTGCGGGCCGGCTCGACCATGCTCACCACCCGATTCCAGGGCAACGCCGCCTACGTCGACCTGACCAACGGCGAGATCACGTCGATCTGGAACGTCCGCGCCGCCTGTAGCAACAACCTGTTTCCCGCCAACGGCGTGCTCAACTTGCCCAACCTGAGCGGCGGCTGCACGTGCAACTACATGCCCATCTCGCAGGCGCTGGTGCCCGCGTCGGTTTTTGAGTGACCAGCCGTCGTCCTGCGGCTGAGAGAACGGTCCCACACCGTTACGACGCTCGGCGTCGCAACGGACCATCGGACGCTTCGCGTCCGGGCATCCCCGGAAACCCTTGCCCCCCAGACGGATACTACGTGGGGTGGAGGCGAAGCGTCGAACCCGTGCGTTCCCACGCGAAGCATGGGAACGAGGACCCGCGGGATGACCTCGTTGTCCGTTTCCCCGGCCACGGTGCCTTCATCGGCTACTGCACTGCCTGGGGCTCCGCCCCGTAGCGGTCGAGGACGTGTTGGCAGTTGACCACTTTCTCGACCAGGTCCAAGGGCAGGTAGAAGTACTGGCAGAAGGTCTCGAAGCCGAGCATGGAATCGAGGCGGGTGAGGCCGTACAGCTCGCGGGCCAGGGCGATTTCGCTCTCGGCGATCCGTTGGATCTCGTCGATCCGCCGGCGGCGTTCTGCGGGCGAGAGGGGGTCGGCTTCGTCGGCCAGCGCGTCGCGCGCCATGATGAAACGCGTCTGGTTGGCCACGCTGGCAAAGTGGAGACGCGCCGCGCGGGCGTAGATCAGCTCGGTTTGGACCGCGGGGCGTTTCTCGACGGGGGTCTTCTCGACGGCCGTTTCCAACTCGGCCACCCCCTGCCCCCAACCGGCGGCGACTTTCTCGAACTGCTCGGCGAAAACGTCGCGCGGGTAGGGGCCGCGCCATTGGTCCACCGCGTCATAGGGAAAGCCGACCATCGTCGCCGCCCAGCCCGTCCTGGTCGGATAGAGCAGGTTCGCCGGCCCGGTTTGCACGGGAGCGGTGTAGACGACCGCGATGTGATACGGATACTCGGTGAACGCCCTGCTCAGGGCGGTCCATGCTTTCCGGGCGTGGGGCGCCGCGTCGGGGCCGAACCGGTCGCGGGCAACGGCGTCGAGCACCTCGTCGACGCTTGGCGGCGGAGTCCTGTTGAAACGGTGGGCGACCTCGAGGTTGGGCGACGGATATCCACCCAGCGTCCAACCGAGCATCATTCCATCGACCCCCACGGAAGCCAATCGGTGGCAGTGCTCGGCCACGAGGTCCATCACCGGCAGGTAGGGGACGCTCGACAGCTCCCACGTGTTGTTGAGCTGAACCTTGGCGATCGTCTTGAGCCCGGCCTTCTTGGCCCACTGCCAATGTCGCAGCGCGCGGGGGCCGGGGCCCACCGCGGAGATCGCGTATTCACCGACAGCGGTCTTCACCCCGCCCCGCTCGATGGGCATCGCCCATTCGCTGACCGACTTCAGCCACACGGAATCGGGCAGTTTGGCGATCACGTCCGGGGCGTCGCGGTGCCCGTGCCAGCCCCAGTCCCACGCGATCACCTTGGCGTCGGGGGCGACGCGGTGCACGCCCGAGGCGATCGTGGCATTCACCTCGGCGATGATCTCGGCGTAGTCGCGGTCCTTGCACCGGGGGCACTCCCTCTGCCTCTGGGCCCCCGCCCAAGCACAATTGGTCTGGTTCTCCGAGGCGGTGATCGTGAACACCCCGGCCAGGCCCGGCGCGCTTCGGAACACGTGGGCCATCGCGTCGGCCATCCACCGGCGAACCGTGGGATTGGACGTGCACAGGCAAATGCGATCCCCGCGGCGAACCCCGGCCATCTCGGGCCGGTTCTCGAAAAACGCGACGGGCATCGCCCGCGGCTCGTTGATGTACAGATACACGCCGATGCCGAACCGCTTGCACCGCGCCACGAGCCGGCGCAGGTTTGCCAGCCGGGTCTCGTGATCCACCCCGAATTCGGGGAACTCCTCTCCGCCCGGCGCCAGCTTGGCCAGCTCGCCGTACAGCCACACGCCGTCCACGCCCACCTCGGCCAACCGCTCCAGCAGCCCTTCCGGATACACGTCCAGTTCCGGATCCATGAGCGGGTCGCCGAGCACCTGGAAGCACGAGCAGACGTAGCGAGGTGCGAACAGGGGTTTTTCCGGCCCATCGTCGACAGGGCCCAGCCCGCGCGCCCGGCTCAACCGGCGGATGAAGGCGAAGCGGGGCTCGCCGGGCTTGCGGATTTCGTCTCCGAAGTGCTGCTCGACGAGTTGTCGGATCGCCGCGGCGCGGCGGCGAGCGGCGGCGTCCGGCGGGGCATAACGCACCGGCTCGCACGCCGGCTTGAAGCCGCCCAGAATCGACCAGTTGGCAACGTCCTCGCCCCGCACGAACGCGACCAGCTCGTCGGGCGAAACGCCCAGCAACACGGCAAGCTGCTCGCACGGCAGCAGATGCCAGTTCCGCCGTAAGAGCGTCATGTGGAAATGGCCGGGGGAGTTCTGCTCGCGAGGGATGGGGACGGCCGGCGGCAGCCCCATCGAGTCCGCCACCGCCGTAACGTTCTCCACCGACGTCCCCAGCACCTCGGCAATCCGCGCCGGCTCGACCGCGTGCCAGTTCCGCCAGACCACGGCGTGCATCGAATCGGGAAAATGCGAGAACATCGAGGGCTCCGACGCCCGACCGACCGGCAACGTGGGCTCGGCGGGGCGGCCCTGCGTCCACAGACAGAGCAAGACCGTGCAGGCCGGGCCGAGACGCGAGAAGAAAGCAGCCATGGCTACGCTCCGTGGGACCGTGTTCGGCGCCACCCGCTCGGCCCGGATTGTATGCCGGGGGAGAGCCGTCGGCAACCAACGCCGCCCTCGCGGTGCTCTTCTCCGCAACACGCGGCTTCCCATTCTCGCTTCTCCGGAGTAAGCTGTCTCCACATAGGGTTCCCTGATTGTGGGAGACCGCGTAG
>Ga0307379_10000497_pt1 | contig 65625 bp, 44 predicted proteins | sample UN2MG_FD_202237 | JGI IMG/M metagenome (GOLD analysis project Ga0307379, IMG submission 202237) | Soil microbial communities from Risofladan, Vaasa, Finland - UN-2 | ecosystem: Environmental > Terrestrial > Soil > Coastal area > Acid sulfate soil | place: Finland: Risofladan, Vaasa | collected... | reverse complement strand
GCAGGTTGTGATAGATGGTACGGCACCTGTTAATACTGTGACTGAGAACAGCTATGGACCCTTAGCGCTCGACCTGGCCAAGACTTACTACTGGCGCGTCGATGAGGTCAATGAAGCCGAAACCCCCGCAACATGGCAAGGCGACATCTGGAACTTCTCGGCGCAGGAGTTTCTTGTTGTGGATAATTTCGAGGACTACAACGAGTTTGAGCCTTTTACGGTATATAACACGTGGACAGATGGATATCAGAACGCAACAAACGGCTCGACCATTGGTTATGTTCTGGGCAATCCTCAAGAGACTTCTATCGTTCACAGCGGCAGCCAGTCCGCGCCATTTTTCTACGACAACACCGCTGGCGCAACATATTCAGAGGTCACACGCTCCGTTGATAATCCGCGGGATTGGACTAAATCCGGTGTTAAGGCGCTGACGCTATGGTTTTACGGCGACCCGAACAATACCGTTACTGAGCAGATGTATGTGAAAGTAAACGGTTCCAAGGTGTTATACGATGGTGAAGCTGGGAACATAACGCGAAGACCGTGGCAGACCTGGTATATCAACCTGGCAGATTTTGGCGTGGACCTCAGTAACGTCACCGAGTTGACTATCGGCCTGGAGCGCAGCGGACCAGTCGGCGGCAAGGGCATGATTTACCTTGACGACATCAGGCTGTCTCCTTACGACCGCCAGTTGGTCACGCCGACCGAGCCCGGCACGGCCGGTCTTCTGGCACACTGGCCCCTTGACGATGGTTCCGGGACAACGGTGACAGACGTCACCGGCAACGGCTACGATGGCACCGTCCAGGGTGACCCCGAGTGGGTGGCGGGTAAAATCGGAGGCGCTCTGCGGTTTGACGGCCTCGGTGACTACGTTATCCACACTTTGCCCGAAGCACGCACCTTCGACAGTTTCACCGTCGCGTTGTGGGTCAGGGCCGACAGACTGGGACAAGGCCAATACATGAGCCCATTCAGCAGCTATACACCCACAGGCCCCGGTTTTCAGATTGATGTGGATGGAACAAACCCGGGGAATTACCGGACCACTCCAGGCATCGGAATTCTCGGGCCAGTGACTTTAGAGTGGGTCCACCTTGTAGTAGTCGGCGAGGGTACCACTATCCAGTACTACTACAACGGCACTGGGGTCAAAAGAGGGACTTTCGCGCCCGACAATCTGCTATTCAACGAGTTCATCATCGGCACCAGCAGAAATAGAGGCAATAGCTTCTATGGTGCGATTGACGAGTTCCGCGTTTACGATCTCGCTCTGACACCGGATGAGATTGCATGGCTTGGCGGCAGGACTACGCCGTTTGACAAGCCGTTTTGACATGGCATCGATATGATGGCTGAGTTTGCCGCTTGTGTGTGATGACGTGCAGGATTTGCATTAGTTCGGGGCCTGTACTGATTGATATCGGTACAGGCCCCGGTTGTTTTAGTTCAATAGCGGATACGCTCTATATACGCCAATAGAAGGTTAGACCTGCCTGGAATCTTCTGTAAAATGCCACCAGGGATGTTCTAAGCAGATTTGTATTGCCTGTGGATAATGCGGAGATTTTCCTTGACGTTAAGGTGGGTGATTTAGTATAAATTAAGATAGACATGTTTGTATATGCCGTTTTTACAGTTAAGGCTCCTTGCATTTGAAACTAACGGCTCGTATGGGGCTTTGGAAGGAAGGAGGTAATTTCAGTTCGTATAAAATCCATGTTGGGTAAATGTAGGTGTTTTATTGGTCGTTTTATTAGTTCTTTTTTTGAAGGAAGATTGTCATGTGTAGAAAATTGATTTATTTGGTTTCTTTCGTTTTGGTTCTGGGGCTGACTTTGACGAGTACAGCCAATGCCGCTGACCTCGGGCTTGTCGGATATTGGACATTTGATGAGGGTTCAGGTACTACTGCCTTCGACTACTCCGGCAACAAATATAATGGGACGATCCTCAGTGGTTCTGAGTGGGTTACCGGGCAACTTGGCGGGGCGCTGGACTTCAAGGCTGGTGGTGGTGTTGAGATCCCGCCCGAGGCGTGGACATCAAATATTGAACAACATATAACCATTGCGTTCTGGGTATATGGCGACCCAGATCTGATGCCTGTCAGGAACATCGCTTTTCAGGTCAATATTGCTGACACAGGAGCAAAGCTGGCGGGCTGTAATCTGCCCGGGGCGGACAGTATAGTGAACTGGGATGCGGGTGGCGATAAAATCAGAAAACTCGCGACTCCTGAGGAATATGAAGGTTCCTGGCAGCATTGGACATTCACCAAGGATGCCGATGCTGGCGAGATGAAGATATATCTAAATGGTGTTCTTTGGCAAAGCGGTACCGGGCAGACCGGAACAATGAAGGCAGAAAACATTTTATTCGCGATCGGTTGTGGGGCTAGCCCGAGCTGGCGAATTCCCTATCCCGGCATGATGGATGATTTTCAGCTCTACAATCGTGTGTTGTCGGAGGCCGAGCTTCAAACTGTTATGTTAGGTGGAATCATTGACGTTAGGCCTTACGCCTTTAGACCAGAGCCTGCTGTTCAGGCCACAGATGTGCCGCGGGATGTGGTCCTCAACTGGACGCCGGGAGAGTTCGCCAACACACATGATGTTTACCTGGGCACGGTTTTCGAATATGTCAACGATGCTGACAGAAGCGATCAGCGGAGCGTGCTGGCCAGTCAAGGTCAAATCGCTGCAACTTATGATCCCGGCCTTCTCGATTTCGGCCAAACTTATTTCTGGCGTGTGGATGAGGTCAATGCACCACCGGACAACACCATCTTTAAGGGCGATGTGTGGAGCTTTACGGTCGAGCCGGTTGCTTATCCCATCGAGAGTATTACTGCCACAGCTTCCAGCGCGATCAGAGTCGACGAGGGACCGGTAAATACCATCGACGGTTCCGGACTGGATGACGATGACCTGCACTCAGCAGAAAATGCCGATATGTGGATCAGTAGTCCCGTCGATCCTGATAGGGCCTGGATCCAATATGAGTTCGACAGGGTCCATAAATTGCATCAGATGTGGGTTTGGAACTATAATAGTTCCGTTGAGCCTGTTGTCGGCTTCGGCATCAAGGAAGCCATCATTGAGTACTCGGTCGATGGAACCAACTGGACCATATTGGGCACTACTCACAAGTTTGCGCAGGGTCTTGGTGCGGCTGGTTATGCCCCCAATACCACCGTTGATCTCAGCGGTGTGGCGGCAAAATATGTCAAGATCACTGCTAACAGCAACTGGGGAGGCATGGTGAAACAATATGGTCTGAGCGAGGTACGATTCTTCAGCATACCCGTCTTAGTCAGAGAACCAAGTCCGGTTTCCGGCGCAACGGATGTTGGCGTGGATGTAACACTGAGCTTCAGAGCGGGAAGAGAAGCGGCTAAGCACGATGTGTACCTTGGCACCGATGAGCAGGCTGTTATCGACGGCAATGCCCCTGTTGCCACCGTGACCGAGCCCAGCTATGCTTCCTCCCTTGATCTATCCAGCACGTACTACTGGCGGATTGATGAGGTGAACGATGCCGAGACGCCAACAACCTGGCAAGGTGACATCTGGAACCTCTCGACACAGAAGTATCTTGTTGTGGAGGATTTCGAGTCCTACAATGACATTCCCGCCGGGCAAGAGGGCAGCAACTTAGTATATGGGACATGGGCAGACGGGTTTGAGAATCCGGCAAACGGATCGACCATAGGTTATAATGAACCGTTCCAACCCACGATGGAGACTTCGATTCTTTATGAAGGCAAACAGTCGGTGCCGCTCTTCTATGACAACACCGTGGCCGCCTATTCCGAGGTCACAGCGAGTGTCGCTGATTTAGACGTCGGCCGGGATTGGACCAGGCATGGCATTAAAGCCCTGACGCTGCGGTTCCTGGGCGATCCAAACAATATTTTACAGCAGATGTATGTGAAGATTAACGGCTCTAAAGTAACATACGATGGCAGCGCCGAAAACACAAGACTGACGGGCTGGCAGATGTGGTATATTGACCTGGCCACGATCGGCGTGAGCCTCAACAATGTCACTGATCTAAGCATTGGCTTTGAGCGTATTGGAGCGGTTGGCGGCCAGGGAATGGTTTTGCTTGACGCTATCAGGCTGTATTCTTATGACCGTCAGTTAATCACGCCGGCAGACCCCGGCACAACTGGTCTGCAGGCACACTACGAATTCGAAGGCAATACCAACGACAGTTCCGGCAACGTACGCAACGGCACTGCCATGGGCAATCCTGATTTTGTGGCGGGCAAGATCGGCCAGGCCATTAACCTTAGTGGTCTCAACGACTATGTAGAGATAACCGGCTATAAGGGCATCACGGCCGCTAATGATCTCCAGCCGGCATTTAGCATTGCCTGCTGGCTAAAAACGAACGGCGACGGCACGATGGTGTCCTGGGGCAGTAGTGATGGTGCTCCCATAGGTGGTCAATACTGCACCTTCTGGATCGACGGTGGCAGATTGCGTGCCGAGCATGGCGACGGTAATATCAAGGGTGAGACCTCCGTTAGCGATGGCCAATGGCACCATGCGGTTTTAACCGTAGTCGAGGGCGGGAACCTAAGGGTTCCGAATAACATCCTCTACGTGGACGGCCAGCAAGATACGGTCTCATCCGGCTCGGACAATATTTACAACATCACGGCAGATGCTGATGTCAACATCGGCCGGCGTGCCTCCCACGAAGACCGGTACTTCATCGGATCGATCGACGATGCCCGCATCTACAACCGCGTATTGTCAAAAGAAGAGATTGTGTGGCTTGGCGGCAGGACTACGCCGTTTGACAAGCCGTTTTGACATGGCATCGATATGATGGCTGAGTTTGCCGCTTGTGTGTGATGACGTGCAGGATTTGTATCAATTCGGGGCCTGTACTGATTGATATCGGTACAGGCCCCGGTTGCTTTAGATCTATCCGCTACGGCTGCGCCTCGTCAAACTCGATGTTATTTTCCCGGCACCATTCGATGGCGATTTCTTTTAGGGCGTCGTTGCGGTAGTTGTACCAATCGTCTGCAATGTCATATTCGTGTATTGCGTTTTTGAATCGTTGGAACGCGCCGCTGCCCTTTATTAGGCCGTAAAAAATCTCGTACATTTCAGGATCGTCCAGGGACAGACAGAACCTCTCCATAATGCGGTATTCATCAATGTCGAACTTGGAAGGCAATTCGATGTAATCGCCGGTCTCGGCTACTATCTCTTTGGCAATTCCGACCAGGTCCTGCTCCCAGTCGGGGAAATCTTCAATGGGCTCATTATCTTCAGCGGCCTGCATCTCATGTTCGCTGATGAGGACCACTTCGCCGGTTTTCTTATTGAGGAATGAGGAACTCTCATCCGACCGAAACTCTAATCCTTCGATTATCTCATCCAGTTTTACGCGAGTTGACATGGGTACGTACCTCCTTTCGCCGGCTACAGCTTATGGCGGGCATTTTGCGCATATTGATCTGAATAACGTGGTGCTCAGGTAACGGTCGCCGCGGTCGGGAAGAATCGCTACGATTGTGCCGCAGGTCATCTGCTCTGCGATATGTAAAGCCCCCGCTACGGCCGCACCGCTGGACATACCGACAAAAATTCCCTCCTTTGCAGCGAGCAGTCTTGTTGTCTCGAAGGCCTCGCCGTCCTCGATGGTAATCTTTTCATCCAACATCTGCGGATTATAGATTTCGGGGACGATGGCTTCTTTCATATTTTTGAGTCCCTGGATTGTGTGTCCCTCTATGGGTTCGACTCCGATGATTTTGACTTCGGGCTTTTTTTCCTTGAAATATTTATTTACCCCCATCAGGGTTCCTGTCGTACCCATGCCGGCCACGAATACATCAATCTCGCCGTTGGTTTGGCAGAAGATTTCAGGCCCGGTCGTTTCGTAATGGGCAAGAACATTGTTCGGGTTCTCGAATTGGTTGGGCATATAATATTTGTCGGGTTCGGTGTCGAGAAGGCGATGTGCTTCTCTGATGGCACCGTCCGTTCCCTCTCTTGCATGGGTCAGCACAACCTCAGCGCCTAATGCCTCCAGTATATGCTGTCTCTCTGTACTTACACATTCCGGCATGCAGAGTTTTACCCTGTATCCTTTAGCAGCTCCAATCATCGCCAAGGCGATGCCCGTATTTCCTGATGTCGGTTCGAGTATTATTTTATCCCTGGTGAGCTGGCCTGATTCCTCTGCCTTTTTTATCATCCAATAGGCGGGGCGGTCTTTAATTGAACCCCCTGGATTGCTTCCTTCGAGTTTTCCGAAAATTCTCAGGCTCGGCTTCTTTCGGTTCAGGCTGCTGAGTTCTACAATCGGTGTATTTCCAATGGCGGATAATATGCTCATACAGATATACCTTTAAAGATTATTCATAACTTGTCTCTGTCGAAACCGGACTATTCTTAAAAATTGTAAAATTGATTTTCATCAATACATTCTATATATTAACCTTCAGAAAGTAAAATTGATTTCAGGGGAAACCAGAAATGGGACCGGCAAAAGAAAATCTCAAGCGAGCGGTGTTGTGGGAGCCTTCGGGCGAGGATAAGAAGGTTCGTTGTAAGCTGTGTAACTGGCGGTGCGTGATAGACGATGGGAAGCTGGGGCGTTGTGCTGTGCGTCAGAATGTAAACGGCACATTGTATTCGCTGACTTATGATAAGGTCTGCTCGGCCAATCCCGATCCGATTGAGAAGAAGCCGTTATTTCATTTTCAGCCGGGCTCGCGCAGTTTCTCCGTTGCTACGATGGGATGCAATTTTCGTTGCGAATTCTGTCAGAACTGGCAGATAAGCCAGGCGGCTATCGAAGACGGACGAATCAGTGGAGAACCGATAGCTCCTGAACATATCGTCGAGGCCGCCGTTCGCAGCGGGTGCAGGAGTATTGCTTATACCTATACGGAGCCGACGGTTTTTATGGAGTTGTGTGATGATTCCGGGCGCCTGGGCAAAAAACGCGGCCTGGCAAATGTCTTCGTCAGTAACGGATATATGACTCGTGAGGCGATAGACTTCGCCGGCGATTGGTTGGATGGGATAAATGTTGACCTGAAGGCGTTCAGTGAGGATTATTACAGTCGATTTTGCAGGGCGAGATTGCAGCCGGTGCTTGAGACGATTAGCTACATAGCGAAGGAAACGAATATCTGGCTTGAGATTACGACGCTGCTGCTGCCGGGACAGAACGATTCGGATGATGAGTTGAAAAATCTGGCGGAATTTATCGTTAATAAGGCCGGCGTTGATGTCCCGTGGCATATCAGCCGGTTCCATCCGCAGTACAAATATCTGGATTCGATTCCCACACCTATCGACAGTCTTGAGCGGGCTTTTGATATCGGCAAAACCGCCGGCCTGCGTTACGTTTACCTCGGCAATGTCCCGGGCTCTGAATCTGAGAGCACTTTCTGTTACAACTGCGGACGAATGCTGATTGAGCGTATCGGCTATAGAATAGCAACTAACGAGGTAAAAGATTCGAAATGTCCCGATTGCGGTTCGGAGATTGCAGGCTTTGAACTTTAACGGCATGAAGCTGAATGTGAGATACTCGATATGATTAAGATAATTGCAGATGCGAATATTCCGTTTGTGGCTGAGTGCTTTTCTTCCATCGGCGAGGTTACGGTTGTTGGTGGCCGGGAGATAACGTCCGGCGTTGTCACCGATGCCGATGTTCTTTTGGTGCGGAGCATCACCCCGGTAGGTGCCGAATTGCTGGATGGCAGCAGGGTACGTTTCGTAGCTACCGCCACTATCGGTTTTGACCATATCGATGTTGATTATCTGCGGCGGAATAATATTGGCTTTGCATCGGCGCCGGGTTCGAATGCAAACTCCGCCGCTGAGTATGTAATTGCCGGTTTGCTCGAAATCGGGCAAAAGTATGATCTCGATTTAGAAGGCAAATCTATAGGCATTATTGGCGTAGGTAATGTCGGCGGCAGGGTGGCGAAAAAGTGTGCGGCCCTGGGGATGCGGCTGTTTCTGAACGACCCGCCTTTGCAAAGACAAACCGGCGATGCAAAGTATCTGCCGCTAAAAGAACTTTTCGATTGTGATTTTATTACTCTTCATACGCCGTTGACGTTTGAGGGGCCGGATAAAACATTTCATTTGGCCGATGAGAATTTTTTCAAATCGCTGAGAGAAAAATGTGTGTTTGTCAATGCTTCACGAGGAGGTGTGGTTGACAGCGGGGCTTTGAAAAAGGCAATACGCTCAAATCGAACGAAGGCTGTCGTGCTCGATGTCTGGGAGGGTGAGCCGAATATCGATATGGGGCTTTTGGAGATGGTCGATATTGGGACGCCGCACATTGCCGGCTATTCGCTGGACGGCAAGATTGCGGGTTTGATTATGATATACAACTCGGTCTGCGAGCATTTTGCAATTGAACCGAAGTTTGAAGCTGAAGATTTTCTGCCTGAACCTGACGTGCCCGAATTGAAGGTGAATCCGGACATCGGTAAAGAGCAGCAGGCATTGTTTGATGCTGTACGGCGGATTTACAGAATTGACCGGGACGATGCAAGACTGCGGCTGATTTTAGACGAGCCGGCGGACAAAAGGGGAAGTTATTTTGACAGCCTGCGGAAGAATTATCCGCAGCGCAGGGAATTTAAAAATACGCGTATAGTTTCAGATTCCTCCTGCAAAGCTGTCGCTGCAAAGCTGAAAGGGATTGGATTTAAGGTGGCGGATGAAAGATTGTAGTGACAAAAATATCGTTGAATGGCCGAGGGGACGGTTGGATTTTTCGGCGGGTTGTATTGTGATGGGTGTTTTGAATGTCACCCCGGATTCCTTCAGTGACGGCGGGGAATTTCTTGATGTCAACAGAGCAGTTGAGCATGGTTTGCAGATGGCGGCCGACGGCGCTGCGGTAATCGATGTGGGCGGCGAATCCACCCGGCCGGGTTCTGCATCTGTTTCGATTGAGCAGCAGATACAGCGGGTTGTTCCGGTTATAAAGTCTCTTTATGAGAAGATAGATGTGCCGATTAGCATTGATACGTACGTGTTTGAAGTTGCCGAAGCGTCTTTAAAGGCAGGGGCGACGATGATAAACGATATTAGCGCTTTGAGCGATGAACGGATGGCCGAATTGACGGCTGAGCACAAGCTGCCGGTCGTTTTGATGCATATGAAGGGGACGCCGGCCACAATGCAGCTTGAACCAAAATACGAAGATGTCATCAGTGAGGTTTTGGATTTTCTGCTGGACCGGGCGAGACGCGCGGAGGAACTCGGAATATCGAAGGATTTGATTTTTATAGATCCCGGAATCGGTTTTGGCAAGACGCTGGAGCATAATCTGATGCTTTTAAAAAATATCGATAAATTTGTCGCTACCGGCTACCGTGTTCTTGTCGGTACAAGCCGCAAGAGATTCATCGGTAAAATCACCGGCAAAGAAAAACCTGACGAGAGGATTTTCGGCACAGCCGCAACGGTCGCCCTTTGCGCCGCGGCTGGTGTCTCTATAGTTCGAGTCCATGACGTAGATGAAATGGTTGATGTGGTGAAGGTGGCAAATAAACTAAATCCTAAACCCGGATTTCCCGGATGAAGTTGTGCAAAGGAAATAAAATTTGCGAGAAAAGAGCTTTTCCATTAAGGCGGTTTACTTTATGCAAAGGTAGGCTTTAGCTATGACAAAGTAAGTGTGATATGCCATATATGAAGTTTAATGTATCGTAGATAAAGCGTTATCCGTAATAAATAAGGCTTAATATGTCGCAGATGAAGGGTGATTTGCCACAGATGAAGCGTTATCTGCCATAAATGAAGCGTGAGTTGTAGCATATTAAGCGTGATATATCGCAAATGAAGCTTTACCTGTCGCAAAGTGGAGCCCCACGGGCAGAGCCCGTGGCACCTCCATCTTCGGCGGAACCCGCCGAAACACATCCACCTACGCTAATTCAGCCTTCGTAGCCGTAGTTACTACGGCGAAGTAGGCAGCTTCGGCGGATACCCTTTTCGCATTTCCATCCTCCGTAGCAGTGCCTGCTACTGCGGAGGACGGACATCCACGGGTAAAACCCGTGGCTTTCTGCGAAGGCGGGTAAATTAGCAAAAGTCTCATAACGATTGAAGAAAATGATATAATTTGTTTATTTCAGGGATGTTAAGTAAAATAGCCACAATTAGTCGAACCGGCGCGCGGCCCGAAACTGGAATATCGAGTCAAAGCCGTTAATGTAGGTGGCGAAAGTATCCCGTGCAATACTGTCGCTGTCGTGCTGTAATAATAAAAACGCATAGAACACAAAGAACACGGGCTTGTTTGACAGGATAAAAAAGTGACTTGTGGCTAATATTGTTTGTACGTATAATAAATCCTATTCAGTTTCTTATATATGGAAAACTATATAAACAATAGTTAGGCATCGGTAAGTCAGTTCGTTCGCTCCCTTGCCGGTGATATGATAGAGTAGTTGTCTATCAGTTATGGGAGGTAGTATCAATGGTAAAACTTGTGTTCGTTTTGATTGTGCTTTCCTTTCTTCTTGTGGGCGTAGCTTTCTCATCGGCATCAGGCTCAGGCAACGAATGGTTGCCGCTACGGACTGATATCAAGCAGCCCGTCATGTCCATCTGGGGTAGTGCACCGAATGACGTGTTCGTGGTCGGCTTGGAACTCAGCATTTTTCAATATAACGGACAGCGTTGGAAGACGATGGGTCCAGAAACTCACCAGCCCCCGCTAAGCATCTGGGGGATCGGACCGAAGGACGTTTTTGTAGCTGGAAACCAGGGCATGATCCTACACTACGATGGGCAGGCTTGGTCAGTAATGGTTCGTCGAACAGGTGAACACGCCCTCTGGGGCATTTGGGGAAGCGGACCAAAAGATGTGTTTGCAGTGGGAACTGGCGGTGTAATTACACACTACGATGGAAAAGTCTGGATGCCGATGCGTTCGGGTACAGAGAAGAGTCTTTCCGGCATCTGGGGAAGCGGGCCAAAAGAGTTCTTTGCGGTTGGAGAGCGGGGTACCATCCTACGCTATGATGGAACTGGCTGGACGCCAATGCGCTCAGGGACCGATGCAGAACTGCGGGGGGTCTGGGGGACTGAACCAAACAATGTCTTTGCTGTAGGAGGGCGGGGTACTGTCCTGCATTATGATGGAAAGGAATGGTCCACGATGCGCCGGCCTGATGAAGTGGAATTGACTGCGGTCTGGGGACGTGACGCGAACGACGTATTCACGGTCGGTTGGAACGGCGTGATCTTGTACTACGACGGTAAGCACTGGTCTGCGATGTCATCTGGCACTAAGGAGAACCTCTTGGGTGTTTGGGGTGCAGGCCCGAAGGACGTGTTCGCGGTCGGGTGGAACGGCACGATCCTACACTACGCAAAGAAGGAGACCCCCTAAAAAGGTGGGTGGGCGTTCTATGGTCTGGCTAACACTAAGCTGCATCCGACTCGCTTGGCCTGACGGCCTGCATAGGCGGTTGAGCGCGACGGTTATCGGGTCTATGGTTGTTTTTCTTCGCCTCCTCTCGATACTGTCTATACCAAATTTACAGAAACAATGTTGCTTAATCGGTCGATGAACGGTTACTCTGTTTTTAGCGTTCTTTTCATTGGCCTCGGTGAACTCTGTGCCCCTTCGGATTCTCTCCAGAGTTTTCATTACCGATACAAGTTGTTCTCTCTTTTTTACTTAAAAACAGTCCTTCTCGTATCGAAATCCCTGTTCCATGAGATCATTGAGAGTTCAAAGTGATTTTTGTAAAATTATTGAAGTCGTACTGAGAAAATTATGTTCTGTAATCGTTTAAATGAGAAATGTCAGTAAAAATTCAAAGCTAAAAGCGTTGACTATCCACGGCGCAGAATATATAAAAACAGGTAAACTCCGGGAATACAAATGCTATGATAACAAAAGCGGTTAGTTCCCAAGCATTCGAATTAATCGAGCCGGAACTAATTTATGTCTAAAAGACCCATTGACTTACCGCTGAGTGACATCCGTAACATAGTCTTGTATAAATAATTAATGGACCTGCTTCAAAGAGGCTTATTTTGTCGGATTTTCATATTCGTAAAGTTAATTCGGATGATAAAAACTGGATTGCGCGATTCATAGCGGAAAGATGGGCGGCAGAGTTTATCGCGGCTCACGGCGAAGTCTATCACTGCAGGAATCTGCCCGGCTTCATAGCTGTTCGGCAGGAAGAAAAGGTTGGTCTGGTGACTTACACTATTGTTGGTGGCGATTGCGAGATAGTAAGTCTTGACAGCCTTCGGTCGTGTATTGGTATTGGCACAGGCCTGATTAACGCTGTCAAGGCGGCGGCCGTCAAGTCAGGATGCAGGCGACTGTGGCTTGTCACCACCAATGACAATATGAACGCCCTGCGCTTCTATCAGAAACGAGGCTTCGTGCTCGTGAAGATACATAGAAATGCGATTGAGTTCGCCCGAAAGCTTAAGCCCGTCCCGCAGATCGGAGCTGAGGGTATTCCGTTACGGGATGAGATTGAGCTTGAAATGATACTGGACGATGTTGCCTGATATAGACAGAGAATATGTGTTGTGTTTGGAGCCTGTGTCGTAATGTGCTTGTCGGAAAAGATGAAAATATTCAATTACTGCCCCTCTTGCGGGTCAAGGGACATATTTTTTGATGGTATCAAAGAGTTCAGTTGTAAGAAGTGTTCCTTTACCTATTATCACAATGTTGCCGCAGCAGTGGCTGTAATATTGGAGTACGATAAAAAAATAATCCTTATCAGAAGGAGCGAAGAGCCGGGCAAGGGGAAACTGGATTTACCGGGCGGCTTTATAGACCCCCGGGAAACGGCGGAAGAGGCAGTCATCAGAGAAATAAAAGAAGAACTGAGAATAGATATTATTACTCTGAAGTACCTGGGATCTTATCCGAACAAATATCAATTCAAAGGCGTGCCGTACAATACCTGTGATTTGATCTTCTATTCCAAAATCGATGTACTTCCCACATATTTTGACAGAACCGAGGTGACGGAATTGGTCCTGATAAGTCCTTCGGAGGTGCAGACCGATGAAATCGCATTCGAATCAATTAAAATGGGTCTGCTTCTTTTCGGCCAAAATCTTTAACAATTCATTGCAGTGGTCGTACGAGCTGAAGCCGGCAATTAGTTCTGTGGATGATGAAAGGTTTGGACTTTGATGCGTAATAGCGGGATAAGGGGACTTTGTTTCGCGGAGCTTTGGAAGAACGGGGCTAATCGCTCCTCAGTACAATGTTCAGGACCTCGTTTGTATTTTTGACGAATTCGAATTTCAGGCCTTTTTTTGCTTCTTTGGGGATGTCGGGGAGGTCTTTTTTGTTTCTGGCGGGAAGGATTACAGTTTTTATGCCGGCCTGCTTTGCAGCTAAGATTTTTTCTTTCAGGCCGCCGACAGGAAGGACAAGGCCTCGTAAGGTTATTTCGCCGGTCATTGCCGTATCCGGGCGCGTCGGTTTGCCCAGAAGCAGGCTGACCAGCGACGTGAACATTGCCACGCCGGCGCTTGGGCCATCCTTGGGAATTGCCCCTGCGGGGACATGGATGTGGTAATCGTATTTGCTAAAATCTTCAAGCTCAATTCTCAGTTTTTTAGCGTTGGCTTTTACGATGGAAAATGCGGCCTGGGCGCTTTCCTTCATGACATCACCGATTTGGCCTGTAAGTTGCAGCAGACCTTTACCAGGCATAGAGGCAGATTCGATAAAGAGCAGCTCTCCCCCGACAGGCGTATATGCCAGGGCGGTCGCGACGCCGGGTATTCCGGTTCGCAGGGCCAGCTCCGATTCGAATTGAGCCGGGCCTAATATTTTTGCAAGGTCTTTTTTGCCCATAGTCGCTCGTCTTTTTTGACCCCTGGCGATATCGGTTGCGACGGCCCTGCATACAGCGGCGATATTTCTTTCGAGATTTCGCACGCCTGCCTCTCGCGTATAGCCTCTTATTATTGCTATTGTCGCGTCATCTTTCATAGCACAACGGTTTTTATTCAGGCCGTGCTCGGCAAGCTGACGGGGCACCAGATATTTTTTTGCGATATTGAGTTTTTCGGTCTCGGTGTAACCGGGCAGTTCGATAACTTCCATTCTGTCGCGCAGTGCCGGCGGGACCGGCTCGGTATAATTGGCAGTGCCGATGAACATTACGGTCGACAGATTAAAAGGCTGGTCGAGATAATGGTCGGTGAAGCTGGAGTTCTGTTCGGGATCGAGCACCTCCAGCAGGGCGCTTGCGGGGTCACCTCTGAAGTCGCTGCCGATTTTGTCCAATTCATCGAGCATAAATACGGGGTTTTTGCTGGCGCACTTTCTCAGCTCCTGTAGTATTCTGCCTGGCAGGGCTCCGATATATGTTCTCCGATGCCCGCGGATGTCGGCCTCATCTCTTATTCCGCCGAGCGATATACGGACAAATTTTCTTCCCATAGCGCGGGCGATGGATTTGCCGAGCGAAGTTTTGCCCACGCCGGGAGGGCCGACAAAACAGAGTATAGGGCTTTTGCCCTTGGGATTCAGCTTTCGGACCGCTAAGAATTCGAGGATGCGTTTTTTGACCTTTCGCAGATCGTAGTGGTCGGCGTTTAGTATCCGCTGGGCCTTGTTGATGTCGAGCTGGTCTTTGGTTTGAATTGACCAGGGCAGTTCGCAGGCCCAATCCAAGTATGTGCGGATGACGCTATACTCCGGCGAAGTGGGCGGTATCTTGCTGAGTCTATCCAATTCGCGAAGGGCCTCCTGCTCAACCTTAATGGGCATCCTGGCTTTTGCGATATTCTTGCTGACTTGCTTTAGCTCTTCAGTCCGGAGGTCTTTTTGCCCAAGCTCGGACTGAATGGCTTTCAACTGTTCCTGGAGGAAATACTCCCGCTGATTTTTGTCAATGGATTCTCTGACGCGGCCCTGGATTTTGTGACTTAGCTCAAGGACTTCCAGTTGATTGGCCAGGATAAAGGATATTTGTTCGAGGCGTTTGGCTGCGTCAAGCTCTTCGAGCAATTGCTGTTTTTTTGCGATGTCGAGACTTAGGTTGGCTGTCAAAAAATCAGCCAGGCCGGAGGGATTTTCGATATTTTCCAGCAGAACTGAGGCTTCTTCAGGCACGTTAGGACTTAATGCGATAACGCGATTGGCTGCCTGTCGGACGCTGACGATAAGGGCCTTGACCTTTTTTGTCATCTTTACCTTGACGATGAGCGGCTGGATCCTGGCCTTCAAGTAAGGTTTTGTGGCTACCTTTTCTATTATTTTGAAGCGAGATATGCCGTGTACTATAACATGCATAGAACCCTGGGGTAATTTGATGACTTTAAGTACCGAGGCGGCGGTTCCGACAGAGTAGAGATTGTCGAAACCGGGCTTATCGATTTCGGGATTGCGTTGTGTCAGGAGTCCTATGATAGATTCATTGGGAATGGTATCGGCAAGTAAAGCTTTGCTTTTTGTTCGGCCTATTGCCAACGGTGTTATTGTCCCGGGATAGGCAACAGCGTTTCGAATCGGCAGGATGCCGATTATCTCCGGCAGCTTGAATTTGGAGTTTTTTTGCTCTAATTGGTTGTCATCGTACAAATAAGGTTCGATGCTTGTGGGCTCTTCCCCCATTACTTCAATTATCCAATTACCACCAAGAGTCAATAAATTTTTAAGCTTGTTTGCCATAAAGCTAAAGAACCGAGATTAAACTTAAAACAAAGTTGATAGAAAAACCCCACTCAGGGCTTCATCAAAGTTTATGAAATCAAATGCTACTGACATGGTAATTATAAACATATATGCCGTTTGCATAAAGCGCTAAATATAAAATGGTTGCAAATTAGATTTAGTGGAATTGCTGACTTCATTGAGGTTGAACCAAAAACCGCACAAGAGCATAAGTGCGTTTATTAGGTTTTTCGCCTGCCGGGCATTTTTATGGGCTTTGAGCGGGTAAAATGATAGATTTAAGCCGAACGTGTTCTTACGAAGATTACAGGGCATACTCCTGATAGGAAGAAGGATTATATGTTAGTACGCGATGAGTGTCAAAGCCCGCAGGGACCTTAGTGCTGGCTTCCCGGTCAAAGTTCATTGACGCGTTGCCCTCTATTATCATGGGATCATTCGAGTAATTGATTATTGTACCTTTGATTTGCGCGGCTACGTTGCCGGAAAAGTGTACGCCGCTTACAGCCACAACTCCCTCCAATGTTGAGAAATTGCCCTGGAATGACATTGCAAAACCCGGAGCAACAATCGATGAGCCGACTTCGCCGCGGATCGCGTCGAATTCGGCACCCGAAGGATATGGGCCACTGGCAAAGTTGCCGAGGATATCAATTCTATCGTTAGTTCCCGGATTTTCCAAATTTCCTTCGGCGACTATGATTCCCTGAAGGGCGACATTTCTTCCAAATGTAACTGTATTGGGCGATTTGATGAGTAAGATTCCCTGTATTATCACACTGCCATCGAAAGTTGGATTAGTTCCGGCCTCTATTGTTGCGTTAGTAAGGGTAATGCCATTGGTCAAATCGCTCGATGGATCGATGATTTCTCCGGTAGCATACTGCTGGAAACGTTCCGTATCGGGGATGGGAAAGTCCACCGGGTCCACGCCTATGAAGACGTGATTGTCTATGGCAGTTTCATTATGGTCCCCGTCGATGAGCACATCGCCGCCAAAGTTAACTGTTGCATCCGGATTTCCTACCATGATATCGCCGTTAAAGTTTGTATTACCTGCTACGGAGACTGCCGCAGGGTTTTCTACTCCTTCGACAAAGCTTTCAATATATATATCAGCTTCCCAAGACTCATTTACACCGGTCGTGGCGGGATTGCCTGTATAGTTTAGGGGTCCTTTTGTTGCCAGGCCGTAATTAAAGATCGGGTGTTTGTAAGGTTCGATATCGAAATCGACTCGTATAGTCCGGGTAATCTGGTTACCGCCTCCTTTTGTGTAAACCTGCAAAATGTTCGGGTAAGTTGGATCTATAGAAAGTTGACCAGTGAAGGTTTGGCCGGTTGTGGAATCCAGGATTACAGGTTGAATGGACCCATCGCTGTTTAGTGTGATATTCGAAATGCTGTTATCAGCCAGATCATTTTGCAGAGTACCGACGATTGTACTGAGATAGTTGGCTAGCGGCGTCGAACTTGGCATCGTGATGGGAGTTAGCCAGAACCGTTGTACCTCAAGACCGGACGCTGCGCTGGCCAGCGCGCAATCGACCTTGTGCTGATTCGAGGCCAGTTGCGTGTTCGTGCCGGAAATTGTGGCCATAGAGACAGCCAGGGCTGAAAAGATAAGTACAAATATCATAGATATGATTAGAACAGCGCCCTTGCGCCTTGAATGAACTGTTTTTTTTACGGGTGCCATTTTTCCCCCCACCGGAAAGGACCCACTTTTAGAGAATTTGTTAGCAACTTCTATATTTCTAACTAAAATATACGTAATATTTTGCATAAAGGCAAAAATACTCATGTATGTTTATCTCTGGCGAGAGAAAAAAATACGCGATATAAGCAGCTATAGCCGGATAAAGTGTGATTATAGAGTATTTTCTTTTTCTGCAAAATATGAGCTGCGTGCAAACGGGCCGCAGATGACCCATGAAAATCCCAGTTCAACGGCTTTCTGCTTCCAGAAATCGAATTTGGCTGGAGTTATATATTCGACAACTTCGAGCGAGGTTTTCGAGGGCTTGAGGTATTGGCCGATTGTGATTCTATCACAGCCTGCATCGCGCAGATCTTTTAGGACCTGCTCGACCTGGGCATCGGTTTCTCCCAATCCGAGCATAATTGAAGATTTAGTCTGGACATCATCGTAATTTGCCTTGGCCATTTTCAGCAAATTTAAAGACCGCTGATAGTCTCCGCCGATCCTGGCAATCGGGTACAGCGATGGTACCGTTTCAACATTGTGAGCGAATACGAAAGGCAGGCAGCGGCGCAGGATTTTTAGGGCCTCGGCCTGGCAGTTGTTGAAGTCGGGCGTTAGTATTTCAAATTTAACATCAGGGCACTGTTGCCTTACTTTTTCAATGCAGTCGCGGAAATGGCCGGCTCCGCCGTCCGGCAAGTCGTCGCGATTAACGCTTGTGATGACCAGATATTTTAACTCCAATTGTCTTGCCATCCGGGCTAAGCGCGAAGGCTCAGTCGTGTCCGGCGGCTCTGGTTTGCCAGCAGTTACTGAACAGAACTTGCAGCTTCGTGTGCAGATGTTACCTAAAATCAGGACTGTTGCTGTTCCTCTTGCCCAGCACTGCCCTCGATTGGGACAGTTTGCATTACTGCATATTGTTTCAAGGCCCAGAGAGCTTAGAACCTTCTCTGTATGAAGGAAGGCTTCGTTGGCAGGTAGCGGCCTGCGCAACCAGGGCGGCAGCTTGCGTATTTTGTGTTCTTGCATTTTTTGTTTAGTTTGGAGAAAAGGCCTTTCGAAGCAGCTCGGCCAAATTTTCCCTTATCTGGTTCATTGAGTGGTGTTTGCCGGTCTCCTTTAGCACTGATGTCATTTCGACATTGTCCAGGCCGCATGGTACGATGAAATCGAAAATACTCAGGTCGTTTTGAATGTTTATTGCCATGCCGTGATAGGTGATATATCTCGACACGCGTACGCCGATAGAGGCGATCTTCCTCTCGCCGATCCATAAACCGGGAGCGTCTTTTCGCCTTGTGCTGTGGACGTCTAATTGCTTGAGCAGTTCTGCGCCGATTGCTTCCAGCTCTCCGATATATTCGCGGATACCAAGGCCCAATTGCTGCAAGTGCAGGATCGGATAGAATACCAGTTGGCCCGGATTGTGAGCTGTGGTACCGCCGCCTCTGCGGATTTCAATTACTTCAATTTGTTTTTGTGCCAAATCCTCTCGACTGACCATTAGTTTATTGGAACTTTCCCGGGCCCCGAGAGTGATTACAGCAGGATGCTCAACGATCAAGACAGTATTTGGGATTTTGCCTTGTTGCCTTTTTTCGTGTAACTGGTGCTGTAGCTGCAGAATTTCTCGGTAATCGGCGAGCTCACAATCCCGAATTTGCAAAGGACGATTCATATTTTTTGGCTTATCATCCATGGTATTTGGTTGTTTGGTTACAGATTTCACGAACTAAATATTAGCGATGGATTGCATGGATTGCACGGTTTTTCCGGATATGCCAAAGCCTCATGAGAATGTCAAGAGAGTGATAGAGGACTTTAGCTGCCAGGTGAGTATGTCCTGAAGAGAGCTACAACAAGAAAATAAGGCTGATGACTATTGATAGTCATCAGCCTTTGCTTTTCTTTTCCATTGCCCCGTTCTTCCGATAGCCACAGACTCTTCACTGCCCCTTCATATAATGCCAACAAGAGCGTATTATCTACTCAAAGGCGACGCCAACACCGATCTCGGCATTTTTGAGCAGATTTTTGCGGTCCACCCTGACGACTTTGCCGCTTTTGATACGGGCAAATTGTCCCTTTTCCCTTGCCAGAGTCTCCGTGCGTGGGAAATTGAGCTCCACGAGATGGCCGGTCCGTATAGGCGTCGTTACCGGAAGTGTAAGAAAGACGCCCGTTTTGCTAATATTACAGCTTCGGCCGATAACAAACCTATTGGCTTGAGGTATCCAAACACTTACAGGCCAGGAAACACTGCTCCGGTTTTCTTTACGCTGCTCAATTAACGCTTGCATATTTTAAATCTCCTTAATAAGTCGTTCCTTCAAAGATAATTATTTATCGGCAATGTTAAATTGGATGGTTTAGCATATTTAGGCAAAATAATGACATTTCCAGGAAAACTTTTTGTCACTTTGCATATCAGAAGAAAGAGACTCTTTTTATTGGACTTCGATGAATTTTTTGGTAGAAGTAATTGAAAATGTACTGTGGGAATTGATTAAATGAACAAGTTTACTGAATCTTGAGCTCTAAACTTGGCTTTTTATGAAGGTTTTCGCTGCTTCGGGGACATATGTCATCTCGTATAGAGATTTTCCTTGACGGGGCAAGGGTTAATTTGGTAAATATGAAGTAGGGAAAAGTCTGTGGATTTTGGTTTTCTAATAACTAAGTTCCCTTAATTTATTTCAGACTTGCGCAGTTCAATTAGTTATCCATTTTGTATTTTTGAGAAGAGGAGTTTTTTTCGGGTCGTTTTCAAATTGTTTGAGGTGAATATAAGCAGAGTTTAAGTTTTGACTGCTTGTTGAGAACAATGCCTGTGTTGGTATGTGGCCAAAGTATGGCTGTTTAATAACCTGACTTTTTGAAGGAGGACTATTATGTTCAGAAAATTGATTTACCTGATTTCTTCTGTTGTGATGCTGGGTCTTGTCGGTAACGTCTTTGCTCAGGAGCCGGCAAGGGATTTCGATATACCTTACGCTTCTGAGCCCCCTGTCCTTGACGGCGAGGTGGACGGAGTATGGGGGGCCGCCTCGAAGCAGAGTATCAGTGTGTTCATCCAGGGCGATCCCGCTGCTTCCATTTCCGACTGTTCCGGTACATGGCAGGTCATGTGGGATCAAGAATACCTCTACGTGATTATTGAGATTTTCGACGATTCCCTGCATAATGATAGCGTTAACCAGCACCTCGACGACAGCGTGGAATTCTACTTCGATGGAGGAAACAGTAAGGATGTCTATCCCGGGGCGGGGAATTTAACAGTTTATGATAATAACCGCCAGACTACGTTTGGCTGGAACTCCGACCAGATCACGGGAAGTAACTCTAATACAGAAGGCGTGGAACACGCACAGGTCACCACGCCCACGGGCTGGCGCATTGAAATGAAACTTCCCTGGCTGTCGCTCCAGGATACGGGGCCCCAATTAGGGGGTTTAATCGGCGTTGATTGCGGCCTCAATGACGACGACGATGGTGGTGATACGCGCGAGACCCAAATGGCTACATACGGAATTGATAATAATTATTGGCGTGATCCGTCACAATGGGGTACGGCAATGCTGGTCATGGGCGCCAGGAAAATAGCCTATGCTCCGAGCCCGGCCAACGGTTCTGTCCATTTGAAGACGTGGGCGCAGCTCGCGTGGCAGCCAAGCCCTGTTGCCGCCTCGCACAATGTGTACATTGGTGATAATTTCGACGATGTGAATGCTGGAACGGGCGATACGTTTTGGGTCAACCAGACCGCAACAACTCTGCTTATAGGTTTCCCCGGATACGCGTATCCGGATGGTCTCGTTCCGGGAACGACCTACTACTGGCGAATCGATGAGGTCAACGATGCGGACCCGGACAGCCCGTGGAAAGGTGACGTTTGGAGCTTCTCGATACCGCCCAAGACGGCATACAATCCCGACCCGGCGGATGGCGCGGACTTTGTAGCACTGGATGCGATCCTGAACTGGACCGCAGGCTTCGAGGCAAAGCTGCACACAATATACTTTGGCGAAGATTTTGACGATGTGAATAGTGCCACCAGCGGAGGCGCCATGGTGCCGGTGCCGCCCTACAATCCGGGCGCGCTGGAGTCAGGAAAGGCTTATTACTGGCGGGTCGATGAGACGGATCCGCCCAGCACACACAAGGGTCAGGTCTGGAGCTTTACCACGCTGGGAGCCGTCGGCAACCCCTATCCCTCGAATGGCACCGGCAGCGCAGAAATGAACGCGATTCTGACCTGGACGCCGGCAGACAATGCCGCCTCGCACCAGATATACTTCGGCATGGATAAAGAGGCCGTGCGCAAAGCAGATACGACCTCACCTGAATACAAAGACACTAAGACCCTGGGCGCTGAGAGCTATAACCCCGGGTTATTAGCGTGGGACAGCACATACTATTGGCGTGTCGATAAAGTCGATAACGTCAATCCCGGCAGCCTGTGGACAGGACCCCTCTGGAGCTTCACGACAGGGGACTTCATTATCGTGGATAATTTTGAGTCTTACAATGACATTGATCCGCCGCAGGCCGGCAGCAACACAATCTATTTCAGTTGGCTGGACGGTTATGGAACCGCGACCAACGGGGCTCTGACCGCCAACGAGCTTCCTCCTTATGCCGAGCAGATTGTTGTTCATGGCGGCGAGCAGTCGATGTCGTATCGCTATGATACCAGCTTCAATATCTGTGAATCGACCTTGACGCTGGTTTCCCTTCGCGACTGGACGGCGCAAGGCGTTACGGATTTGTCGCTGTGGTTCGCAGGCAAGCCCTCGAATGCTGCCGAGCGGATGTACGTGGTTCTCAATGGGACTGCGGTGGTCTATCATGATAATCCGAATGCAACACAGATAGATGAATGGACCGAGTGGGTGATTCCGCTGCAGGCGTTTGCCGATCAGGGCGTGAACCCGGCCAATGTGACCAGCATGACAATTGGTTTTGGCACCCGAGGTAGCACAACCACCCCCGGCGGCGCAGGTCAGATGTACTTCGACGACATCCGGCTTTATCGGCCTACTGTATTGGCTTCACCGCCGGAAGCTGAGTAACGGACTATAATATTACTGGTTTAATTATTTAGGGGTCTATACCGACCGATCCGGTATAGGCCCCTTTTTAATTATTGGGTAGTGGTAATGCCATGTTCGGGGGGAGAATGCCTTGCTATTTACGAGTTTATAGTGTATTTTTATATGGCTTATGGAGACAAGAGTTTTAAAACTCGACGTTGAAAATATTGACGCAGTGGAAATCGACGAAGCTGTGTCCCTGATTGATGCCGGTGGGCTTGTAGCATTTCCTACTGAAACTGTCTATGGCATTGCCTGCCGAGTCAAAGCTGATTCATTGGCCAGACTCGATAATCTCAAAGGCAGAAATCCGGACAAACGCTATACATTACATATCGCCCAGAGATCTGATGTTAACAAGTACGTACCAACTATCAGATTAAACGCTCAAAAACTGATTGAAAACGCATGGCCCGGTCCTTTGACAATAGTCTTCGAATTAGACCAGAAGGACATCGATAAACAGCGAAATAATCTCGAAAGTGAAGTTTTTGAGGGCCTGTATAAAGATAATTCCATAGGTATTCGCTGCCCGAACAACCTAATAGCCACAAATTTATTACGGCGAACGAGCAATTCCGTGGTTGCGCCAAGCGCAAACTTAACGTCTCAACCTCCAGCGGTCGATGCCGATGGGGTTCTGGCTCAGTTGTCAGGCCGAATCGAATTGCTGCTGGACGCCGGGCCGTGTAAATATAAAAAAAGCAGCACGGTTGTTAAAATAGGCAAAGAGAAGATGGAAGTATTAAGGCCCGGTGTATATTCTCAGATAGAATTGGAAGCATTATCAGAAGTTAAGTTTTTGTTCGTTTGTACCGGCAACACATGCCGAAGCCCAATGGCTGAGGGAGTTTTTCGAAAATATTTGGCAGAAAAATTACAATGCAATGTTGACGAACTAAACGCAATAGGTTATAAAGTAAATTCAGCAGGCATTATTGGTTCGGCTGGTTTTCCAGCAACTCTCGAAGCAGTGAGAGCTTGTGCAGATAAGGGAGTAGATATAAGGGCTCATAGGAACAAGGGATTAACAAAAGAGCTCGTCGGGGAGAGTGACTTTATATTCGCGATGGAGCGAATACACAAAGATAGAGTTATTGCTCTTGAACCAAGGGTGAAGAACAGATGTTTTTTGTTAGCTGGAAATAAAGAGATTCCTGACCCGATAGGTCATCCACAAAAGGTTTATAACAGTTGTGTGAAGCTGATAGAAAGAGCCGTGAAAAAAAGAATTAGTGAGCTTGTGATATGAAAATAGCAGTTGGAAGTGACCACCGCGGCTTTGAGGCCAAACAGCAAATCAAGGCCATAGCCACTGATCTGGGGCACGAATGCATCGATTTCGGTACTAACGACAGTAATCCGGTTGATTATCCCGACTCGGCTTATCTAACAGCGACGGCGGTGTCAAAACAACAAGCCGACAGAGGTATTCTAATCTGTGCCACCGGTATAGGAATGAGTATGGCTGCGAACAAAGTAGATGGAATCAGGGCCGCCCTGTGTCACGATGAGTTGAGCGCTCAAATTTCACGGGATCACAACAATGCAAATGTTCTGTGTTTATCTGCAGACCAGATCGACATGGTACTATTACGAAAGATGGTGGAAGTCTGGCTTGAAACGGAATTCAGCGGTGGAAGACACGAAAGAAGGGTAAGGAAAATAAAGGCAATCGAAGAAGGTAAAGACCCGAGAGAAGTTAACAACGGCTAATTTATAGCGGATAGTTGGTAGGGTGGGCAGGGAGGCCTGCCCTTTATATTTCTGATTCAATTCCCCAAAAATTAAGTAGTAAAAAACCTTACTACCGGCAAATCGAGATTTGCAGAGTTTTCATTACGTGGCGCTTTCACAGGTAATGACAATCTCACAGGTTCAAAGGGGGTATTTTAATCTTAAGATGATTCTGCAATTTGTTTCTCAAGTCTTTTGCTATTTTCGGGAATTCCTTGATAACGTTTTTTGTATGCTTTGGGTCGTTTTTCAAGTTGTAAAGGCAGGGTCCTTTGCCGGTGTCCTTGCCGGTGACGTTCTGGAAATAGTGCCAATCAAGATTATGAATCGCACCAAACTTATGAAAAACGGTGTAAACATTATCATGGATGAAAGGTTCCTGACCTGATACCAGCTTCCACATATTTTGCCCATCCATATTTTTGTAGTCATTAATTCCGAGCAGCGCAAGGAATGTAGGCATAAAATCGACGGCGCTCACAAGTCCTTCGACGCGTTTTCCGGCAAACTTCTTGTCAGGATGTTTTATAATCAAAGGGATATGTGTAACGCAGGAATTGAGAAGATCCGGGGTTTTCTGTACACAGCCTTGTTCTCCGAGATGGGTGCCGTGATCGGTTGAGAACACAATGATTGTATCATCCATCAAACCCAACTGCTCGACCCTTTTCACAAGGCGTCCAATACAATAGTCACTGAATGTTACTTCTGCTGCATAAAGATCTCTTATAACAGGTAAATCGTCCGGCTTAATATCTGCGTTTCTGGCGCCATATCCGAATAAATATCTTTCATAAGGATATTCATCGCGATACATTTTCTGGAATTGCGGGGGGGCATCCCAAGGCTCGTGGGGGTCGAACATGTCAATCCAGAGCGTAAAAGGTTTGCTGCCGGTATTTTTATCAAGCCAGTCCATGGCTGCATTGCAGGACTGGGCGCAGAAGTAATCTTCCTGGCTTTTTCTGTCCTGGGTATTCATCAAATATTGGCGCATATTTATATCGTATCTCTGGTTCCAGAGATGAGCGGGCATGTGGTTTTTCGGATTAAATTTTTCATTCGGGCCGCTTTTCCATCTGTCTGTTTCCTGTCCGCGGACCCAGTGCCATGAGTTAAAACCGCGATGAAAATTATAATCAGGTTTAAAATAATGGTAAGTGTCGACAATAAAGCCGGTAGTGACACCGTGTTTACCCAGAACTTCGGCAAAGGTGATATCACTTGCGGCAAGCGGCTGCCATTTAGCTTCAGGCAGGACACTTTTACCCGTGTGATAAACTCTTCGGCAGGGGATGGTGGGCAGTCCTTCGGCGGTGGCATCCGTGAACAACGTACCTTCCTTTGCCAATTTATCAAGATAAGGTGTCTTTATGCGGGTACTGCCGTAACAGCCTAAGTGGTCTGCCCGAAAGGTATCGGCAATGATTACAATCATATTCAGTCCGTTAGGCTTTGAAGTTGTTGGAATTCGCGGAGTCTTCTTTGCGGAGCTTTTTAAATCTCCTGACCACACGGGCATTTCTGATTCCTTATTTTTGGTTTTCTCTGCGCTGCGCCCGATGAGCTCTGTTGCACCCATTCCGGCTGCCGCCGCGATGAAATTTCTCCGTGTTAACAATTGTTTATCTTTTGTTTTCGTTTGGGGGGATTTGTTTCCTTCTGAGGTTTGTGTGTCATTTGTCATAATTGCTCTCCTTCAAATGCTTGGATATAGCTCATCTGTTTGAAGCTTAACGTAACGCAGACATTGTGCAGAAATAGACTTAACGGCATTAAACCTTGGCCGGGACTTGTTTGGATTTGGACGGAATCGCTTCCACCGCTGTTTTTATTCTCTCTCTGCCTGCCCGGGTTTTTCGGCGTAACTTTTCTGTGGGACTGAGGCCTATCGAACGCAACTTGCTGTATCTGTTATCAAGAATATTTTCAATCTTCATGCGTTTGATATCTCTCAGTGTTTTCACAATGTATTTCTCGACATTAAAGACAGTGTCGTGAAGATTTCGATGTGCACCGCCAAGCGGCTCGGGAATTACCGCATCAACCAATCCGAGCCTATGCAAATCCTTACTGGTTAATTTAAGCGCCTCGGCGGCTTCTGGCGCCTGTGAGCCGTCACGCCATAAGATTGCAGCGCAGCCTTCAGGTGATATCACCGAATAATAAGCGAATTCGAGTATTGCCAGCCTGTCACCTACACCTATTCCAAGAGCACCTCCGGAGCCACCTTCTCCAATGACAATACAAATTATGGGTACCCTCAGTCGTGACATTTGGTAAAGGTTGACCGCTATCGCCTGGGCCTGACCTCGCTCTTCGGCGCCGATACCCGGATAAGCGCCAGGTGTGTCGATGAGTGTAACGATAGGAATGCCGAATTTTTCGGCAAATTTCATCTTTGCCAGCGCCTTGCGATAACCCTCAGGATTGGGACATCCGAAATTGCAGGCAATCTTCTGCTTTGTGTTTTTGCCTTTATTTTGACCGACGACCAGGACTCTCTCCCTGCCGATTTGACCAAAGCCTGTTACAATTGCACGGTCGTCCCCGAAGCATCTGTCACCGTGTAATTCGCGAAAATCCTTTACCATCAGGTTAAGATAGTCACCAAGAAGAGGTCTGTTCGGATGGCGTGCCACCTGAACGGTTTGCCATGCGGTCAGGTTTGAATAGATTCGCTTTAATTCGGCGACCTGCTGTTGCTGGAGCTGGCGAATCTCAGTAGAGTAGTCAATGCCTTTGGTTGAACTGAGCTTGCATAGCTCATTCATCTGGCGATCAAAGTCAGCTACTTTGCCCTCAAATTCGAGGTGATCGCCATTGCTAAGACTACTATTGTCAGGTATTTTAACTATTTTATTATCTCGTTTTGCCATAAGCATGTGACGAGAATATTTCACCTTACGGGTGAAGTTTCTCTAAAAGACAGGATACTAACATTTTAATGTCATAAATAAAAGAAAAAAATTGACATTTGGGAATGTGTGCAGTACTTTTGAGCAGAATTTATTTTGGGGCATGTTTTCATAAGGTATTGATAATGAAGAGCTTAAAGCAAGTAACTGTAGTAGGATTAGGGCTTTTGGGCGGCTCGATCGCATTAGGAATTTTACGCTCTTTTACCCGGGTTAAAGTAGTAGGTTACACGCACCGCCCCTCTACTCGTGCTAAAGCCAGACAATTAGCGGTAGCGAGCGAGGTCGTCGATGATATAAGCCGAAGCGTATCTGAGGCAGACATTGTCATCTTAGCTACGCCTATATGTACGTTTGAGAAAATCTTCAGCGACATTCGCGATGCACTGCCAAGCGGCTGTATTGTTACTGATGTCGGCTCGACAAAGGTTCTGCCTCACCGCTGGGCTGCCAGGAAGCTGCCGAAGAAGGTTCACTACGTTGGCTCCCATCCAATTGCCGGTTCGGAGCAGAGGGGTGTAGAATTCGCCAGAGATGATTTATTCGACCAGGCCATGTGCATTTTGACGATGGGAAAAAAGACTGATCTACAAGCATTACAAACCCTTAAGGGATTCTGGTCAAAACTTGGCTGCATGGTGCAGTCAATGACACCGGCTGAGCACGATAGAATATTTGCATATGTAAGCCATCTGCCGCATATTGTTGCTGCAGCTTTGATAAATGCCAATAGCAGTGAAGATTTGCAATTCTCCGGCAAGGGCTTCATAGATACTTCAAGAGTAGCGTCGGGACCGGCGAATATCTGGGCGGATGTACTGCTTACAAATGTGAACAACACTGCCAAAGGCATCGATAAGGTTATCGTTGAATTGACGAGGCTGAAAAAGGCAATCAAAAACGAAAATAAAAGAGAAATCGAAAGGCTGCTTGTAAAAGCAAGAGACAAACGGGCCACTCTGATAAATTACAAAATGAAAAAGAAGGAACTATTATCGTGAAACAATGGCGTTTTGAAGTCTTTAATCGGTCGGATTTTTCCGATGTACAGGGCACAAGTGTGCTGGAAGACATCAGAGAATTGGGCATCAGTTCGGTGCAGGTGGTTCAGTCAGCCAAGGTCTTTCTTATAGAGGCGGATTTCGACAAGGATTTTGCTAAGCGCCTGGCACAAGAGCTTCTGGCAGATCCGGTCTGTGAAGAATATTATATAGGCAGAAGCGGCCCACCTGCGGGTCTGGCAAAGGCCACACTAATCGAGGTGCATCTAAAAAGCGGCGTAACAGATCCGGTAGCCGAGTCGGTAATGGCGGCACTTGACGATATGGGTGTTAAAGCCGATAATGTTCGAACCGCACGAAAGTATGTGCTCTTAGGTGAAATTACACAAAGACAGACCGATACAATCGCAAAGAAGATCCTGTCGAACGATTGTATCGAAGATTGTGTTATCGGCAACGAAGCAGAGCCCCCCAGCCCGCATCTGAAACCATACGAATTGCAGATAGTACGATGGCCCATATGCGAGCTTGATGATGATGAGCTGATAAAACTTAGCAAAGCAAAAGACTTGTTTTTGAATCTGGTCGAGATGCAGACCATTCAAAGATACTATCAGCAGCTTGGCAGAGAGCCCACCGATGTTGAGCTGGAATCGATAGCCCAGACCTGGAGCGAGCACTGCGTTCACAAAACCCTCAAAAGCTCTGTCGATATGTCAATCGACGGTCGGAAGATACATTTTGACGATCTGCTTAAGGATACTGTGTTCAAAGCCACGCAACAGCTCAATAAAGACTGGTGCATATCTGTCTTTGCGGATAACGCCGGCGTTGTGGATTTCGATGAGGACTCGGCGATTTGTTTCAAAGTGGAAACCCATAATCACCCGTCGGCACTTGATCCGTACGGCGGTTCGGCCACAGGTATCGGGGGTGTGATTCGTGATCCCATGGGCACCGGCTTAGGTGCAAGACCCATTGCCAATACAGACATATTTTGCTTTGGTGAGCCTGACAAGAAACTCGAAGATATCCCCAAAGGGATTTTGCATCCGAGAAGAATTATGAAAGGTGTTGTGGCGGGCGTTCGCGACTACGGCAACAGAATGGGAATCCCGACAGTCAACGGTGCAATTTACTTCGACGACAGATACCTTGCCAATCCGTTGGTCTATTGCGGAAACATCGGCGTGATGAATAAAAATAAATGCTTTAAGAATCCGCAAAGCGGAAACCTTATCATTATGGTTGGCGGTCGGATAGGCAGAGATGGGATACACGGGGCGACATTCTCAAGCGGCCAAATGACACACGAGTACGAGACTATCTTTTCACACGCTGTTCAAATCGGCAATCCGATAACGGAAAAGAAAATGTTGGATGTTTTAGTCCAGGCAAACAAGGCCGGGCTGTATGAGGCCATCACGGATTGCGGGGCAGGGGGGTTGAGCAGTGCGGTAGGGGAAATGGGCGAACATCTCGGAGCTGAGGTCGATCTGGAAAAAGCTCCGCTGAAATATGCCGGCCTTAACTACACCGAAATCTGGATAAGTGAGGCACAAGAGAGAATGGTTATAGCCGTCAAGCCGGAGAATGTGGAGGCGATAACAAAAATTTTCGATGATGAAAACGTCGAGTCAACAGTAATAGGCAGATTCACAAGTGATAAAAAGCTGGTCTTGAGATATGACGGCCAACAAGTCGCTGAAATGGATATGGAGTTTCTGCACAATGGCGTGCCTAAATACTCGCGTTTGGCGGTCTGGAAGACGCCCAGGCTGAACGAGCCGAGTATTCCCGAAAAGGACAACTACAACGATGAGCTTGAAAAAATCCTGTCGTCTTACAATGTTGCCAGCAAGGAATGGGTAATCCGTCAGTACGACCATGAAGTTCAGGGCGGCTCGGTCGTCAAGCCGCTGACCGGTGTAAACAACGATGGGCCAGGTGACGCGGCGGTTATACAGCCAAAGTTCAATTCGGACAAAGGCCTTGCCATTAGCTGCGGAATGAATCCGATGTACGGTGATATCGATCCGTACTGGATGGCCCTGTCCGGAATCGATGAGGCCATCAGGAATCTGATCTGCGTGGGGGGGCGAGCCGACAGAATTGCACTGCTGGATAATTTCTGTTGGGGGGACTGTACGAAACCGGAAACGCTCGGTCCATTAGTCCGAGCGGCCCAGGCCTGCTATGATGGAGCGATGGCTTTCGGTGCTCCGTTTGTCTCCGGCAAGGATTCATTGAATAATGAGTTTGTGTGCGAGGATGGGACACAAATTTCCATTCCATCGACACTTTTGATAAGCGCGATATCAATAGTTGATGAAATCAGCAAGTGCGTAACGATGGACGCCAAGAAGAAATCTAATTTGCTGTTCATAGTGGGCGAAACGAAAAATGAATTAGGCGGCTCACACTATTACAAGATTAACGGTCACATTGGGGCCAACGTCCCGACGTTAGACCTCGAAACAGCCCCCAAAATCGCCCGCAGGATTTCAGCCGCAATAGCCGAAGGTCTTGTAGTTAGTTGCCATGACTGCTCCGAGGGCGGATTAGCCGTGGCACTTGCAGAGATGGCATTTGCAGGCGGACTTGGCATAGAAGCGGACTTAAGGGGCCTGCCAAGAAGCGAAGATTGCTGCCGAGTTGATGCGCAACTGTTCAGCGAATCGAATAGTCGCTATGTCGTTGAAATCGAGCCGGAAAAGTACAATGATTTTGCCAAGGTTATGCTCAATTTGCCCTTTGGTCAGATCGGGAAAGTAACAGAAGAAAAGACACTTATCATAAAATCACAGGATGGTAGAACAGTGATAGAATCGGGTATCGACTCGCTGAAGCAGGCCTGGCAGAAGCCTTTTGACTGGTAGTCAAGACAGGCACAAGGGGACAAAGGAAGGAAAAAGGTAAGAGATGGTAGAGGTTAAAGCAGTAGTTTTGCGGGCTGCGGGGATAAATTGTGATATGGAAACTGAGTACGCGCTGGAGCTGGCGGGGGCCAGGGCACAGCGTATGCACATAAACAGGATAATCGAAGATAAAAGCCTGCTGGACGGATTCCAGATAATTGTCTTTCCCGGCGGCTTTAGCTATGGCGACGATGTGGCTGCCGGCAAAATCCTGGCGAACCAGGTCGTACACCACCTTTTCGAGCCTTTACAAAAATTCATTGATGACGGCAAATTGGTGCTCGGAATTTGCAACGGCTTTCAGGTGCTCGTCAAAACAGGAATGCTGCCGGGCAATAATTCGGTTAAGCACCAGGAAGAAGTTACTATTACCTATAATGACAGCGGCAAATTCGAAGACAGATGGGTTTATTTGGTTCCTCAAACCGAGAAGTGCATTTTCATTGAGCCGGGCAGACAAATCTATCTGCCGATCGCACATGCCGAGGGCAAAGTTGTTACCAGAGATGCCGCTACACTGGAGCAGTTGAAGTCTGCCGGACACGTTGCGTTCAAATATGTGGATGAAAACGGAGAAGAAGGTGACTATCCCATCAATCCGAATGGTTCTGTGGATTCAATCGCCGGCCTGACGGACACCACCGGCAGGGTCCTGGGACTAATGCCCCACCCGGAACGATTCGTCAGACCCACTCAGCATCCTCGCTGGAGCCGTTTTGAAAAAGTGGATAAAGATGGGATGACAATCTTCAATAACGCCGTAAAATACGTACAGGAAAACTTTTAATTGCATTTCAGTCTCAATTTCTCGGGATTATCCCCGTGCATAAACAGAATGGCTTCACGTTAATAGAGCTTTTGGTAGTGATTGCCATAATTGCGTTATTATTAGCGATATTGATGCCCGCACTGCAGAGGGTAAAAAGACATGCAGATACGGTTGCTTGTCAGTCGAACCTGCATCAATGGGGGCTGATGTTTTCGATGTATACGGGCGATTATAATAGCCGGTTTTTCGGTTGGCTGCCTGTCAAAACATGGTGGCCGTTCTGGCCTGAGTTATTGCGACCTTACTACAACCACAGCACTCGCGATATTAATGATGTGCAATGCTGTCCGGTGGCTGCGAAACATAAACTTGGAAACAGTGAAGTGAAATCGGGGCTCGGAAGCAGGTTTTCAGCGTGGGGTTGCGTGTGGTGGGACGTGAATACAGGTGAGCGGCTGGCTGAACCGCTTTATTATGGCAGCTATGGCATGAATATGTGGATTATGGATATACCAGCTTCGGAAGCAACTGTTGATGAGCCTACCTGGTCCCCGAATTGGTACTGGAAGAGTTGTGATGTTAAGAGAGCAGCAGATGTACCGGTACTCCTGGATAGTAGCTGGTATTCGGGTTGGCCGCATGATGACGACGGTCCGCCGGAGTATGACGACATACCCGGTGGTTTTCTGGAAGATATGTCGTACTTCTGCATCAACCGGCACGAAGGGTCTATAAACAGCCTGTTTATGGATTGGTCAGTCAGAAAGGTTGGACTTAAGCAGTTATGGAAGTTGAAATGGCATCGCGAGTTCAACACAGCGAATCCCTGGACCAAAGAGGGCAAAGTCCAGTTGTCCGACTGGCCACAATGGATGAAAGGGTTTAAAGACTACTGAAAATGGGTTCTTATCGACTAATGGCGCTCTTTATAGTTGCTAAGGCAACGGACCTGTTATCGGCAAAGACGAAAATTTCGCTAAGGCCGGCTACAACAAAAATACATTTGGTCACAGTAGTGACATTACAGAGAATAAGCCGGCGTTTGGACTCTTGTAATAAGCTGCGTAATATTAATAGGTTACTTATGTTTGAGGAATTTATTATCTCGACTTTGGAAAAATCAATTATTACGTCGCAGGCAGCTTTTTTGCTGACGGTTTTATTGACAGCTTTTAGCTCTTCGGCTATTTTCGAGGTGCCTGGAGGCATTTCAACGAGAATGATATCTTCTGATAGATTTTGAATTCCCATTTTTTGCTCTTTCTCTTGACCCAATATATCTTTCCGTACTTTTTGCGTATATTTGTAGATTGTATCGGAAAAAGTTTCGGTCCGGTTGAGCAAAAAATCAAAGAGTGCGGTTTTTCCTGGGAGCAACGTAGTTTTCTATTAATTATCCGACACTTGTGGATTGCCGGTCGAGACGGTGATTATCTGAAAACTTTGCTCGGGCCAGTTCAATTTATCGGCGACTTTGCGCGGGAACTGCCATTGGGAATCTTCTTTCTGATAGAGCCGTATCTGAGTACGCTCGGCAGCCATTGCGACGGCCTGTGGGGTGTCAAGATAGCGCAGCACGTTGAGGAAGGTTGGGCCGTCATGGTGCGAGTGAGGTAGATGCCACAAGTCAAGTCTGATAATGTCAGGCTCGAAAAGCGAGGCATAGAGCACTATACCGGCCATCTGACGATGACCTTCGAGGACTACAGGTACGCCTTTGACCGAATCGATGTTGCGCAGCGTCTGAATAGCCCGTCTGACGTCCCAGAGGCGCATTCCATCAAGTGTCTGGCCAAGCAGCATAAACCGGCGACGGATTTGTGTTTGCTTGCGCTCGTCAGGATTCCAGGCATCCGGCCCGGTACCACGTGGTGCGAAGTACGCCAGCAGACATTTATTATTCCTTATTGTTTCCTGAATGTGCTTGAAGGCGTCTTCATCAGGCTCAGGCAGCGTTAAGTTGTTGAGTTCATCGGCAAACCCGACTCGCATAGCAGCCAGCCACTTGGCCCATCCATTCTCTTCAAGCACGTTCAGTATAGCCAGTTCCGGCCTGTTGATTCCAGTGCGGTGTGCCAGGTAAAGACGCAGGCGAACATTTGGTTGGCTGGTGAAGTCGAAGGCGCTAAGACGAATACCACGTTTTTCAACCGAGAATACCTGGGTGACACCGAGTGGACCTGCCTGGACTTCTGTAGGCCAGCCACGGAAGGATTTTTCAGTGAGTGCCTTCATCCAGATCTTTCGCTGTTTTGCCCATTCGTCTGCCGATTGCGGCAGGGATGGTTCCGGGGCTTTGGGCACGAATATTTCGTGTATGTCAGTGTTTATCTGATCGGCGGGAAGCTCATCCAGAACCTTAAGTTGCGGCCACTGAAAAAAAGGCACAGCCGGCTTTTCAATTAAGGAGTTGTCTTCTTTGAGGAAACGATTAAACCAGACAAAAGCGTGAATCCGCATTTCCTGTGTGTCTTTGTGGGGTCCTTCAGTGATGTGCAGGCCGAGATTTTTCTCTGCGTTATACAACTTATATATTTTTCGTACCTTCTGATGGAGTCGAACGACACCGTCCAGGGGGAAGATGTTGTCCTTGTCGCTGTTTGAAATCAAAAGCGGTCGCGGCGCAACCAGCGCTGCCACAAGGGGATAGTCCCAGCGATAAGTATTGACAAAAAACATACAATCACAGTGGCCTTCGACACAACCGTCGACAATATAGTTTTGAAGGTCGGTTATTCCGGCAACGGGAACAGCGACTTTGATGCGCTCATCGAGTGCAGATATCCACCAGCTGTAAGCACCCCCGCCTGAGCGACCCGTGACACCAATTCTGTTTGTGTCGACTTCTTTACGACTCTCGAGGTAGTCCAAAGCGCGGATGCAGTTCCATGCCTCGACACCGGCCGGCGTATAACCCCGGCTGTTCCACCACCACATTTTGTATCGGTATGTGCCGTGATGAATGCCCTCAATCTCGCCCCGTTGCAGCGTATCAAAAATGAGGCAGACATAACCATGCCGTGCGAACCAGGCGGGGTGGTGCTGATAGGGGGCCTTGTTACCATAGCGGATACCGTTTTTAGTGCCGACTGAGTGGCCGCAAACGTACAGGATTGTCGGGGCGGGTTTTTCGAGACCCTTGGGGATATACAGGTTGGCCGTTACGTAAAGGCCGGGCATGGATTGAAAATGAATCTTCTCTACGGTAAACTCATCATGCTCGGCTGTGCCTGTAATGACTGGTTTGAGGTCGGTCTTTTCGGGAAGCGGCTCAAGGCCGAGCATCTCGAAAAGCTGCTTTCTATAAACATGTCGTCTTTCTTCCCAGTCCCTGAGTGTTTTGACGTCAGCGAGACATTGGTCGCGCAGTTTCACAGTCTCGTCACGAAAATACTCAGCGAGTATATCATCCGCACGACTGGTGTTAGCGGTTGGCTGTTTCACAGCAAAGCACGGAAGACAGACATACAACAATATGAGCATTGTGCAGGCAAATCGCTTGGCCGCCATTGAAAAGTCAAATTTACCATTTCCTGCCTGCAATTTCCGGTTTTCGTTACCTCGTTCGATCATTTGAACCTCACGAAAATACACGAAAGAAAAAATCTCTCTTTGCTGAAAACAAAGAATACTGTAATTAAACCATTTGAAAACTGCCAGTAAATATTCCTCGCACACTAAACCTTTTCAGGAGTCCAGCCACTTGTTGAGGTTCTCTTTAACAAAATCATCATCGGTAAGATGGGGATAGTTGAGTATTATTTCATCTATCCTCTCTGCTTGTCCGGGCGAGAGTTGTTCGTGAGGATTAAGTGTCCTGAGTCCCTCCAGAAGTCCCTGCTGTTTTAATACATAAGATATTCCTGGAATGCACCCCTGGAAGTGGTTGTCGGCATCGAAAATCGCCTTGTTGGCCAGCGTCAGTTGACTTGCTAACGTCAGCAGATCTTGCGGAATCTGCATCCTGGTTTCGCGAATTTTCTTAATACGAGTAAGATATTCAACCGCCTTTTTTGTCCAGCATGCCCACTGTCCCAGCAGGCCGCCGGCAAAATGAAGCGATACCAATCGACCTTCGACGTTAAACTCATACCTTGTGAGTAAATCGGAAATTATGTTGTCATCGTTACCTGTGTATAATGCTATTTCGTCGGCTCGGCCGGAATGGGCGACTGCTTCGAGCACGTCAAGCGTTTGATATCTGTTGAATGGTGCAATTTTTATTGCTCGGACGTTTTGTATTTCAACAAACCTTTGCCAGAACTCTAAAGGCAGCACCATTTGACTTATCACCTCCTGCAGGTAAAAGCCCATAATCGGTATCACCTGTGCCACTTCTCGGCAGTGATCTACCAATTCGTCTATGGATTTTCCTTTAAGGGCTTTAAGGCAAAGCAGCCCGACATGATAGCCGAGCTCCTGGGCTGACCGGGCTTCTTTTACCGCCTGTTCCGTGTCCCCAACGATGCCTGCAATCATTATCGGTTCGCTGCAGCCTGTGGAAACCGTGAATTGTTGGGCTGTCTTAATTGCCAACTCCAGTACCGGATGATACAGGCCGGTCTTGGGCTCGTGAATGGCGAATTGAGTAGTATGGACGCCTACGGCCAGGCCGCCGGCACCGGCAGCTAAGTAGTAGCGGGTCAATGCTCTTTGATGAGGCTCATCGACTCTTTTGGCCGGGTCTAAAGCAAGCGGATGGGCGGGGATAACACAACCTGAACGAAGTTTTTCAGCTATAAGCGAATTGGTCATTGGATACTCCCCTTAGAATTTGCCATCGCGTACATTATATTTTGTCGGCTTGCTCAGAGTATGTTTCCCGGAGGACACCCATTTGACGATCATGGAAACCATTTGCTCGAGTGTTGTTTGCGGATAGCCGAATGTGCTCAGGCAATAGGACGCGTTCGAGAGCAGGGCGGACCGGGACTCGCGGGAGACAAATTTCGGTTCTCTGTCGAGCAGGTCGGCGATTTGTTTGGCGAGCCGGCGAATTGAGATAGTCTCCGGTCCGGTGACATTCAGGACGGCCGGCGGTGATTTTGCAAGGGTGATAGCGCGTATAATGTAATCATTGGCGTCTCTTTGCCAGATAAGGTTAACCGCGCCCATAGTCAAATTGATGGGCTCGTCGTTCAATATCTTCAGGGTAAGATCGACAATAATGCCGTATCGAGGCTCGTTGGAGTAATTGAGTCTGACCAGTGCCACGGGCGTATTATAAAGTTGCGAGAAATACTCAAACATCCTCTCTCTGCCGAGACACGACTGTGCATATTCACCTATCGGTTCGGGCGCAGTCTCTTCGGATGCTCCGCCGCTGTTAATGTCAACGAGAGGATAAACGTTGCCTGTCGAGAACACTACAATTCGTGAGTCCTTATAATGCCGTGCTGCCAGAGTCGGCAAAAAGCTGTTTAGCGCCCATGTCAAAGGCTGATTGCCTTTAGAGCCAAACTTCATGCCAGGCAAATAGAACACGTTTTGCACATCAGGCAATTTCCGATAGAGCGATTCATCCAGAAGGTCTGCCTCGATAGTATTAACATTCGCTCGCTCGATCCTGCTTCGCACAGCCTTGTCGCTGAATCGCGAGACGGCGTAGATTTTTCTGCCGCTTGAAGCCTTTTTAAGCATCATTGCCAATGTCGGTCCCATCTTGCCGCCTGCACCGAGAACGACGATATCGCCGCTTAGACCCGCCAGTACCTTTGTGACCGCCTCGGTGGGTTCGCTGAGAATGTCTTCAAGACCCTCTTCATTCAGTTTTGATGTGTCTGTCATTTACCGAATCCCTCAAAAAGATAGAAGGCACAAAAACAAATACAATATCGCTTTGTTGCCGCAAGTATCGGTCAGGTCAATTTGAGTACGAGCAGGACCATGACTCTTATAGCCATAAGTACGACTACGATTAAACCGAAGCCACCGAGGATGTTCAGGGTGATCGTGTTTCGCCGATCGCCCATGATGTCTTTTCGGTTGGCCAGCCAGAGTATCGTGACGGCCATCAAGGGATTGCCGATTACAGTCAGCGACTGGCCAAAGATTATCAGCTTGACCGGTTTCTGGCCGGTTCTAAGTGCCAGCATTGCCACAACCATACCGGCAAGTAATACCACGACCGTAAAACGCCTGGGCCACCGGTCGCCGAGTTTGGGCGGCTTACCGATACCGTCGGCAAGGATACTTCCACCGATCATCGCGTTAATAAGAAACGGATTCATCGCCACCGCGAATAGTCCAACACAGAAGAATACGTGCGCGACCGAGCGAAGCAGGGGCTGCAGAGATTCAGCCAGTACACCGATGTTTTCCGCTGGTTTTCCGGGGATAACTGTGGCGGCAGTTATCATGATGATTGCGCTGATTCCGGTAAGGACGCAAACGCCGGCGATAGAATCGCCAATGCCCCGGTTGTAGTCCTTTATCGTCCAGCCTTTTTCCCGTACAAGATTGCCCTGATATAACGCTGCTGCTACCGAGAAGGTTGTTCCCAGCAGTGAAACAATCAGGATCATCGGGTCGTGGATCGCTCCATCGATTTTTGTAGGGATTCCGAGCGATACACCCTCAGGCCAGCCTGGAATAAAGCCCTTGATTATGCCCAATAAACTTGGGCGTGCTAAAACAACATTGACGATAAAGCACAAGAGCATTAAGCCCACCATAATCTTCATAGTACGTTCGAGGAAGCGGTAGATCTGTTTTGCTGCGAACAGGAAAACGATAATAAGGCCGTTGAGTCCGAGCAGTACCCAGCCGGCATCGAGTTTGGGTATAAGCGTCTCGGCCGCAGCGGCGACTGCAAGGTTATTTGAGAATTGAAACGTGCCGCAAATAAGGCAAAGATTTATGCCGATTACGGCAGCGGCCGGCCGGCCAAGACGCTGAGCCACCAGTGTGCAGGGTGTCGCGCCACCCACAACGCCGATGCGTGCGGCCATTGTCATATATGTGCCCATTAGGACTCCGGTCAGGACCAGCAGCCATAGTAATTCGTATCCATGATTGGCTCCAACATTAGCGCTTACCAACAGACTTCCCGGCCCGAACACTAAGCAGGCTGTGATGAGGGCCGGACCGATTGAACGCCACCACGGAGGACGCCGCTCAAGCTTTGGAGTTTCAGATGCCTTAGACATAATCAGATGCCTTAGACATAAAATGCCACGATGTAAAATAAACTTAGTGCTGAAATATTCAGCCTTTCTTTATCACGATCAAAAGATTTATACCAGATGCGCAAAAAATGTGCCAGCTTTTGTATTGAGATAAACCTGTTTGGATTTTTGATGCTTGCTCTTAAGTTTACTCGCTGGGGGAAGGGGGATTGTCGCTATTAACAGGAAACACTATGTAAACTATCCGGGCGGTGTCAAAATTATCTATTGTGTGAAGTTTATTAGGACTTTTCTTCTTGTTTTATGTGCCAGTCAGCCTGGTAATTATGATGGTCTAAGAGGACTTTAAAATCGTTAACATCAATTGTGCCGTCGGGATTGATGTCGCCAAGTAGATAACTTCCGGTTGTTTTGGTGCTGTTTGAAAGGTTGTTTAGCATAATAATGAAATCTGTTTCGTTGACAATTCCGTCGGCATTTAGATCATACCAAAAAATATTATCGTCCTGCTGTCTTTCGCCGACACTCCAGGCCGCGCCGTAGAGCTGAGAGACGGCCGATACTTTTTGATCGTCATTATTGCTGAAAGAAAGAATAATTTCATAGTTTGTATAGCCGGCATCTGCGACCGCGTAAATGTGCTCAACATTGTCAACCGTGCTGTCGCTGTAATCGAGCAGGTAGTCGTTGTTGTGGTTTTCAGGGTCAACGGCCCATAGCTCGAGTCGGAGATTACTGTCTTTTTCGAGCGCCCGTTCAAAAGGATGAACACTGCTGTAGTGCCTGTTCCAAACAACTGTGGCGGTAATATATTTGTCGGCAGGTTCCGCGAGAGTGATTTTGTAAATATTCTCTGCAGTTTCATTTTTATCCAGCTGATTGAGGTCCCAGCCGATTGTTGAAACATCGCCCGGTTTATTCAGCCCGGCAATTAAATGTTCATAGGCACTAACAGCATTCAACATTCCCGCCCCTTGAATATAATCAAGGGGTGCGAGGTGATCATCATCGGTTTGGAGTTGGCCCTTGTGCCAGTAGGGCAGTTTGGTTGCGGAGTTCAGTAAAATTGCTTTGATTACACAATTTCCGCCTTTCGGTGAGACAGCCAGACTCAGGTCCGGCTCATTTTTGGCCTTTTGAACGAGCAGGCCAATTGTTCCAGCAACTACCGGCGTCGAGAAACTTGACCAGCTCCCTGTTGGCTCATAGAGATTGGGCTCGTTTATATCTGCTGCCAGGCAATTTCCCGGAGCTACAATGTCGGGCTTACACTGACCATTGTCAGTAGGGCCGAAACTCGAATGTTCCGGATATGCTAATGCGAAATGAGCCAGGTTGGTTGCAGGATTTTCGGTATTTACAGAGTCAACTACACCTACGCCAATGACGTTAGCTCCTGCTCCCGGGTAAAAGACGGGATCATAAGCGTCCGCACCGTTGCCTATGCTGGCTACAATAATAATGCCGTAGTGCTCTGCTAATGATTCAATACCTCTTGTCCACCAATCCTCGAATGGGTAACCGAATCCGGCGGTTATAATGTCCACATCCGGCGGTACCTGAGGGAAGACATTATTGATTACGAAATGCCAGAATTCGTAGATATCTGCCTGTGCCTGCGGCGTTGTGCCCTCGTAGTAAAATTGTCCTATGTCAGGATGAAATGCGTTGGGGTCTTCGCCAAATAGTATGGAGCAAATAGCTGTCGAATGGGGAGAAATGCCTGGAGGCAGCTTGGCCTGGTCTTGAAAGGTTAACTTGCTGGCTCCAAAGCAGCTATGTTCTATATCGGGGCGATAATCGTTCTGTGGTTCGTTATCGATATAAGTGAAGCTTCGGCAGATTACGGCGAATTTTACACCGGCACCTGTCAGGCCAGGATCTATTTGTCTTAAAGCATAAATTCCCGTATGTTCTAAAACTTGCGGCTGGAGGATTGTGTTAGCTTGTATATCTTCTGCGCCGGCAACGAGACCGGTAGAGTTCAACAGTACAGCCAGAGAGGTCATCAGGCTTAGTACAAGCGTTTTTTTAAACGTTCGTGTCACTTATTAACTCCGGAGGTGGCGCGTAAATCCAAAGGAACAAAGTTGCTCTTCCGTTTGCCGACCTCCATAATGAGCACCTTCTTTGTTGTCAGCGAGTTCCTGCCATTATGATACTATAAATGGCTTTTATTTTCAAGTAAATAATCCGGCTCGCCCTGATAATATAACGTTTTCCAGTGTTAAAAAAGCGGGTTTTTGAAAACTTATTGAGAAATCTTGCCTTTATCGGTCACGGCTGCTATACTCAGAACAGTATTAAGGTTGTTTTAAATGAAGGTTTACTAAAAATTATGAAAGTCATTTTAGATTCCAAACAAATCGAGCAGATTCTAAAGGAATTAACAAGTCTTATTGTTTCTGATACACCGCCGAATCTGGATATTGCTGTGATTGGTATCCGCAGCAGAGGAGAAGTCCTCGCTCAGAGGCTGTCGGGCCGGTTATCACGGGAGCTTGGTAAAGATGTCCCGTGTGGAACTCTTGATATAACACTTTATCGTGACGATTTAAATTCCCCACAAGGTACTGCTCAGCCGCGAGTTCGAACGACTGAGATCGGCTTTGATGTAGATGATAAAATCATTATTTTAGTTGATGATGTTCTATATACCGGTCGGTCAGCACGTGCAGCGTTGGATGCACTTATCGACTTAGGCAGACCCAGAGTGATAAAGTTGGCGGTTCTTGTAGACAGGGTTGGCAGAGAGCTGCCGATACAGGCGGATTATGCCGGCTGCAAAACCGATGTCGCTCCCGGCAAAGTAGTGCAGGTTTTTCTTTTCGAGTCGGATGGTAAGGATGAGGTTTTCATCGAATAGTGAAAATCGAATGTCGAATTTCGAATAACGAAATGTGGACTACCGAACGCGACAAACATGGCTATAAAAAGAAAAAGTAAACAAATCAAGTGGCACCGCAAACATTTACTTGGATTGCGAGAGCTCAGTGCCGAAGAGATAACATATATTCTTGATACTGCCAGAGGTTTCGAGCAGGTAAGCACCCGGTCGGTGAAAAAGGCCCCGCCTTTAAGAGGCAAGGTTGTAGTGAATTTGTTTTTTGAAGACAGTACGCGAACACGAAACAGCTTTACCTTGGCCGCAAATAGATTAAGCGCTGATATTATTGAGTTCACCAAGAAACTCAGCTCCGTCAGCAAAGGTGAGACTCTTTTGGACACAGCGAGGAATCTGGAGGCGATGGGGATTGACATTGTTGTTGTCCGTCACAGCGCCGGAGGTGCATCGAGATTTCTCAGCAGAAATATCAACGCCTGCGTAATCAATGCCGGCGACGGATTCTGCGAGCATCCCACACAAGGCCTTCTGGATGTTTATACGATTCGTAAAATCAAAGGAACTCTTGAAGGTTTGAAGATAGCGATTGTTGGTGATATAGCTCACTCGCGCGTAGCCCGCAGTGATATGTGGGCGATGACGAAGCTCGGTGCAGAAGTGATATTCGTCGGCCCGCCAACACTCATGCCTGCGCAGGTAGAACGATTGCCGGTCAAGATAAGCTATTGTCTTGATGAGGTTATCGATAAGGTCGATGTGATAAATATGCTGCGGATTCAGTTTGAACGGCTTGGCGGCAATCCTTTTCCTTCGATACGGGAGTATTCGCATTATTTCGGTTTGACCGTGGAGCGCATGAAAAAAGCCAAGCCCGACATTCTTGTAATGCACCCGGGGCCAATTAACAGGGGTCTGGAGATGGAGAGTGAAGTAGCCGACGGCCGGAACAGCGTCATCCTGGAGCAGGTTACTAACGGCATGGCTGTGAGAATGGCGGTGCTGTTCCTGGTGAATCAGGCTGCAGCAAGTCGAATGTGATTTAAGGTTACTTTGCTGTGAACGGTGAATTATGGATAATGAAGTTCTAATCAAAAACGGTCGGGTGGTAGATCCTGCAAACGGTATCGATAAAGTATGCGATTTGCTGATCGTCGATGAAAAGATTAAAGAGGTTGGCAAAATCGAAAAACCGGCTCAGACGATTATCGATGCCACCGGTAAGTTGGTAACACCGGGCCTGATTGACATTCACGTGCACTTTCGCGAGCCGGGTGATGAGGAAGAAGAGACGATAGCGAGCGGCTCTGCTGCGGCGGTGGCGGCGGGTTTTACCTCGGTTGTTTGTATGCCGAATACGAATCCTGTAATAGAGAACGAGACTGATATCGAATATATCCATCGAAAAGCAAGGCAGGCCAGAAAGACCCACGTTTACACCATGGGCGCTATTACCAAGGGGCTGGAGGGAATTGAGCTTGCGGAGATGGGATTTATGGCTGAGGCGGGTGCCGTCGGTTTTACTGATGACGGTAAAGGAGTACAGAACCCTGGGGTTATGCTGAGGGCTTTGAAATATGCCGCTATGTTTGATGTGGTTATTACTCAGCATTGTCAGGACGACGGTATTGCAGGCACAGGTGTGATGAACCTGGGCTATTATTCGACAATACTTGGCTTGCCGGGGCTCGACCCATTAGCTGAGGAGGCAATGCTTTGGCGGGATATTCAGCTCATCAAAAAGGTCCTACCTGGACGGGTTCGTTACCATGCACAGCATATATCGACAGCAGGAGCAGTAGAGTTGATAAGATCGGCTAAGAAGGACTCTCTGCCGATTACCTGCGAGGTATCGCCGCATCATCTGCTTTTAACCGAGGAATGCTGCGCCGAGTATGATACCAACTATAAAGTCAATCCCCCTTTACGCGTGCAGGAAGATGTTGATGCCCTGAAGCAGGCGATTGCTGAAGGACTTGTTGATGCTCTGGCGACGGATCACGCGCCGCATTTGCAAAGTGAAAAGGAGCTGGAATTTTTAGCTGCTCCTTTCGGCATCGCATCTCTGGAGTGTGCACTGGCTCTTTACATCAAGGCTCTTATTGAGCCGGGAATTCTGGATTGGCCCGGCCTGATTCGCTTGATGACAGTCAAGCCCGCTGAGATAATCGGCATTGACAGAGGTACGCTGAGCAAAGGCAAACAGGCTGACGTTACTATCATCGACCCGAATGCCGAGTATGAAATTAACGTAAACGAATTCCACTCCAAAAGCCGAAACTGTCCCTATCACGGATGGAAAGTCAAAGGCAAGGTCGAAAAAACCATCGTCGGCGGTGAGATAAGATTCGAAGCGTAAAAATCGATAGCCGGTTGTTCGTTGTAGAGAGTTCATAAGTCAGCAACTGCGAACAATGAACTACGGATTATGATTATTATTGATGGTCACAACCTGTTGCATGCAATCAACAAAATCGAGGAGGACTACGGTGCAATCAGCGATGTTGGATTGTGCAGGATTCTCGGCGGGTACTTGAAGCTGACCGGCCAAAAAGGTGAAATTATCTTTGATGGTACCGGGCCGCCGGAGAAAAGTGGATTCGACAATATAAGGGATCTGGAGGTCTTTTTTGCCGGTTCAAATACTGATACTGATACAGTAATCGAACAAAAAATACATGCAAGCACAGCACCAAGAAGGTTGACAATTATCAGCAGCGATCGAAGATTACGAAATGCGGCCCGGACGAGAAAAGCGATATCAGTGAAATCGGAGATTTTCTGGAACAATATGCAGAAGCAAATAAACAGAAAAAGGCCAACAAAAGAGCCGGCAGAGAAACGCAGGGGAATAAGCAGCAGTGAAACCAAGCAATGGCTCGAATTTTTTGGTCTTGATAAGTAACTTTTTTGCTGATACATATTGTGATAGGATAATATGAACCTTTTTGGGAGGATAAGAAATTATGAACTGTCCTGCTTGCGGAAAAGTGTTAGAGCAAACAACTGCCGGGGATGTGGTAGTTGATGTATGCCAGGGTGGATGTGGCGGCATCTGGTTCGACAATTTCGAACTCAGTAAATTCGATGAGCCGCGTGAGTCTGAGGGCGAAGAGCTATTGGATATAGAGCGAGACGAAAGCATTATTATCGACCGTACGAAGAGATTAAAGTGCCCGAAATGTAATGATTTAGTGATGATGCGGCACTTTTTCAGCGTTAAGAAGGAAGTTGAGGTCGATGAATGTCCGAGCTGCTGCGGTTTTTGGCTGGATGCCGGTGAACTGGGCAAAATTCGCAGTCTTTTCGATACGGAAGAAGAAAGGCACAGGGCTGCGCATGAGTATTTCTCGGAAATCTTTGGCGGCGAATTGGCCACCATGGAGGCCGAAGACCAGGCTAAGCTTAACAAAGTAAGAAAAATTGCAAATATGTTTCGCTTTGTCTGCCCAAGCTATTACATTCCGGGAGAACAGGATTGGGGTGCCTTTTAGCTCTCCAAGATAGCTTTCACATAACAAAAAGCTGCTCCTGATCTTTGCTGAACTGTTAGTACGCCGGGAGGGCGGCTGGCGGCAAAATAGAAAAAGTATGGGCGGTGTTTCTCTTAATGGGAGGCTGATATTCGATTTTTCGGGTATGCCCGGCTTCCCTTTCATCCCAATTCAATTCTGTATAAATTTTATCTTGCTTAATCCGGTTAGAGGTTGTATAAAAACAATTTCCGGTGCCCCAGGTGCTGTCCAAAGGTTGATATGATTAGTGTTTTGCATATTCATATCAGATTACACCAATGTCCATAGGGTGGTTTAAGGCCTGCTGAGAGGGGCGTTTTTGAGAAAATTGTCTGTGTTTTTTTTGCTTTTTTGTAAAATGGAGAAATTATGAAGCGCAAAATGGTTACAATTGATGGTAATGCGGCGGCGGCATACGTGGCTCACGCCACTAACGAAGTTGTCGCAATTTATCCCATTACACCAAGCTCAGCTATGGGCGAGATTGCCGATGCAAAGACAGCCAGCGGCGAAAAGAATATTTGGGGGACAATCCCCTCCGTTACTGAGATGCAATCTGAAGGAGGTGCAGCTGCGGCCGTGCACGGTGCTCTGGCTACCGGTGCGCTGACAACAACGTTTACGGCTTCGCAGGGCCTTTTACTCATGATTCCCAGCATGTACAAGATTGCGGGAGAACTGTTACCGACAGTATTTCACATATCAGCTCGTTCACTGGCATGTCAGGCTCTTTCGATATTCGGGGACCATTCCGATGTGATGACCTGTCGCGAAACCGGCTTTGCAATGCTCTGCTCCTGCAATGTCCAGGAGGTTATGGATTTTGCGCTTATCGCTCAGCGATCAACGCTGGCTACACAAATACCCTTTTTACATTTCTTTGACGGCTTCAGGACAAGCCATGAGGTTCAGAAGGTTGAGGAGCTTACGTTCGATGATATGCGCTCGCTGATTGACGATGAGCTTGTTGCCCGACATAAGAATAGAGGGCTGTGTCCGGACAGGCCTATGATGAGCGGCACAGCGCAGAACCCGGATGTTTATTTCCAGGGCAGGGAGACGGTGAACAAGTATTATCTGGCCGCACCGCAGTTAGTGCAGGAGGCGATGGATAAGATTGCCAAATTAACCGGGCGTCAATATCATTTATTCGACTATGTCGGGGCTGAAGATGCAGAGAAGATAATCGTGACTATGGCCTCGTCGGCGGATACCGTACATGAGACAGTTGAATTTTTGGCCTCGCAAAATCAGAAGGTGGGGTTGGTGAAGGTTCGTCTCTACAGGCCGTTTAGCGTCAAGGATTTTATCAATGCCATCCCAAAAAGCGTAAAGAAGATTGCAGTCCTGGATAGAACGAAGGAACCAGGTTGTATTGGTGAGCCGTTATACCTTGATATTCGCACGGCTGTCGGTGAAGCGATGGCGGCTGGTGAAGCACCCTTCAAAGACTACCCACTGATACTCGGTGGGCGGTACGGGCTTGGGTCGAAAGATTTAACTCCGGCTATGGTGAAGGCCGTTTTTGATAACCTCGATGCCAAAAAGCCAAAAAATGGTTTTACCGTGGGCATCATTGACGATGTAACCAATACGAGCCTGGAAGTTGACGAGTCCTTTATCATAGCTGATCAGCGTCTTTTCTCCGGCATGTTCTTCGGCTTGGGTGCCGACGGAACAGTCGGCGCAAACAAGAACTCAATAAAGATAATCGGCGAGCAGACGGACAACAACGCTCAGGGTTACTTCGTCTATGATTCACGCAAAGCCGGCACCTTAACTATATCACACCTGAGATTTGGGGAGATGCCTATTCGAAGGCCGTATCTGGTAAGCAAGGCCGACTTCGTGGCCTGCCACAACCCGAGCTTTCTGGAGAAATATGACATGCTCTCGGCCGTACGTCCCGGGGGGACGTTTCTTCTGACAAGCAGCCACGGAAAAGATGATGTCTGGGACACTCTGCCGCAGGAGGTGCAAAAGCAGATAATCGACAAGAAGCTAAAGTTCTATATTATCGATGCGATTTCTCTTGCCGGCGAAATCGGCCTGGGCGGGCGGATCAATGTGATTATGCAGACAGCCTTTTTCAAGATAAGCAATATTATTCCGACTGATGTCGCTGTCAAAGCTATAAAAGATACTATCAAAAAAACCTACGGGAAAAAGGGAGAGAAAATCGTCCAGATGAATTATGCCGGTGTCGACGGTGCCCTTGAGAAGATTAATGAAGTCAAAGTTCCCTCCAAGGTGACCAGCAAGATAAAGATGAGTCTGCCGGTCCCGGAAGATGCCCCTGATTTCGTAAAGGAAGTGACCGCTGAGCTTATTGCGTTCCGTGGCGACAAGGTGCCTGTGAGCAAGATGCCGGCTGACGGCAAGTTTCCAACGGGAACGACTCAATACGAAAAACGTAACATCGCTTTGGATATACCCCAGTGGGTACCGAACCTGTGTATTCAGTGCGGGACGTGTTCATTTGTTTGTCCGCACGCTGCGATAAGAATAAAGGCTTACGATGAGAAATATCTCAAGGATGCACCTCGAACGTTCAAGAGTGCGGACGCTAAGGGCAAAGACCTGGCCGGTATGAAATTTACCGTTCAGGTGGCACCGGAGGATTGCACGGGTTGTGGTGCGTGTGTTAATCGCTGTCCTGCCCAGGAAAAAGATGAGAACAAGCAGCCGACAGGACGAAAGGCAATTAATATGACTCTTCAGGAGCCGCTGCGTATGGACGAGCGTGATAATTTCAACTATTTCCTGGCGATTCCCGATACGGCACCCAATCTCTTTAAAACCGACACACTTAAGGGCAGTCAGTTGATTCGGCCTCTATTTGAATTTTCCGGTGCTTGTGCAGGTTGTGGAGAGACTCCTTACGTCAAACTACTGTCACAATTATTCGGTGACAGGGCGATGATCGGAAACGCAACAGGCTGTTCCTCGATTTACGGAGGGAACCTGCCCACTACGCCGTACACAAAGAGAGCGGACGGAAGGGGACCAATATGGAGCAATAGCCTGTTTGAGGACAGTGCCGAGTTTTCAATGGGCATGCGTCTGACCGTCGACAAATTCAAAGAGCGCGCTCTTGGCCTTCTAAACGAAGCCACTGATAAGGGCTGTATCGACGCTAAACTCTCTGAGGAAATCCGCACGGCCGCTTCGGCGGATGACCCGGCGCAGGAGGCCATCGAACAACAGCGGTCTCGAGTGGATAAACTCAAAGCTCAGTGCAAGAAGAGCAAATGCGAACAATGTGAGCATCTGTTAGAGGTTGCGGACTATCTTGTACGTAAATCTGTATGGGCTCTCGGCGGTGATGGATGGGCTTACGATATAGGATACGGCGGTCTGGACCACGTCCTGGCAAGCGGAGTTAATATCAATGCCCTTGTTCTGGATACGGAAGTTTATTCCAATACTGGTGGACAGATGTCAAAATCTACGCCCAGAGGGGCAGTTGCCAAGTTTGCTGCCGGTGGTAAGCCCGGCCCGAAAAAAGACCTTGGCCTCTTGGCTATGACTTACGGCAATATTTTTGTCGCCAAGGTGGCAATAGGTGCGAATCCGAATCAGACGGTCAAGGCATTTGTGGAGGCCGAGTCGTATCCAGGACCATCACTTATAATCGCTTATGCCCACTGTATCGCTCATGGCTATAATCTGGTTAATGGTTATGAGCACCAGAAGCAGGCTGTCAATACCGGACATTGGCCTCTGTATAGATTTGATCCGAGACTCAAGGAACAAGACAAGAATCCGCTGCAGCTTGATTCAAAGGCTCCTACGGTTGAGTTCGAAGAATACGCCTATAGTGAGAATCGCTATCGAACGCTGAAGCAATCGAATCCGGAAGTGGCGGCGAAGTTGATAAAGCTGGCCAGTAATGATGCGGCCCAAAGGTATGCTCTCATGGAGCAGCTTGCAAATTTGAAGTGTGATAAATAGATGTAGGAGGTTTGGAGGAAATGAGCAAAAGATTCTCGCTAACAATTTGTTTGGTTGTATCAGTGGCTTTCATCCTCGCAGGCTGTAAGCAGGAAATCGAGGAAGAGGTGAACGTATCAGTTCCTGAGCCCCAAACTGAAAGGATTACTGCTCCTTCTGATTCTGCGTCCCGGGCGATTGAAGCGGCAGGGGGGTTGGAGGCCTGGACGAAAACGAAAAAGCTTCAGCTTGACTGTGTCGTCACTTTTTACCAGCCGGACGGTAGTTTCTACCTGACAGAGCAGAGTTACGAGGTTTATCCCCTGCTAAATTCTATTGAGATTTCCGCCGGGGAGCCGCAGGGCAGGTTGTCCTGGAAATGGTCAAACGGACAATTTACCGTCTTGCACGGGGACCCCGCTAAAATTGATGACCTTCTGCAAGCGGTGGGGAAGCGTTGTTTTTCGCAGGTGATATTGAATATCATAACTGCACCGGCTCGTTTCCTGGACAATTCGGTTGAGTTTACAAAACAAACCGACGCCGTCAAAATACAGGGACAGTGGTATTACAGGATTAACCGGAGAAGCATGCCGGGTATTGGTGTTACACCGAGTTTGTCTGAGGAAATCTTCTATCAGGACAGAGACAACTCTTTGGTAGATATGATTCAGCATGCCTGCAGTAACAAAAGCAGGCTCCTGGCAGTTCGCGGCTATGACTATAAAGAGGTTGAAAAGGGCGGTCTCCTGGTCCCTGCCAGGATAGAGATATTCAGTGCTGATGCACGAGGCGATTTACAGAAGCGACTTGTTAAAATAGATTGCCACGGGTTAAGATACACAAAGTAGAAAGGTTGATTGTCCTTCGTTTTTCAGGTTGACGCGCTCAACTGTGCCTGGCTGGCAATGATGCGGGATGCTGTCCCTGGTCATCGCGCAGCAGCAAAGCGACAAGCTAATCTCGCCATTTACAACAGCCCCACTGTTCCTGATAAATCGTTACCTTTTATCGCTGTCATGCTTAGCGGCAATAGCCTTTATCTGTGAGCGAGTCCAAACTCGTAACTTTTGGTTTGGTAAACTCCTTTGATTCACAAATTTTCGGATCTTCATAAAAATTTTCATCACAAGGCGGCCTTTTTGTCTATACTGATATGATTGTAATTATCACACCTTAAATGGGCTGGGGGAAGGGCACAAATCAATTGTTCGCGGATTAAAAATAGAAACAAGGGGATGTTTTTGGATAAAAGCGTGGCTTTGGCTGTCGTATCGCGGGGGAATTACATCTCATAACTGCTTTACAATCTTATAGTTGCAAAAGGCAAAAGGTCGATATCATACCTTAAAATTTTGGTTTTACTTATAGACAATTCATATAAATTCAGGTTTTTACCAAGTGTCAAAAGCGGTGTTTGGGCAATTTATCCGCCTTTGATGGATTGATTTTGTGGTGCTAAAAAAAGTTAAGCCAGGTAAGTATTGTACCGATAAATTTCATCGAGTGAAAACGTGTTTTTGGCAGCTTATAAGGTTTGGGATAGGTATGAAACTCGTTGTTTTTTGGATATTTACTGCTGTAAAAAGGACATTAATCGAAGGTCAAGACAAGCGTGATTCTTTGGTTTCCCAACCGCGGTTTTCCGCATTTGGGGTCCAATTTGTACTTGCCGCTTCCTTCTTGTTTTTTTTGGTACTTTCCTCGGGCTGCGGAAATAAATTTTTCGACCCGTCACAGGTGGGCAGGTTCCGTCCTATTCCTGCGGTCAATGTCATATTGGATTCTTTAGGTGTGGCCGAGGAGACTCAGGTGGCCTGGGAAGGAGCTGAAGAACCACAGCCTATAGATACTGTGGTGACAGAGTCTGATTATGTGTTTCGGCCGGATGATGTCGTTAGCATAGCCATATTCGAACTCCTGCAGGAAGGAGTCCACTACGTAAACAATTTTGTTATTACTGAAACCGGCAAGATATCCATTCCTGAAGTTGGAGTAGTTACAGTCGCGGGCCTGAGTGAAACCCAGCTTGAAGAAGAGATAAAAAAGATTCTTTCTCCAAGCATACTTAAAGATCCATCTGTTAGCGTGACTTTAATCAGGTCCCAGCAGCGTATGTTTTCCATATTGGGTGACGGTGTACCGCTACCGGGCAGGTACCCTGTCCCTCGATATGATTATAGGCTGACCGATGCGCTTGCCACGGCAGGGGGGCCGCGGCAGTTCAATGTGAGCTTTATTTATGTTTCGCGTTTTGTTGGTGACAAGGGGCAGGCGCCCAATTATATTAACCCGGGATTTATTGAACTTGAGTTGAAGGTAATTCAGCCGCGGACCACAAAACAGGATCCTCAGAGCAGAGAAACGGTCCCGGCTCAGAAACAATACCAATGGCCTCAAAGCAAAGTCATTATATCTTCATCTGAGATGACAACTGACACGGAATCCGCCCGATTCCCGAGTGCTTATGGTCAGTTGAATAATCGAACGTCCAATAGGATGTATAGTAAAGATACACTGAATTCATCCAACTGGCCCGCTGTTAGCAGGACGATGGAAGAGCAGGAGAGTGTCGAAGATATACTAAAGAGATTTTCCGAGCAGTCAGGCTCAGGCCAAAATAGGCGGGCGGATGTCCCAAGCACATACAAGCCGTTCAGTGAGCCGATTAATCGCCAGAGGCAGGGGCGTATGAATCTTGGACAGGATTTGAAATCAACCCTCCCCCCAGCCAATCCAGGGATGGCTAATGGCCAAATTAATCAAAACAATAACGGACATATTGAATGGGTTTTCAAGGATGGTCAATGGGTACCTGTTCCGGTCGAAACACCCAAAGAGACGGCAAAGCCGACAGGACAGATAGAGTGGGTTTTCAAGGATGGTCAGTGGGTTCCTATTCCAATCGAAACATCGACACTGCCACAAGAAGAGCCTGAAGGACATATTGAGTGGGTTTTCAAGGATGGTAAATGGGTTCCTGTTCAGGTTGGCCGGCCAAAAACGATAGAGCCTGTCGTAAGAGTTAAACCCGACGCACAATTAGCTGCTCCGCCCGAGGAGAAGGCTCCGGTTTTCGGATTGGAACAGGTCGACATTAACACCCGGCTGATAAAGATTCCTACCGACAGGTTGCTTGCCGGTGATCCACGATATAACGTCGTAATAAAGCCTGGAGATTCCATTTTTGTGCCTGTTGATATTGTTGGTGAATTCTGTATCATGGGTAATGTTAACCGTTCAGGATATATCCCAATTACGGGTCGACCTATGACTTTGAAGCAGGCTATAGCTGCGGCGGGAGGACTGGGGCCTCTGGCATGGCCGAAGCGATGTGAAGTAGTAAGAAGAATCGGCAGGAAAAAAGAAGAAATAGTGATGGTGGATTTGGATAAGATCGCCAGCGGTGAGCAACCGGACTTTTTCATTAAGCCGCACGATTTGATAAATGTCGGAACCCATGCGACCGCAAGATGGCGTGCGATTTTAAGAAATGCCTTCAGAGCGACTTATGGATTTGGTTTTGTTTATGACCGTAATTTTGCTGATAGAGACTTTGGTACTCGCAGACCTATTCCCAACTGGTTCTAACATAGCTGTATGGCGAAAAGTGTAGAACTTAAGAATTATTCTGTAGTCCTACGTTAAGATTTTTTCTCTTTTAATTTTCAGTATGGTGGAAAATACCACTTCTTCTATTACAGAGGGAGCCTGTTTTGACGTGTTCTCATTTTGTTGCAAGTTACAGAATGGAAGACCTGAAAAAAATCACAGAATGGGAACCCGGAAGCAGGAAACAATTGCGCCACTACAAAAGCGTCAGTGGCGTGAGCTTGGGGTCCATAATTACATCAAGATATTGATAATAGGGGGACTGCTATACTATCTTTTTCGCATTGAGATTAATCAGATTGTCGGCAGATGGCTTGCCGACAGCAGCTGGTCGCACGGTTTGTTAATCCCGTTTTTCAGCCTGTTCTTCATTAACCAGAGACGAGAGCGGATTCTAAATCTTCAGACTCGGCCCAATTATTTGGGTTTGTTGTTTCTTATTCTCGCAATTGCGTTTTACATTCCTAATAGAGTCAGCCCATCCGGCTACGAATATTTGTGCCGCACTTCCATTATAGCGACACTGGGTGCGGTTGTGCTTTTTTTAGGTGGATGGCGTCTGGTTAAATATACATGGCTGCCGATTGCCTTTCTGGTCTTTGCCGTCCCATTGCCGGAGAGATATTACAAGGAGCTGACGATACCGATGCGTCAATGGGCAGCTGCGGTGGCGAGCGGCTTTCTGAATCTGGTTCCTGAATTGGAAGCTGAGGCCAAAGGTGTAGTTATAGATGTATTTTACAGGGGTCAACCTCTGGAGCCTGCTCTTGATGTGGCTGAAGCCTGTGCAGGGATGCGGCTGTTGATGGCCTTCCTGGCTTTGGGTGTTGCAATGGCCTATTTGCACTACAGACCATTGTGGCAGCGGATTATCCTGTTGGCCAGTACAGTGCCGATAGCGATATTATGCAATGTCATACGGGTTACAGTTACGGGTTTTATCTATGTTCTGATACATCCTAAGTACGCTCAGGGTGTTTATCACGATTTGCTCGGATTGGCGATGCTGCCGATGGCGTTTGGCCTTTATGGTTTTCTTGCATGGTTTATGTCGAGTCTGTTTATAGATGAATCCGAGGATATTGTGGTTCGAAAAAAAGATAAATGATGCAATATACGAAAGACAATATACGAGTTTATTTACAGCCTGCCTTTTTGATATGTGTGCTTGTTCTCGCAGGGGCAGGATTTGGTATGTCGGTTGTAATGAAGAAACTTGGGATAATCTTCGATAAGGAACCCTTGCCGTTGAAAAAATCTCTGGAGTTGTTGGATCAAGGGAATTTAGCACCTTACAAAGTAGTACTTCCGAAACTCAAAATCAAAAATAACGAAATTCTCAAAGCACTGGATACAGAGGATTATATTCAATGGGTTCTGGAAGACACCGAGCAGGCGGCCGAGAGCCCCGTAAAGGAGTGCCTGTTATTTATTACGTATTACCAGCTTCCGGACAGGGTACCGCACGTGCCGGAAGAATGCTGGACCGGCGGGGGCTATCAAAAACTCAGGTCGGAAAACGTGACCTTGAAAATAAAAAACAATGCAAATTTTGAGGCGGAAATCCCGGCAAAGTACCTCGTTTTTGGTCCTGCGAAAGCCAATCTATGGCAGAGTAACATAAGGATCCCGAATTTGTACTTTTTTCGGGTTAACGGACAGTATGCAGGCGGTCGGGAAGAGGCTCGGATTGCATTGAATAAGAACCTTTTCAGCAAATATTCGTATTTTTGCAAGGTGGAGTTGGTTTTCAACAGAAGCTCTGTTACGCCGAGTAAAGAAGAAGCAGTATCGGCCGGCGAAAAACTTTTAGCAGTGATTTTGCCCATTTTGGAACAAGAACATTGGCCCGGCTGGGAAAGGTAAATCGTAATATACTAAAACAGATACAGGATAAATAATATGCAAAGCGAGGTTAGTCTATGTTAAACAGGAGGTTAAATAAAAAAGTCGCACTTATTGGCTCTGGAGTTGTTGTGTTATTGCTGCTTGCTGCCATAGTGGTAATTCTGCAATTAAGCCAGGATCCCCAGGAGTTTATAAGAGACGCCGAAGCAGCGTTAAAAACAGCCCATGAAGCGACGGATGAACAGGTTAAGGAACAAAATTACGATAAGGCCGCACGAAGTTTTCGCGCTGCATTCGGCAGGGCAAAGACCGATGCGCTCAGAGAAGAAGTGCTTTTCAAGATGGTGGACATGTATCTCGAAACCAGGGACTGGCCCTTTATCCTGGGATGCTGGGATCAGATTATCAAGATAGATCCAACAAATGTGAAAGCAAGATATGGCCTTTTGGAATACTTCTACGTAATGGCCGATAGCGGTGGTCAGGGAGTTTGGAAACAAGTGCATGAGCAGGCTTCGGAATTTTTGAAAAGGGCGGAGGATGCCGATCTGCTTATGGAAGATACAGCAAAGTGGGATGTTTCTGAAATAGAACAGGAAGGAGCCGGTGGGCAGCGTTTAGGGCCATATTTGTATTTGCTCAGAGGAAGAGCTGCTCTTGAAATGGCAAGTTTGGGAGCGGTAACCAACAGAGATGAATCGCTTGAACAAGCTGTCAAAGATTTGGAAAAAGCTCAGGAGTTAGAGCCAAGTAATATTGATGCTTACTGGTATCTGGCAAGGGCGGCTATCACAAAAGGGGAGTTTCTTGCTGCAAGCGGCAACTTTGAAGAAAGAGACAAAGTTTCAAAGCAGGCACTGGCATTTTTGGAGCAGGCAGTTGAGGTTGCAGGTGATAATCCGAGAGCACACATTAATCTTCTGTCACTGAAGCTTATGCTTGCCCAAAAAAGCAGTCCTGAGGTTTTAAAGAAGCAAATTCAGTCACTCGAGCCCGAATATTTGTTGCTTGTGGGCAAATTCGGCACCAATGGAGAGGCATTCGCAGTTGTTTCTCAATTCTATTTGGCCTGTTCGGTATATTCTGGTCCGGATCAGGGCTCGAAACATCTTGATGAGGCGATTAAGGCTTCCGAAGAGGCAATTAGATTGGATGAAGGGAATGTTGCTTACGCCATCCAGGCTGCCAATTTGCACTACCGTAAGTTTTCTATTTATGGGCAGGAACCACATATTAATAAAGCCATGGAAATAGCAAAGAAAGCTTTGACGTTGCCGGATGCACAGGATATTCCCGGCCCGCGACATCGGGCAAATATCAATAGCAGATTCATGCTGTTGGCCTTTCTGGCAAATTGCTATACCGAGCAGATACTTGAACCTTTCGAGCCCAAAACAGCGTCTGAAAACCAGGTGTTGCTGGCCGGTGCTGAGCAAGCCGTACATGAAATTGAGCAGATTTTTGGCAGTGGTGAAGAGCCGCTGGTTGTGAAGTGGAAAGGAATGCTTGAGCTTGCAAGGGGAAATGAACAAGCTGCGATCAGGATGCTGTACTCGGCTTATGAACAGCTTAAAGCGATTAAACCACCTGAGCCGCCCTGGCCAAGAGATCCGGAATTTGCACAGCTTTCTTATACTCTTGCGAAGGTTTTTAAGGACACTTTTGAAATTGGTGCGGTCAATGAATTTTTAATAAGTGCACTCTATTCAGGAATTGCCGAGATCAAGCCTGAATCACGTTTGGATTATATTGATGTTCTTTTAAAATTCGGTCGATGGTCGGATGCCATACAGAACATAAACGCTTTTGAGGAATATTTCGGTTCCAATACAAGAAACCAGGAACTTCGTATCAAGACTTATATCGGAGCAAAGCAGTTTGACGAGGCTGAAAAAGAACTGGCAAAAAGGCCTGAGAATGATGCCGGTACAATTAAACTGAGCCTGGCACTGACACAGGCCCGGATTCGGCAAATTCAACTGGCTATAATGCAAAAGAAAAGGCAGGGAGATTCGGGTATTAATCTCCCGCAAACAAAACCCGGGGGACAAGAGCCTGCTGATTCACAATCCGATGTCCAGCAGTTTATGACAAAAGAATTGGATAACTATATACAGCTTGAAGATGAGTTGCTGGAAAAACTACTGCCGATGGACCCAAATTCTGTTGATCAGGCCTTTGTTGTTAATGTTTGTAAAAATTACATGGCGCAGGGCAAAACAAGCCAGGCCGGTCACCTGGTTAATCGATACCTTGAATTTTTTCCGGATAATGCAGCAGTTCTTGTTTACAAGCATTTACTTTCCGAGCCCGAACCCAGAGAAGTTTCACAAGAAAGGCTTAAGGAAATAGAAAAACAGGTGCTGTCGGATATTGCTGATCCGGTTCGCCGGGCGGTGCAGCTTGGAATATTTTATCGCAGGTATAACGAGCCTGAGAACGCAACTGACCGGCTGAAGTATGCTCTTGAAACAGGAACTTCGCAAGGGCATAGTTCTGATGACCCGGTCTTTGAACAGATGAGAATTGCTGCAAGTCATCTTTTCGATATGGCTCTTGAAACAAAAGACTGGGAGCTTGCGGAACAAGTTATAGAGACTGCTCGACGTGAGGATCTCGATGGTTGTCAGGGCCAGTTTCTTGCGACCCGCCTGGCTGTGACAAAAGGCGAATTCAAAGAAGCATTAGTTAAGGTCAACGAATGTTTGAAACAAAAACCCGTGTTCTCTTATGCTTATATGCTCAGAAGTAATATCAATGCCGCTCTTGAAAATGAGTACGCATCCATGGAAGACGTTCGCAAAGCAGCATCTCTGAATCCTCTGGATGGAACTATTATTAAAGGTTTGGCTATTGCGTTATACAGTGGAAATCAAAAGCTTGGCGATAATGTCTCCAATACCCAGGTAACTGAAATCAGAGATGCTCTGGAAAGGGCAATCGCATTGAATCCCGGTGATCTGGAGCTGCTTGGCTTGTACGCCAACTATATAGCCCCGACAGAGCCTTTAAGGGCAGTAGCGATTCGGCAGGATTTGCAAAAAGCCGATCCCAGCATAGACAATGCCATACTGCTTGGGAAACTGGCAATGGAAGTAGCTGTTAAAGAAACCAATTCAGCGAGCAAGGAAGCATTGCTTGATGTTGCCGGTTTGGCTTTCGAGCAAGCCATGCAGATAAATCCACGTGACAGGCAAATGCTCTATTACTATGCGGAATACTACAGGGCCAAAGGGCAGGGCGAAAAGGCCAGGCAGCTGCTGCAGGAATCACAAGACGAAACATTGCTCTGGGACCATTACTTTCAGGCAGGCCAATACGAGGATGCAGGCAAGGCCCTGGAGAAGGTATACAAAAGCGGGACCAAAGACAGCGCTATACTTAAAGGACTATTGCTTGTTGCAGAAAAAACCTCCGACAAAGAAGCTGTAAAGAAATATTCTCAAGAGCTTGTCAACAGTGAGAATACCGTGGAAAACAATCTTGCTCAAATTCAGTCTTTCCTTAAAGTTGGTCTTGTCAAGGAAGCTGAATACAAGCTACAGAGCTTTAAAGAAAAGTTTCCTAATGAACCGAGGATGCTGCTGCTTCAGGCGTGGCTGGTAATGAGGCAGGGGCAATTGGAAAAGGCATTAGAGCTGACAAATAAAAATCTCCAGAACAATCCGGACAACTCCGCAGCATGGCGGTTAAAAGGTGAAATCAATTTATTCAAGGAAGATTATAATAGTGCAATCAGTGACCTTAGGAAAAGCAAGATGTTGTCAGATGAGCCTGCTACCCGGATTTCTCTTGCAAAGGCTTATCTGCAAATGGAGCGATATGAGGATGCTATAACGGAACTTAAAAATGCGATTGATGCACCCGGGGCCCCTCTGGAAGCCAGGTCATTGCTTGAGCGTATTTACCTGCATCTCGACAGGCAGCAGGCTCTAAAGCGATTCTATGAAGAGACTCTTGAGAAATTTCCCGACAGTGCTCAGTGGCTTAATCAAGCGGGTGAGTTTGCTGTTAAGATAAACGAATTCGATAAGGCCGAGCAGTTGTTTAAAAAGGCTTTTCTTATCAGGCGTGAACTATATCTCGACCAGAATAAGCAAAACGAGATAGAAGACTCGCTATATGCAACAGCCTTTGACGGGTATTTGAAAGCACTTATTTTGAGTGCGGGGACGCCGAACACAAAAAATTGGGACCCCGAAAAGCTGGATAAGGTTTTTCAGGAGTGTGACAAATATAAAGACGGTGCCTTTGCCCCTATTGCATATTTACGAATGGCACAGGCAAAGTCAGCGCTCGGTGATAAAACTACCGCTGTGGACTATTGCCGAAAGGCTGTTGATAAAGCGGGGACAAACGAGACGCTTGCCTCTGAGGTTCTGTTGAGAATGTATTTAATAGTGGGAGAAGAGGAGGTATTAAAATTCTGCGAGCAAAAGCTTCAAAACAGCCCTGACTCACTTGCCGCCAATTTTACAATGTTTAATCTGGCGAAGATTAAGGGCCAGTACGCCAAGGCTGTAGATTATATCGATAAATGCATCAAGCTTACTGACTTGGATAGTCTCCAAAGAGTCGATTACACAACTAAAAAAGCGGATATGTTAATCCTGGCTTATGAGAAAAGTTCCGATAAGAGTTATCTAACAAAGGCTATCGCAGATTACGAAAGTTTATTGGCTAAAATGCCGAATAATACGAGGGTTACCAGCGTTCTCAATAATTTGGCGTATTTGCTTGCCGAAAATAATGAAAGGCTCCCGGAGGCTCTTCAATATGCCAAAAGAGCGCTGGACGGGAAGCCGAATAATCCGGGTTTCCTGGATACTTATGCTTATGTATTGTTTAAAAACGGAAGAGAAACGCAGGCTGCTGAATTTATAGCAGCTGCTTTGCAACAATATAGTCAGGATAAAATGAACATACCACCGGAGGTGTATGAGCATAAAGGCATGATTAAAGAGAAACTCGGGGCAAGAGATGAAGCACTTGCTGCTTATAGACAGGCGTTGAAAGTGGGAGCGGATAGATTATCACAAAAGGCCAGGCAGCGAATAGAAAAGGCTATTGAGCGTATTTCGCCGTAATGGTCGGCGTGATAAACTTACGAGTTTGTATATGCATAAAGCGACATTTGCTTTATTCGATTAATTCTGAATGGAGATAAAATGGCAGAAGAAAGACCAGTGGCTTCGAACAGGGTAGCAAGGCCGGGTGGGCCAAGGTCCCCAGCTGCCTCTCTGACTCCGAGGGAAGTTTTCGGAATATTGCGTCGCCACATGCTGCTGATAATTTTTCTCACCGTGCTGGGTTTTGGAACCGGTGGGGGGACTTGGTGGCTTTTAAAGAGATATATTCCAAGATATACGGCGAGAACCTATATTCAAGTTTTGTCCCCGGTTGAAAAAGATCCAACGACCATCGGTCAGGTTCAGTTACAAGAGCATATTTTGTACAATTATCGCCAGTCAATAGCCAATCTTATAAAACAACAGCAGACTATGGAAGACTTGCTCGCCAGGGATAATGTTAAAGAAACCAGGTGGTTTGATCGCTGGGGTGGTGACAGGAGAAAAGCCGTTAAGTACTTGAAAAAATATTTTGGTGCTTATGCCCACAGAGACAGTGAGTTTGTTGAGATATCAATGACCTGTCGGATTGCTAAGGAAGCGGCAGATATAGTCAATGAAATGCTGGAGTTATTTCTTGCCCAGCGAGCAAATACGGAACAAGCAGAGGTGAGTGCCAGACTTGTAATGCTGAATAAGCGGTACAATGAAGTCACGGAAGATTTGAGCAGGTTAGAAGACAGCTTGCAGAAAGTGCGTACCCGATCCGGCATTTCTGATCTCGAGAGACCTGCAGGGCGATACTTCCAGCACACAATCACAATAAAGTTGAATAGCCTGGAACTTCAGAAAAACGAGCTTGACATGATAATAAAGCAGCTTCAGGCTGATATAGGTAATCTCCAGGAGTTGGCAACAGGACCTATTACTGAGCAGATTGAGTTTGCAGTAGAAAAAGACCCTGTTATGATTACCCTTGCTCAGCAGCTTGCCTTCCAGGAGGCCGCGCTCTCGGGCAGACTTTCAAAGTTTGGTGAAAATCACAGAGATGTGCGCCAGATAAGAGAGCAGATAGACGAGATCAGAAAAAGAAGAGAACTAAGAAGGACCGAAATTGCAGAGCAGACCAGGCGGGCGAATCTCGAAAATGCAAGGGATAGTTTGATTGTATTGCAGGAAAGGTTCGAAGAGTTGGAACTACTGCGGCAGGAGGCAGAGGCAAAGAAAAAAGATCTGGATGAGGCCCGGGTAGAGTATGAGCAGATTCTTAAGGACAGAGACGAAAGAGTTGTAATGCTTGACTTAATCAAAGAGCAGATTGAGAAATTGAATATGATGCACGATGACCCGGAGACACCCAAAGTTTTGGCTGTTGGAAAGGCTCCTGTACCGCTGGAAATGGTATTCTCCCGGCATTGGTGGCTTTGGTTCCCCAGCGGGACCTTATTGGGCTTGCTGCTTGGTGTAGGTCTTACGTTTCTCGTTGAGCTGGCCAACGACCTGGTGCGGACACCAAGCGATGTTGCCAGATTTCTGCGTATTCCGCTTCTGGGAGTTATCCCTGATGCATCCGAGGACAGTCAGGTTCGCCGGATTGAGCTTTGTCATGCTGTTCGTAAGGCACCTTATTCTGTTATAAGTGAATCCTACAGGCAATGTCGAACGAACTTGAAACTCTCCGGTTCTGCGGAGTCTTTGAAGACTTTGCTTGTTAGCAGTGGAATGGTAGGTGACGGCAAGACTTCCCTTGCGGTTAATCTTGCAACAACATTTGTTGCTACAGATAAAAAAGTGCTGCTAATAGATGCCAACTTCAGGAAGCCGGGTCTAAAGTCACTGTTTCCGAAGGTAGAGACCGACGATTTAGCCGATCATTTTGATTTCGGGTTGAGCAGTGTGCTGACACACCAGTGTGCTTCCGGGGAAGCTATAAGGTCGAGTGGAATAGAGGGCCTTGGAATAATCGATTGTGGGCCGTTGCCTGCTAATCCGGCAGAGCTGCTCAGCAGTCCGCGAATGGAAGAACTGCTTCGGGAGCAGCGCAATGTGTATGATTACATTATAGTTGATGGACCGCCCGTGCTGCTGGTAAGTGATGCCAAAGTGCTGGCAGGACAGGTCGATGCGACAATTTTAGTATTCAATGCTGCCGCGACGAGTAGAGGCGCTGCTCAAAGAACTATTCGCGAATTGATGGAAGTCAATGCCAGAATAGTAGGCTGTGTGCTCTTTGCCGCAAGATCTATAAAGGGAGGCTATTTCCAGGAGCAATTCAAGTCGTACAGGAGATACCAGAAGAAGGCACAGCTTGCCGGCAGCAAAGCCTAAGCTCATAAAGTTGTGGACTATCCCGATATAAGCGGATAACATAAAGCCTTCTGGCATAGATCGAATCAGAGTGATACCCACAAAGCTGTTTGAGTGTGTATTTAAGACTTGATGCCGAATTTTTTATAAGAGGCTTTTTTGATGGAGAAATTTTTGGTTACCGGCGGAGCCGGTTTCATCGGGTCAAATATCTGCAGGAGACTTGTCTCCGAAGGGCACTTTGTAAGAGTTGTTGACAATTTGCTAACGGGCAAGAAAAGCAATCTCGCCGATATTATAGATAAAATCGAATTTATCCAGGCCGATATGGGCGATTCGGAGGTCGCCCGATCGGCTATGAAAGATATCGATATCGTTTTTCATCAGGGCGCCCTCGCTTCGGTGCCTCGCAGTGTTGATGATCCTGCCGCCACTCATAAGCATTGTGTCGATGCGACTTTCATCCTTCTTTTAGCTGCTCGCGATGTGGGTATAAAGCGATTTATCTATGCTGCAAGTTCCTCGGCTTATGGTGATGCTCCGACGTTACCCAAGGTTGAAACAATGCAGCCATTACCTCTTTCGCCTTATGCGGCTGCAAAGCTTGTCGGCGAGTATTATTGCTCGGTTTTCTATGAGGTCTTTGGTCTTGAGACCATCTCGCTGCGGTATTTTAATGTCTTCGGCCCGTACCAGGACCCGACAAGTCAATACGCCGCTGCCATACCCGCATTTGTAATGTCCATTTTGAAAGATGAACCGCCGACTATTTATGGAGATGGAGAGCAAAGCCGGGATTTCACTTATATTGACAATGTTGTTGATGCCAATTTGCTTGCCGCACGGGCCGAGCGGACAAAGGGCCAGGTGATCAACATCGCCTGCGGCCAGGTCGTAACGGTCAACGAAATCATCGATATGATTAACGATTTGCTTGGCAAGAAGATAAAACCGATTTACACACCCCAACGCCCGGGTGATGTAAAACACTCCCTCGCCGACATCACCGCAGCACAAAAACTAATCAATTTCAAACCTAAAGTTCAGTTTAAAGAAGGCTTGCAGAAAGCCATAGACTGGTACCGCGAAAACCTCCTCTGATTTCGTTCCGGGCCCGTCTTCAAATTTTGTGTAACCGTAAGGCCAACCACACTCCCCATGCTGTAAAGAGTATGAGCGGATCAGTTCTCAGGAATCAGTTCCCACCACAGTCTTGGATAGTCCAGTCCTTCGAGAATCCACCAGATGTCTTCGTTGCCGTTAGTCGTTTCGTCCACGAAGTCCCAGCCGGCTTCGAGGAACGTGCTCGCCGTCTGCATCTCGGCGGTAGTCTTGCCTGTTCCACCGGCGCTGACGGTCAAACCACTGGCCTCTATGTCCCAGAAGCCGGCCGCGACGCCAAAAAAGTCGCTGTCTCCGACGAGGCCACCGAAGAATCCTTCCTTGGATTCAAATGGCTGATTCGGCTCACTGTCCAGAACAGCGCCGCTTGAATAGCAGCGAGTGATCTCTCCCGCATAGTTGAACCCAACCAGCCCACCAACTCTGGTAACTCCCATGACGTCGCAATTGGAATAGCTGTCGTTTATGGACCCAGAAAATACCAACGCATCGAATCTATTACCGATCCGAACACCATTTTGTCCTACTAAGCCGCCCACATCCATGCGCCCAGAAACGGTGCCCGAGGCATAGCAGTCTGCGATTGTGCCGCTGCTCGCCCCCACCAGCCCGGCGACACAGTCTTCTGAACCGCTTATGTTCACACGGACTACTCCGAGGTCTTTGACCTCGCCAGAGAGCCAGCCGAACAAACCAAGGCATCCCGGACCATTGACTGTCAGATACGATATCGTGTAACCGTTGCCGTCAAAGACGCCGGTGAACGGCGTTCCCTCGATCCCCCATTTCATCTGGTTGACATCTGGCGCGATGATGGCCCTGTCGAAGACCTTGCCGCCGGGAAGGTTCGGATCCAGGTCGATGTCGGCGGTCAGGATGAAGTGCTTGTCGTAGTCTTCGGGGGTTTCGCCTAAGGCGATCAGATCGATGGCTGTTGCGATCTGATAGGGATCATCAGGTTCGCCGGTGCCGCCGGAGTATTTGCGCTGCGCGACAGCGTCGAGGCTGTAGGAGAACAAGTCGGCGCTGTTCGGCGGGGGGGTGGTTTGGCCCAACAGGCGTACCTCGCTGTTGTCCAGAATCAGCGTCAACCGCACGTCGCTGTCAGTCCCGTCGGAGCTCTTGCCGCCGAATGCAAACGTCGGAGGAGCGTTCGGATCGCACTCCAGGCCGGTCAGATTGAATATCTCGTTGAGGCTCTGGCCATAGACATTGTCTTTTTCATCGATCAGGCTGGCATCGACCAGTCCAAACAAGGCGTCACCGCCGGGCAAGCCGAAAGTCAACTGAAACCGTCCCTTCACCGAGTATTTGATGTTAACGCCGGCAATCCCGCCCGTCTGAAGCACTGTGCTGTGGTTGGGGTCGAATGCGTAAGTGCTCGTCTGGTCTGCGCGAGCCGCTCGGGCGTCCAGCGTGAAGATGAAGAAGTCCGCACTATTGGGCGGTGGCGTGGTCTGGCCTTTGAGGGCGACGGTATCATCGGCGAAGGTCAGGGTGATCAGGACGCTGCTTGCGTCACCGGTGCTGCCCACGAATCGGATCGATGTGCTGCCTTCGGCGACGGTGCCGGCCAGAGCCGTCATATTGAAGACCTCGTTCGGGTCCAGGGTGCGTCGAAATGAGCTGTCATCTACCGCGTTGGCGTCGACCTGGGCAAACGACGCCGTACCTGCTTCGGAATCGACCGTGAGCAGGAACTGGCCCTCGACCGCGTAGGTCCACTGGACACCGGCAATCCCGCCCGTCTGGACCAGCGTGCTCTGCTCCGGCAGGAAAACGTACCGGCTGGTCTGTGCTCGGGCAGAGATGCTGGCAAGAAAAATCGTAATGATTAAAGGGATTTTCCGCAAAACTCTTGAGTTTCTAACCGTAGTCATTTTTTATCCTCCTGCTGCCATCTTCAGAGTAACAGGGTCACATACGGCTTTTTCCCAATTAGCTGATATGTAGTGTACCAGACGGAGGCGGTCATTGTCAAGCAAATTGTGCAAAAATCAGTATGAGAATAAAAGATACCAACTGGCCGGACTCTTGCAATTTTCTTGTTCTGCTTTTTATGTGTTTTTTGTCAATCCTGCCGATAGGCAGAATCCGGTATTATCGAAGGGCCTTTATGATTCGCAGACGACTTTAATTTTATCTCTTGGTTTTCAGGCTTTACTTGAAATGTTGACTCAGCAGCGTATCTTTCTCAGGCTGGTTCATGAAACTGAGGTCAAAGCTGTTTTTTAAGCTCTTCTGCGTTTTTAATTAGTTCTTCTCGGCTAATCTGTCGCTTCGGGGACAGTTCAAACATCCATTCGTACGAATCAACAATTCTGTCTGGATAGACAATCTGGGCGAAGAAATCGAATGGAAAGGCATCATGCAACGGGCCTTTTAACTGGCGATGAGTATTTAA
>Ga0307379_10000496_pt1 | contig 65692 bp, 44 predicted proteins | sample UN2MG_FD_202237 | JGI IMG/M metagenome (GOLD analysis project Ga0307379, IMG submission 202237) | Soil microbial communities from Risofladan, Vaasa, Finland - UN-2 | ecosystem: Environmental > Terrestrial > Soil > Coastal area > Acid sulfate soil | place: Finland: Risofladan, Vaasa | collected... | reverse complement strand
GACCTGCGCCAGCTCCCGCCCGACGCCGGGACGGGGGCGTGCCAGCTCGTGGTCCGCGTCACCCGCGGCGGCCAGGTGCTCGCCGCGCACCGCCTCGCCCGCTTCCTCGATCCGGGCGGGGAGGAGTTGGACGTCGCGCTGCTGATTGACGAATCGCTCTCGATGCGGCGGACCGACCGGGAGCGGCTGCGCATCGCCGCGGCAAAGACGTTTGTGGACCTCGCTGCCCGCAGCCCGCGCATCGGCCGCATCGGCATCGTGGCCTTCAACCACGAGGCCCGCACGCTCGCGCCCCTCACCTCGCCCGCGGAGGCCAACGCCCTCTACGAGGCGATTGACCAGGTGGGCGCCGAGGGGCAGACCGACATAGACGGCGCGCTCAAGGAGGCGCAGGCCCTCCTGGCGAAGTCGCCCAACCCGGCCAAGGCCATCATCCTCCTCACCGACGGCAAGGACGAGCCGGGGCGCTACGAGGACGCCCACCGCGCCTTTGCCGAGCACCACTGGCGGGTCTACACCGTCGGCCTGTCCGAGCGGGCCGACGCCGAGGTCCTGCGGCGCATCTCGGCCGACACGGGGGGCGAGTACCACGGCGCACCCACCAACGCCGAGCTTCAGGACATCTTCGGCAGAATCTGCCTCACCCTCCAGAAGAAGGTCGCCATCCGCTCCCGCAGCCTGTCGCTCCAGGCCAATGCTCCAGCCGAAGACACCGTGTGGGTGGACGACACGATCTCGGCCTTGACCGTGAGCCTGAACGCTCACGAGCCGGACCTGGCGTTCGCGCTGCGCACCCCTGCCGACCGCTTGCTGACGCCCGAGGTCCCGAAGGGCGAGCGGGGCATCGCCTTCGGCCGCAAGGCCAACTACCAGCACTACGACCTCTGGACCCCGCCGCCGGGCCGCTGGGTGGCGCGCGTTGCGGCGCCGCGCCCGGCCGAGGTCGCCCTGGCCGCCACGGCGGCCACGCCGCTGCTGCTCCGCGCGTTCCCCCTCAAGCCGACCTATCTCCGCGGCGAGCCGATCGAGATCGCGGTCAGCCTTGCCAACGGCGACACGGTGCCGGCCGATGCGCGCGTCGAGGCCCGCGTCAAACCGCCCGGCGGCACGGGCTCCCAGCCCGTGGCCATCTATGACGACGGCCGACACTCCGATACCGCCGCGGACGACGGCGTCTTCGCCGCCTTCCTCCCAGGCTGCGAGCAGGCGGGGGAGTGTGCCATCCTCCTGGTGGCCTCGGGCACCACGCCGGCGGGCCACCGCTTCGAGCGCGAGCTCCACCTCACGACGACCATCTCCAGCGAGGGATGCTCTAAGCTCTGGGCCTCGGTGGGCCAGCTCGACTTCGGCACCCTCTACAGCGGCGAGTCCGCGGAGAAGACGTTCGACCTCAAGCTCGCCGCCCCGCTGCCCACACGCGAGGACGTTGCGTTGCGGATTTCTGACCTGGGGCTGCCGGCGGAGATCCGCAGCCCGCAATCGCCGGTCCGCAATCTCCACTCGGGACGGCTCACGTCCATCGCCGTCGCTCTCCGCGTGCCGCCCGGCCAGAAGGCGGGGCGCTACAGCGGCACCATCGAGCTGGCCAGTAAGTACGACCGGCTCTCCCTGCCCGTGGCCGTCGAGGTGCGGCACCCCAAGCTGGTGCTCGACAGAGCGACGCTCGACCTCGGGGCCATCGAGAGCGGGGGCAAGGCAGAGGCGGTCTTTGAGGTCCGGCTCCACCCGCGCGGCGCCGTGCCCGCGCGGCTCGCGGCCTCCGAGCCGCGGCTCACGGTGGTCCCAGCGGCCCTCGACCTCGGCCCGAAGCAGGCGAGCGTGCGAGTGGCACTGGCGTCCGCGCCCGACCAGGCAACGGGCGAGGTGAAGGCGAAGGTTGTCGTCGCGACGCCGGTCGGCACGGTGGAGGTGCCCGTGGTGGCGCGCGTCGTACGGCCGAGCTTCGCCGTGGCGCCTGCCGCCCTCGACTTCGGCGAGGTCAGTCCCGGCCAGGCGGTCGAGCGCCAGCTCACGCTGAGCATCGAGGGGCTGGCGCCGCGCGAGGCGGCCATCAGCGCCTCGCCCCTCGCCGGCCCCAAGGGCGTCGCAGCGCTGGCGTTGGAGCCTCTGGAAGTGGTGAAGGTCAAGCCCGAGGAGCCGACGGCTGTCCAGGTCCGCCTCCACGTGCCGCCTGCCCAGCCGCCCGGCGCCTATCGCGGCGAACTGGTCGTCCGGACGCCGCTGGGCGAGCGCAAGATCGCCTGCACGGCGATGGTCGGCGCGGCCAACACCTTCGATGTGGCGGCTGCCCTTGACTTCGACAAGGTGGCCATCGGCACGAGCAAGGTGCTTCAGGTCGAGGTCGCCTCGCTCGTGGACGCCGAGCAGCGGGTCGAGCTGAGCGTACCCGAGGCGGCGGGGGATTGGCGGCTGGCGGTCGAGCCGACGACCGTCACCCTTCCGCCGCGCGGCAAGGCGAGCGTGACGCTTCGCCTGGTCGCCCAGGACGCAGCGAAGCCCGGCCCGCGGAGTGCCACGGTGAGCCTCCGCGGCCCGTCGCGGGGCGCTTCGCTTGAGGCCCGCGCGCTCCTGTTCCGTCCGCCGCACGAGTCCATTGCCTTCGAGCCTGCCGAGCTGGACGCCGGCCGCCTCCAGGCGGGCATCGCCGAGCAGTTCCACGTGCGGGTGCGGTCGCTCGTCGCCGAGCCGCAGAGCGTTGCCATCGAGAAGCTCGATGCGCCGGCCGATCTCGTGGCCGTGAGCGCGGAGCCAAGGGAGTGCACGCTCCCTGGGTCGGGGTCTCAGGCCATATCCCTGCGCATCTTGCCTGCAACCGGCCCGGACGAGGCTGCCTTCGAGGCCACGGTCACGGCTCGCGGGCGGTCGCTGCCCGCGTCGCTTCGCATTCGCGGCAGCGTCTTCACTACGCCGCGGACCACCTTCCTGCTGGTGGGGCCGGTGCTCGACTTCGGCCCGATGTCGCCGGGCCAGCGGGCCGAGCTGGCCCTGGCCATCGAGTCCGTCTCCCGCCGCGAACAGAGAGTCTCGCTTGCGAATCCCCCGATGGCAGCGGGCCTCACCCTGGCGGCCGAGCGGTCGGGTGCCGCGCTGCTGCCCTGCGTGATGCACCCGATCGGCATCGAGCTGGCGGTGGCGCCCGACGCCTCGGCGGGCGAGCGGCGGCTCGTGTGGGAGGTCCGCGGCCCGGGCGATTCCGCCACCTTCGAGGTCCGCGTCGAGGTGGTGCCCGCTCAGGCGCCCGCGTTTGGGCACGGCATCGCGGCGACCGGGCCTGGGCCGATCGGGTGGTTCGAAGGGGCGCTCCTCTTCGTGCTGCTGTGCCTGCTCGTGGCGATCCTGGTGGCGACGTACCTGCTGGCGCGCTGGCTCCTGCGGTCGAAGCGGGTGCCGCGGATGTCGAGGTACTTCGCCGTCTCGGCGCTCCTGCACGTCGCCGCCCTGTTCGTGACCCTCGACCTTTTCCTCGCCGAGAAGGTGCGCAAGCGCGAGCTTGGCCCGCTCTTCCGCGTCGGCATCAGAGCGGGGGCGGCCGGCAGCTTCTCGAGTCGGCAGGCGAGTGCGGCCGACGAGCTTCGCGCGCAGGCCGAGCGCGAGCGCCGCCTCGACGCCGAGCGCCGCCAGCAGGATGCCGCGCGCCTGGCGCGCGAACTGCTGGAGAGCGAACGGCGGAAGCTCGACCCCACCCTGGCCCGGCTCGACAAGCCGAAAGTGGAGGAGAAGCTCGACCTGGCCCCCCGCGAGCCCGATGCGAAGAAGCTCACCGTGGAGGACCTCGCGCAGATCATGGAGGAATTACGCGACCCCTCGCGGACCCGGGAGACGCCGACGCCGAGGCCCCAGGAGGCGACGCAGGTCGAGGCGGCGCGGCTCGCCCAGCTTCGCGCACTGAGCCGTGAGCAGCTCGAGAGCGTGGTCCGCGAAGCCCTTCAGCCCAAGTCGGGCAGCCCCCACAAGACGGCGGCGACGCCCGACGTGCCCGGCCTCGCCGAGGCGCGAGCGGCCGACAAGACGACCCTTGCTCCCGCGGAGCTGGTGCCCGCAATGGAGGCCCTCCAGCACGAGCTCGGCCGGGCGGAAGGCACGGCGAAGGCACCCGCCGCGCCCGCCGCGGGCGACGTGCAGGCGCAGCGGACCACGCAAGGCCCCGTCGCCGAGCGCGGCGCGCTTCCCGGCGAACGAGTCACGGTGGCGGAAGCGCCGCGCGGCATCTCCGACTCCGAGCCGCCCGCCGAGAGCAGGAGGAGCGACAATTCCGGGTTGTCCGCAATGCGCAATCCACGATCGCCGATCGGCAACCCGCAGCAGGCCCCCATCGCGCTCGACACGCCCGCCGAGGCGATCGCGCCCGTCGAGGGCGCCGGCGTGCGGGCGGCCACGCCGAGCGGCCAGGCCGGCGCCGTGGCTCCGCGCGAGGTGACGGCGTCGAGGCCCGGAGGCGAGGCAGCCATCGAGCGGGGAACCGTTGGCGGCGAGCGAGTGCCCGTCGGAGAGGCGAGGGCTCCGGCCGCCACGGGTCGCCCGAGCCCCGAGGCCGCTGTGGTCGCGGCCCTTCCGCGCGCCATCGAGGGGCCCGTGTCGGAGCGGCGTCCCGCGCCCATTGCATTCGCGACCCCGGACGAGCAGCCGACCGCTGACCCCCTGATCGAGCTTCCCGGAACGCCGCGGGACGGCCGCAAGGAAGCTGAGCCGGTCGCCGTGGCCGTGGTGCGGGCGGTAGTGTCCGGCGGCGGCTCCGAGAAGCCCTCGGCCGCCGTCGCAGCGGCGCCGGCAGTAGCGGGGCTGCGAGGCACGGAGCCGGCGCCGACGCCTGCCGAGCGGCCGACGCTCAGCGGCGTGGGGCTGCCCGCGCGCGGGCCTGCGGCGGGCAAGCCGGGGATGAAGGTCGCTCCCAGGCTCGATAGCCTGGAGCTTGTGGAGGGGCCGCTCATCGCCGCCCGGCACGAGGCGCTCGGGGAAGGCGGCGAGTTGGGTCCGCAGCCGGTCGTTGCTCTGTGGCGTCTCAGGCCGCGGGGCGACGAGGGAGGCCGCTTCGCGATGGCCGGCGGCGCCGCCGGCGCCAGCCAGCTTGCTCCGCGCGGCGGCGCGGCGGACCGGCCGGTGGCGGCCCTCGGCATGCGCGATGCGTCGCCCGTCGCGCGTCACGACGGCTCGCGCGCCGTGGTGTCGGCACCCGAGCCACAGCTCGAGGAAGCAGTCGAGGCAGGGCCGAGGGCGGCTGCGAGCGGCCCGCGCGCCGCGGAGGTCCCCGGCCCGGGAGCCGTCGCGGCCCGCAGGGAGTCCTCCGCGGCCAGCATCGAGAGGGCAGGGCTGCCTTCCGCCGGTCCCGCGGCAGGCATCCCGCGTCGCGACGGGCCGCGGTCCGAAGGCCCTCGGCTCGCGCGCCCCGTGTCCAGCGTCGCGCACGAGGCCCTGCCTCTCCCTGGCGCGGGGAGGCCCACGGCAGCGCCTCTCGACGAGTCGCGCCCCGAGGAGTCGGTCGAGGTTGGGCCTCGCGTCGCGGGGGGCGGCGCTGGGATGGTCCCTCTTACCCCTAGCGACACCGGCGCCGCGCGGGCCGCCTCCACTCCTGGCACGGGTCCCGCGTCCCGCGTCCCGCACGATGCTTCGCGTGCCACGCTCTCTCCGCGGTCGGCGAGCCTCGCCCTGGCTCGCAGCGGCAGCGCGTGGCGGCTGCTCCTGCCGGCGCTCGCCGCGCGCGGCGAGGAGGCGGGCGCGCTCGTTGGCGACGCCTCGGGCACCGTGCGAAACATGGCCCTCACCACCATCAAGTACGGCGGAGGCGAGGCCGATTGGGACGCCCACCGTACCGCCATGCCCTTCCTGGCCTGGCAGCTCCGCGAGCGGGTCGGCTTCAACCTCGAGACCGATGTCCTCGACGTGCCGCTTGCGAGCGGCAAGATCATGGGCTCGCCGTGGGTGTTCATGACGGGCCACAAGGACTTTCATCTCACCGACGCCGAGGTGGCGAGCCTGCGCCGCTACGTGTTGGGCGGCGGCACGCTCTGGGCCGAGGACTGCACGCACGAGGACGATCCGACGTGGGACCGCGCGTTCCGCCGCGAGATCGCCCGCGTCCTCAAGGGCGACGAGGGGCACCAGCTCCGCAGGATCACCAAGGAGGACAACCACCCGGTCTTCCGCTCCTGCTTCGACCTCCGCGAGGGCTACAAGGGCTACTTCCCGCCGCCCGGCGACAAGTTCCGCCAAAGCTACATCGAGGGGATCGAAATCGGCGGGCGCCTCGCCGTCATCTACACCCGCAACGACTACGGCTGCGGCCTCGAGATCAAGCCCGACACTCATCCCGGCAAGGTCTCCCTCTCCAGCCTGTCGCCCGCCGAGATGCAGGAGTCGTCGTTCCTCATGGCCAGCAACATCGTCATCTACGCCCTCACGGGCGGCCGCGGCGTGGCCGACCGGGGCCTGGCGGGCAAGGCTGCTGCCTCGCTCCGCCGGCAGCGCGAGGCTGCTCAGGCCCAGCGCGACCCCTACGAGCAGGCGCCCGCCACGGTCTTCGACAACTTCGCCGAGGAGCGCTGGCTCGTCGAGACCGAGTGGCAGGGGGCGGCTCCTGCCAATCTGCGCCACATGCGCCGCGCCGACCCGAAGGCCGAGGGCAAGCGCCTCGCCGTGAGCTTCCAACTCCGCAAGGGCGATGCCAAGACCGTGCTCGTCCGCGACCTGCCCCAGGAGTCCGACCTCAGCGGCCAGGAACGTTGCTACATTGACGTCGAGAGCCGCCTGGAGGGCGGCGCCCGCATCGCTATCGCCCTCATCACGGTGCCCGACTGGCGGTACTTCGAGAGTCGCCCGGCCTTCGTCAAGCCGGGGCGGCAGCGGATCTACTTCGACCTCCGCGCCCCCACCTGGAAGACCGGCGAGCCCGTCGCGGAAGGGGAGAGCGAGTACTGCCGGCGCCCCGCCGGCCTCCAGGCCGTCCGCCGCTTCGTTGTCCTCCTCTACCCCGTCCAGCCCACGGGCACCATCGTGCTTGACCAGATCGAGTTCCGCTCCAAGCCCTGACGGTGGCACAGGCCTCTGGCCTGTGGGGCACAGGCGAGATGCCTGTGCCACCGCTCGTCGCCCTTGACACTGGCCGGGGCCGGGGTAGAATACGGGGGCACGGCGAGTGAACTCCAGGTTCCAGATTCCAGATTCCGAAGTCGGAGCGCCGCCCGTCTGGCGGACGCCTGAATGCTGAATCCGAGACCCGAAACCCGGAACCAGCACCGGCGCGGGCCTGCGTGGGCAGGGGCCCCTGGCCTGCGGCTCACAGGCGGGACGCCTGCGGCCCTGCTCCTGCTCCTGGCCCTCGCGGGCTGCGTGCCTCCCCCCCTCCGGCCGCCCGAGGCCGTGGTCGTGCAACCCGTCCAGCGCTCGGTGACCGTGTGGCCCACGGTGCAGGTGGACGCGGTCCCCGGGGAGTTCGCGCCGCCGTGGCCGGCACGGCCCGGCGCGGAGCTCGAGCTCTGGCAGATTGACCTCCTGGACCTGGAGCGGCCCGACCTGATGGCCTGGCTGGAGACCTGGCAGCCGCGCCGCGAGCGGCTGGCGCGCCCGGTGCCGGTCGAGGCCGCCTCGAATCCCCAGCAACGCCTCCGCCTCGCGCAACACGGCGCCTACGTGCTCCGCTCGCGCGCGGGGGGCGAGACGCAGCTTGCCCTCGTCCTCGCCTCGCGCACCCGCGTGGCGCTGAGCCTGGACGACAATGATTGCGAGGTCCTGTGCGCCGACGCCCAGACGGGCAAGCCGGTCCGCGGGGCATACGTCCAGGTCGTCTACCGCACCGAGCGCCTCGGGAGCGAGCGCGTGCTGAGGGCATCGGGGTCCACCGATGCCGACGGGCGGTGGCACACGTCGCTGGTGCGGGACCGCTTTGCGCCGTCGGTGCTTGCCACCGTGGTGGCCTGCCGCGGCAGCGAGTACGCGATCGCCACGGAGCGGCGGGCGCTCGACCACTCGGAGACGTCGTGCCGTCTGACGCTGCGCGCCCGCAGCCAGGTGCTCCGCCCCGGCCAGACGGCGGAGCTGGGCGGCGCGCTCCAGGCACGCAGGGGGCCGCGGCTGGCTCCCTGGACCGATGCCCAGCTCCGGCTGCTGCTCCTCGACCCGTCGGGGGTCGTGGCCGGCACGGCCCGGGCGCGCACGGACGAGGTGGGCTCGTTCGCCGCGGCGTTCGAACTGCGCAAGGACGCGCCGACCGGCCCCTACACCGTGGTCGCAACCGTCGAGGACGCCTCGCGGCCCGCCGCCGCGGCTCCGTCGTGGGCCGGGCCGTGGCGCTTCGACGCCTTCTCCGTCGCCACGCCCACGCCGATGCCCTTCCGCCTGAAGCTCTCGCTCGACCGCGCGATCGTGGCGCCCGGCGACACCCTCGAGCTGAAAGCCGAGGCGACGCGGGGCGACGGCACGCCCATCGCCGGCGCCCGCGTCCGCCTCCTCACCTGGGGCTATCCCGTGGCGCTCGATGGCTCCCCGCGCTGGGCCACCGAGGGGGAGGCGCTGGACCCCGCGAGGATCGTCGTGCTGCCCATCCAGCTCCCCGTGGTGGCGGAGACGGACGCCCAAGGCTGCCTGGCCCTTCGCTGGCAGGTCACCCGCGCCGAGCTGCCGCAGGAGGACCTGTTGTGCGGGGTGCAGGTCGAGGTGCTCGCCCCCGACCTCGGGGCGGTCGAGCGCGCCGCCGAGTTCGTCCTGCTGCGCCAGGCGCACCCGGTGAGCTTCGCCGCGAGCGCGCGTTTCTTCCGCCCGTCCGACCCCATCGAGCTTTCCCTCACCAGCCCCCTCCCGCCCGCCGAGCAGGCCAAGACGATGGCCGCGTGCTCCCTGACACACGAGGACCGCGACGGCGTGCCGCACACGCGCGAGGTCGTCCGCGCCCCCATCGCATGGCTGGTGAGCCAGCGCCTCAAGACCACGGCCACCAGCCCGGGGCGCTACGTCTTCCGCGTCGAGGCCGCGGGCGTGTCGTCCGAACTCGCCGTGTGGGTCGTCGAGGGCGAGCAGGACGCGTATGGGGGCGTGGCGGGCGCGCCCGCACTGATTGCCGAGAGGCCCTGGCTGCGTCGGGGCGAGAGCATGCAGGCGGTCGCGGCGGCGCCCGGCCGGGACGCCCCGCTGGCCCTCACCCTTCGCGCGGGGGCCTCGGTCGCCTGGCGCACGGTTCCCCTCCGGACCGGCGCGCGGGGCCTGCGGCTCCAGGCGGGAGAGCGGGACGAGGGTCCCGTCGAGATCTCGCTCGTCCAGATCGCGGGGGGCCAGGGGCGGGCGGGGCGCGCGCGCCTCGGCATCGAGCCCGGCGGCCGGGGCCTCGACGTCCAGCCACGTCTCCTGTGGGTGCGCCAGGGCGAGTGGTCGGGCCGCGGCTACGGCATCACCACCCGCGACCCCGCCGGCCAGGCCGTCCAATCCGTCGTCCACCTCGAGCTCATCCGGCCCACGTTCCAGGGCACTCCGCCGGCCGCCGTCCTGCGCAAGACCGTTCACTGGCACCCCGGCAAGGCCACGAGCGAGGGCGGCGAGATCGAGGTCGGCTTCCACGACTCGCTGCTCGACAGCGCGAGCACACTGTTGGTGGATGCCCTCACGCCGAGCGGGCGGTCGGGCCTGCTGCTGATGGCCATTCGCACCCCCGCCTACATCCCCGACTTGAAGCAGGGCGTGAGCCCCGGCCCGCGCGCTCGCCTTGCCGCCCTGGCTCAACACGGCCTCGACACCCGGCTGGCGCAGTGGCTCGCGGCGCGGCTGGTCGCCGGCCACCCCGAGCTGGCGGACGAGTTGCCCGGGCTTCTGGCCGCCGCGAAGGGAGATGAGGAGGCGATGGCCATCGTCGCCCTCGGTGTCGCCCACCCGCCCGCGGCGCGGGCCATCGTCGAGGCCGCGGTCCGGCGCGGCGGCCCCGTGGCCCAGGGCGCCCTGGCACCTGCGGCAGGCTGTCTGCCGGAGCTGCTGCCCGTCTTCGAAAGCGCCTTGGCGGCGGGAGCGAACCCCCTGGTGCGCGCGGCCGCGGCGCGGGGCCTCGCACGAGCGTTCCCCTCAAGCCGCAAGGCCCTTGTGGAGGCCATGGGCGCCGATGAGGACCCGATCGTTCGCGCGGCGGCAGCCGCCGCGCTCGGGCATGCCGGGCAGGCCGCGATCCCCTCGCTCGCCGATGCGGCACGCGGCGACCCCGCCACCGCCGTCCGTCTCGCCGCCATCGGCGCGCTCCAGCAGGTGGGCGGCATTCCCGCCGCGACCGTGCTGCTGGACCTCACGGCCGATGCGAGTGACGAGGTGGTCGCCGCCGCCTTGCGGGCACTCGAGGAGGTGGGCTACCGCGGCGCCGACGAGCGCCTGTTCCGCATCCTGGGCGCCGGCGCCTCCGACGCGCGCGAGGCCGCGGCACGCCTCCTCGCCCGCACCGATGCCCCCGAGGTGACCCAGCGGGTCATCGCAGCGGTGCGCGCCGCGCCCAGCGGTCCCCTGCTCAGGGCATTGGCCCCCCTGCGGTCGCGGGCCGTCCAGGCGGCCATGTCGCGCTGGCTGTCGCACGGCGACCCCGAGGTGCAGCTCGCGGCCGCCGAGTACCTGGCCTCCATCCAGCACGAGAGCGCTCCCGCCGCGCTGCGGAAGTTCCTCGAGCCCGATGCTCCCGCCGCCGCGGCCGATCGCGCGGCCGCCGCGCTGCTCGCGCTCCGGGACACCACGGCGGCGCCGAAACTCGTCGCGCTCCTGGAGAGCGGCCGCCTCAGCCCGGCCACGCGCCGCGGCCTTGTCGAGACCGCTGGCAAGCTGGGTCTCCAGCAGGCTGGCCCCGCACTCATCGCCATCCTCTGGCGTGGCCTGGCCGACCCCAGCCGCCTGCGCCAGCCCGAGGAGCGCCAACTCTGGGCCAGCGCCCTCGAGGCCGCGGCCAGCGTCGGCCCCATCTGGAGCCCGTTGATCGAGAGCGCGGTCGGCTCGGTCCCTTCCGGGTCCCCGTATGCCCCGGCCTTCGTGGCCCTGCGCGCCGAGGGGCTCGCCGCCTTCCTGGCCGAGTTGTGGCGGTCGCCGCTGCCCGACGACCTGCGGCGCCACACGGTCGTGCCGTTCGCCCGCCTGCGTGGGGCCGCTGGGGTGTCGCAGGTCGTCGAACTCCTCGAATCGCCCGTGTTGCAGGGGCCTGCCATGCGCGCGCTGGGCGAAGCGGGAGCGGTGGACGCGCTGCTCGCCGCGCTGCCCGGGCGCTCGGCCGTCACGCGGTCGGCAGTGGCCGCGGCGCTGGGCGCCGCGGGCGACGCCCGGGCCGTGCCCAGCCTCCAGCCCCTCCTGGCCGACGCCGACCCCTTCGTCCGCTGCGAAGCGGCGCACGCGCTCGCCGCCATCACGCGCCAGGCGATCGCCTACACGGATTGTCTGGGGGAACCCCGCCAGGCCAGCCCATGACCCGCCATCACTTGCCCGGCTGCCCGTACCACGAGTGGTAGCGGCCCCACCACTTGGCGATTTCCTCAGGAGGCAGGGGCTTGGGCATGGGCAGGTCGAGCGCGGCGCGCATCGTGAGGGCGTAGTACATCGTCCGAGCCGCGTCCTCGCACATGATGGCCGCCTTCACCGCCTTCTCGGGGCTTGCCGCGAACGTGAAGACGCCGTGGCTGCCGCAGATCACGGCCGGCGCGCGCGTCATCGCCTTCAGAATCGAAGCCCCGATGTTCTCCGCCTCGTTCGACGCATACGGCGCGCACGGAATCTCCCCGCCGAACTCGTCCGCCATCCCCGTCATGCAGCACGGGATGGCCAGCCCCAGCACCGCGAACGCCGTGGCGTGCGCCGAGTGGGTGTGCACCACGCCCATCAGCTCGGGCCTGTGGTTGTAGAGGTAGAGGTGGTTCGGCAAGTCCACGGAGGGGTTCAGCTTGCCCTCGACCACTTTCCCCTCGAGGTCCGTCACGACCATCGCGTCAGGCGTCATCTGGTCGAAGGAAAGGCCCGATGGCTTGATCACCACGTACTGCGGCGTCTCCGGCGTGCGGCCCGAGACATTGCCGCTCGTGCTCGTCACAAGCCCCTCAGCCGGGAGCACCTTGTTCAGTTCGCAGACGCGTCTCTTCAGCTCTTCCAGCATCGCAGGCTCCAGAATAGCCACGAATTCCCACGAAACCGCACGAATCGAGACCCATCCAGGGTTGGAAAAGAATAAAGACGAATGAACAGGAGCCTACCGCACGAGGCGCCTCGTCTCGAGGCCCTTGGGGCCGAAGTTGATGATGATCGCCAGCCGAAGCCGGGTTGCGGCCAGGTAGTGCAGGGCCTGGGCCACATGCTCGTCCACAATGGCCTTCGCCGCCTTCAGCTCCAGAATGATCTTGCCATCCACAAGCACGTCGAGCCGATGCTCGCCGACGACTTGGCCGTGATAGTGGACCGGAACGGCCTTCTCCTCTTCGGCCGCAATGCTGCGCTCCCGCAATTCGATCAGGAGCGAGCGCCGGTACACGGCCTCCAGGAACCCGTGTCCCAACTCATTGTACACGGCCATGGCCGCGCCCACGACCGCGTACGAAAGGTCCTTGTGGAGGATCTCCTTCTGGTCTTCCATTCTCCCTCTCCCCTCCTCGGTTCTCGTGGCTTCACCTTTCGTGCCGCTTCGTGTCACTTTGTGGCTATTCCCTCCTCGCCTGCTCGAAGTGCAGGGCTTTGAGGGTCTTCATCACGGGGTTCTGGTAGCGCCCGAAGTAGTCGTGGAGCTTCTCGTATTCGGCGTAGAGGCGGTCGTAGACGGCCTTGGCCTTGCGACTTGGGCGGAAGACTTCGCGGCGGACGCCGGCCATCTTCCTCGCGGCCTGCTCGATGGTGTCGTAGCCGCCGCCCTTCTTGCCCGCCGCCAGTGCGCCGAACATCGCGGAGCCGAGGGCACACGTCTGCTCGCTGCGGGCCACCTTGATCGTGCGGCCCGTCACATCGGCGAAGATCTGCATCAGCAGCTTGTTCTTGTACGGCAGGCCGCCGCAGGCATAAAGCTCATCCACCCGCACGCCGCTCGACTCGAAGGAGTCAATGATCTTGCGGGTGCCGAAGGCCAGCGACTCGATGAGGGCGCGGTAGATCTCCTCGGGCTTCGTGGCGATGGTGAGGCCGAGCACCATGCCCGAGAGGTCCACGTTCACGAGGATGCTGCGGTTGCCGTTCAGCCAGTCGAGGGCGAGGAGGCCGCTCTCGCCGGGCTTCAGTGTCCCCGCCTTCTCCTCGAGGACGCCGTGCAGGTCCTTCCTTCGCTTCGCGGCCTCGGCGTGGTAGGCGGGGGGCGCCGCGTTGTCCACGAACCAGGCCAGGATGTCGCCGGCGCCGCTCTGCCCCGCCTCGAAGCCGTAGTAGCCGGGGATGATGCCTTCCCACACATAGCCGCACATGCCCTCGACCTTCCGCGGGTCGGTGCCGAGGACCATGTGGCAGATGCTCGTGCCCATGATCATCAGCATCTTGGCCGGCCCGGTGATCGTGGCGGCGGGCACGGCCACGTGGGCATCCACGTTCGCCACGGCGACGGGGGTGCCGGCCTTGAGCCCCAGGGTCTTGGCCATCGCAGGCGTGAGGCCGCCAGCCACGGCGCCCTGGGGATAGATGTCGGCCGAGAGCTTCTCCTCCACCAGGCTCGCCCAGTCGGGGTTGACGGCTGCGAAGAAGTCCCTGGGCGGATAGCTCCTGGTCTTGGGCTCGAAGGCGGCCTTGTAGCCCGCGGTGCAGGCGTTGCGCCGCTCGTTCCCCGTCATCTGCCACACCACCCAGTCGGCGCCCTCGATCAGGCGTGCCGCCTCGTGGTAGATGGCGGGGGCCTCTTCGAGAATCTGAAGGCTCTTGGCATACATCCACTCGCTCGACAGCTTGCCGCCGTAGCGGTCGAGGAAGTCGCAGCCCATGCGCCGCGCGGTCTCGTTGATGCGGTCGGCCTGCCCCTGGGCGGCGTGGTGCTTCCAGAGCTTCGGCCAGGCGTTGGGGTTCTTCTCGTACTTCTTGATCTTGCAGAAGGGCGTGCCGTCGGCGGCCGCGGGCAGCATGGTGCAGGCGGTGAAGTCAATGCCGATGCCGATCACGTCCTCGGCCTCGACCTTCGACGCCTTCATCGTGGCCCGCACGCTCTGCTTCAGAGTCAGCAGCCAGTCGTCGGGCGACTGGAGCGCCCAGTCCTTGCCCAGCTTGGGGCCGGTGGGCAGGGCCTCGTCAATCACGCCGTGCGGGTATTTCGCCACGTGGGTGGCCACCTCGCGGCCGTCCGCCACGTCCACCAGCAACGCCCGGGCCGATTCGGTTCCAAAGTCAACTCCGAGGGCATACTTCGCCATCGCTATCGCCTCCAAGTGGGGGATTCCGGCACACTCGCGATCCGGCAGCCACAGTTTATCCGTTTGCACCCCTGTGTCAAGCGCGTGGTCCCCCATCCCTATCCTGCTCGTCGTCCTCGTCCTCGCTCCTTGCTTCGCGGCACGGCACCCCAGAGTGGATCAGAACTCCACCCAGAGTGGATCAGAACTCCGAAGGCCGCGTTTTGGCGATTCTCGGCCCTCCGGCTCAGAGTGGATCAGAATTCCCCAGAGTGGATCACATTTCTCCCAAGGGGTTGTTCCCGGGCGGCTGTCGGGGGCGCCTGGGGGCGCGAGGGCCTGGCCCCGAACGGGCCGGCTCGTGGAGCGGAGCGCCCAGTCGCTGCTCTCGGCGGCGTAGGAAGCTGCTGCGTCACATGGCGGACCTCGAAGGCCTCGCACGTTCCGGGTCCTCCAAATGGTCGACGTCCTGCGGCGACGCGCTCTGGTGGGGGGATTTGGCGGCTCGGGGGGCGCTGGCGAGCCGTGCAGCCCCGCATCGGCGGCAGGAATGCTGTCCCGAGCAGGCGTCCTGGGCTGCTGCTAGTATTATACCACACCACTTGCCGTTGTCAAGTGCAGCGCCACAGTATTTTTTCCGCGCAGGGTATCACAAGACTGCGTCTTGAGTTACATTCCGGGCTCATCCGACAACGGGATACTCGCTTCTCCCAGCCGCGGGAGGTGTACACGAATCACGCTCCGCGGCCTTCGTGCCGAAGGCACGTCAGGAGTTAGCCGGCGGCTTCAGCCGCCGGGCTCGGGTGCCAGAATAAGCCCAGTCCCGAAGGGACCGCAGGATGGCTTCCCTGCGCGGGTTCTGCCGCCCCCTGCGGGGCTGAGGGCCGGGGACCGCCGGCGTTCCGGCGGCTGAAGCCGCCGGCTAAGTCCTGGCGTCCCTGCGGGACGAAGCCCGAGGAAATCCCGCCTCATGATTGCGCACCTTTCTCCGTGGAGCGGTACTAGCCCAACTTCCGCAGCCGGGACGATTTTGGCGGTGGTTTCAGGCTTTTTTCGGGCGTAAGTGGTTGGCACTGCTGAGGGGCGTGTGCGAAAAGGCCATGTAGTGCCAACCCACCCTCTTGAAATGGCCTTGCCTCTGGGCCATAATGGTGATCGAATGGAGCATGCATGATGACCGCGTTTGCGTGGACGCGAGAGGCAAGAAAGCCACCTGGCGTGGGTCAGGAACGCTTCAGGAACCGTCTGCACGGCTCGCGTGACGACCACATGTAGTGACAACGTTCGATCCTCTTTCCGCGTTTTCCGCGACGAATCACCGTTTTGGCGATGTCACTGCGGAAGTTGGGCTAGGCAGGCGACCGGGGCTGGGCCCACGCGAGCCCCGGGGGATGGGACCAGGGGAAATGATCGGTTGAGTCGGATGAGCCCGCAGTATGCTCTCCGCTGCAGCGCCTCCTGGAGTGCGAGACAGATTCCCCGTGTGCCCGCCCTTGATCGCGCAGAGCCGAGAGGGCTATAATGGCGGTCGCACAGGAGGCCGACCCGCATGGCTCACACCCTCGACGACGTGCTTCGCGTGGCCGACGACCCGAAGGTCCAGAACTCCATCGTGCATCTCCTCACGCACTTGATGGCCGTGGACACGACGGTGGGGCCGGACCTGGAGCGGGTGCGGCGGCATGAGGAGCAGGCGCTCGACCTGTGCGCCCAGGCGGTCGAGACGTTTCTCGGCTCGTCGCACGGGGTCGAGCGCGTGCCGATTGATCCCCGCATCGAGGCCGACCCCTACTACACGCCCGTCCACTACACGAAGACGTCCGAGCGCCCCGAGGGCCTCGGGGCAGCCGATGCCTATCGCGGCCGCAGCAATCTCGTGGTGCGCGTGCCGGGGCAGGGGAGGGGCACGCTGGCCCTCAACGCCCACGTGGACGTCGTGGCGCCCTACATCGAGCCGCGTGTGGAGGGCGGGGTCGTGTTTGGGCGCGGGGCGTGCGATGACAAGGCGCAGTGCGCCGTGATGCTCCTGGCCCTCTACCTCATCGAGCACGCCCGCTGGATGTGCGACCTGCTGCCACCCGCCGACCTCCTTTTTGAGTTCGTGATTGACGAGGAGCCGGGCGGCAACGGCAGCCTGTCGCTCGCTCTCGACCGCCGGTTCGCGTTCGATGCCTTGGTCGTGCTCGAGGCCACGAAGCTGGTCGTCCACCCGGGCAATCGCGGCGCCGTGTGGTATCGCCTGGAGCTGAATGGGTCGGGTGCGGAGGAGAGGGCGGCGGGCGCGCTGATTTCGGACTTCGCGAAGTCCGAAATGCGCAGGGAGGCGCCAACCGGCAGGATTGACCTGGTTGCCCTCGCCGCCGCCGCCGTCCTCGCCCTTGAGAAGGAGGGGGCGGCGATCAAGGCCGAGAGCAGCCATCCCCTCTTCCCGCACCGTCCCGTGCAGACCTGTCACGGCATCCTCGGCCCTTGGGGGAAACACCCCTCCGCCGTCAACGACCACGTGGAGCTTGCCTTTGCCTTCGATGGCGACGCAGGCCGTCTGAAGGCCGTCGTGGACGAGGCGGTCGCCGCCTATTGCACCGCCTATGGCGACAAGACGAAGGAGCCCGACCCCGAGACCGGCCGCCCCAAGGTGGATCATCACTACGACCTGACGGTGGACGGCAGGGGCGCGCTCCTCGTGTTCCACGGCAAGGCGGGCCACATGGGCGCCATCCTGCGCTGCGACGACGCGATTACAAAGGCGGCCTATGTGGTCCGCGCTCTGGAATCCGAGCCGGCGCTGCGCATCCGGCAGTTCTCCCTTGACACGAAGGGGATGGATGGAGGAATGGATGAATGGATGAGTGACAGGGGGAAAAGCAGGACCGGCCTTTCCCCCTCTTCCATTCATCCACCCATCCAATCATCCACTCATCCCCGTGTTGTTCCAGCCAACGCGCTTGTCGTGGAAGGTGGCCAGGGCTTTCTGCCCACGCATTCGCTCGACGAGGTGACGAAGCGCATGCGCCGCGCCGTGGCCGAGGCGGCCGAGGCGTATTGCCGCGACAGAGGCATCCCCTTCGACCCGCGTCTGGCGAAGATGACGTTCGACAAGCTGCACAACGACGCCTTCGCCCGCGACCCGGACAGCCCGGGCGTGCGAGCCTTCGTCGAATGTTGCCGAGCCGTTGGCATCCGTGTCGAGGAGCCGCTGCGGGGCTTCGACGTGAGCTGCGACGCGCGCGTCTTCGCCCGCGAATACCCGGAGCGCGACATCATCACCTTCGGCGCCGGCGCCCTGGAGCACGCTCACTCCGCGCAGGAGCAGGTGCGGATCGCCGACATCGTGGCCGCGGCGAAGGCAATTGCGAGGTTCGCGCTGACCCATGAGCCGAAGCGGCATGACGCGTGACCCGTGACGCGTGACAGGAGAGTACCGATGGCGAAGAAGGGTCGTGTGGCTCGAGTAGCAATCATTGGCGGCGGAAAGTTCGGCGAGATGCACCTCCGCGCCTTCACGCAACTCGAGCGCGACGGGCACGCGAAGCTCGTCGCCCTGTGCGACATCAACGAGGAGTTGCTCGCCCAGCGCCGCAAGGAGTACGGCGTCAAGGGCTACGCCGACTACGCCGAGATGCTCGCTAAGGAGAACCTCGACGGCGTGACCGTGGTGACGCCCGACCACCTGCACCGCCGCTTCGTCGTCGCCTGCTTGAAGGCCGGCAAGCACGTGCTCGTCGAGAAGCCGCTCGACGTCACGGTCGAGGGCTGCGACGAGATGATCGCGGCGGCGGACAAGGCGGGCCGCATCCTTCAAGTGGACTTCCACAAGCGCTTCGACCCCTACCATCGTCAGATGGCGGCCCGCGTGGCCGCCGGCGCCATCGGCCAGCCCCTCTACGGCTATGCCTGGATGGAGGACCGCATCGAGGTCCCTCGCGACTGGTTCCCCCACTGGGCGCCCCAAAGCTCGCCCTTCTGGTTCCTCGGCGTGCACATGGTGGACCTCATCCGCTTCTGCACGAGGGCCAAAGGCGTGAGCGTCTTCGCTGCCGGCTCCAAGAAGAAGCTCGCCAGCCTGGGCATTGACGCCTACGACTGCGTGAACGCCCGCATCGTGTTCGACGACGGCTCGACCTTCGCCGTGGACGCATCGTGGGTGCTGCCCGACCGCTTCGAGGCCGTCGTGAACCAGGGCATCCGCATCGTCGGCACCGAGGGCATCATCGAGGTGGATTCGCAGAACCGCGGCGCCGAGGCCTGCACTGCCGCCGACGGCCAGCACACCTGGAACCTCGGCTTCTTCCTCGAGGAACGCGACAAGGACGGCTCGACCCGCTGGAGCGGCTACGGCATTGAGTCCATCGCCGACTTCGCCCACAACATCAACTTCCTCCTCCGTGGCGGCGCGAGGGAGCAGCTCGCGGGCAAGTTCGTGGACGGCCGCGAGGCCCGCGAGGCCACGCGCGTCGCGGTGGCCGCACACGAGAGCCTGCGAACCGGCAAGCTGGCTCAGTGCATTGCGTGAGGCGGTTCCTGCGGGCTAGATCAGCCACCAGTGCTCAGGGGAGACGGCGGGGAGCTTGAAGGCGCGGTGGTCGTCGGCCAATGAGGCCAGGAGTTCCTGGGCCTTCTTGCCGATGGCCTCGGCTGCCAGCTCGACGTTTCGCTCGCCCACCTGCGGCGTGGCGTGCTTGCGCGGGTCGAGGCCCCCGATGCCCGAGGGGGGCTTCATGTCGAGGTTGAGCGGGCCGTCGCCCAACTCCTTCATTTCCACCAGGCGCGGGTAGAAGAACATCATGTTCGACGTCTCCCACTTCGCGGCGTGGTCGGTGGCGGACTCCGGTCCGCAGCTGAGGGTGATCTCCCAGAGGCCGATGCCGGCGACCGTGCCGTCGGCCACGACGGGCTTCAGGGCGTCGTCAATCATGGCGATCTGTTCTTTGACGTTGTGGCCCGAGACGCCGATGATGACGCGGAAGCCGGTCCTCTTGAGGCGCTGAAAGAGGTCGGTGAGGACGGGCACGAGGTGCTGGCGGTTGAACCCGGCGTGGAAGTAGACGGGCGGATAGACGACGCCGCCGAACTTCTCGGCGCACTTGACCAGGATGCCGTGGGCCTTCAGCGCGTCGTTGCCCAGCGGCAGATGCCGCCCGTGCCACTCGATGAGCCCGAAGGGCACGTAGACGACGGGGAACTTCTGCGCCGCGGCCTCCAGTTGCCCGGGGCGCAGGAATTGCATCTGGACCGCGGGGCTCAGGCGTGCATCCATTGTGGCTCCTTTCGCGGAGTGGCGGGGGTCACTTCAGGAATGCCGCAATCTTGTCGCCCAGGACGATGAGGGCGAAGTAGCCGTAGAAGGCGCAGGCCCAGACCATAGCGACGAAGCGGATCTTGCCCATGCCGAGCCAGCGCGGCAACACCCGCAGGTTCAGCCACAGCAGGATGAAGGCGTAGCCGGCCATCACGATGCCGTTGAGGCATGCGCTCATGACCAGCAGGGGGATCGGCTCGCGGAAGCCAGCGAGCAGGATGCCGCACCCCACCAGGATCTCGCTCCAGAGGCAGATGTAGTAGATCTTCCGGAGGGACCAGGTGTCCGACGCCCGCGTCCAGGCGGTACGGACGATGTCGGCGGTGACCCGCGCGACCATGTCCATGATGGCCAGTTCGGTGGTGAAGAGGACGAGGAAGCCCGCGGCCCAGAGCCCCAGCTTGGCCAGGGAGCCGAAGGCTCGCTCGAGCACGGCCCCCTCCTGGCGGATGAAGTCCATCCCGTCCTTGAGCTCCAGGCCGGCGAGGGTGCTGTGGGCGATGCAGGCGAGGGTGATGAGCGACAAGGCGCCGAGGAGAAAGAACACGATGAAGTGCTCCCTGTTGGCCGCGCGCCACCAGAGCTTCCACCTCCTGGCGTTCTCTGCGGTGGCCCTGGGGAGGAAGCCTGTGTCGGGGATGGCCTCGACCTCGCCCGTGATGGGGCTCGTGATGCGCCCGATGAAGGCGCCCATGGCGTACGACTTGTCCTTGATGTAGTTGCTCTGCGCGAGGTTGAGCGAACCGCCCGCGCCTGCGAAGGCGATGGCGCCGAGGAGGAATGGGAGCGCGATGCCCTCCGGGATGTGGCCGAAGCGGACCGCGCCCGACGCCATCTGGGCGATGCTGTCCATCCTGACGACCGCTACGAACAGAATGAGGATGAAGACCAGGAGAGCAGCGACCATCACGAGTTGAAGCCGCTCGACGGTCTTGTAGAGCACGGGGCCGAGGCTGAGGACCGCGCCGATGAGGAGCATGGAGCCCACGCCATAGATCACGGGCTTGCCGCCGACGAGGAACGACAGACACGTCGCCCCGCCCATCGCCCAGCCCGGCCACGCCCAGGGGATGGTGTTGCACAGGAGGAAGACCCAAGCCCAGTGTTTCCAGAGCCGCACGAAGCCGGTCACCGTGCTCTCGCCCGTGGCGAGGGTGTACCGCTCGATCTCCATGTTGACCCAGAATTGGGTGAGCAGGCCGAGCATGCAAGCCCACCAGATGCCGAAGCCCCAGTGGGAGACGATGTAGGGCCAGAGCACGAACTCGCCGCTGCCAATGGCGGCGCCGAGGAGGATGACGCTCGGCCCGATCATCCGCCGCAGCGGGATCGGCTCGGGCAGGTTGCCGTACTTCAGAGGGGGGAGGGCGCCGCTCGGGAAGACGGCGTCCGGGACAACTTCGTCGTCGGGCATCGTGCGGCTCCTGCTGAAGGGCTGGCCGGCGAGGCTATTCTACAGGAGCAGCGGCCTGGGTCAAGCGATGAACCCAGGGCAGCGCTCACGGCGGGCGCAGCGATCACCTGGGGTCCGTGTCGGTTCGGAACGACACGGCGGGGAAGCCCTCCTTGTTGAGGAGGTTGTACCGTGCAAGGGCGTGCCACCCGAAGCGGACGAATTTCGGCTCCGCCACTTGCGGCGAAGACACCGCGATGGTCTCAGGCCCGACGATGCGGGCCTCGGCCTTGACGTAGCGGAGCTTCCTGCCATCGCGGGTGCCGTCGGACAGCTCGAACCAGTTGGGCGGCTCGTTGTCGTCGGTGGCGAGGCCGCTGCCCGTGTGCTTGAAGCGGACGATGATCCTGCCGTCGCGGGCCTCGTGCGAGGTGTACATCGGGCCGTAGAGCACCTTCTTCGGCTGGCCGTAGGTCTCGACTAGGGCGATGTCGGCCAGGCGGGCCGCGATGCGGGGCTTGCCCGTCGGGTGCGGGTTGCTCCCGCCGGCAATCGGCCAGCCGAGCGTCTTCTCGTCGCGGCGCTTGAAGCCGCCATTGGTCGTGCCCTCGTAGATGTCGTTGCTCACGGCCATGCCCGTGTGCGGCACGTGGTCCATCACCCACTGCTGGGCCTCCCATACGCCGAGCATGCCGCTGGCGTAGGTGGTCGCGGCGATCTGGGCGTAGTAGAAGGGCAGGTCGGGGCGGGTCCAAAGCTTCCGCCAGCTCTCGATGAGGTTCTTGAAGTCCTCGGCGTACTTGGAGTTGCGGCCATCGTCCTCGCCCTGGTACCACACGATGCCGCGGATGGGGAAGGCCACCATGCCGCGGAGGCGCACCCAGTAGAGCAGGCCGTCGCTGTGGGTGATGCGCTGGATCGGCTGGTCGAGGGGCAGCTTGGCGCCGGTCTCGGGGAACGGCGTCCAGTCCCTCGCCGTCGAGCCGCCGCAGTTGGCCTGGATGAGGCCGACGGGGACTTTGAGGGTCTGGTGAAGCTTGAGGCCGAAGTGGTAGCCGACCTCGGTGAAGGGGCGGCGGCCCTTGTCCTTGCCTTGCGAGTCGCCGGCCGTGAGAATCGAGGTCGGCGAGCAGACGAGCCAGCCAGTCGTCTCGTCGAGCCCATCGGCGCGGGGCGTGTTGCCCGAGGAGTTGAAGAGGCGGATTGGGGGGTAATCGGCGGCCTTGGCCGCCTCGCCATCCAAGGGCCGGCCCATGTTCGACTGGCCCGAGCAGAGCCAGACCTCGCCGAGCAGCACGTCCTTGAACTCCAGCGTGTTGTTGCCCTTGACGACGAGGGAGCGGGGCCGGCCGTCGGCCTTCATCGCGGGGAGGGTGATGCGCCACGTGCCGTCGTCGGCGGCCTTCGCCGTCGCCTTCTGGCCGTTGAACTCGGCCGCCACGGCCTCGCCGGCCGCGGCCCATCCCCAGACGGCGACGGGCATCTCCTGCTGGAGGACCATGTGGTCGGTGAAGATCTTCGGCAGCCGCACATCGGCCCGGGCGGCGGCTGCGACGCACAGCAGCAGACAGATGGCGTGCCTTGCGCGTAGATGCATCGTGTGGCCTCCTTGGGAAGCGAGGTCATCCTACCGCGGCCCGCTGGGCTGGTCAAGTCAGATGAGCGCCTCATCTCGGACACCGCGCGCGCGGCCTGGTGGCGCTGGCTCGCCTGCTGGAGATAATTGCAGAGTTGTACACGTCTGCAATTATCTTGTGCGGCCTCGTCCGTGCCCGTGAACCCGATGTTCTCTCTTCGAGTCCTCGCAGCGCATATCCGTCCCGCGTACACACAGGCGGCGCCCCCGACGCGGTCATGGCTGGGGTGGTGTCCGAAAGGGGCAGCGCCCAAGTCAGATAGTGTCGTCGTTGCGGAGGAGGGGGGCCCAGACGGCGACGGATTCGCCGTAGCGGTCGCGCAGGGCGTCCACCGAGGCGAGGAACTGGCGGAGGCGTTGGCGGCGGCCGTGGTCGAAGAGGGCGAGCTGGCGCCCCTCGCCCTTGTGGGCGAGGTTGGACACGCTGACGCCGAGGAGGCGGACGGCGCGGCTCTTGTTCCAGATTTCGTCGAGCAGGGTGCAGGCGGCTGCGAAGAGGTCGCGGTCGAGGTTGATGGGGGCCTCGACGGTGCGGGCGCGGACGAAGGTTTGGAAGTTGGCGTAGCGGAGGACGAGGGTGACGGTGCGCCCCGCGTGGCCGCCCTTGCGCAGGCGGCGGCCGACCTTGCTGCACAGGCCGAGAAGCACGGTGAGCACCTTGCGCACGTCGCGGGTGTCGTCGCTCAGGGTGTAGCTGTTGCCCACGCTCTTGGCCTCGGGCTGCTCGTCGTCGGTGAGGAGGGGCGAGGAATCGAGGCCGTTGGCGGCGTCGTGGAGCATGGGGCCGATGATGCCGAATATTTTCTTGAGCGCGTCGGGCGGCGTGCGGGCGAGCTGGCCGATGGTGGCGACGCCGATATGGGCGAGCTTCTCGGCGGTCCTGGCCCCGATGCCGTAGAGTTTTTGGATGGGCAGAGGGTGGAGCTTTGTTGGCACGTCCTCGTGCCTCAGGACGAGCAAGCCGTCGGGCTTGCCGAGCTTCGAGGCGGTCTTGGCCAGCAGCTTGTTGGGGCCGATGCCTGCGGTGCAGGCGATGCCGAGCTCCTCGCGGATGCGGGCCTTGAGGCGGCGCCCCGTCTCGACCGGGCCGCCGAAGAGGTGGGCCGAGCCGCTGATGTCGAGGAAGCTCTCGTCTATGCTGAAGCACTCGACGCGCGGGGTGAACTCGCGGCACAGGTCGTTGATGCGGATGCAGGTGTAGACGTATTTCTCGGGGTCGCCCTCGAGGAAGACGCCGTGGGGGCAGAGGCGGCGGGCGGTGGTGATGGGGGTGCCGGCCCGCACGCCGTATTCGCGGGCCAGGTAGTTGGCAGCGGCGACCACGCTACGGCGCTCGGTGTTGCCGCACACCATCACCGGCTGGTCGTCGAGCCCCCCGTAGGCGCACTGCTGCTCCACCGAGGCGAAAAAGGCGTCCATATCCACGCAGAGGATCACGCGCTCGAGCGACCCTGGACACAGGCTGGAAGCCTGTGCCACCCGGTCGGGACACAGGCGGGACGCCTGTGCCACCCGGTCGGGACACAGGCGGGACGCCTGTGCCACAGGCGGAACAGGGGGAGTCCCGGCCCCCTTGCACGTTGCGGCGCCCGCCAGGAGCCGGGACTTCCCCGCGATGGCGAAATGGTGGTCGAAGCCCAGCATGGGATCGAGCCACGAGCGACGAGCTTCGAGCCGCGAGCTTTAAGAAGAGCGGTGTTGTGATTCCCCTCTTCAAGGCTCGTGGCTCGTGGCTCGGCGCTCGCGGCTTCTCCTGTTATCCGGCTCATGCGCCTGAAGCGATCACCCGGAGCGGCCCACCCAGGCGCCCCGCGCTAGGCGCTCACCCCCCATTGCGCACACGTGAGCGCCTAGAGCAACTAGCTAGCTGCGTGGGACTCTCCACTGGCTGTAACCTTCGGCAGATTGGGCTCTTACGGCCATCAAGGCATTTACTCCGCCGCCCCCCGCTAGGCGCTCACCCCCCGTGGCGCACGGGTGAGCGCCTGATGGGCGAGACGCGTGTCGAGAGCCGCGCGGATGATCGCTCGGGTCGGATGAGCCTTTTATCCTTCCATCTGCACCTGGAGGAGCGACCATTGCATGGTCTGGGTGTTGAGCACGATTTCGTAGAGCTGGCTGTCCTGGGTGGTGATGGAGAAGTGGTGGACGGGGTAGGCGCCCTGCCGCGTGACCCAGCGGTAGGCCACGTGGGTGACGGGGTAGGTGCGCCCACCCCATCGGAACTTCACGGGGGCCATGCGCCCCTTGCGGAAGACGGTGACGACGTCAATGGGTTCGTTGAGTTCTTGAATGGTGGCCATGGGAAGTTTCGTTTTTCGATTTCCAATTTGCGATTTCAGAGTCCTCAGAGGCGTCGAAGCACGCCGATGACTTTGCCGAGGAGGGAGACCTCGGCGTCGCGGGGCGTGAGGTAGATCGGTTTCATCGTGGGGTTTTCGGGCTGAAAGCGGACGCGGCGGCCCTCGTGGAAGAAGCGCTTGACGGTCGCCTCGTCGTCGAGCAGGGCGACCACGATGTCGCCGTTGTCGGCCGTGGCCTGGCGGCGGACGATGACGTGGTCGCCCTCGTAGATGCCGGCGTCGCGCATGCTGTCGCCCTGGACGCGCAGGGCGAAGAGCTCGCCGCCGCCGAAGAGGGCGGGGTCAACGCCCAGGAGGCCATCGGGGCTCTCGAGGGCGAGGCTGGGGGCGCCTGCGGCGATCTCGCCCAGCAGGGGGATGGCCCTGCGGGAGCGCGCCGGGGGCCGCGCAGGGCGTGGGGCCGAGCGCACGACGATGCCCCGGGAGAGGTGGCGGCGGCGGTCAATGCAGCCCTTGCGCTCGAGGGCGTGAAGGTAGTCGCGGACCGAGCCGGTGGAGCGGAGGCCGAAGTGCGCGCCGATCTCGCGGATCGTGGGCGGAAAGCCCCGGCGAGCGGTTTCGCCGCGGAGGAACTCCAGGATCGCCTTTTGCCGGGCGGTGAGAGCCTTGGCCATAGAGCGCCTTCCTTTCTGGGCAAATGATACCACACATATGTGTGCATGTCAAGGAGATTCCGGTGAGGAACGCAGGAATCCAGGGAGGGGAAACCTGCATCGGGCCGCACTCCGCGTCGGCGTCGGGGCTTTCCGCCGCGGGGGCTTTCCGCTATAATGCCGGGAGACGCAGGCACCGAACTCTATGGGAGACGCTTTCATGGACCTCGAGGCGATCAAGGCGAAGATCGAGCTTCGGGAGGGCGACATCACGGAGATCGAGGTGGACGCGATCGTGAACTCGGCGAACACCGATCTCATCCTGGGCGCGGGCGTGTCGGGCGCCATCGGCCGCAAGGGCGGCAAGGCGATCCAGGAGGAGTGCGACGCGATTCGCTCCGTGCCGCTGGGCGAGGCCATCGTCACGACGGCCGGCGAGCTCAAGGCCAAGTGCATCATCCACGCCGTCAGCATGGAGATCGGCCACTTCACCACGGAGGACAACGTGGCGCTGGCGACGCGGAACGCGCTGCGGCGCGCCGACGAGCGGAAGCTGCGGACGCTGGCTTTCCCGGCCATCGGCACGGGAGCGGCCGCGCTGGCGCCGGAGTACTCGGCCCGCGCGATGCTGGAGACGGTGGCGGAGCATCTGGCCGGCGGCACGGGCCTCGACCGCATTTACTTCGTGCTGTTCAAGGACGAGATGCTCCAGGCGTTCCGCGAGGCGCTCGACCAGCTCGGCACGCAGCGCCGGACGCGGCGCGGGCGGCCGGGCTAGATCACCTGGAGGCCCCGGTGGTCGAAGACGAAGTCAAGCACGCGCGCCCCTGCCTCCTTGAGGGCCTGGCGCACGAGGTGCTCACGGTCGGGCTGGGCGAGGAAGACCAGGCAGCCCCCGCCGCCGGCCCCGCAGGCCTTGCCGCCCTCGGCCCCCGACTCGGCCGCGATGGCGAACAACTCGTCCATCCGCGCGTTGGTCACGGAGGGGTGGAGGCGCTTCTGGTTCTCCCAGTTGTCGCTCATCAGGCGGGCGAAGCCCCCCAGGTCGCCCAGGAGCAGGGCATCCTTCATCTCGCGGGCGATGCGCTTGAGGTTGGCGATCGCCCCGGTCGTGGCGGCCTCGCCCTTGCGGAAGGCGTCGGTGACGCGCTGGTGAATGTCGCCCGAGAGGCGCGGCTGCTCGGTGTAGCAGAGCACGAGGTGCTTCTGGAGAGCGAACTCGGTGGCCGGGGCGAGCCGGAGGGAGGCGGCCCGCACGGTCTCGCCGAAGAACTCCATGAACTGGATGCCGCCGAGGGCGCTGGCGTACTGGTCCTGCTTGCCGCCGAGGATGTGCAGCTCCTCCCGCTCGATCTCGCTGGCGAGCTCGGCCACCTCGTGGTCGAGGAGCGGGCGGCCGACGAGGTGGCTCAGGGCGCCGATGAGCGCCACGCCCATGCCCGCCGAGGTGCCCAGGCCGCTGCCCGGCGGGGCGTCCGAGCGCGTGGTGATGAGGAAGCTCTCATCCACGTTCAGGTGGCGAATGGCCGCCTTCACCAAGTCGGCGTTGCCGTCGTACTCGAGGCGGCGGATGTCGGCCGCCTCGATGTAGAGGTCGAAGTCGGCCGCGTAGATCTTGATGCCGCTCCGCGCTCGGTCCTCCTGGTCCCGGCGGACCGAGGCATAGGAGTAGATGCTGATGGCCGCGTTGACCACGGCCCCCGGCGTCTCCTGGGCGAAGAGGGCCACATCCGTCCACCCCCCCGCGAAATCGATCCGCACCGGCGCGCGCGCGCGAACCATGTCCTTGCTCCTTTCCGCCGCACGGCCTCGGCGTGCGGCGACGACTGGATTATACCGTCGGGGCCGCCAACTGTCCACAGGAGACACTGAATGAGCAAGCTGGATGCCTTGCGCGACGTGGATGCCCGCCTGGTCGGGGAGGCGATGCTGTCGGACGAGGGAGCGACCGTGCTCCGCACGCTCTGCGAGGACTACGGCAGCCGGTTCGCGGGCAGCGCCGACGAGTGGCGGGCCGGCGAGTTCCTCCTCGAGCGGCTGCGCGCCTGCGGGCTCAGCCGGGTCCACGCCGAGGCCTTCCGGTTCCTCGGCTGGCGACGCGGCAGGAGGCCCACCCTCCAGATCGTCGGCCCCCGCAGGGAATCGCTGGACTGCATTGCGCTGCCCTATTCGCCTCCGGCGCGGAAGGGGGGCATCGAGCTCGAGGTGGTCAACCTGGGCGAAGGGCTGCCCGAGGACTTCGCCCGCCAGCGTCGGGAGATCAAGGGCAAGGCCGTCCTCGCCACCAGCGAGTCGCCCGGCTACTACCATCGGTGGGTTCACAGGGCCGAGAAGTACGCCCGCGCCGTCGCTGCCGGCGCCAAGGCGTTCGTCTTCATGAACCACTTCGACGGCCTGCTCGCACCCACCGGGGCGCTGCGATTCAACCGGCGTGGGGAGATCCCGGGCGTCGGAGTGTCGAAGGAGACGGGTCTCCGCCTCGTCCGACGCCTCCGCGAGGGACCTGTGCGGGTCCACATCGAGACCCACGACCGCTTCGTTCGCGCGCGCAGCCGCAACCTCGTCGGCGAGCTGCCTGGCACGGAGCGCCCCGACGAGGTGGTGGTCGTGGGCGGCCACTACGACGGGCACGACATCTCGCAGGCGGCGGCCGACAACGGCAGCGGCGTGGCGACGGTGGTCGAGGCCGCCCGCCTCCTTGCCCCGTTCCGCGGCCTGCTCAAGCGCACCGTGCGCTTCGTGTGCTTCGGCGCGGAAGAGGTCGGGCTCCTGGGCGGCGAGGCATACGTCGAGCGCCACGCCGCCGAACTCGCCTCGACCCGCCTGATGGTGAACCTCGACGGCATCGGGAACGAGCGGGGGAAGGGCTTCGACTTCATGGGCTGGGACGAGGCCAAAGCTCCCCTCGCCGCCCTGGCCCGCGAGATGCGGCACGACATCGCGTTCGCCAGCCGCCCGAACCCCTACTCCGACCACTTCCCCTTCATGGCCGCGGGCGTGCCCGTGTGCCGGCTGGGCGACGTGGGCGGCACGCCGAAGGGCCGCGGCTACGGCCACACCGCGGCGGACACGCTCGACAAGGTGGGCCGGGCCGACCTCCGCGAGACGGCGGCGCTCCTCGCCCGCAGCCTCATCCGCTTCGCCAACGACCGCTGCTGGGCCCTCCGCCACAAGACCGCCGCCCACGTCCGCCGCATCCTCGACCGCTACGAGCTGATTGATGTGATGAAGACGGAGGGGACACTGCCAAGAGTGCTGCGATGAGAGAGACCCGTCATGCGTCCGGACTTGCTCTCATTCGCGCGCATAGACGGCAGCCAGCAGCACGCCCTGCTTTCGGACAGCATAGACAGGCTTCTTCTGCGTGAGGTAGCGCAGGGCGGCTTCGTTCTTGTGCCACAGGAGCATCGCCTTGCGGGCGTTGATGACCACGAAGTCGTACCGCGGCGCGTGCTCGAGGCGTACGGCCATCAGGCCCCGCCGCTGCGGGTCGTTGAGGTAGAAGGTGTCGTAGTAGTTGGCGACGTGCCTGCCATCCATCGGGGGGAAGACGACGGTTTCGCCGACGGGGGTGAAGGCAACCGTCTGGCCGATGGCGCAGCGGCGGTTGAGCCAGCGGAACAGGTCGCGGTTCACTACGTCGTGCCAGTAGGTGGTCTCGAAGCCCAGCTTGTCGGCGCCCCACAGGCCGCCGACGAGGGCGTTGTAGTAGCTCAGCTCGCACGGGTGAATCCACCACACCGCGCCCGCCTGGGTCACGAAGAATGCCGCCGTGACGAACAGCGGCCGCCACGGGCGCTTCCGCGACCGCTGTACGAGCCAGTCCCAGCACCGCTTCCCCGCCAGTCCCGCCAGTATCGCCAGGAACGGGAAGGCCGGGAGGAAGAGCCGCACGCCGTCGTACTTCGGCACGCCGGGAATCATGAAGACGCCGATGATGTAGGCCGCGTTGATGGCCACGAGCGACAGAATGGGCTGGCGGCGGAACTCCCGCACCGCCCGCACGGAGCCGAGGACGACGAGGAACAGGATGCCCACTGGAATTGTGACCAGCGTCATCACCAGCGGGTAGTGCCACGCCGCTGGCTTGTCCCACTGCCCGAAGTACATGACGGGGATGGGGACGCGCCACTGGGGGGCCAGGTACTCGACGAGCCGCCGCAGCGTGTCGTGCCACAGCCACGGCCAGCCGACGAAGAACACGGCCGGGCCGAGGAGAAGGGTCCAGACGAGCGGCTTCAGCGCCCGTCTGCCGTGGAAGCCGAGGCCCCAGCCTGCAAGCACCAGCGGCAGGAAGATGCCGTTGACCTTCGTCAGCAGTGCTAGCCCGAAGCAGATGCCCGACAGGGCGCAGGAGGCGTGCGTGCCTCTCTCGATGGCCCGGGCGAAGGCCATCACCGCGACGAACCAGGTGAGAGACATCGGGACATCGAGCGCGGCGAAGTGCGCGTGGCCGAACACGCGCGGCATGCACAGCAGGCTCCCCGCGGCCACCAGCCCGGCGAGGCCGCCGAACGAGCGGCCCGTGAACTGGAAGACGAGCTCGACGAGCAACGCGAAGAGGAGCGCGGTGACGAGCCGCGAGGCGAGGATGGGCGAGCCGTCGCGCATCACGGCCTGCGAGATGCCCATCAGCAGCTTCGCCAGCGGCGGGTGCTCGTGGTTTGGCCCCCAGTGCCGGTCAAGGGTCTCGGCCCGCAGCGAGGGCTCCGCGAGCCACGAGGCGTACGAGCCGCCGGCGCCGATCGAGAACGGCTCGTCCCACGCCAGGCCCGGATCGTCCACCGTCAGGGCCACCAGCCCCAGCGCCACGACGAACACGAGCGCGGAGACGGGGCGCCAGTAGCGCGAGGGGCCTTCTTCGTTGTGGGTCCTCGCGGCAGGCACTACTTGCGCAGCTCCTCCAGGGTCACCTCGGCGCCGTTGCGCTCCTTGCTCTTCTGCGCGGCGATCATGAACTCCACGATCTCGAGCGTCTCGAGCGGGTCAATCGGCGCCTCGCCGGTGTGGAAGAACTTCGCGATGGCCTCGACCAGAGCGTTGTAGCTGTAGCCGAGCTTCCCGGTGTCGGCCTCGCCCTCGCTGCCCCACACCTTGACGAGGGGATGATAATCGCCCTTCTTCACGCCGCGGAAGACCCCGACCCGCCCGTCCTTCCACTTGCCCGTCGTGATGTCGAGGTCGCCCTCGAGCTTGCGGCTCACCGACACGCAGCCGCGGCCCATGACGGTGTAGAGCGCCTCGACGCCGTGGATGCCGTACCAGAAGAGGTCGGGGTGGTGCGGCTCCATGCTCATGGGCGAGCTGCCCTGGGCCTTCGTGAGTTTGCCCACGCCGGGGTTCGTGCGGAGCTTGGCGACCTCGGGCTGGAAGCGGACGCACGAGCAACTGAAGAAGGGCACGCCGCTCTCCTTCGAGAGCTTGAGGATTTCGCGGGCGTCCTCGAGGCTCGCCGTGAAAGGCTTATCAAGGAACAGCGGCTTCTTCGCCTTGAACACGGGGCGGGCCTGCTCGAGGTGCGGGCGGCCGTCCACGCTCTCGATCAGCACCGCGTCCACCTTCTCGCACAGGGCCTCGACGGTGTCCACGATCTCCACGTTGTGCTGCTTCTGGAGGTCTTCGGCATACTTCTTCACGCGGCCCCAACTCGACGGGTTGTCGGGGCTGCCGCCGGGGAAGGCGGCGACGACCCGCACCCGCCATTCGGGATGGCGGTGCAGGAGGCCCGTGAAGGCGCCGACGTGCGACGTGTCGGTGCCGATGATCCCCGCCTTGATGTCCTTCTTCGCCCACTCGGGCGGCGGGGCGCCGGCGACTGCAACGCCGCCCGCCAGAGCCATCCCACCCACTGCCGCCCACAGCACCCTGCACCGCATGGCTGGCCTCCTTGACAAGAGACGAGGGTTCGACCGTCCGTGGCTGCCAGCTTAGCCGGCGCGAATGTCCTTGTCAATCGTCAGACCCCCCCGCACGCGCTTGACGCCAGCGGCAGAAGGAGTAGAATGCGAAACGGGCTGAGGAGCCACGGGGCCGCTTGGGCATGGAGGGTTGGGGTTGGACCTCGGGACGGTAGCGGTTTTCGGTGCGGGCGGGAAGATAGGCCGACACGTCCTGCGTGTGCTCGAGCGGCGCGGGCTCCGGTGCCGCGCGCTCGTCCACACCACGCCCTTGGAGGCCAGGGGCGTCGCCACCGTTCGCGGAAGCGTGACCGACCCGAAGGCGGTGGCCAAGGTGGCGCGGGGGGCCGACGCCATCGTCCAGCTCGCCACCACCAAGGAAGACCCCGCAACGTTCTTCGACGTGAGCATCCGTGGCACCCTCAACATCCTGGAGGCCTGCCGCAACGAGCCGGTGAAGCAGCTCATCCTCTTCGGCGGCGACGCGGCGATGGGCATCTGGTTCTACCCTCAGCCGATCCCCATTGACGAGAACCACCCGCGAATGGCCTACCCGGGCTGCTACGCCTTCTCGAAGGTCATCGAGGAGGTGATGGCCGAGCAGTACGGCATCCAGTACGGGCTGCCGTTCTCGGTCCTGCGCTCGTCCTGGGTCTTCGACGGCGACGACCTGCTGAACCACTTCTCGATCCTCAAGAACGTGGACCCTGCGGAGAAGGGCCACGGCTTCGGCGACGTGAGCGAGGAGGTCATCGCCCTCGTGCGGGCCGGGCAGGAGCGAATCCCGATCCTGGTGAATGGCGAGGGCGTGCCGTTCCGCCGCCACATTGTGCACATTGACGACGTGATGCAGGCGTTCGACAAGATGCTGGGCAACCCGGCGGCCCTCGGCCAGTCGTTCAACATCGCCGGCCCCGCTCCGTTCGACTATCGCGTCGCGGCCAAGTATCTGTCGAAGAAGTCCGGCATCCCCACGGTCGAGATGTGCTGCCCACGGTACCATTCCTTCGAGATCAACATCTCGCGGGCGCGTTGCGTGCTGGGCTATGCGCCTGAGAACGACTTCTTCCGCATGGCCGACCGGGCACTCGAAGCCAGGAGAAGGAAGGAGCAGTAGCATGCGCCAGTTCCACCACATCGGCTTGCCGACCGACCAGAAGCAGCCGGGCGAGGTCTACGTGCCCGATACGAAGGTGTGGGTGACTAGCCCCGATGCCCACCCGTACCGGGTCGAGTTCCTCCGTTACGAGCGCGACTCCCCGGTCAGAGGCCCCGTCCGCGACATGGGCCACATCGCCTTCAAGACCGACAGCCTCAAGCGCGAGATCAGGGGCCAGGAAGTCATCCTCGGCCCCTTCCAGCCCATGCCGGGTCTCCAGGTGGTCTTCATCCTCAAGGACGGCGCGGTCTTCGAGTTCATGCAATTCGACTAGGGGGCGGTTCGATGAACCTGAAGAGCAAGGTTATCATCGTCACGGGCGGAACGTCGGGCATTGGCGAGGCGTGCACGGTGCACTTCGCCGAGGTTGGTGCGAGGGTCGTCGCCGCCTCCATTCAGCGCAAGGAGGGCAGGGCGCTCGAAAGGGCCGAGCGTGGCGAGGGGCGCGACGTGCGCTTCGCCTGCACCGACGTGGCGGATGAGAAGAGCGTCAGGGCACTCGTCGCGCGCACGCTCAAGCTCCACGGGCGCATTGACGCCCTGGTCTCCAACGCCGGCGTGCTCAGGATGGGGCCGGTCACCGAGTTCGACGACGCGATCTGGGACGCGGTGATGGGCGTGAACGTCAAGGGCAACCTGTGGCTGGCCAAGCACGTGGCGCCGGTGATGAAGCGGCAGGGCAGGGGGGTCATCTGCATCACCACGAGTGTCGCCGCCTTTGTCGGCTTCCCGAACCACACGCTCTACTGTGCATCGAAGGCCGCGCTGGAGGCGCTCGTGCGCTCCCTCGCTGTCGAGCTGGCCGGCTACGCCCGCGTCGTCGGCGTGTGCCCTGGCACCATTGACACCCCGATGCTGGCGTCGAGCTGCAAGGGCTGGGACAAGCCGGTCGCCGAAATCTACGCCGAAGTCGAGAAGAAGATCCCCGTCCGCCGCCTCGGCACCCCGCTCGACATGGCCCGGGCCATCGCCTTCCTCATCAGCGACGAGGCGAGCTACATCGACGCTACCTGCCTGGTGATGGACGGCGGCACCCTCGCCCTCCCGCCGTGGTGAGCCGATGGCCTACTTCCGCTTCGTGGCGAGCCTCACAACGCGGCCGGTGGCGGCGGAGCGCTCGGCGGCGAGGCAGGCCTCGACGGCGCGGAGCGATTCCTCGGGGCTGATGATGGCCGGCCGCTTCCCGTCCTGGATGCAACGGACGAAGTAGCTGAGCTCCTCGCGGAGGGCGCCGGCACGGACGCCGTGCAGCTCCGGCCAGTAGGTGGTGTCGGGGCAGTGCCAGCCGTCCTTGTCGCAGATGGAGAGGTTGGGATGGGTCTCGTGGATGTGGATGCTGCCCTCCGTGCCGATGATCTCCATCCGCTCGTCTATCTGGAACGCCGTCTTGTCGGGGAGGAACCAGACGTCCTCGAGGACACCCGTGGCGCCGGTGTCGAAACGGTACATGGTCCAGCCGAGGTCCGGGTGCTTGAGGTGGCGGACGTCCACGGTCTGTGCATAGGCGCTGACGATGTTGGCGCCGGTGTACCAGAGCATGAGATCGGTGTCGTGGACGCCGTCGCCGATGATGGGTCCGATCTTTGGGAGGACGGCGGCGCCGACGGCGGCGGGGATGTTGCGGCGGGCGTAGAGTGAGACGATGCGGCCGATTCGGCCCTCGTCAATGGCCTGCTTCGCCGCGGCGTAGCGGGGGTTGAAGCGGCAGATGTGGCCGACCATGAAGAATGACTTTGCGGCGTTCGCGGCCTTGACGATGGCGCGGCAGTCCTGGAGGGTGGAGGCCATGGGCTTCTCGAGAAAGACGTGTTTGCCGGCCGCGAGTGCGGCGAGGGCGGGGGCGGTGTGCTGGTCCCACATCGTCACCACGCTCACCGCCTCGAGCTGGGGGTCTGCCAGCATCTCGTTGTAGTCGGCGTAGAGGCGCGAGACGCCGAACGCCTTGCCGAGGGCCCTCAGGCGTGACTCGGTTCGTGTGCACAGCGCGTGGAGCTGCACGGTGGCGAGGCCCGCGAGGGCCGCGCAATGCTTCTCGCCGAACCAGCCGAGGCCGATCACGCCGTACTTCACCTTTCCAGACATCGTGTCGCTCTCCTTTCCTCGGGTTGCCCAAGCGGACGAGCCGGTCCGACCCACGCATAGTATCACGCGCCCGGCAGAAGTCAAGGAGCGCTCTGAGTCGGCTACCCGACCTTGATTCTGCCCCGCAGCGGGGTATAATCTCGGAGAGGCCACGGCACGCGCTGAACAGACTGGAGGACCAGCTTGGACGCAGAACGCACCCAGCGGATGCTCACGGCGTGGAAGACCCGCTTCGGCGAGCCCGATGGCCTGACGTGGTCCCGCGCCCCCGGCCGCGTGAATCTCATCGGCGAGCACACCGACTACAACAACGGCTACGTGTTCCCCATCGCGATTGACCGCGACATCGTGGTGGCCTTCCGCCCGAACGGCACGCGGATGGTGAACCTGCACGCGCTGAATCTCGACGACGACGCGAGCTTCGCGCTGGTGGACCCCAAGGCCGACCCCGCGCATCCCTGGATGGTCTATCCTATGGGCATCGCGCGCATCCTGGGCGAGAAGGGCGTCGCGGTGCCCGGGCTCGACGTGGTGTTCCACGGCACAGTGCCGACGGGGGGCGGGCTGGCGTCGTCGGCCGCGCTCACGGTCGCCTTCGGCCTGGCCTACGCGCATGCGGCGGGCGTCGAGGTGGACCGCCGCGAGCTGGCTCTGATGTGCCAGCAGACCGAGCACCGCTTCTGCGGCGTGCGGTGCGGGATCATGGACCAGTTCGTCTCGCTCCACGCCGAGCGCGGGAAGGCGGTGTACATTGACTGCCGCGACCTGCGGCACGAGCTGGTGCCCTGCGCGTTCCCTGGCGCCCGCTTCGTCGTGTGCGACACGCGGGTGAAACACGAGCTGGCGTCGTCCGAATACAACAAACGCCGCGCCCAGTGCGAGGAGGCGGCGCACGTCCTCGCCGAGTTCCTCGTGGGCGTCCAGAGCCTCCGCGACGTGTCCATCCAGCAGTTCAAGACCTATCAGCACCGCGTCCCGTCGCCGATGCGCGAGCGGGCGCGGCACGTGATCACCGAGAACCATCGCGTCGTGGCCGCTCGCCAGGCGATGCTCGAGGACGACCCGCTCCGCCTCGGCATCCTGATGGATGCCTCGCACGACAGCCTGGACGCGGATTACGAGGTGACATCGCCCGAGCTGAACCTGCTGGTCGGGCTGGCCCGCGACTGCAAGGGGGTGTTCGGCTCGCGGATGACGGGCGGCGGGTTCGGGGGCTGCACGGTGACCCTTGTCGCCGCCGAGCGCGTCGAGGAGCTGTGCGAGCGCGTCCGCAAGGGCTACCGCGAGCGGACGAATGTGGACCCCCACATCTACGTGGTGGAGGCGGAGCAGGGGGCCGAGATCTTCAAGCCGTGACGCGTGACGCGTGACGCGTGACCAGGACAGGAAGAAGCCATGATCAAGGAAGCCATTGGGAAGCTGGTATCCCGTGCCTCGCTCACCGCTGCCGAGGCGGAGGAGGCGATGAACGAGATCATGTCGGGTGGGGCGACGGATGCGCAGATCGCCGCGTTCGCCGTCGCGCTCCGCATGAAGGGCGAAACGGTCGAGGAGATCACCGGCTGCGCCCGCGCGATGCGCGCCAAGGCCACCCGCATCGAGGCCCCCGCCGCCGTGGTGCTCGACACCTGCGGCACGGGGGGCGACGCCAGCGGCACGTTCAACATCTCCACCGCCGCGGCCCTCGTGGCCGCGGGGGCCGGCTGCTGCGTCGCCAAGCACGGGAACCGCTCGGTGTCGAGCGCCAGCGGGAGCGCCGACGTGCTCCGCGAGCTGGGCGTGAGGATTGACGCGCCCGTGCCCCTCGTCGAGCGCTCGCTCCGCGAGGCGGGCATCGGCTTCCTCTTCGCCCCCGCGCTCCACGGCGCGATGAAGCACGCCATCGGCCCGCGCCGCGAGATGGGCATCCGCACCGTCTTCAATATCCTGGGGCCGCTGACCAATCCGGCCGGGGCACAGTGCCAGCTTCTCGGCGTCTACGACGCCGCGCTCCTCGAAACGATGGCCGCCGTCCTGGCCAACCTCGGCAGCGTCCGGTGCCTCGTCGTCCACGGCGACGATGGCCTCGACGAGCTGACGACGACCGCGGCCAGCCGCGTTTGCGAGATGGCCGAGGGAACGACGCGGACTTACACGGTCACCCCCGAGCAGGTGGGCCTGCCGCGGGCGCGGCTCGATGACTTGAAGGTGGCCAGCCCCGCCGAGAGCGCCGCGGCCATCCGCGCCGTGCTGGCCGGCGGGACCGGCCCGCACCGCGACATCGTGGTCCTCAACGCCGCCGCCGCGTTGCTGGCAGGGGGGAAGGCGAGCGGCCTGGCCGACGGCTGCCGCCTCGCCGCCGCGGCCCTCGATTCGGGCGCCGCCGCCAAGGCCCTCGAGCGCCTCGTCGGCATCACCAACGCAGGTTGACCGGCCTCACTTCTTGCTCGCCGCCTGGAGCTTCTCGACGAGCCGCGCGACCACCCCGTCCATGGCCCGGAACGTCGTGTACTCCCCGCGATAGGCGATCGTGCCGTCCGGCCCCGCGATGAGGGTGACGGGGATGCTGCTGATGTTGTAGATGGCCGCCCCCGTGCCGCGCGGGTCCAGGAGCATCGTGTAGGCCACCTGGCTCTTCTTCGCATACGCCTGCACCGTCTTGAGGTCCTCCTGGAGGTCAATGTCCACGACGGCCACGAGGTCCTTAGGGTACTTCGCGGCGAGCTGGTTGAGGTGGGGGATCTGCTTGGTGCAGTAGGGGCACCAGGAGGCCCCGAACTTGACGACGGCCACCTTGCCCCGGGTTACCGCGGCGAGACTCGTCTTCTGCCCGTCGAGCGTGTAGAGGGCGAAGTCGAGGAGGCGGTCGCCCTCGGCCGGCTTCGCCGCAGGCACCACACAGCCCTGCACCAACGCGAGCAACAACGTCCCTGCCGCAATCCAACCCGTCTGCCTCATGCCGTCTACTCCTGGTGATCAGGGAACCCGCGCGGCCTCCCAAGCTCCATTATAGCGATCGGGGGTTCGCGCTCAAGCGGCGCCGCTCTACCAGGGGAGGCCCTGCTGGCCGCGGCCGGGCGAGCCGCGGGCGAGGAGGGCGTCGAGCTGGCGCACGGAGCCGACGGGGAGCGCACCCGCCGCCTCGGCCGCCGCATTGCCCGTCGCGCTGAGCGCCGGGGTGCGGAAGCGGACGGCAAATGCCCTGCGACCGAGCGCGATGGCGTGGCGGATGGTGCTGAGCGCACCGCCGCGCTCGCGGGCCTCGACCACGAGCACGGTATCGCTGAGCGCCGCGATGAGGCGGTTGCGCGCGAGCGCGGCCGGCGTGGTCCACGCCGCCTCGGGATGGCACTCGGACACCGCGGCGGCGAGACGCCAGAGGCCCTCGGGCGGCGGATAGCCGGACCGTGGGCGGAACTGGAGGATGCCCGTGGGCAGCACCAGCACGGTGGGCCGGCGGGCGCCGAGGGCCGCGCGGTGAGCCGCCGCATCAACGCCTTGCGCGTGGCCCGACACGATCACCCAGCCGCGCTCGGCCAGGTGCCGGGCGATGGCCGAAGCCACCTCGGCCCCGTGCTCCGACGGCTCGGTGGTGCCCACGATGCCGAACGTGCGGCGGCTCTCGCGCGGCAGGCGGCCACGCACGTAGAACAGTGGGGGAGGGCTGGCGAGCACGTGCAGCCGCTCGGGATACCCCGCGTCCCCGCGGCGGAGGGCCCCCGCGCCCTCCGCCAGCAGGCGTTGGGCGACCCCCCGGTGCCGCTCGATCTCCTGCGCGGCTCGGCCGATGCCCTCCTGGATCAGGTGCGGCACCTTGGGCACCGATGCCAACTCGTCGGCTGTGGCCGCGAGCACGGCTTGGGCCGAGCCGAAACGCGCCAGGAGACGGCCGAGGCACACTGCCCCCATGCCCTCTACCGAGTGGAGGGCGATGAAGGAGGCCAGCTCGTCATTTTCGATTTTCGGTCTTCCATTCTGGATTGCCCGGCTTCCCCGCGCCCTGTCCTGTGTGCAGGCGGCAGCCGGCAATGCCCTACAGTCGGCGCAGCTCGACGCGTCTGAAGATGCCGCCGTGGAAGTGGAAGAGGGCGCCCTCGCACTCCTTGAGCTCGCCGCCGACGTCATCGAGCGTCCACTCCGGCATCGCGGCGAGAATGGCAGGCTCGATGCTGCCGCCGTGGGAGACCACCAGGGCGTTCTTGCCCCACGGCAACTCGGCCGCGAACTGGCACAGCTTGTCGAAGAACTCCTGCCCGAACTGCTCGAGGATGAGGTGGGTCGCCGGGATCGCCATGTAGGCCTGGAGCGTGGAGCAGCCGGTGCGGCTGCGGAGGGCCTCGACGTGGTGGTCGTGGCTGGCCAGGTCGCGCGGCAGAAGGCCAAACTCGGGGACGATCTTGTACTCGGTCACGCCGAAGAGCTTGAGGGTCTCGATGCAGCGCTGCTTGGGGCTGGAGCAGGCGGCGTGGAAGCCGCCGGTCAGGGAGGGGGCGACGCGGCGGGCCAGCTCGATGCCCTCGGGCGACAGTGCATCGCCCTCGCCGCGCAGGCTGTGGCGTCGGACCTCGATGATCTCGCTCATCGCACTCGCCTCCGCTGTGCGGCTACTCTTCCTTCTCGCCCTCGGGTGGCCTCTCGGTCCTCCGCCCGGCCACGAGGGGGCGGCGGAAGTACAGCCAGTCGTTGGACGCGGTGACCAGTTGCCAGCCCTCACGGGCGAGGCGGTTGGCCACGGTCTCGCTGCGGGAGCGCAGGCACTGGTACTCCCAGACCGTGCTGGGGTCGAGCGCCGCCAGGGCGGGCCGAAGGCTGTCGAACCGCTTGCCGATCAGGTCGGCCAGCTCGGCGAGCCGCGCGTCGAGGGCCTTGGTCGCGGCAGCCGTCTGCGCGACCTCCTCGCGGAGGCCCTTGGGGTCGGTCACGGCCTGGCGGAGCGCGGCCATCTCGGCGCGCAGGGCCGCCAGCTCCGTCTGGATCGGGCTCAGATCGATCGTGGCGACGAGGGTGGACTGCGCCTGTTGCCGGGCCTCCTGCGCGTTAGAGAGGACGGCCGGGACGACGAGGGCGCCCACGACAACGGCACCGGCAACGGCAGCAGCGGCGAACGGCTTCATGCGACGCCTCCTTTGTGTCAGGGATCCGCACGTGGGGGGACGGGGCGTCCCCTGAAGCGGATTATAGCCGCTGCGCCACGGGGAGTCAACGCGACAGGCTTGCGCGAGTGCGGGCCGGCATCGCGGGTGGAACGTTCTCGCCGCAGACAGGCAAGCGGAAAAGACACCCGCTGTCTTTTGCCGGAACGGCCCTACGGGTGCTTCGCACAAGAGACAGCGGGTGTCCTTCCCGCGCCCGTGGGGGTGGTTGCACCTGTAATTCCGGCTCGCACCCGGCTTGCGCGGCGGCGGCGGGCCACCTATAATGGGGCGCGCACGAGCCAGAGCCGCGGGCTGCTGGCGGCCGCGGGGTGATCCAAGGAGAGGCCCTCGATGGCAACGAAGCGAGACCGCGACGCCGTGGCGATGGCCCCCGCCCACGACGGCGCGCTGGTCATCTGCGATACGGTGCTCGCCGAGATCGCGTACCTGGAGGCGATGGGCACGCCAGGCATCGTGCCGCTGCGGGAGGGTTTTGTGCAGGGGGTCCTGCGCCGCAAGAAGCTCAAGGGCGTCCTCGTCGAGGCGTCGGCCAACGAGGTCGCGTTTCTCCTCACCCTCGGGGTGCGCGAAGGGGTGCGCATCCCCGAGGCGGCCAACGAGGTGCGCCGGCGGGTCGCCGCGGCCGTGACCGCCAAGACCGGCTATGCCGTGCGCGCGGTGAACGTGCTCGTGGACCACGTGGTGTTCGACAAGGGGTCGTGAGGGACCCAGGGGTGTGCCATGCCCGATGAGGCACCGCAGGCGGCGTCGGCAACGATGCAGCAGGAGTTGGGGACGCTCGAGGTGGCGGACCAGGTGTTCCGCGACCTGGCGCTGAAGGCGGCGAGCGACGTGGCCGGGGTGGCGAGCGTGGGGCGCTCGTCGGGCTTCTTTCGCCGCCGCTCGGGCGCCGAGGCCGTGCAGGTCGAGCGCGCCGAGGGCGAGGTCGCCTTCTCCCTCCACCTCTCGGCCCGCTACGACGCCCGGATTCCCGAGATGGTGGACGAGGTGCGCCGGCGCGTGAAGGCCCTGGTCGAGGCCACCACCGGCTACAAGGTGCGCGCGATCAACATCACGGTCGAGCACATCCTGCCGCCCGAGTCCGGGCACGAGCGCCCTGAGGCCCCAGCGCCCCCTCCCGAGCTCCCCAAGAATTCCTCGGGCCCCGGCCCGCAGTAGGACGTTTGCTTCGGGATGATCGTTCTCGCGATCGAGACATCGAGCCGGCTGGGAAGCGTGGCGCTGTGGCGCGACGGGCGCCCGCTGGGCGAACGGACGCTGGCGCAGAGCCTGAACCACGGCTCGCTGTTGTTCGTGGAGTTGCGCCGCCTCCACGCCGATGCGGGCATCGGCCCCGCCGCCGTGGACCTGTTGGCCGTGAGCCAGGGGCCCGGCTCGTACACGGGCCTGCGGATCGGGCTGGCCACGGCGCGGACGGCGGCCTACGTGCTCGCCAGGCCCCTGCTGGGCGTGCCCAGCTTGGACGTTCTTGCGGAGAACGCGCCGGGCGACACCGCCCACGTGGCCACTGTGCTGGACGCGAAGCGCGGCGAGGTGTATGCCTGCCTCTACGCGCGGCAGGGCGGGCGCCTCGAGCGGCAGACGGCTTATCGCGTCGTTCGGGCCGACAGGCTCGAGTTGCCGACGCCCTGCCTGGTGCTGGGCGACGCGGTGGAGCGTCACGGCGCGGCGCTGGCACGCCCGGGAGTGACCTGGGCAGAGAGGGATGCCTGGCGCCCGCGCGCTGCCGTGGTGGCGCGGCTGGCCGCCGCGCGCTACGATGCAGGCGAGCGGCAGGAGCTCCACGCCATCGGGCCGATCTATCTGCGGCGGCCCGAGGCCGAAGACCGTTGGGAAGCGAGGGCCGCCGCGGTGAGCCGGGCGCAGGCCCTCTGACTGCCGGTGTCTGACTCCGCAGTCGCGGGACCTCAGTCGTTCCTCTCGTGGGTGGCACGGAGGGGGTAGCATGAGCGAACAAGCTGGCACGGCGCGACCGGACGGGCGGCGAGCGTGGGTGTGGCTGGGGTTGTGCCTCGTCGTGGGGCTGGCGGCGCGCCTCGGCGTCGTCGCGCTCCCGCACGTGGCCGGCTCGCTCACCGTGTCCGGCTGGCCGATCTCGCGATGGGTGTACCAGCCCCTTTTCCCCGACTCGCTGGAGTACCTGCGCATCGCGAGCAACGTGCGCCAGGGCGACGGCCTGGGCCTCGACCGGGCGAGCCAGATCGGCAGGATGCCCGCGTATCCCGTCTTCGTCGCCGGCGTCCAGGTGCTGTTCGGCGAGCGGCTGGTCGCGGTGCGGGTGGCCGACGCCATCCTGGGCACGGCGGTGATCGCCCTGGTGTTCCTGCTGGCGCGCGAACTCTACGGGCCGCGCGAGGGCGCGGTGGCGGCGACCGTGGCCGCCGTCTACCCCTTCTTCGTCGTGCAGGCGCTGCTCACACTCTCCGAAACCCTGTTCACGGTGTTCCTCGTGGCCGGCGCGTGGCTCCTGGTGCGGGCCTGGCGGGAGGCGGACCTCAAGTTGTCGGCCTTGGCGGGCCTGGCGTTCGGGCTTGCCACGCTCACGCGCGGCTCGTTCCTGGGCGTGGCGTTCCTGGTGGCCGTGGCGTGGGGGGCGACCCGGCGGCTGGACCGGCGGGCCGTGCTGTGCGCGCTCGCCATGGTCGGAGCCTTCGCCTTCGCCATGGCGCCCTGGGTGGCGCGGAACTGGCGCGTCAGCGGCGGCCACCTGGTGCTCACGACCCTGCGCGTCGGGCCGTCGCTCTACGAGGGCCTGAACCCCAAGGCCGACGGGGGGCCGATGATGGACCGGATCAACTGGGACGAGGGGACTGCTGGGCTGAGCGAGTACGAGCGCGACCAGCACTGGCGGCGGATGGCGTTCGAGTACGCGCGGGAGAACCCCGGCCGCGCGCTCGCGCTGGCGGGGGCCAAGCTGGGGCGCTTCTGGAACCTCGTGCCCAACCTGGAGCAGTTCCGGGGCGCTCTGGCCTGCGCCGTGGTCGGGATTCCCTACGCGCTCGTGATGCTGCTGGCCGCGGTGGGGCTGGCTCGCCCGGGGCGTCGCGCCGAGGTGGCCTTGATTCTTCTCCTGCCGGTGGTGTATTATTGCGTGGTGCATATGGTCTTCGTCGGGTCCGTTCGATACCGCGAGGCCCTGATGCCGCTGCTGGTCGTCGTTGCTGCCCACGGAGTCACCACGATTTGGGGCTGGGCACGAAGTGGCCGAACCAGAACTGACGGTGATCGTGCCGGTGTACAACGAGGAGGCGACGGTGACGTGTCTCCTCGAGCGGGTGCTGGCGGTGCCGGTGACGAAGCAGGTGGTGGTGGTGGATGACGGCTCGAAGGACGGCTCGCGGGCCGCGCTCGAGCGTTTTGCCCAGGCCCATCCCGAGGTCGAGCTGGCCTTCCACGAAGTGAACCGCGGCAAGGGGGCCGCCATCCGCACGGGGGTGGGGCGGGCGCGCGGCGCCTACACCATCATCCAGGATGCCGACCTCGAGTACGATCCCTGCGACTTCGAGCGGCTGCTCGCCGTGGCCAGGGAGCGCGGCGCGCGCGTGGTCTACGGCTCGCGTATCCTGGCGCGCCAGCCCTACTCGTATCGCCGCTACTACTGGGGCGGGCGCCTGGTGAGCCTCGTGGCAAGCCTGCTCTACGGGCAGCGGATCACGGACGAGCCGACCTGTTACAAGCTGTTCGAGACCGAGCTGCTGAAGAGCCTGCCGCTGCGCGAGGACGGGTTCGGCTTCTGCCCCGAGGTCACCGCGCTGGTGTGCCGGCGCGGCGAGCGCATTGTCGAGGTGCCCATCCACTACGCCCCGCGCTCCAAGCAGGAGGGCAAGAAGATTCGGTGGACCGATGGCATTGAGGCCGTCTGGATTCTCCTGAAGCACAGGTTCAAGAGGCGCGGATGATCCGCAAGTACCAGAGATACCGGGTGGGGCGGCGGTGGCTGGTGGCGCTCGCCCTGCTGGCCTGCGTCGTCTTCCACGCTGTGCTCATCGCCCGTTTTCTTCTGTCCCCGGAGCAGTTCCGGGCACGCACGCGGCTCCTCCTCCAGCAGCAGTTCCAGGGCGACGTCCAGCTCGGCGAGGCCGCCTACGAGTTCCCCGCCGGCTTCCGCCTGAAGGACCTGTGCATCTGCCGCCCGGCCGAGCAGGGCGGGGGGGAAATGTTCCGCACCAAGGCGCTGTCGGTGGACCTCGGTCTGCTCGCGCTCCTCCGCGGCAGGGTGGCAGTCGAGGAACTGCTCCTCGAGGAGCCCGAGGTGCACCTGGCCCCCAGCGACCTCGCCGCGATGAGACGCCCCCCGGCCGAGGAGCCCGGCCCGCTGCTCGGGCGGATCGTCATCCGCGGCGGTCGCGTCGTCCTGGGCAAGAACCTCCTCTTCGAGGGGAGCCCAGAGCGCGAGCTGCGCGACATCCGCATCGAACTCACCGAGGAGCGCCGCCTCAGCCGCGGCTACAACTTCGAGGGCGAGGCCAAGTCGGCGTTCTGGGGGCGTTGCGAGCTCGAGGGCACGCTCGACCTCGGCGCCCGCCGCCTCGACGCCAGGGCCTCGGCCCGCGGCATCGCCATTGACACGCGCCTGCGCGAATCCGTCCCCGAGCAGTACCGCAACTACGCCAAGGCGCTCGACGCCTATGACCTGGCGGGCCTGGTGGACCTGTCGGTGGAGGCCGACCTGAGCTGGGCGGAGGGCGGCTCCGTCGCCCTCCGAGCGGCGGTAGACCTGCGCGACTGCTCCGCCGCCTGGGAGCGCTTCCCCGTCCGCTGCACCGACATCCGCGGCCGCATCACGTTCGACGGCACCAACATCTACTACCAGAACCTCACCGGGCGCGCCGGGCCGGCCTCCCTCACCCTCTCGGGCCAGACGACCCGCGAGAAGGTCGAGATGCACCTCACCGGGCGCGGGCGGCCGCTCGACCGCGAAGTCTACGAGGCGGCCCCGCCGAACGCCAGGGCCTCCGCGCCGAATCTCAAGGGGCTTTGGGACCGCTGCGGCATCGAGAGCGGCATCATCAACATAGACCACCAGTCCACCTACTGGCGCGCCGACAAGCGCTTCGAGGCCACCATTCGCAGCGAGGTGCGCGACGTGCGGGCCACGTACAAGCCCTTCCCCTATCCCCTCGCCGAGGTCGCCGGCTCCGTCCGATGGGAGCACGGCGTGTCCTACATCGAGTCGCTCCGTGGCCGCCACGGCCACGCCCGCGTGCACGTCCATGGCCAGATCACCGACGCCGGGGTGCCCGACCTCACGATCGAGGCATCCGATGTGCCGTTCGACGACACGCTCTACCAGGCCCTCACGCCCGCGTGGAAGAAGACCTTCGAGATGCTGCGCCCCGAGGGCACCGCGGCCGTCCAGTGCAGCGTCACCAGCCCCAAGGGCGACGCCAAGGAGTACCAGTACCGCTTCGTCATCCGCCCGGAGGGCGCGGCGTTCCAGCACCAGAGCTTCCCGCACAAGGTCACGGACGTGCGCGGCGACATCCTGGTGGACGAGGCGGGCACCGTGTCGTTCCGCGACCTGCGCGGGCGCCTCGGCACCATCCCCGTCCAGTTCCTCGGCACCGTGCGCCCCGGCGACAAGGGGCCGGTGCTCGACCTCACGGTCGTCGCGCCCGAGGTCGAGCTGGGTCCCGCGGTGAAGCCCTACTTGCCCAAGGAGTGGGCCGCCGTCTACGGCGACCTCGACCCCCGCGGCAAGGTGAGCTTCACCTGGCGAATGGTCACCGACCCGGCCACGGGGGTTTCCCGCCACTCCAGCGAAGTGGCCTGCCTCCAGGACTGCTCGGTCCAGCACAGGATCTTCCCCGTGCGCGTCACCAACCTGATGGGCCGCTTCACCGTGGATGAGACGGGGCGGACCACGTTCACGGGGATGAAGGGACGGGTGGGCAACGCCCCGCTCGAGGCCCTCGTGGGCCAGTGCGCGTCGGGCGGCATGGGCACCCTGCGCCTCACCCTGCGGGCCACGGGGCTGAGCTTGAACGAAGAGGTGCGCAAAGCGGTCCCTGAGGCCTGGCAGAAGATATGGGACGAAATCCGCCCCGCGGGCGAGGCCGCGGTCGAATACCAACTCACCGGCAACCCCGCCCAGCCGGACCAGCCCGCGCAGCGGGTGACCATCGAGCCATCGGACGGCTCGTTCTGCTACTACAAGCTCCCCATCCCCGTGACCGACGTGACGCGGGGCAAGGTCGTCTTCGACCACGACGGCAACACGACCATCAGCAACCTCCAGGGCAAGGTGCGCGGCAAGACCGTGGTGCTCGGGGGGAAGGTGGTGATGGCGGCGGACGGCGGCGTGCTGCACATTGACGTGACCGCGGATGAGCTGGACCTGGACGCCGAGCTACGGCGGGCGCTGCCGCCCGAATGGCAGAAGGTGTGGGACGACCTTCGCCCCGCCGGCAAGATCGCGGCGACCGCCTCGGGGGCCATCCACACCCGCAAGGGCGAGTGGCAGCGCTTCCACCTCGACGCCACGCTCAAGGGCTGCGAGGCCACCTGGACCGGCCTCCCCGTGCGCGTCACGGGCCTCCGCGGGCGGTTCGACTACGAGGAGGGCGTGGTCAACCTGAACGACGTGGCAGGCGAGAGCGCGGTCGCCGACCAGGTGCGCCTCAACGGCCGCATCGCCAGGATGGGCTGCGGCTCCGACCGAGTGCAGGTGGCCGTGCAGAACTTGCGCCTTGTGCCCGACCTCTTCGCCGCCTTGCCCGACGAGGCCAGGAAGACACTGGAGGGCATGGACCTCAAGGGCACGGCGGACCTCGAGCTGACGCTCTCCAACTCCGGCAAGCCGGACGGCGTGACCCACTGCTTCGGCCTCGTGCGCCTGCGCGACGCCTCGTTCCGTCACACACAACCTGTCGAGCAGGTGAGCGGCAACCTTCGCATAGACAGGGGCGTCGTCCACACCGACGGCACGCAGTCGCTCGAGGGGGGGCTGGACCTGCGGAAGCTTGTCGCGCACAAGTTCGTCCTCACGGATCTGAAGAGCGCGCTCACCTACACCCGCGCCCGGGAGGGCAAGGACACGCCGCTCCGGTCGAAGCTCGCCCTCAACGACCTGGCCGCGAGCTTCTACGGTGGGAACCTCAGCGGCAAGGTGAGTCTTGACCTCGGCGCCGGAGGCGAGGGCGGATTCTCCAGCCGGCTGTCGGTGAGCAACGCAGACTTCAAGGTTCTATGCCAGGAGGCGCTTGGCGCGGGCGACCCGGCCACGGGGATCCTTCACGTGACCTTCGAATCCCCCCCGGGGCGCTATAAAGGGGAGAGCGGCCTGATCGGGGACGGCACGGCGGAGGTCGAGAAGGGCGAACTGGGCCAGTTGCCGCTCGCGGCGTCGCTCTTCAACGCCCTCAGCCTGCGCTCGCCCCTCGACCGTTCCATCACGCGGGCAGAAGCGAAGTTCGGGATCACCAAGGACCAACTGGTCTTCAAGGAACTCAGCCTGGAGGGGCAGAGGCGGGTCCTGGCGGGCCTGGGCACCATTGGGTACGATGGCGCTCTGAACCTGCGGCTCGTCAGCCCGAAGCCTTCAGGAAGGAGCATCTGGGACCTGATTGACATCCCGCTCAACTTCATGCGGGAACAACTTGTGCAGGTGGACGTGCGGGGCACGATCTCGAAGCCTGATGTTCAGATCCTGGCGGTGCCGCCGGTGTCGCAGCTCGTGGACCAGTTCGCCGTGGCTCTGGGGCTCTGGCGCAAGCGCCAGCCGGAGAAGCCCAAGGACGCGCCACCCGTGCCTCCGGAAACGCCTTGAACCGTGTTGGGATGCCCCATGCCCGAAGGCGAGCCACAACCCGCTTTCCTGCCCCGGCGGCGCAGATGGCTCACCGTCGGCCTTGTGGTGGCCGTTGTGGCCGCAGGGGCGGGGCTGCGCTTCTACGCCATCGGGCGCAAGAGCCTGTGGCTCGACGAAGCGGCCACGATGAGCGCGGTGGACGCCTCGTTCGCCCAGGTGTTCCGCGGCGTGAAGGCCCACGACGCGCATCCGCCGCTCTACTACCTGGCCCTGCACACGTGGATGCAGGGCTCGCGCAGCGCGGCCTGGGCGCGGTCCTTCTCGGCCGCCGTGGGCGTGGCCACGCTGGCCGTCTTCTACTTCCTGGCGCGGGCGCTCCTGCCGCGGGGCGCGGCCCTGGTTGCCACGCTCCTGTTGGCCGCGTCGGCGTACCAGGTGTACTTCGCCCAGGAGGCCCGCCACTACGCCCTCGCCGCGTTCTTCGTGGTGGCCGCGTGGTACTGCCTGGCGCACCTGGTGGCCGGCACGTGGCGGCATCGGTGGCCGCTGTGGCTCGGCCTGGCCCTGGCGAACACGGCGGGGCTGTACACCTTCTACTACACGGCGTTCTCCGTGGCGGCGCAGGGCGTGGTGCTGGTCCTGCTGTGGCGCCGCGCCGGGCGCCGGCTGATGCTGGACTGGGCTCTATGGCAATTGGTGCCTGCCGCTGTGTTCGGGCTGTGGGTGGAGGTGATTCTGGAACGGATAGGGAGGCTGAGCCAGTTCGAGCCGCCGGCGGGCCACACCGTGCTCAGCGCCACCGGCCTGTGCGAGACGGCGGCCCAGTTCGCCAGCGGCTTCCTGGCCGAGCTGATGCGGAACGACGGGCCGGCGGTTCGCGCCGCCGCGGCGGCCGTGGGTCTGCTGGTGTTGGCGCTGGCACTTCTGGGGCTTCGGCGCGAGCGGTGCGCCACGGTGGTGGCGTTCGCCTGGCTGCTCGGCCCCGTAGCGTTCCTGGCCGTGCTGCCGATGCGGGGCCATGCCTACGAGCCGAAGCACCTGATCTTCGCCTCGCCGGCGCTCGCCTTGGCGGCAGGCGTCGCCTGGAGCAGCGCGCGGGGCGGGCTGAGGGCGGTGACGATCGCGCTTCTCGGTGCCCTTCTCGCGGGCAACGGCGTCTCGCTTGCGCAATACTACCGGCCGGCCGTGGAGAAGGAGAACTGGCGTGGCGCCGTCGAGCAGTTCGCCGAACGGGCGCACGCGGGCGACATCGTGACGTTCACTCCGCCCTACGTGGAGCTGGCCTATCGCTACTACCAGGCGCGCCACGGCGTCCCCAGAGTGTGGCTGGTGGCGACGCCGCCGGCGGGAGAGCCGTTCCGCGGGGGCGAGCTGCGGTACGCCCGCCGCGATGGCCGCCGGGTGTGGGTGTTTCAGGGCGTGAGCCGCGTCGAGATGCCGAACCCCCGGGTGTTCGACGCCCTTGGAGGGTATCCGCGCGTCTTCGAGTGGAGCCACGAGGGCCTTGTGGGCACCGTGAGCGTGTCGCTCTACGACGCGTTCCAGCCGCCGGCGCCGCGTGGCGCGCAGGGCGCGAGCCGCCGCGAGTCGCGTTGAAGCCGCGGCTGGCCTGTGGTATACTCCCAGGGCACGAGATGGGCGGGAGGAGCCAGCGTCCTGGAGGCGGCTGCGATGCGGACCGTGGTGACCGGCGCCGCGGGGTTTCTGGGCTCGCACCTGTGCGATGCCCTGCTCGCCCGTGGGCACCAGGTCGTTGGCGTGGATAACGTGCTCACCGGCAGCACGGAGAACATCGCCCACCTCTTCGGCAACCCCCAATTCCAGTTCTTCCAGCACGACGTCACGAGCTACATCTTCATCGAGGGCGCGGTGGACGCCGTGCTGCACTTCGCTTCGCCGGCGAGTCCGACCGACTACCTGCGCTACCCGATCCAGACCCTGAAGGTGGGCTCGCTGGGCACCCACAAGGCCCTGGGCCTGGCCAAGGCCAAGAAGGCGAAGTTCCTCCTCGCCTCCACCTCGGAGGTCTACGGCGACCCCCTCGTCCATCCCCAGACCGAGGACTACTGGGGCAACGTCAACCCCGTCGGCTACCGCGGCGTCTACGACGAGGCGAAGCGTTTCGCCGAGGCCATGACCATGGCCTACCACAGGTTCCACGGCCTCGACACCCGCATCGTGCGCATCTTCAACACCTACGGCCCGCGCATGCGCGTGGACGACGGCCGCGCCCTGCCGAACTTCTTCCGCCAGGCCATCCTGGGCCACGACATCACGATCTACGGCGACGGCCAGCAGACGCGCAGCTTCTGCTACGTCACCGACCTCGTCGCCGGCATCTGCCGCCTCCTGGACTCTGCCGAGCACCTGCCCGTGAACCTGGGCAACCCCGCCGAGATCACCGTCCTCCAACTCGCCCAGGAGATCGTCGAGCTCACCGGCAGCGCCAGCCGCATCCGCTTCCTGCCCTTTCCGGACGACTATCGGGACGACCCGAAGACACGCCGCCCCGACATCGCGAAGGCTCGCCGCGTCCTCGGCTGGGAGCCGCAGGTGGACCGTCGCGAGGGCCTGCGGCGGACCCTGGACTACTTCCGCACCAAGCTCGCACCCGCAGCGGGGGGGACCCCGTGAACGCCGAGGCCCCCCAACGCCCGGCCGACCCCCTGCTCGGCCGCGTGCTGTGCGGTTGCGAGATCCTCGACCTCATCTGCCAGGGGGGCATGGGCCGGCTCTACCGCGCCCGCCAGATCTCCCTCGACCGCGTGGTGGCCGTCAAGGTGCTTGCGCCCGCGCTCGGGGCCGACGAGGAGTTCCTGGGGCGCTTCCGCCGCGAGGCGCGCGCCCTGGCCAACCTCCTGCACCCCAACATCGTGGGCATCCACGACTTCGGCGAGGAGGGCGACATCCACGCCATCGTCATGGAGTACGTCGAGGGGAAGAACGTCGCCGACATGCTCACGCGGCTCACCATCATCCCCCTGCCGCAGGCTGTCAACATTGTCCGCCAGATCGCCGAGGGGCTCGCGTGCGCCCACGAGCGGAAGATCATCCACTGCGACCTCAAGCCCGAGAACATCCTCGTCACGACCGCAGGCGTCGCCAAGCTCGCCGACTTCGGCCTCGCCAAGAGCCTCCGCGGCGACTCCGGGCACATCACCCGCGACGGCGTGGTCCTCGGCACCCCCACCTACATGAGCCCGGAGCAGTGCGCGGGCGGCAAGCTCGACCCCCGCACCGACGTCTACTCCCTGGGCACCACCTTCTACCGCATGGTGGCGGGGCGCGACGCGTTCGAGGGCGACGACGCCTTCTCGATCATGCTCAAGCACCAGAACGAGCCGCCCGCGGACCCGCGCCGCTACAACCCCGGCATTCCGCACGCCATCGCCAAGATCGTCCTCCGCATGATGGAGAAGGCCCGCGAGAACCGGTACCAGAGCGCGTCCGAGGTCGTCCGGGCGCTGCTGCCGTACGACCGCGAGGCCGCCTCGCGCGGCCAGGGAATGCAGGAGGTCGAGCACCCCCGGCGCGAATCCGCCGTCGCCATGGAAGCCGTCGAGGCCGGCCTCGTCACCGCGGCGCAGATGCGTCAGTGCCTCGCCCGCCAGGAGGCGGGGGGCGGCGGCGCGGCGGACCTCCCCACGCTGATGGTCCAGGAGGGGTTCCTCTCCGAGGAGCAAGTGCGGCAATTGGCCGAGCGCACCCACGCGAGGGATGAGGCCCACGCCGACGAGGAGTTCGCCCGCCTGGCCGTCGAGGCGGGCCTGACCACCAGGGACCAGATCGCCGAGGCCCTCGGCCAGCACAAGGAGCTCCCAGGGGCCGAGACGCACACCAGGCTCTCCCGCGTGGTGGGCAAAGCGGGCCTGCTCAGGCCCGCCCAGGTGGCCGAGCTGCTCCTCCGCCAGGTCAGGGCGACCCGGCGAGCCGAGGACGCCGAGCTGCTGGACCTGGCCCGCCGCGAGGGCGCGCTGACGGAGGAGGACATTCAGCGCTGCCTCGCCGAACAGCGGCGCCAGGAGGCCCAGGGGAGGATCGCCGTCCTGCGTCAGGTCATTCTCGAGCTCGACGTGCTGCCGCCGACCCGGCTCCGGGCGCTCCTGCGCAAGAAGATGCGCCAGGACGTGGAGCGGCGCCTCGGCGAGCGAGACACCGCCAAGAGCGGGCCTGCCGAGGCCATCATCCCCAGAGACCTGGAGATCAGGCTGGAGGAGCGCGAGCCTTGTCCCGCTTGTGGCAAGGGAGTGGAGGTCGCGCGGCAGGAGTGCCCGTTCTGCGGCTGCTCTCTGGAGGAAGCGCGCCGACAGTCGGCGCTTCATGGCGCCGCGGGGCCGCCCCAAGCCCCGTCTCCGCGCGCCATCCCCATCCCTCGCCCTGCCGGCCCAGCCGCCAAGCCTGCGCCCGCGGGGCAGCCGCCCCCTGCGGGGGCCGACGCCGGGCCTCCGCTGCGGGGCGATGCATGGGAGATCCGGCTCCCGAACGGCGAGGCCTCCAACCCCCTCACCTTCGCCGCGCTCATGAAGCTCGTGCGCGAGAAGCGCGTCCAGCCCAGCACCATCCTCCGCGGGTCGCTGACCCTCGGCGTGTGGCGCCAGGCCCGCTTCACCCCGAGGCTGTGCCGCCTCTTCGAAACCTGCCACTACTGCGGAGCCAAGCTGGCCCCCGCCGCGGCCAAGTGCTCCGCGTGCAAGAGCGACCCCGATCGCCCGCATACCGAGTAGCCGTCACGTGGCTTCGCGCGCGAGGCTCTGCTTGTGGTAGAGGTTGCGGTAGATGGGGCTGGCGGCCAGCACCTGCTCGTGGGTGCCCACGGCCTCGATGCGGCCTCGGTCGAGCACCACGATGCGATCGGCGGCTCGCAGCGCCGAGAAGCGGTGGGCGATGAGGATGACGGTGCGCCCCTTGGCGAAACCGGCGAGTTGGCCCTCGAACCGGTGCTCCGCCTCGGCGTCCATCGCCGACGTAGCCTCGTCGAGGATGAGGATCCGCGGGTCGCGCAGCAGCGCCCGGGCCAGCGACAGCCGCTGGCGCTGCCCCCCCGAGAGCTTCGCGCCCCCTTCGCCCACCATCGTGCCGTAGCCAGCGGAGAGATCGTGCATGATGAACTCGTGGGCCAGCGCCACGCGGGCCGCTGCCTCGATCTCCTCGTCGGTGTACCGCGGGTTGCCGAACGCGATGTTGCGGCGAACCGTGTCGTTGAACAGCAGGACGTTCTGCGACACGTAGCCGATCTGGCGGCGCAGCGACGACTGCGTCACGTCGCGCAGGTCGGACCCGTCCACCCGAATCGCTCCGCGCGTGGGATCGTAAAAGCGCAGGAGGAGGCTGACGAGGGTGGACTTGCCGGAGCCGTTCTCGCCCACGATGGCGACGACCTCGCCGGCGCGGATCGTGAGGTCGAAGTCGCGGACCACTTCCTCCGGCGGCTCGTAGGCGAACGACACGTGGTCGAAGCGGATCTCCGAGCTGTGCGGGGGCAGAGGCCGCGCATCCGGCTTCTCCACGACCTCCGGCTCGAGGTCCATCACCGCGAACACGCGGTCGGCTGCCGCGCGGCTCGCCTGGATCTCGTTGTTCAGGTCGCGCAGCCCGTCGAGCGGCTCGTACACCTTCTTCACCGCGTAGCTGAAGGTGACGAGCATGGACCAGGGATAGTTGAACTGGACGTAGAGGTAGACGCCGTAGGCGCCGACGGCCCACAGGCATGCCCGCAGGAGAATCTCGGTCGAGGGGTCGGACATGGCCTTGGTGAGGGCGCGGCGCAGGTCGTAGCGCAGCATGCGCCGGCTCGTCTGCAGAAAGCGATCGCGCTGGTACCCCTCCGCGTCGTACGCCTTGATGACCGTGATGCCCTGTACCGTCTCGGCCAGGATCTTCATCGCGTCCGCGCGCTTCTCCAGGCCCTTCGCCGTGTAGCGCCGGATGCGGGTGCCCACGATCTTGAACACCAGCAAGGCCACCGGCACGCCCACGATGACCATGAGCGCCAGGCGCGCGCTGACGAGGAACATCGCGATCACGCCGAGCAGCAGGCTGAACGTGTCGCGCACCGCGTGCGAGAAGATCATCCGTCCTCCCGCTCCCAGCTCGCCCAGGTCGGGGCCGAACGTGGACATCGTGTGCCCGAGGCTGCGGTGGGAGAAGAACCGCACCGAAAGCCCCGACACCCGCAGGAACAGGTGGTTCAGCAGGTCCATCCAGCCCCGCTGCGCCGCCGACTCCAGCAGGTAGCGACGCAGGAACACGAACACGCCGCGCAGGATGCCCGTGAGGAAGAACGCGAAGCCCAGGGCGATCACCGTCCACATCAGCGTCGTCTTGTCCGTGGCTCGCGTCCTCAGATACTCGATAACCTCCTTGCCCTTGGGCAGCTTGAGGATCTGCTTCGCCATCGAGCCCGCGTCCTGCCCGTTCGAGAACCAGAGGCTCAGCAGCACATCGTGGGCGGCCAGGTAAGCCGCCATGGAGGCCAGGCTGAGCACCTCGGCCAGCAGACTGGTTACGATGGACGTGATGACGCGGACCTTGTAGTGCCAGATGTAGGCGAGGTAGCGGAAGTAGTTGCGCATGCCGTCGGCCTCTGGCGCGGTGCCGGGAGGAGTGGGGGATGGCGAGCCCCGGCGCCTCAGCCCATCGCCCCTCGCGACGGGCATTGCCATCGTCTGACTATCTTACGACCGCCCGCGATTTGTGTCAAGTCGCCCCTTACCCACGGGCGGAAGGGCCGAAAAAGATTTCCCTTTCCGCTGCCTTTTTGGTATCATTTGGGGATTGTCCTGGCCTCGTTTTTCCACGCCATTCTGGGTCGGGGCCGGCGCCGGAATGCCGGCTGCGACTCGATGGTCTGCCCCAGGAGGATGTGCATGGCGAAGCGGAAGTACGTGTATTTCTTCGGCGGCGGTAAGGCGGACGGCGATACCGCGATGAAGAATCTCCTCGGCGGCAAGGGCGCCAATCTCGCCGAAATGGCCAACCTCGGCATGCCCGTGCCCGCCGGCTTCACCATCTCCACCGAGATGTGCACCGTCTACTACCAGAACAAGGGCAAGTTCCCGCCCGAGTTGCGCGTCGCCGTGGACAAGGCGATGGCAGGGGTCGAGAAGATCATGGGCCTGCGGTTCGGCGACCCTTCGGTCCCCCTGCTCGTCTCCTGCCGCTCGGGCGCCCGGCGGTCCATGCCGGGCATGATGGAGACGGTTCTGAACATCGGCCTGACCTCGAAGACCATCCCCGGCCTCGTCGCGAAGACGGGCAACCCGCGGTTCGTCTACGACGCCTACCGCCGCCTCATCCAGATGTACTCGGATGTGGTGATGGAGAAGGCGGCCGGCGTCGAGCCCGCCGAGGGCAAAGGCGTCCGCCAGCAGCTCGAGCGCGAGCTTCAGAAGGTCAAGGACGCCAAGGGCTACAAGCAGGACACCGATCTCACCGTGGACGACTTGAGGGCGCTGGTCGAGACCTACAAGGCCAAGATCCAGGCAGTCCTCGGCAAGTCGTTCCCCGACGACGCTCAGGAGCAGCTCTGGGGCGGCATCCGCGCCGTCTTCCAGTCCTGGATGGGCAAGCGCGCCTGCTCCTACCGCCGCATCGAAGGCATCCCCGACGAATGGGGCACCGCCGTCAACGTCCAGGCCATGGTCTTCGGCAACATGGGCGACACCTCGGCCACCGGCGTCGCCTTCACCCGCAACCCGGCCACCGGCGACGACCACTTCTACGGCGAATGGTTGCCCAACGCCCAGGGCGAGGACGTCGTGGCCGGCACCCGCACGCCCAACTCGATCAACGAGGCGACCCGCCCCGTCGGCACCGAGCACCTGCCCAGCCTCGAGAAGGCGATGGCCAAGACCTACAAAGAGCTCTACGCCATCCGCAACAAGCTCGAGAAGCACTACCGCGACATGCAGGACATCGAGTTCACCATCCAGGAGGGCCGCCTCTGGATGCTTCAGACCCGCGTGGGCAAGCGCAACGGCCCGGCCGCCGTGCGCATGGCCGTCGACATGTTCCGCGAGAGGCTCATCACGGCCCAGGAGGCCATCCTCCGTGTCGCCCCGAGCCAGCTCGATGAGCTGCTGCACCCGATCCTCGACCCCGCCGCCGAGAAGAAGGCCACGGTCGTTGCGAAGGGCCTGCCGGCCGGTCCCGGCGGCGCCTGCGGCCAGGTGGTCTTCACGGCCGGCGAGGCCGTGGCGTGGAACAAGCAGGGGAAGAAGGTCATCCTCGTCCGCGAAGAGACCAATCCCGAGGACGTCGAGGGCATGCGCGCCGCCGAAGCCATCCTCACCGCGCGCGGCGGCATGACGAGTCACGCCGCCCTCGTCGCCCGCGGCTGGGGCAAGTGCTGCATCGTCGGCGCCGGCGCCATCCACGTGGACGCCCACGCCCGGCAGCTCGCCGTCGGCTCCACCGTGGTGCAGGAAGGCGGCTGGCTGAGCCTGAACGGCACGAAGGGCGTGGTCTACCTCGACCGCCTGCCTATGGTCATCGGCAGCGAGGAAAACCCGTACTTCGTCGCCTTCATGAAGATCTGCGACAAGGTCCGCAGGCTGGGCGTCCGCGCCAACGCGGATACGCCGGAGGACGCTCGGAAGGCCCGCCAGTTCGGCGCCGAGGGCATCGGGCTGTTCCGCACCGAGCACATGTTCTACGGCAAGGGCGCCGAGGTGCCCCTCTTCCTGCTCCGCAAGATGATCCACAGCAAGACCGTCGAGGAGCGCCGAAAGGCCCTCGACGAGCTGTCGCCGCACATCAAGGCCGACATCAAGGCCACGCTGGAGGCGATGGACGGCCTGCCTGTGACTATTCGTCTCCTCGACCCGCCCCTGCACGAGTTCGTGCCGCGCGCTGAGGATGAGCGGAAGCGCCTGGCCAAGAGCCTGGGCATCGGCATCAAGGAGCTGGAGGCCCGCGCCAACGCCCTGCACGAGACCAACCCGATGATGGGCCACCGCGGCGTGCGCCTGGGCGTCACCTACCCCGGGATCAGCGAGTGCTGGCTCCGCGCGATCTTCGAGGCCGCCGCCGAGCTTCGCAAGGAGGGCAAGAAGGCCCTGCCCGAGATCATGATCCCCGTCACGTGCGACGTCAGCGAGCTGCGCGACCAGGCGAAGCTCGTCAAGAAGGTCCATGCCGAAGTCGCCGCCAAGTACCACGTGAGGAAGATCCCCCACCTCTACGGCACGATGATCGAGATCCCGCGGGCGGCGCTGCGGGCCGGCGAGATCGCCGAGGCCACCGAGTTCTTCTCCTTCGGCACCAACGACCTCACGCAGATGACCTATGGCTTCAGCCGCGACGACATCGGCGGCTTCGTGCCCGCCTACATCGAGAAGGGGCTCCTCCCGGCGGACCCGTTCCAGATCCTCGACACTCTGGGCGTCGGGGAACTGATTGACCTCGGCATCAAGCGGGGCCGGGCCACGAAACCGAACCTCAAAGTGGGCATCTGCGGCGAGCACGGCGGCGAGCCCGCCAGCGTCAAGTTCTGCCACAAGGTGGGCATGAATTACGTGAGCTGCTCGCCCTTCCGCGTGCCCATCGCGCGTCTCGCCGCGGCCCAGGCCGTGGCCGAGGAGGCCCAGGAGCCCAAGGGCAAGAAGGGCCACAAGTAGGCCCTTTGTCGTGTGTGGCCGTCAGGGAGGGCGAGGCCCGGCGCGGGGCTCGCCCTCGCTTCTTCCCAGGCCGCGTCGAGCTCGCTCCCGCCGCCCGCACGCGAAGGTGGGAAGCCATGATCCAGGGCGAGTGCCCCGTCTGCCACCGCGTCTTCAAAGTGGACGATCGCTACGCCGGCATGACCGGCCACTGCAAGGCGTGCGGGGCCTCGATCCGCGTGCCCGGCCGACTCGACGAGGGGCTGGATGGTCTGCCCATGTCCCCAGGGCTGGGCCCCGAGCCCCCCGCAGCCGCGGCCCCCAACCCGGACACGTCTCCCGCGGCGCCTCCCCCCAAGGCCGAAGCGCCGACGCCCCAGGCCCCTGCGGCGCCGCAGCCGGCGGTGCGTGCTGAGCCGGCCGCCCAGCACCCCCATCCCGCCGACGAGTCGGGCCGCCCGCGGGACGCCCGCGCCCGTTTCGAGCCCTCGGAAGGCCCCACCGCACTCAAGGGATCGTGGCTGAGGCGGGAGGAGCAGGGCGCGCCGCCCGGACCCGTCCCGGGCCCCGAGGCGGAGCCTCCGGCGCCTGCGCCCGCCCGCGCGGTGCTTGCCGACCGCCTGATCACCGCACCCGAGGCCGAGCCGGCCCCTACCCAGCACCGGCCGGGCCTCGTCCGTGTGTCGTGCGTGCTCCTCGGCCTGCTCGCCGTGTGCTTTGCCCTGCACCTCGCCACGGCCGGCACCTGGGGCCAAGTGGCGGCGGGCCTCGGCGTCGCGCTGGCGGGCCTCGCCATCGTCCGCCTTTGGATGGCCGCCTGGGATGGGCTGCTTGCCGGTCTCCTCCTGTGCCTGTGCGTGGCGAGCTCTGCCCTGCTGCCTTCGGAGGTGCCGGTGGCGAGCCGGGTGCTGCTTGCCGGCTCGGGGGTTGTCCTGCTGCTGCTTTTTCTCACCCTCTTCCGTAGCTCCGGCCGCGACTACTTCACCAACTGAGACGCCACGTATCGCTCTTGCACAGCGGGTTCGCCGCGCTATACTGGGGCGGGCAGTTGTCTGGTCGGAAGGGAGAACGATATGGGGCACGTGCCTGCCGGCGTTCACCGCGAGGCCGAAGCGCTGCGAAGGCAGATCGACCACCACAACTACTGCTACTACGTCCTCGACAAGCCCGAGGTCAGCGATGCGGAGTACGACAGGCTCTTCGATCGCCTCGGCGAGCTGGAGCGGCAGCACCCCGAGCTGGTGACGCCCGAGTCTCCAACGCAGCGCGTGGGCGCCCAGCCGGTCGAGGCGTTCGGCGCCGTCCGCCATTCTCTGCCCATGCTCAGCCTCGACAAGGCGCTCACCGAGGAGGAGCTGGGGGAGTGGTATCGCCGCACCTCGGACGGCCTCGGCGGCGAGGCATTCGAGGTGGTCGCCGAGCCGAAGCTCGACGGGCTGGCCGTCGAGCTCGTCTACGAGAACGGCCGCTTTGTCCTCGGCGCTACCCGCGGCGACGGCGAGACCGGCGAGGACGTGACTCAGAACCTCCGCACCATCCGCTCGATCCCCTTGCAGCTAACCTCCCGCAGGTTCCAAACCTGCGGGAGGTTGCGGCGTCTCGAGGCCCGCGGCGAGGTGTACATGGACAAGCGGCGCTTCGCCGAGCTGAACCGCGGCCTCGAGGAGGCCGGCGAGGAGCCCTTCGCCAACCCCCGCAACGCCGCCGCCGGCTCGCTCCGCCAGCTCGACCCCCGCGTCACCGCCGCCAGGCCCCTCCAGATCTTCCTCTACGGCGTCGGCGCCATCGAGGGCGTCGCCCTCATCAAGTCCTACACCGACGAGCTTCAGCTCCTCGAGGACCTGGGCCTGCGCGTGGTGACGCCTCGCCGCCTCTGCCGCTCGATCGAGGAGACCGCTGCCTTCTGGCGCGAGATGAACGAGGGGCGCGAGAGCCTGCCGTTCGAGATGGACGGCGTGGTGCTCAAAGTGGACCGCCTCGACCAGCAGGAGCGGCTGGGCGTCCGCTCGCGCAGCCCGCGGTATTCGGTCGCGTGGAAATTCGCCCCGCGCCAGGCCATCACCGTGGTCCGCCATATCGAGGTCCAGGTCGGCCGCACGGGCGCCCTCACCCCCGTCGCGCGGCTCGAGCCCGTCCGTGTCAGTGGCGTCGAAATCTCCAACGCCACACTCCACAACCAGGACGAGATTGACCGCAAGGATGTTCGCATCGGCGACACGGTGATCGTCCAGCGCGCCGGCGACGTCATCCCCGAGGTCGTCGCCGTCGTCGCCGAGAAGCGGACGGGGCGGGAACGCAAGTTCACGATGCCCGAGGCCTGCCCCGTGTGCGGCGCCAAGGCCGGGCGGCCCGAGGGCGAGGTCGTCGCCCGCTGTGTCAACTTCGCCTGTCCCGCCCAGGTGAAAGGCCGCATCGAGCACTTCGCCTGCCGCGGGGCAATGGACATCGAGGGCCTGGGCACCAAGCTCGTAGACCAGCTCGTCGAGAAGGGCCTGGTCCGCAGCCCCGCCGACCTCTACTTCCTCACCAGGGAGCAGCTCGCCGGCCTGGAACGCATGGCGGAGAAATCTGCCCAGAACCTCCTCGACGGACTTGAGGCGTCGAAGAGCCGCCCCCTGGCCCGCTGCATCTTCGCGCTCGGCATCCGCCACGTGGGCGAGCACGTGGCCGACGTGTTGGCCCAGGAGTTCGGCTCCGTCGAGGCGCTCGCGGCCGCCGACGAAGCTCGCCTGGCCTCCACCTTCGAGATCGGCGCCACCCTTGCCCGCTCGATCCGCGAGTTCTTCGCCAACCCCGAGAACCTGGCGGCCATCGAGCGCCTGCGCCAGGGCGGCGTCAAGTTCCCGCCCGTCGCCCAGCGCGCCGCGGCAGTGGAGAGCCCCTTCGCGGGCAAGACGTTTGTCTTCACCGGAACTCTCCAGCAATTGAGCCGCGAGGAGGCCGAGGCCCTCGTGAAGGAGAGGGGAGGGCGGGCAGCCTCGAGCGTGAGCAAGAAGACCGACTTCGTCGTCGCCGGCGAGGCCGCAGGCTCGAAGCTCGCCAAGGCCCGCGCCTTGGGCGTCAAGGTCATCACCGAGGACAACTTCCGAACAATCCTGGGCGGCCACGTCCCGTAGGTCCCATTTGTCCCATAGGTCCCATCACAAGCGGAGCATGCTCTTGGACCAGTCACCCCCTAGGATCCCCAAGGTCTACCTCGCCGCGCCGCTCTTCACCCAGCACGAGCGACGCTGGAACCGCGAGCTGGCGCGACGCCTGGAACAGCAGGTCGCCTGCTCCGTCGTGCTGCCCCAGGATTTCAAGGTGGGCGACTGCAAGAACCACCCGAAGCATTTCGGCGAAATCTTCCGCCTGTGCATCGAGGGGGTGCGGGACTGCGATGCGGTGGTCGCCGTGCTGGACGGGGCGGACGCCGATTCGGGGACCTGTTTCGAGGCGGGCTACGCCTATGCTCTCGGCAAGCCCATCGTCGGCGTGCGGACCGACTATCGCGCCCAGCACGAGCGGGGCACCAACCTGATGCTGGCCCGAGGCTGCCACGCCTTCGTGCGCCGGCCCGCCTTCGACGAAGATCTCGATGGCCTCGTGGGCGAAGTGGCCCGGAAGCTCAAGCGTCTGCTGCCGCGCTAGCCCCTGCGCCGTGTGGGAAATCACGACTCCGCCCGCGTTCCGCGTGTGGCAGTCCCCGACATTGCGACATAAGGCATTGCCACTTCGCGCTTTGCGGCCAGGCGTGTTTCCTGGTCCCCCGCGATTTTCCCTCTCAAGTTTTCCCGATTGCACACGACTAACTAAGTAGAAGGCCCGAGTCTCCCCGATCCTTCGTGGCGAGACAAGGAGCGTCCAAACCGTGAAACCGCGCAGCCCGCGAATGCACCCAGTGTCTCAGCGGAGAAGCCCCAGGGCGAGCGAAGCCGAACGTCTCGCGCGGCTGAAGTCAGCGATTCAGCAGGGCGAGTACGAGACGCCTGAGAAGCTGGACCAGACGCTGCGGAACCTGTTGGCAGACCTGCGGGAGTCGCGTCGCTCCATCGGCGTCAGCCGCGCGGATGAAACCGGCGGTGAACGTCCCTGAGCCTCCCCTTGTCCACGTGCGTGTAGATTTGTGTGGTCATGATGCTCGCGTGGCCGAGCATCTCCTGCACCGAGCGTAGGTCCGCGCCCCCAGCCAGCAAGTGCGTGGCGAACGAGTGCCGCAGGGCGTGGGGATACACCCGCTTGCGAATCCCGGCCAGCCGGGCATAGTGCTTCACCAGAGCCCACGCCCTGAAGCGGGACAGCCGTGCCCCGCGCTTCGACACGAAGAGGGCGGGGCAGGAGCGCCCCTTGAGCAGCAGGGGCCGCACCCGGGCGGCGTACTGCCGCGTCGCCTCCACCGCCTTGCTCCCGATGGGCACGACCCGCTCCTTGGACCCCTTGCCCAGGCAGCGGATGTAGCCGTAGTCGTAGTGCACGCTGTCCACGTCGAGCCCCACGACCTCGCTCACTCGCACGCCGGCGGCGTAGAGGATCTCGAGGATCGCCCTGTCCCGCACACCGAGCGGCTTCGTCGTGTCGGGCTCCGCCAGCAGCTTGTCCACCTCCTGGGGGCTGAGCACCGTGGGCAGGCGGCGCCAGAGCTTCGGGGAATCGAGCGCCGCGACGACGTTTCGCTCGACGATCCCCTCCAGCGCCAGGTAGCGGTAGAACATCTTCACCGCCACCAGCATCCGCGCGATGCTGCCCACCGCGTAGCCCCGGTCCTTCAGCTCCACGAGAAAGCCCAGGGCGAGCGTCGTCGTCACGCGCCGGGCGTCGGGCTGCGCCTTGCGGTCCAGATAGGCCGCGAACTTCCGCAGATCGCGCTCGTAGGCCAGCAGCGTGTTCGCCGCCGCACCCGCCTCCACCGTCATGTAGTCCAGAAACGACTCGATCAGCGGCGCCGTATCCATGCGTGCCTCCAGTGGTGTGGAGTCTACGGCTGGGGCGGCGGCATGTCAATGGGGCAGTGGCCTGTGCGCCGCCTGTGCGGCCGGTGAGGAGGGCGCCGCACCGCCATGGAGCGGGGCAGGGGGAGACCCCCTGCCCCGTGGGAATGTGCCGGGTGGCGGCGGGCGCTATCCGCGGGCCTGCCGCCTGCTCTTCCGCCGCCGGCGGCAGAGGATGCCAAGGCCGCCGAAGGCAAGGAGCGTGAGAGTGGCAGGCTCCGGCACGCCACTGTTGTTGGCGCCGGCAGTCAGGTGGTACCTGAAGTGGGTGCCCGCGACGCCGAGGGCCGCCTCCTCGTCGGTGACGATCTCAAGCCAGGCATCCTTGATTCCCGGCGGCGTCGTCGGGAGCAGTTGGATCTTGACCTCCAGGTCGAGGAAGGGCGAGCCCACGGGAATCACGCCGCCCGGATACGGGGAGGTCCCGTCGGCCCAGTTGGTGATGGAGAAGAGGCTCGCGTCGTCGCCCGTGATCGTGTAGGACAGGAGTGTGAGGTTGGTGAGGCCGCCGAGGTTGCCGTCGGGGCTCACGTTGGTGACGTCGAGGTGCCGCATCGCGCTGCCCTCGAGGACCAGCCAGGCGAAGTCGAGCCTCCCGTCGGGCGCGACAACGCTCTTGTAGACGGGGCCCACGATCTGGCCCTGGAGGGCGTAGCCGGCCGAGTGGCTTGTGTTGGAGCCGTCCGGGTTGCCGTTGGCGAAATCGAGCAGGAGGGCGGCCGTGGATTCCGTGTTGTTCCGGCCGAGTCCCGTGGTGGGGGTGTAGATGTAGTTGACCGCCTGCGCAGTGCCGTCGCTGAGGCTGAGCTCGGTCGGGCTGCCGGTGGCCAGAGCGAACCTTGGGTCTCCAGGGTCCTGAATGGCGTTCGCAGTGGTGCGGAGGTCGGAAATGCTGCCCGCGGGGTATCCAGGCGCCAGATTGCCGTCGCCCGCGTTGTGCACGACGAGTTCAGCCGCATTGGCGAGCAGGCTCGGCGTGTTCACGCGCGTGATGGCCGTGATCGTGCTCACGTCGCTCACAGGCGCAACGCCCGTGCCCTGGACGGTGAAGTTGAGGTCGTGTGCCAGGTTCATGTTGTCCTGGCTGCCGTTGGTGAAGCTCGCCGCTGTGCCCAGGGAGTCGTAGCCGCGGGCGGTGGGGGTGTAGCTATAGGTCATGTTCGTCGAGTTGCCGTCGGTGAGGCTGATGTCGGCGCTGCTGGTGAGGGCGAACTCGCCCGCACCCGCCGGCGCGGTGCCGTTCAGGTTGCTCGCGGCCCCGAGGCCCGACTGATTGCCGTCGCCGGCGTTCGTCACGCCCACCGATGCGGAGCCCGAGGTGCCGACTAGGACGTAGCCGGTGTCGCCCACCGTCACCGGCATGCTGCTCACGGGCGCCACAGCCGTGCCCTGGAGGGCGTAGGGCAACTGGTGGGCCTGGTTCTGGTAGTCCTGGCTGCCGTTGCTGAAGGCGGCGTTGAGGTTCTGTATCTCCGTGCCGCGCACGGCCGGGGCGAAGGTGTAGCTGAACGTCTGCGAGGTCGGTTGGCCGCCGGTGTTCGTGGGGTCGGCGATGTTGAAGGTGTTGCCGCCCACGAGCGTGAAGTGGCCGGCGCTGGCCGGGATGCTGCCGTCGAGGTTGTTGAGCGGATTGCCCCAGCCGCCCGGCGCCAGGTCGCCATCGCCCGTGTTGCCGATGACGACCGAGGCGGTGCTGGTCTGGCCGACGAGGATCGGCGTGGCGATGGTGCCACCTGCCCCATTGAGGCTGCTGATCGGGGCCACGCCCGTGCCGTCCACGGCGAAGTTGAGGTCGTGGGCCTGGTTCTGGTTGTTCTGGCTGCCGTTGTCGAAGTGCACCGTCCTGTCCAGGGAGTCGAAGCCGCGAGCCGTCGGGGTATAGCTGTAGGCCATGTTCGTGGAGTTGCTGTCGGTGAGGCTGATGTCGGCGCTGCTGGTCAGGGCGAACTCGCCCGCGCCGGCCGGTGCGGTGCCGATCAGGTTGCTCACGGCGCCTAGGCCGGACTGATTGCCGTCGCCGGTGTTTGTCACGCCGACCGACGCGGAGCCCGAGCTGCCGACCAGGACGTAGCCCGCGTGGCCCACCGTCGCCGGCATGCTGCTCACGGGCGCCACGCCGGTGCCGTCCACGGCGAAGTTGAGGTCGTGCGCCTGGTTCTGGTTGTTCTGGCTGCCGTTGTTGAAGTGCACCGTTCTGTCCAGGGAGTCGAAGCCGCGAGCGGCCGGGGTGTAGCTGTACGTCATGTTCGTGGAGCTGCCATCGGTCAGGCTGATGCCGGCGGAGCTGGTGAGGGCGAACTCGCCCGCACCGTCCGGCGCTGTCCCGTTCAGATTGCTCACGGCGCCCAGGCCGGACTGATTGCCGTCGCCGGTGTTTGTCACGCCGACCGACGCGGAGCCCGAGTTGCCGACCAGGACGTAGCCCGCGTGGCCCACCGTCGCCGGCATGCTGCTCACGGGCGCCACAGCCCGGCCAGTGAGGGTCAACGTGCGATCGTGCGCAGCGTTGTTCTCGGGAGCGTAGTTTCCATTGTCGAAGTGCACGGTGAGAGCTTGCGTCTCGCCGCCGCTGCGGACCGTCGGGGCGTAGCGATAGGTGTAATCGCTGGTCCCGCTGTCCAGGAGGTTGATGGTGCTCGCGTCCTGGAGGCTGAACGAGCCCGCGCCGGCGGGGGCGGTGCCGTGGAGGTTGCTGGGGTTCAGCAGGGTATCGGGGCCGGAGAGGTTCCCGTTGCCCGTGTTCCCAATCGTCGCATCCCACTCGGTCGGGGAGCCGACGAGCACGACGCCATAGTCGTGCGAGTTCACGGGCATGCTGCTCACGGGCGCAACGCCAGTGCCCTGGATGGTGAAGTTCAGGCTGTGGCCCTGGTTCGCACCATTCTGGCTGCCATTCGTGAACGTCACGGTCCGCCCCAGGGAGTCGGCGCCGCGGGAGGTCGGCGTGTAGCTGTACGTCATGTTCGTGGAACTGCCGTCGGTGAGGCTGATCGCGGCCGCGGTGGTGCGGGCGAACTCGTCCAGCCCCGCAGGCGCCGTGCCGTTGAGGTTCGACACGGACAGTGCCCAACGGGTGTCGAGGTTGCCGTTGCCCACGTTCTGCACGTTCACCGAGGCGGTGCCGGACTTGTTGACCAGGACATAGCCGGCGTCGCCCACCGTGGCCGGCATGCTGCTCTTGGGGGCGACGCCGGTGCCGCTGAGGTTGACCGTGGACGTGCCGTCGTTGGTGCTCGTGACGGTGACGAACCCTGCGTCGGCGCCGAGCCCGGTAGGCGTGTACGTGTACACGCGGTTCGTGCTGCCGGCGGGGTTGAGGTCAACCGACGGGGCGGCCGTCCCGGGCGTGAACTCGGCGGTGCCAACCACTCCCCCCAGGATGACGTCCTGAAGGATCGTGGTGCCCGTATTGGTGGCCGTGAGGGTTCGTGTCTGGTTGGTCGTTACGAGTCAATGCTATTTTCAGTTGAAATTCTGCGGCTCCCGGAAGTCGGTCATGCCACCTCCTTTCCTGCCAGTTCCTCGGCTTCGTGAGTTCCCTGGCCG
>Ga0307379_10000495_pt1 | contig 65879 bp, 52 predicted proteins | sample UN2MG_FD_202237 | JGI IMG/M metagenome (GOLD analysis project Ga0307379, IMG submission 202237) | Soil microbial communities from Risofladan, Vaasa, Finland - UN-2 | ecosystem: Environmental > Terrestrial > Soil > Coastal area > Acid sulfate soil | place: Finland: Risofladan, Vaasa | collected... | reverse complement strand
CTCAAGCTTCGCCTGCTGCGCAGCAATGATCTCGATCAGCTCTGCTCTGGAAGCTCCCCGCAGTTTCTCCACATAGAGCCCATTCCTCCAATCCAGTGCAAATTCTCATGAAGACTGAACTCTTACGGGGGACTCTAGCCCGAAGAGATGCATGGAGCGAGGCCGACGCCGAAGGGTCGGGTTGTCGGCGGGCGGGACGATGTGTTAGATTAGGCCGATCATGGATGATCTTCGCGGGATCGTGCGGCGGTTGGCGGGGCCGCTGGAGGTGGAGGCGAGGCAAGGGTATCCCGATGCGGCTGTGATTGGGCAGAGCATCGGGGAGTACGCGCGTGGGTGGGCGGAGCAGGCGAGGGCGACGGCGAGCGGGCGGCAGAAGCGGGTCGTGTCCAAGGTCGCAGCGCTGTTGGAGGGCTACGGGGAGTGCGATGCACAGCAGCGGCGAGAACGGGTGGAGGAGGCGCAGCGGTTGCTGGGGGGGTTGGATGGGCGTGAGAGAGCGCTTCGGCAGCAAGCTACCGAAGCAACGAAGAGAGATGGCAACGGAGCCGAGGCCCTTCGCTCCGTTCAGGGCGACATGGCAGGGTGGCTGGAGGGGCCGTGGGCGGAGGGGCGGTGGAAGAGCGCGGCGTGGGCGAAGCGGCTGGGGAGGCTGGGGATCGAGACGAGGCGGGATCTGCTGTATCACTTCCCTCGGGATTACGCGCCGGTGAAGCGGATCGCCGATCTGGTGGAGGGGGAGCGGGCAGCGGTGGTGGTGACGGCGGGGCTGCGGGAGGAGACGGTGGCCGGCGAGCGGCGGAGCTTTCGGCTGATGCGGTACGCGCTGGAGGTATCGGACGGGAGCGGGAAGGCGTGGGTGACGTCGTTCGCGCGGGTGCCGCGGCACGGTAAGCGGGCGATGGCCATTCTCGGATCACCGCTGGCGCTGAACTATGCGGAGGGGACACGGCTGCTGATCGAGGGGACGGTGCAACGGGCCGGCCGGTTCATCGACATTCAGCACGGGGACTCGCAGAAGCTAGGCGCGGAGGTGGAGATCGAGCCCGGAGCGCTGGCGCCGGTGTACCCGCTGACGGAGGGAGTCTATCAAGGCCAGGTTCGTTCGGCCGTCAGGCGCCTGCTGGATGGTATGCCGGAGGACCTGGCAGATCCGCTGCCGGGATCGCTGCGGAGGCGGCACACGTTGGTGGGCTTGCGGGAGGGTTTGCGGGGCATCCACTGGCCGGCGTCGATGGAGGAGAAGGACCGGGCGCTGAAGCGGCTGGCGTTCGAGGAGCTTCTGACGCTTCAGGTGGCGCTGGCGCAGCGCAAGGCCGAAATGCAGCAGCCGGGAAGTGGGGTCAGCATGCGACCCCGGGGGGATATGGTGGCGCTTCTGGAGGAGGTCCTCCCCTTCTCTCTGACGCGGGCGCAGCAGCGCGCGATCGCCGAGATCGCGGCCGACATGGCGGTCGATTGCGTCATGCAGAGGATGATGCAGGGGGATGTGGGGTCGGGGAAGACGGTGGTGGCGGCCGCGGCCTTGTTGATCGCGCTTCAGAGCGGATACCAGGGGGCGCTGATGGCGCCGACGGAGCTGCTGGCGGAGCAGCACTACCTGGTGCTTTCGCGCATGTTGGAGCCGCTCGGGGTACGGGTGGAGGTCCTGACCGGCTCGCTAAGGGGAGGCGAGCGGCAGGGGGCCTACGCGCGCATCGCGGACGGCCGGGCACAGGTGGTGGTGGGGACGCACGCGCTGATCCAGGAGGGAGTGGAGTTCCACAAGCTGGGGCTGGTGATCGTGGACGAGCAGCACCGGTTCGGGGTGAGGCAGCGGTCGGAGCTGCTGGGCAAGGGCCGGCGGCCGGACATGCTGGTGATGACGGCGACGCCGATTCCGCGCTCGCTGGCGCTGACGCTGTACGGGGACCTGGAGATGTCGGTGCTGGACGAGATGCCGCCGGGGCGGATGGCGGTGAAGACCCGGTGGCTGTCGCTCCAGCAGCAGGCGGAGGCCTACGAGTTCGTGCGGCAGCAGGTTGGGGAGGGACGGCAGGCCTATGTGGTCTGCCCGTTGATCGAGGAGTCGGAGAAGCTCCAGGCGGAGGCGGCGACGAGGCTGGCGGAGGAGCTTCAGCGGGAGGTGTTTCCGGAGGTGGGGGTGGGGCTGCTGCACGGGGCGATGCCGGTGGCGGAGAAGGAGGCGATGATGGAGTCGTTCCGCGCCGGCGAGAAGGCGATCCTGTGCGCGACGACGGTGGTGGAGGTGGGGGTGGATGTGCCCAACGCGACGGTGATGCTGATCCTGAATGCGGAGCGGTTCGGGCTGGCGCAGCTCCACCAACTGCGGGGCCGGGTGGGGCGGGGCGGGCACGAGTCGCACTGCCTTCTGCTGACGGATCGGAGGTACAACCCGCTGGGGCGGATCACGCCGGCGGGAGAGGACCTGAGCCAGGCGCGGGGACGGCTGAAGGTGATGCTCGACACGACGGACGGGTTCAGGATTGCGGAGGAGGACCTGATGCTGAGGGGACCGGGGGAGTTCTACGGCACGCGCCAGCACGGAATGCCGGATTTCAGATTGGCCCGGATGGCGCGGGATGTGGGGGTGCTGGAGGAGGCGCGGGAGGCGGCCCTGTGGCTGATCGAAAGCGACCCGGAGCTGCGGCGCCGCGGGCACGCGGCGCTGCGGGAGCAGGTGGCGGCGCTGCGAGCACGGATGGACCGGATGGCGGGGTGAGGGATGAGGATCATCGCGGGCTCGGCGAAAGGACGGGTTCTGAAGTCGCTGAAGGGCCGCGCGATGCGGCCGACGATGGAGAGGGTGCGGGAGAGCGTGTTCGGGATGCTGGGAGCGCGGGCGAGGGGGGCGCGGTTTCTCGACCTGTACGCGGGGGCCGGGACGGTCGGGCTGGAGGCGATGAGCCGGGGGGCGGCGGAGGTGACCTTCATCGAATCGCACCGGCCGGCGGGGCGGGTGATCGAGGAGAACGCGCGGCGCTGTGGATTCGAGAGCCGGTCGCGGGTTATAATCGCCGATGCGGGGCGAGGGATGTCTATCCTGCGGCGGGAGGGGGCGCAGTTCGATCTGGTGTTCGTCGATCCGCCCTATGGGAGCGGAGAGCTGGGAGGGGTGATGGCGCGGCTGGCGCAGTGGCCGGAGATGGTGGCGGAGGGGGGCCTGGTGCTGGTGCAGCGGTCCCGGCATGAGGATCCGGGGGAGCAGGCGGGGGCTTTCGAAAGAATGAGGAGCCTGCGCTACGGCGAAACGGTAGTGGATCTGTACAGCCGGCGCGGGAATGCGGACACGGGCGGGGGGGGAAGCCTCCGTGGGTCCGAGTAGGGAGGAAAGACGATTGGCTACAGCGCTCTATGCAGGGACGTTCGATCCGGTGACGTACGGACACGTCGACGTCGTGAGACGGGCGGCGGCGTTGTTCGACAAGGTGATTGTGGGAGTCTCGGTGAACCCAAGAAAGGCCCCGCTTTTTACCATGGAAGAGAGAGCGGAGATGCTGCGCGAGGCGTGTGGGGAGATGGCGAATGTGGAGGTGGCCGTCGTGCCGGGGCTGGTGGTGGAATTCGCGCGGACGGCCGGGGCCGGGGTCATCGTGAGGGGATTGCGGGCCGCATCCGATTTCGAGTTCGAGCTTCAGATGGCATCGACGAACCGAGAGCTGGCGCCGGAGGTGGAGACGATCTTCTTCACGCCCGCGCCGCAGTATCACTATATCAGCGCGAGCATCGTGGCCGAGATCGCGAGCTTCGGCGGAGACGTGAGCGAGTTCGTTCCGCCCGGCGTCGCGCGCAAGCTGAAGGAGCGATTGGTGGAGAGAGGCGGCTCCGGTGGAAAGGAGGGATCCCCATCGAAATCCTAAAGCGGCTCGAAGAGCTGGAGCAGATGGGAGAGGACAGTCGTCCGCAGTTTCTGCACCGCGCGTGGGGGTTCGATCTCGATCGGTTCTTTGCGCAGGTAAACCGACTTCGCGCGGCGCTGCCCGAGGAGATCAAGGCGGCGAACCGGGTGGCGCAGGAGCGCGGGCAGATATTGGAGAGCGCGGAGGCGGAGCGGCAGCGTCTGCTGGAGGAGGCGCGGGAACAGGCGGCGCTGCTGGTGTCGAACGACGAGATCGTGAGGCGAGCAACGGAGCAGGCGGAGGAGATCATCCAGCGAGCGACGACGGAGGCGGGCGAGATACGGCGGGGCGCGGAGGGGTATGCGACGCGCGTGCTGGCGAATCTGGAGGAGTACGTGACGCGGATTCTCGGCGCGGTGCGGACGGCGCGGGAACGTCTGAGCGTCGGACCCGAGGAACCCGGCGAGGGACAGCAATAAGCCCAAGGAAGGTACCTTAGCAGATGTCCATCCAACGCATGCGGCGGCGCTTCGCCGTCCAGCTCAGAGTCGTGCTCTGGGCGCTGACGATTGCCTTCATCGTAGGCCTGCCACTGGTGTTCTCGCCCGGCCGCTTCTTCGGCGGGAACGACGGGAAGCCGCGGGAGGAGGATAGATCGACGGCCGTTGTGGCGCAGGTCACGGGGGAGCCCGTTACACGAGCAGACGTGCAACGGCACTTCGAGCAGATGATCAGGCAACTGCTGCCGATCTACGCATCGATGGGCCAGCCCGTGGGACTCGAACGGCTATGGCAGTTTCGCCTGGAGGCGATGGAGCAGGCGATACAGACCAAACTTCAGATCGAGGACGCGAAGACGCAGGGGATCTCGGTCTCGAAGAACGAGCTGAAGGAGCGGGCGGAGCAGCAGGTCGATGAGCAAGTGGCTCAACTGAAGGGCCAGTTCGGGGGAGAGGATCTGGAGAAGGTCCTGGCACAGATCGTCGCGGAGAATGACCCACAGGAGCAGCCGCGCTCGAAGATGAGCGAGCGGCAGTTCAGGAAGTGGGCACTCGAGTTGACCATGGCGCCGGGGAGCGGACTCCGGGAGAACATGGTGAGCGAGAAGCTGCGGCAGTCTGTGGTGGGCGACGTCTCTCCGACGGAGCCGGACCTGCTGCAGTCGTATGACAGGGCCACGCTGCGGCACATCGTGGTCTCCCGCGTGTTGGCCGGCAAGCCCGAGCGGAGCGACGAGGAGGCGAAGAAGCGGGCGGAGGCGCTACTGGCGAGGGTCAATGAGGGCGAGGATTTCGCCGCGCTGGCGAAGGCGGAGTCCGACGACCCGATGGCCGAAGGAACGGGCGGGCTGCTGGAGGATTTCGGCCGCGGGCGCATGCCGCCGGAGTGGGACAAAGCCGTCTTCTCTCTGAAGCCGGGGCAGGTGAGCCCTGTAGTTCCGACGCCGTCGGGGTATGAGATCGTGCAGATGGTGAAGGTGGAGCGCCAGCTTCCTGAGGATTTCGAGAAGGACAAGGACAAACTGCTCACCAACTTCGTTCAGCAGAAGCAGGAGGAGGCCTGGCGGGAGCACACGATGGAGCTGCGCGAGAAAGCGGAGGTCGAGATCGTGGATCCCGAGATGCGCGCCTACCAGGCAGCGATGCAGGGACAGCAAGAGGAAGCGACTACTCTGCTGAAGGAGGCGGCGCCTCAAGCGAGGATAGAAGGGGGGCTGGGGGCGGCCTCGGTGTTCTTCGAACTGGCGAACCTGGAGGCCTCGCGCGGCAACTGGCAGGCGGCGGTGGAGGCCTACGCGGAGACGGGAGACGCGCTGTTGTCGGACGAGGGTGCGATGCTCGTCGGGGGCCGGGCGCAGGCGCTGCTGGGGATGGGAGGGGCGTACGAGCAGCTCGGCGAGGTCGAGGAGGCGGTCCTGTGGTACACGGCGGCAAGCGATTCCACCGAGATGCCATCGCTTCACGAGCAGCTCCGCATGACGTTCGAGCGGCTGGGCAAAGACGATCTGGTCACGCGGGAGAAGGAGTGGCTGGACAACTACGAGGCGCTCCAGCGAGAGCGGCAGGAGGCGATGGAGGCGGAGGCGAAGGCGGCGCAGGAGCGGGAGGCCACGCCGCAGACGCCCGCGCCCGCCGAGCAGCATCCGTAGGGACTCCCCCGGCCCAGCGACATCGATCCTGCGTGCGACAAGAGCGGTGTTGGCCGGACGGCGGGAGTGGGTACATACCCAGAGAGCACTCTGGGAGGGGAAGGGACGATGAAAGAAGGACTCACGCGGCGCGACTTCCTCAAACGCGCCGCCACCGTGGGCGTCGCTGCCGCCGGTCTGGGGGGGCTGATCGATGGGCCCTCTGCAGAGGCGGCGGCGGGGCCGACGATTGTAGTGGCCTCGAAGCGCGACCCGGCCGGCCTCGTGCGGGCCTGCATGCAGGCGCTCGGCGGGATGGGCAGGTTCGTGAAGAAGGGCGCCGTGGTGCTGGTCAAGCCAAACATCGGCTGGGCGCGCGAGCCGGAGCAGGCGGCGACGACGAACCCACAGGTGGTGGCCGAGATCGTGCGCCTGTGCCGGCAGGCGGGGGCTCGGGAGGTGCGGGTGATGGATCACCCGGTCGATCGGCCGGACGCGGTGGTGCTGAGGATGACGGGGATCCAACCGACGGCGGAGGCGGCGGGGGCGCGGGTGAGTCTGGCCTCATCGCCGGGGTTGTACGAGACCGTGAAGATTCGCAAGGGGCGCGCGCTCAAGTCCGCCGAGGTGATGCGCGACCTGCGGCGGGCCGATGTGGTCATCAACGTGCCCATCGCGAAGGTGCACAACCAGACGGGGTTGACGTTCGGGCTCAAGAACATGATGGGGACGGCCTGGGATCGGGGGGCGTTCCATCGGAGTGCGAGTCTCGATCAGGCGATTGCCGACTACGCGACGGAGATCCGCCCCGACTTGGTCATCCTGGACGCCGTCCGGATCTTGCTGACGAAGGGGCCGAAGGGGCCGGGGCAAATGGCTGACAAGGGCCTGGTCGTAGTGGGGACGGATGCCCTTGCGGTGGACGCCTATGCGGCGACGCTCTTCGGATGGAAGCCGGAGGCGGTGGGGCATCTGAAGAAGGCCTACGCGGCGGGCGTGGGCGAGATCGATCTGGGACGCATCACGATAGAGAATGTATAGGCGACTGCGCGCGCTGCGCCGCGTATCGCAGGTCGTATTCTTTGCGGGGTTCGTGCTGCTGCTCGCGTTCGCGGCCTATCCACTCAGATCCCCGATTCCGGTGGATCTCTATCTGCGCGCGGACCCGCTTATCGCGCTCTCGGCGATGGTGTCGCTGCGCAAGCTCGTTCTTCCGCTCCTCTGGTATGCGCTGCCGGTGGTCGTTCTGAGCGTTCTCCTGGGCCGGGTGTTCTGCGGGTGGATCTGTCCGATGGGGACCACTATCGACATGGCGGAGCGGGTGTTTCGCATTCGCGGACGGCGCCCGCAGGGCGAGGGGCGGTGGCGTCGGGTGAAACTCTATCTGCTGATCGCGCTGCTGGTAACGATGATCGTGCCGGCGGCACACAGGTCGCCCGCCGAGACGGGGCTCACTCAGAGCGTGGGGCTTTCCGCGGTCTACGTGCTGGACCCGATAGCGCTGACGACGCGGACGTTCACATGGGCGGGGCTGCCGGTCGTGCAGTGGGCCGTGCTCATGACGAGCGACACGCTGACCGGATGGAGCTACTCGGAGCTGGTGAGCGCGCGTCCGGATCTCAACCGAGCGCTCGCGCCGGTGCAGTTGGGTCTGAGCGTGGTGGCGAGGCCGGTGCACTTCCGGCTGGGGCTGCTGACGTTCCTCATGTTCGCGGGGATCGTTGCGCTCGGGCGGTACGAGAGGCGGTTCTGGTGTCGGAACTTGTGTCCTCTCGGGGGACTGCTGGGGTGGCTCGGGCGGCTGTCGCCGGCGCGCCTGGCAGTCAGTGACAGGTGCAACCGGTGTATGCGGTGTGTCAAAGAGTGTAAGATGGGGGCGATTGAGGAGGACCCCACGAGGTACCGGGGCCCGGAGTGCATCGAGTGCATGACCTGTATCGCGGTGTGCCCGGAGAGCGCGGTCTCACTCGCCGCCGGATATGATGACGGTGGGCGCGATGATGCGATGCAGTTGGACCGGAGGCGGGTGCTGGGGGCGATAGTCGGCGGCGCGGCGGCGGTGGTGCTGCCGAAGGTGAGCCTGGGGTCGAAGCGGAGCGATGCGACGGAGGGGGTGCTCAAGATCTCGTCGCGGCGGCTGATCCGGCCGCCGGGGGCGCTTGCAGAGGACGAGTTCGTGGCGGCGTGCGTGCGGTGCGGCGAATGCATGAAGGTGTGCCCGACGAACACGCTGCAGCCGGCCGTTGGAGAGGGGGGGCTGGAGGCATTGGGCACTCCGGTGATCGTGCCGAGGGTGGGCCCGTGCACACAGCCGTGCGATCTCTGCGGGCGCGTATGTCCGACCCGCGCGATCGCGCCGTTTGCCGCGGAGGAGAAGCGGCACCTGTTCGTCGGCACGGCGGGCGTGGATCGAAGCGCGTGCATTGCCTGGGCGCAGGAGAAGGAGTGCCTGGTTTGCGATGAGGCCTGCTCGTATGATGCGATCACGCAGAAGGCGATCGACGGCCTGGGGCGGCCGCTGGTGGATGAGCGAATCTGCGTGGGATGCGGTATGTGTGAATGGGTGTGTCCCGTGGAGCCGCTGGGCGCGATACGGGTCACCTCTTCCGGTGACAAACGGCATCTCAGCAGGGAGCAGCAGCGGCTCCTGCGGGAGGAGGCCGGACAGGATAGAGGGGATGAGTCGCCGTATCCAGACCTGTGAGAGCCTGCTGCAGGAGGTGAGACGCCGGTGAGGTGGTGGCGCTTAGCGCTGGGCGGCGCTCTTCTCGTCTGGGTTCTGGGCACGGCTTATCGCCAGGCTCGCCGGCGAGATCGGACGTTCGGCCTGGCGGTCCTCCTCCTGGGGACGGCGGTACTGATGTTCTCGGCGGCGGCGCTGATACCGAGGCCTCCGATGCCGCCGGCGGTCGCCTCCCTGCTTGTGGTGGGATCGATTGTGATGTTGGGTGCGGCGATGGGGGTGGTTGTGTGGAGGGGTTTCCGGGATTGAGGACCGAGGGATGGCGACGGTTGTCGGCCAAGTCCTGAACGACCGCTACGAGATCCTCGAGAAGATAGGCGAGGGCGGCATGGCCATCGCCTATCGGGGACGGGATCGCGTGCTGGGGCGCGTGGTGGCGATCAAGGTGATGCGACCCGAGCTGGCGACCGATGCGGCTTTCCTGGCGCGGTTTCGCCGGGAAGCGCGGGCGGCGGCGGGGATCACGCACGAGCACATTGCAGGCGTGTACGACACGGGGAGCGACGGTCCCTATCATTATATAGTGATGGAGTACGTCGAAGGGGAGAGCATGCGCGACCGGCTGCGGCGGGAAGGGCCGCTGCCGCTGGCGGAGGCGCTCAGAATCACGACGGAAACAGCAGCGGCGCTGGAGGCGGCGCATCAGGCCGGGGTGGTGCACCGGGATGTCAAGCCGGGCAATATCCTTCTGGGCCGCGATGGGCGGGTCAAGGTGACGGACTTCGGGATCGCCCGCGCGGCTTCTGCCCCGAATCAGACGGACACCAGCGCCATGTTGGGCTCGGTGAACTATGTCTCTCCCGAGCAGGCGCGAGGGGAGGCGGTGGGACCGCAGGGTGACATCTACTCGCTGGGGGCGACGCTGTTCGAGGCGCTGACGGGCCGGCCTCCTTTCAGTGGGGGCGACAGGCTGGCGATTTTGCACAAGCATGTATACGATCGGCCTCCGCGTGCAGGCGAGTTGCGGCCCGGGCTGCCGCCGGAGGTCGATTCGGTTGTGGGACACTGCCTGGAGAAGGATCTCTCTCGTCGGTTTGCCTCAGCGCGGGAGCTTCTCAGCTATCTCGCCGCCTGTCCGCGGACCGAGGATGCGAGCGCGGCGGCCGCGGCGAGGGGACGCCTGCGCGGCCTCGTTTCGGGGGGAGCCTCTGCGGCGGCGTGGGTGCAGCGGCGGGGGGTATGGGTGGTGCTGGCCGTGCTGGTGCTGTCGGGTGCGGTGGCGGGGGTGACGCGGTACGCCTCTGGTAAGGGCCGAGCGGAGATGGTGAAGGTGCCCGATGTCCTGGGGATGAGCGGCGCCGCCGCACAGGAGCTGCTCGAGGGCCTCAGTCTCGGCTATCGGACGGTTGGCGGTAAGCCGAGCGACGATGTTGTGGCGGGCGCGATCCTGAGCCAAGATCCAGGGCCCGGCATTGAGGTGGAAGGCGCGACAGTCGTCAAGGTGGTGCTCAGCGAGGGGCCCAGCCACGTGTTGGTACCGAATGTGACGCAGATGTCGGTCGCTCAGGCGCAACGCAACCTGGAGGCAGCGGGGCTGGCAACAGGAGTCGTGCAGGAGGCGTATCACGACGAGGTGCCGGCCGGGTATGTGGCGAGCACACTGCCTGCCGCGGGAGCGCAGGTGGTGCGCGGGACAGCAGTGGACATGGTGTTGAGCCTGGGTGCCGAGCCGCCGATGCCGACGGGGCCGACGCTGCCGCAGCCGCCGACGACCGGCGGCGCACGGGAAGAGACGCTGAACTACGTGGTGCCCGCGGACGCGGCGAAGCAAGGAGAGGTGGAGGTCCGGATCGAGGTCTCGGACGAGAAAGGCAGCCGAAAGATATACGAGGGGCGGCACCGGGCGGGGGAGCGGATCCCGCCGCAGAAGGTGCAGGTCACATCGCCGACGAGGGCGCGGATATTCGTGGACGGCAAGCTTCGAGCAGAGCGGCAGTACCTCCCCTAGTCGACGCGTTCGGAGGTTCATCGGGCAGTGTTTCGGCCTCACTCGGAAGGAAGAGTGAGGCTGTTTTCATGGGCAAAGCGGCTGCATTTTCGACGGGTCTCGAGGGGCAGGGGGCCGATGGTAGGTTCCCGAGTGAATATGGAATAAGTCACTAGCTTTAGCGGCAGCGCGAGCTCGCGGCAGAGGGTCTGACCGGCACTGTGGAGGCTGGCCGAGTCCTTGCGTATTCCCTCTACCCCGCCACGGGCATCGGCAATCAACGCCGCGCGAGTGGGCAAGTCATGCGGAAGGAATTCACCGCCATCGGCGCCTTTTCGACGATCCTTGCGTTTATTGCGGGGGCGGTGCTGTGCATGCAGGTTTCCCAGATGAAGGCGCAGGCAGGGGTGGAGATCTCTGCGCCGGTGCTGTGGGCCGTTGAGGCGGCCGTCTTCGGCACCGCCGTGTACGTCTGGCAGTCGCAGGTGACGGTTGCGGGATGGATCCTCGGCATCGCCGGATTGACCGGCGTTCGGCTGGCCCTGGTGTCGGCCGCCGGGCTGATGCTGGCGGTGATGCAGGAGACGGCGAACGTCGCTGCTTGTCTGCAGGAGACTTCGCAGCTTCCGCCGCGCGCGTGCGCCATGGCGTTCGCTCTGATGGTGTGCTACCCGCTCAGGACGTTCCTGCCGTTGAGAGCTGTGGAGATCCGGAGAAAAGGCAAGGGATTCGCAGAGAGCGCGGCGGTGAAGTCGGCGGCCTTGGGAGTCGAGGACGCAGACCGCGGGCTCCTGATCGTGACCGTCAAGGATCGAGCGTCGGCGGCTAGACAGTCGCCCCGTCCGGGGCCCGAAGGGTTGGTGCCGGATGTTTTCGCTGCGCCAGGTATCGAAGGCGAGATCGAGCTGCCGCTGAGCACGCTTCTCGCGTTGTTCCCGGAGGATATTCTCACCGACAGGGCGTTGGCGCTGGGGGATACAGAGTCCATGGCGATCCCTCTCGAGGTGATTCATCCGCAGCTGAAAGAGGCGCGGGTGGTCTTCAGCGTAACGGACTTGCGAAGTCTGCTGCCCGCCGCGGTGAGAAAGGCGCTGGTGCAGTCGAGCGACTCCGACCTGGAGGTGGAGAATACGCTGGTTTCGCTGCCGTTGGAGTTGATCGTGCCGCAGCTTCCCCTGGAGGTGCTCGAGCTGCCTCCACCTTCACCGCCCCCGTGGGCTGGGGCTGAGATGAAGGCCGGGGAGGGCGTCGTGTTCGCAACGACATGAGCGGTGCGGCGCGAGTGCGAGAAAGGACTTCCGGTCGATGGCTTCCATAAACTACGCACTGAAGGAGATCAGCTGCAAGATCGTCTACTACGGCCCGGGCATGTGCGGCAAGACGACGAACTTGCAGTATATCCATCAGCATACAGTCGCGGACAAGCGCGGGAACATGGTGTCGCTGGCAACGCCCGGAGAGCGGACGCTTTTCTTCGACTTCCTCCCCCTCGAAGCATCGCGGATCCACGGGTTCCGCACGAAGTTCCAGCTCTACACTGTGCCGGGACAGGTGATGTACAACTCGACGCGCAAGCTCGTGCTGAGAGGGGTCGATGGAGTGATCTTCGTGTGCGACTCGCAGTGGGAGAAGATGCGAGAGAACCTGGAGAGCTTTCGGAACCTGCGGGAGAATCTCGCTTCCTACGGGTACAGCCTGGAGACGACGCCCTATGTGGTTCAGTACAACAAGCGGGATCTGCCCAACATTGGGCCGACGGAATACATGCAGTACGTGGTCAATTCGCGACAGGTTCCGCATTTCGAGGCGATCGCGATACGGGGCGAGGGTGTGTTCGAGACGTTGAGCTGCATATGCAGTCTGGTGCTCGGGCAAATGTCACAGAAACAGGAAGTCGGGGCGGTTTAGCTTCTGGAGCAGACTGAGGATGGCGCTAACCGGGACCTTCGAGGACGTAAGCTTCGCGGAGCTATTGCAGATGTTGAACGTCGGGAACAAGACCGGCAGGCTCACCGTTTCCCGGCCCGGAGAGAAGGCCGTGCTGTACGTGGGAAACGGCGACGTTGCACGGGCTGTCTCCCGCCGCGACCGGGGTCCCGACCTGGTCTACAAGATCCTGGGCTGGAAGACGGGCGAGTTCTCCTTCGAGCGCGCGAGCGAGCCGGTGGTCAGGAACATCAAGGAGAGCACGGAGGCGCTCATTCTCGAAGGCATGAAGCGGTTTGACGAGTGGGAACGGGTCGAGGAGGAAATGCCGGACATGCACGTCGTGTTGCGGCAGCGCGCGTTTGCGGTGAACGAGCGGTTCGAGGAGCTGAGCCAAGAGGCGCAGACCGTGCTCCGGCTGGTGGACGCGCAGCGCAATGTGGCGACCATCGTCCGAGAGAGCGGGCTGGAACCCATCGATGCGGTAAAGGCTGTCACGGAATTGCTGAGCGAAGGAATTGTGGAACAATGGGACGGGCCCAGGCGGGCAGCGGAAGTGATCTCGGCTCGTGGAAAGCTGCCGGAGGTGTCGGGAGCGATAGACATCAGTTCCCGTACCTATTTCTCCTCCAAGGATAAGCTGGCCGGACAGACGTCGTCGTCTGCGGTCGCCTCGAAAGGCGACCCCTCCGGATCAGAGTGACGCGACTGCGGGAGCTAATGAAAATGGGCTTGCTGTCTAGATTCTCAACAGCGAATACGTCAATCGGTTTGGATGTAGGGAGCAGTGCGATCAAGCTGGTTCAGCTGCAGGACGGCAAGAACGGGATCGCTCTGTACAAGGCTGGAAGCGCGCCGACGCCGCGGGAATCGGTCAAGGGGGGCGTGATCGTCGATCCCCTCGCGGTAGCGCAGGCGATTCGGTCTCTGCTCGAGGCGCTGCAGGTGGAGGGATGCGCGGTCACGGCCGGCGTTGCGGGGCCGACGGTGGTGGTGCGAGAGGTGCCGCTTCCCGTGATGTCGGATCGGCAGCTGAGGAAGTCGATCCAGTGGGAGGCTCGCAACTACATCTCGTTTCCCGTGGAGGACAGCGTTGTGGAGTTCGAGGTGCTCGAGCGGCCGGCGATGGGCGAGGGCAACCAGATGCGGGTGATGTTAGTTGCGGCCCCTCGAGATATGGTAGATAGTCAAGTCGAGGCAATCGAGGTGGCGGGGCTGGATCCGGCGGCCGTGGAGATACAGCCGTTTGCGATGATGCGCGGGATCCTGACCGCCAGCGGAGGGTCTACGGAGGACGGTGAGACGACGGCCGTGTTGGGTATCGGCGCGGCCTATACGGATATCACGATCATGAAGGATGGGATGTTCATCCTCACGCGGATGATCCCGATCGCCGGCGACGCCTTCACGGAGGCGATCAAGAATGCTCTCGATATCGACACAGAGGAGGCCAACCAGCTGAAGGAGACGGCTATGCAGGTGGTCTCGAGCGAAGAGGAACGAGCGACTCTGGACCCCGCTGCCCAGCAGGCGAGCCGAGCGATAGAGCCTCTGCTGGACGAGCTGATTCGAGAGGTGCGCCGGTCGCTGGCTTATCACGATTATCAGCAGCAGGCACCGGACGCGGGCGCCGGCGACCTGGGTGTCAATCGAATCCTGTTGAGCGGAGGCAGCGCGAAGCTGCCCAGGGTCCACGAGTACTTCCAGTCTCAGCTCGGCGTGCCGGTGGAGGTCGTGAACGTCTTCGGAAACGGTCACCTCCGGGCGCATGGGGTGAATCAGGAGTACCTGCAATCGCATGCGCCGACGCTTCTGCTGGGAGCGGGGCTGGCGCTGCGGGAACTGCGGTCGAGCAAGCAGCGGCGCGGTGAAACCGTGGAGAAGGCACAATGACCGTATGCGACATCAATCTGATAGCAGCAAGACGAGCGCAGAAGCAGCGCATGATAGCCATCCTGCGCTGCGCGGTGTACTCGCTCATTGCGATACTGGTGGCGGTCACCCTTCTCTATGCGAAGATGTGGATGGCGACGCGCCTCGTCGAGGGGCAGATCGCCGTGGTGCAGGGAGAGCTGGCCAATCCCACGCTCGCCAGCGCGGTCGAGCGCATCCGTTTCCTCGAAACGAACATCGCCGACTACGGGCCGCGGGTGGGCTTGCTGGAGAAGGTACACGACAGCGAGCAGGCCTGGATCGATATTCTGAGCGACTTGAGCGGGAGCATTCCGAAAGGCGTCTGGATATCGCAGATGACCTCACGGCGGGGGCCCAAGGACCAGACGATCGCGGTGCGAGGATCTGCTTACAACCAGCGGGACATCGGGCAGTTCATGCTCCAGATGGAGAAGCTGAAGTGGAGTCAGGCGCCGGGCCTCGGATACACGCAGGCGAGTATGAACGCGGGGGGCCGCGCCGTAGTGGATTTCGAGGTGAGTATTCCGCTGAATAAGATAATCGGGAGTGACCTGAGATGAGTGCTGGCGGCGATCGAAAGATCATATTCGCACTGCTTGGCATCGGCATTCTGTGCCTGATCGGCCTGGGAGCCAGCCTGTACCATGGGAAGGCGGACGAGCTTAAGGAGCTGGAACAGACCTTGAGTCAGAAAGAGGCCGAGCTGCAAGAGATGCAGAGCAAGGTGACCCAACTGCCTCAGCTCGAGGACGAGTACCAGAATCTGAGAGGGCGGCTATCGGTGCTGGAGCCGGCGCTGCCCGACAGCGCTTACATTCCGACCTTCCTACGCCAGATCGAAAGTCTTGCGACCGGAACGCGGAACGACATCCTGCTCATCCGTCCGAAGCCGGCGATAAAACGATCGGCGGCCGACGTGGCCGTCAAGATCAATGACGAGACGGGCGCGATCATCAAGGACGCGGGGCCGGCCGGGGAAGCGGCGCCGCCTCCTTCGATGCCCTATGACTTCGTTCCCATTGAGCTGAGGGTGCAGGGCACCTACTGGACGGTGATCGATTTTCTCGCTGAACTGCAGCAATTCCCGAAGATGATTGCTGTCAACGATATTTCCTTCAGCCCTAACCAAGGAGGGATTGCTTCGGGGCGATCCCCGAACCTGACGGCCAGCATGGAACTCACGGCCGTGGTCATGAAAGGGGGCAGTGATGGGAAGTCGGCGTAAGGAGATTCTCCTGCTGGTGCTGGCGTTGGCGGCGCTGGGGATCGCGCTCTATACCTTCCGGGGGAAGCCGGCGCCTCCGCCCGCTGGCGGAACGGTGGTGGCGAGCCAGCCCGGACCGGCTCCCGCGCAGGAGAAAGCCGGAGCCTCGGCGGCCGGACAGGAGGGGGGAGAGCAGGCCGAGGCGACTGAAGAAGGTTCGCCCGAGAATGCTGGAGGCGGACAGCAGCGCAATCCGTTCTCAACACCGGGCGCCCCTGTGGCCGGTAGCGCAGAGGGAGCTCCGGAGGCCGGGGCTGAGGGGGCGGCACCGGAACCTGCCGCCGGACCCGATCAGGGCGATTCGGGCGGACAGATGTCTCTCACTCTGACGGGGATCATCGACGGAAGGCAGACAGTGGCGATTCTGAGACAGAACGACCAACGTTACTTCGTGAAGGTCGGCGACCTCATTGGTGACGGCTATCGGGTGCAGTCGATAGGCAACCAACAGGTGGTGCTCGCCGGCCAGCAAGGCAAAGTCATCCTAAGGATGGGAGGGAGACAGTAGCGCCATGACTCGCAGAAGAACGCTGACGGGCAGCAGTGTGGCCGTCGTATTGGTCTTGCTGCTGGTGACAAGCGCCGCGATGGCCGGGGCTCAGGGCAAAGTGGCCCGTCCCGAGGCCGAGGCGGCGAGAGCCGCAACGGCTGGATACGGCGCCTCGGGGACAGCCCGCGGACCTGCCGCGGGCGCGCCCGTGTCCACAGGACGTTTCACGCTTGAGTTTGTGGACGCGGAGCTGGTAGACGTTTTCCAGGCGCTGGCCACGCAGAGCGGGGTCAACGTCGCAGTGAGCGGAAGCGTCAAGGGGAAGACGACGCTTCGGCTGCGCAACGTGACGCTCGAGCAGGCGATGAACATCGTGACGAGGCTGAACGGCCTGGACTACGCCTGGGTCGAGGCGGCCTATGTGGTAGGAACGCCGGAGGAGGTGCGCGCGATGCGCGTGTCCGAACTCCGGACGTCGGTCGTCGTGCTTCAGCACATCCGGCCCGAGTACGCGCAGGAAGTGCTGTCGAAGCTCACGCCGGATGTGACGGTTTCGACGCAGAAGGGCGTGCGTTCGGTGCTGTTGTTGGGGACCGAGCCCTCGATTGCGAAGGCTCAGCGGGCGCTGGCCGAGATCGACGTAGCGCCGCTGCCCCAGCCGCCCACAACGGAGACCGTTCCGATCCGGTACATGAAGGCCGAAGAGATAGCGGAGATGATCGAGGCCGCGCTGCCGGAGGTGAAGGTACAGCCGGGTCCGCAGCCCAACAGCCTGCTGGTCACGGCCGACAGCATGCAGTGGGAGAGCGTGCGCTCGATGCTGGCCAACGTTGACGTGCCTCCGCCGCCGGCTCAGGCCACTCAGGCTCTCTATCATGTGAAGTACACGAGCCCGTCCGAGCTGGTGTCGTCGCTCCAGTCGCTCCTGCCCGACGTGCACGTGAGGCTGGCACCGCGGACATTCACGCCGTCGGTGCAGAAGCCGTCCGGCGGCATTGGCGGCACCGCGGAGATGCTGGCAGCGCCGCAGTTCGGCGGCGGCGGTGGAACCGTCGGCGCCGAGGCCGAAGCCGCGGGAGCGCCTGTCACGGACCTGATTCTGTGGGGCGCGCCGTGGACGGTGGAGCGGGCTATCGAGATTCTGGACAACCTCGATAGGGCTCCACGCCAAGTCCACATAGCGGCGATGGTGACGGAGGTCAACCGAGATGACATAACTCACCTTGGCATCGACTGGGGGCCGACCGAGGATCCGGGCCTGGGTGCCACGGGCGTTCCGTTCGTCATCGGCGAGGCCGTTCCCGGCGACGCTCCTGCCGGGGCAATCCCCGCCAAGGGACTGAACCTCGGAACGATCCAGCGGAGCTATCTGCAGTGGAGCGCCTCCATTCGGGCATTGGAGGAAAAGGGCCGAGCTCGGGTGCTCTCCAACCCGAGTGTTACGACCTTGGATGGCCGCGAGACGGCGCTGCACACCGGTGAGACCTACTACTACGAAGTGGCAGTGGCCGCGGCCACGACGGGCGGCATCGTCAAGGATATCCGCACCTTCGACGTGGGCGTGAGCTTGATCGTCAACCCGCGCGTGAACGAGGATGGGCTGATCACGCTTACGATTTGCCCGACCGTCGCGGCACTAATCGGGACGAGCGAGTTCGCCCTGCCAATCGTTACAGAGCGATCCGTGGTGACCTCCGTGCGCGTGCGGGATGGTGAGACCGCCGTCATCGCAGGCCTGGTGAGCGACGCGGAAACGGTTCTTGTCAAGAAGATCCCGTTCCTTGGCGACTTGCCGATTGCGGGCGAGCTGTTCAAGCATCGCGAGCGGCGACCTTCGCACCGCGAGATCCTGATCTTCGTGACGCCCACCGTCGTCGAAGTGTAGTCGGGTGCGCCCGGTCGTCCCGGGCCATGTGCTTTTCGAGAAGAGAAACGATGCGCACAATTTAGGGCGACACAGCGGAGCATGGCGCGGGCATTCGGGGGCTTGCCCAGCCGGGCGGGCCCCCTTTTTCGCCCGAGGGCCGGTGCAAAGAGAACGATGCGAAAGCTGTGTGCGTGAGTTAGGACATGGAGACGAGAACAGTCGCCGACATTGTGCGCGAAGTGACGAGCATATCGGACGATCAGCTGCGCCAGGCACTGGATGTCCAGAAGGAGACCCGCGAGCCGCTGGCCCAAGTCCTGGTGAACATGGGCCTCATCTCCGAGAAGGAGAAGGTGCGGGTCCTGGGGCGCCAGTGGGGCATTCCGTTCGTCGACCTCGGCGAGCGACAGATTGATCGCGATCTCCTGAAGCTCATCCCCCACCATCTCCTGCAGCGGTGGAAGGCGGTGCCGATCGACCGGAATGGGCCCCGCTTGGTCGTGGCAATGGTCAATCCGCTCGACGTCTATGCCATCGACCAGATGCGGCTTGTGGCCGGTATGGACATCGAGTCGGTCATCGCCGCGGCGGGCGACATTCAATCGGCGTTGGGTCAGTCGATGTCGGCTCGCGAGGAGCTTGCCGGTGCGCTCCAGGATATGGGCCAGGAGTTCGGGACCGATCCGTCCGAGATCGAGGTCGAGGCGAACCAGCAAGACGACGACGATGTGAGCATCGACCAGCTCCGGGAGATGATGGACGACGCGCCCGTCGTTCGGCTGGCCAACCTCATCATCCAGCAGGCCCTCCGCGACAAGGCGAGTGACATCCACATCCAGCCGGAGGCGACCCGACTTCGGGTGCGCTACCGCATCGACGGCATTCTGCACGACTCTATGACGGTCCCGAAGAAGGCGCAGGCACCGCTGATCTCGCGCATCAAGGTCATGGCGGACTTGGACATCGCGGAGAAACGAGCCCCGCAGGACGGCCGCATGTCGCTGCGAGTGGGAGGGGCCGAGTATGACTTCCGCGTGTCGACGAACCCGGGCGTGAACGGCGAGAAAGTGGTCATGCGTATCCTGGATAAGAAGGGCGTCCAGGTGCGGCTGGATCAGCTCGGCATTCCGAACGTTATGATGGATGACTTCGAGGGCCTGATCCAGCGGAGCTACGGCATCATCACGGTGACGGGGCCGACGGGTTCGGGGAAGTCCACGACTCTCTATTCGGTTCTGAATATGTTGAACAGCCCGGAGAAGAACATTCTGACGATCGAGGACCCGGTGGAGTATCAGCTGCCGGGCCTCACGCAGACACAGGTGAACACGCGGGCCAAGGTGACCTTCGCGAGCGCGCTGCGGACCTTCCTTCGGCAGGACCCCGACATCATTCTGGTGGGTGAGATCCGAGACCCGGAGACGGCACTCATCGCAACAGAGGCGGCGCTGACGGGGCACCTTGTCTTCAGCACTCTGCACACGAACGATGCGCCGACGGCGGTCGCCCGGATGATCGAGATGGGGATCGAGCCGTTCCTCGTGGCCTCCGCCCTGGTCGGAGTGCTTGCCCAGCGATTGGTCCGGGTCATCTGCCCGGACTGCAAGGAAGCGTACACGCCACCGGTGGAGGCATTCCGGAGGCTGAACCTGTCGATGGACCTCGAATCGGTGACGTTTTATCGGGGCCGGGGGTGCGAGCGGTGCCGGCAGACGGGATACCGGGGACGCATCGGGGTCTTCGAGATGATGACGGTCACGGACCATCTGCGGGAGCTGATTCTGCGGAAGGCGCCGACGCACGAGCTGCGGCAAGCGGGCCTCGAGGCGGGGATGATGACCCTCAAGCAGGACGCAATGCAGAAGATCCTGGAGGGGACAACGACGATGGAGGAGGCGCTGAGAGTTGTCTACACTGGCTAGTGCACGGGCGAAACCGAATATCGAGGATTACTCCCTCGATGAGCTGTTGGCGATGGCGGCGGAGAGACAGGCGTCAGACATTCACCTCACGGCGAATCTGCCACCGACGCTGAGGATAGACGGTCATCTGCGGCCCATGAACTTCGATCGGCTGGAGCCAACGGAGTGTCAGCGGTTGATCTACAGCATCCTGACCGACCATCAGATCAGCGAGTTCGAGCGGAAGCACGAACTGGATTTCTCGCACGGCATTGCGAAGGTCGGGCGATTCCGGGCGAATGTGTACATGCAGCGAGGATCCGTCGGGGGAGCATTCCGACTGATCCCGCGCCGGATCCCAACGTTTGACGAGTTGGGGTTGCCGGCAGTGGCGAAGAAGCTGGCCGGCAGGACGAGCGGGCTCATCCTCGTGACGGGGCCGACGGGGAGTGGCAAGTCGACCACGCTGGCGGCGATTTTGGATTACATCAACCAGACGCGCGACTGTCACGTCATCACCATAGAGGACCCAATCGAGTACCTGCATCGGCATCAGCGGGCGATGATCAACCAACGGGAGCTGGGCAGCGATACCTACGGTTGGGCGGCGGCGCTGCGGTCGGCCCTGCGAGAGGATCCCGATGTGGTCCTCATCGGGGAGATGCGAGATCTGGAGACCATCGACAGCGGTCTGAAGATTGCGGAGACCGGTCATCTCGTGCTGGGCACCCTGCATACGCGGAACGCGCCCCAGAGCATCGACCGGATGATCGACGTCTTTCCGCCGCACCAGCAGGAGCAGATCCGGGTCCTGCTGGCGAGCTCTCTGGAGGCGGTGATCGCGCAGCAGCTCCTGCCCAAGATCAGCGGGGTGGGCCGCCTTCCGGCCGTCGAGGTGATGGTCGTGACGGCGGGGATCAGGAACTTGATCCGCGAGGGCAAGACGCACCAGATATACTCCATGATTGAGACCGGCGGGGACGAGGGAATGCAGACCATGGATCGGGCGATTGCCCAGTTGGTCCGCAGCGGCCTGGTGGCCGAGAATGAGGCGGCGGCGCGGGCGATCGACCACGATAACTATAGGCGGTGGCTGTCGACTCTGTGAAGGCGACCCGAAAACACGGAATACAGAGGTGTGTGACAGCGGCCGCGGGCCGTTGAAGGAGGGATGGTCGTGCCCACTTATCGATACAGCGCCATGGACCCGAATGGCCGGACGGTCACGGGGAGGCTGGAAGCCGACAGCTTCGAGCTCGTGCGGGGCAAGCTCTCGGACCTCAGCTACCACGTCCTCAGCATCAGGCAGGCCAAGACCGGGAGCAGCTTCACCGAAATATTCAACAATTTTCAGCGGGTGAGCCTGCGCGACCTGGTCGTCTTCAGCCGCCAGTTCGCCACGATGATCGACGCGGGCCTGAGCGTTGTGAAGTGTCTCGACATCCTTCAGAAGCAAACGCGCAACCCCAAGATGAAGGAAGTTATCGGCGAGGTGAAGCGCGATGTGGCCGGCGGGATGAGCTTGACCGAGGCGCTGCAGAAACACCCCCGCGTCTTCTCCGCTCTCTACGTGAACATGATGCGTTCGGCGGAGGCCGGCGGCATTCTCGATCAGGTGCTGGATCGGCTCTCCGGATTCCTGGAGAAGGAACAGGAAACGCGAAACAAGATCAAGTCGGCGATGACGTATCCAGGGGTGGTGTTTTGCTTCGCGACCTTGATGCTGATCGGGCTCATGTTCTTCGTGCTGCCCAAGTTCAAGGGGATCTTCGAGACCATGGGGCTCGAGCTCCCCCTCACGACCAAGTTGATGCTGAACTCATCCGACTACCTGAAGCAGTACTGGTATATCGCCCTGGTCGTGACTATCGGGGGCGTGGTGTTGCTCAAGCTCTTCGGCCGAACCGACCGCGGCCAATACGCGATCGACGCAGCGAAGCTGCGCGTGCCCATCTTCGGAGACCTGATCCTGAAGACCTCTGTCTCCCGGTTCGCTCGGACTTTTGGCACGTTGATCACCAGCGGCGTTCCGGTTCTGCGCGCGCTGGAGATCGTGTCTGATACCGCGGGCAACCGCGTGATCTCGGAGACGGTTGTTCGGGCGAAGCAGAGCATCAAGGAAGGCGAGAAGATCAGCACACCCCTGTTCGGGAGCAAGATCTTCCCCGTAATGGTGACACAGATGATCGCCATCGGGGAGGAAACGGGGCGCCTCGACCAGATGCTGGACAAGGTGTCGAACTTCTATGACGACGAGGTGGACAACACGCTGAAGAGCCTGACCTCACTCATCGAGCCCCTGATGATCGTCGGGCTCGGGCTGATAGTCGGGTTCATCGCAGTATCGGTCATTTCGCCCATCTACTCGCTGGTGGGTTCGCTTGGATGAGAGCCGGCTGACGAAGGGCGAAGGAAGTGGCAACATCACAGAGGAGGCGACAGGCCCCGCGGCCGCACGGCGACATGGCAAAGGGGAAGAGAAAGGCGCCGGATCGCGATGAGGTCGATGCGCTCATACGCGAATACAGGCGCAGCAACGATGTGACGCTCCGCGACCAACTGATCGCGAAGCATCTCTATCTGGTGCAGACGGCAGCACGCAAGTTCGCCGGACTGGGTGAATCCCACGAGGACCTGCTTCAGGAAGGGGCGATGGGATTGGTGAACGCGGTCGACCTCTACGACCCCGAACGCGGCGTTCAGTTCTCGACGTATGCCACCCATCTGGTTGAAGGACAGATCCGGCATTATCTCAGGGACCGAGGGAAGCTCATCAAACAGCCGGCCTGGGTGCAGGAGCTGACGACGAAGATCGTCAAGGCGAGCGAAGCGCTTACCCAAGAGCTGAACCGCGCTCCGACCCCGGAGGAAATCGCCGAGCGCGCGGATACGGCCCCCGACAATGTAACCCGGATGCTCGAGGCGCGGGAGCGCAGCAAGGTCGCCTCTCTCGACGCCGTCCGCGGCGACGACGACGACCAGGGCCCGGCGATCGATCCAGAGAAGCTGCGAACTGACGATCCCGAAGCCGCCCACCTTCCGATCGAGGACCGTATCTTCCTGCGGGAGGCGATGTCTCGCCTGAAGACCCTCGAACGCAGAGTCGTCCACAACTTCTATTACTTGGACCTGAACCAGACGGAGATCGCGCGGAAGCTCGGCATCTCGGTCAACTATGCTTCCTACCTCTTGCGGGGTGCGATAGCGAAGCTCAAGAAGGCCTTCGAGGCCCAAGAGCAGGCCGCCCTCGCTTCGGAGGAACAGGGAGGCGCTCCGGTGAGCCCCTACTCCCTGTCCATGCGGCCGGTTCCATCGGATCGGCTGACCAAGGTCGCCACCGCGGGCCATCTCATGGAGCGCGTGGAACAGGAGGTTACGAGGGCGAGCCGCTATCCGCAGCAGTTCTCCCTGGTTTTGGTGGAGCCGGACACGGACGACGTATCTAAGGAAGTCCTGGTGGCACTCGCCCGCCTGCTGCGGACGAACTGCCGGAGCATAGACCTCGTGGCGCGCATCTCCGGCGCGCGTTTCGGCCTGCTGCTGCCCCATACGGGGCGCGAGGCGAGCGTGCTGAGCGACCGAATATGCCGGACGGTCGCCAACCGATTGCCCGAGAGAGGGGGAACCGTGACCGTGAGCACGGGGTTTGCGGTTTTCCCAACCAACGGGCGCACGACGGAGGAGCTCTTTTCCGCGGCCGGCAAGGCGCTGCTCGAGGCAAAGGAGCAGGGCGGCAACCGCTCGGTGCGTGCTGAGCCGATGGCTCGCCCTAAGCGACAGGCGCAGCCCGCCACCGGCTGAGCGAAACTGCGCCGCCCCACAAGGGAAGAACAGCATCTCGACCCCGCCGGACACCGGCGGGGTCATTGCATCTCAAATTGAGCTGACAACTGTGGAATAACCCCCTCGGAACTGATGCCCGGTGCAAACGGCGCGAGCCACACACCGGGCCTGGCGCCTGATAAGGGCCAGGAGAGAATGACAATTCCAGAAGCTCACCCTCAAGGGAGGTATTGCAACAAGATGATGAGTCGAATGGTTAACCGGAAGAGCAAGGGTTTCACCCTGATCGAGATGCTCATCGTGATCGTGGTCATTGCGATTCTGGCTTTGATCGTGATCCCCCGATTGCTGGGCGCTGGTCGTAAGGCGAAGGAAGCGACGCTGCGCGGCGACCTGCACCAGATTCGCAACGCGGTCCAGCAGTTCGAGGCAGACTGCGGCGACTATCCGTCCGCTCTGACCGAGCTGCAGACGGTGCCGGGTGCCGGCACGACCGGCGGCGGTGGCATTGCCCTGGATATCGCCGGTTGGCAGGGCCCGTACCTGCGCACGCCGGACAACAACCTGCCTAAGGATCCGTTTACCGAGAGCAGCACGAGCTGGAGCTACACCGCAAGCTTGGGTGACGTAGCGAGCGGTTCGGACTTGACAGCGATCAACGGCGAGGCTTACAGCACCTGGTAAACGTAACACTCATCGCAGCAGCGATCTATTGACTTGACCGGGGATAGCAGAAGTAATCGCACCCACAAGGGCGGCTTCTGCTATCCCCGCGTAACGCCCAGGGGGCAAGATGCTGATGACGCGAAGAGCGAGAGGGTTCACATTAATCGAGATGATGGTCGTCGTGTTCATCCTGGCTGTCGGCCTGACGAGCGTCAGCGCCCTCTTCATAGCCGGCGTCCTATCGGGCCGGAAGGCGGAGCGAATCAATGGGGCGACCAACTCCGTCCAGCAGCAGGTGGAACGGCTTCGGAGCGCAGGATTCTCGGGGTGCACCGTGGACCCGGAGATCTTCACAAGCGAGGACGGATACACGATTATCCAGCAAAACTCCGATGGGACAGGGCGGATCGGCTTCTCGGTACCTGCGCTTCCGAACGGACAGGGCACTATCGATATCGCCTATTACGACACCGGAAGCGGCGCTTATCCGAACCTGAAGGACATCACGATCACCGTAACGTGGACAGGGGGGAAGCCCACGGGCGGCACGACGGTTTTCCAGACCCTCGTCGCGAACCGGCCGTGAGCGGAGTTGGAGGTATGACCATGAAGCGAGGAGCACAGAGGCGCTCGAGCGGGGTGACGCTGCCGGAAGTCCTGGCGGCCATGATGGTCTTCTCCGTCATCGCGGGCTCAGTCACGGCCATCTACACGACTGCGATGCGGACCTGGTATGTCGGTGCGGCGGAGAACTACGCGGAGCAGAAGGCGTCTCTAGCAGTGCAGCGCATGGTGCCTGACCTGCAGCAGGGGATCTCTGTGACGGCGGCGAGTTCTCCTTACGATGGGGTCTGCATCGCGGTCCGGATGCCGTCGAAGACATATGACAGTGGTGAGGGTGTGTATCTCAATCAGGTGGGAACGGATGCAGACGGAAAGCCCTATCTCGTCGAAGGCGACTACGCCGTCTACTACCGGGGTGACGAGTACGGCAACATATCCCTTACGGGGGATCGGGTTTGGCGGCGCCTCGTGCGCGCCTCGGATGGAGCGACCCTCAAGCATCAGGTGCTAGCGGACAACGTGGTTGACAATCCTGACGACGGGACCGGCAGCGCGAAGCCGATGTTCATCTACTGGCCCGACATCTACCGGTTGCGGTCGGTCGAAGTGACGGTCACGATCCAAGAGCAGCTGGGTCACCGAACGGCGACGAAAACGATGAACGGAGAGCTGGCTCTCCGCAACAACTAGGGGGTGTACGATGAGGCGATTGGCTGATATGACGCGGAACACCTGGGTTCATCGCCGCGCGGACCGCAGGCGGGGCAGCATCTTCCTGCTGGCCATGGTGGCCTTGATCGCCCTGCTGATTCTGGGGACGTCTCTGGTTCAGACGTCAATGCAGGGCTTGTCCTGGGCGTCGAACGACCGTCGCTACACCGAGGCCTTCTGCCTGGCCGAGTCGGGCGTGGACATGGCGATAACGAAGCTCTACGAGGACTACGACAACATCAACGACACGCTCAGCACGTCCGGCACATACTCCGATTCGTTCTCTCTCACGCAGGGCAACGTGAACTACACGGTGAGCGCGCCCTATGTTGGAATTGCCGACTCGTGCCTCATCGTCTCGGACGCGACGACCTGGACGGGCAAGCAAGCCCGGGTGCGCGTCGTCGCGGCCTACCAGACCGATACGAGTCGCGTGTTCGAGGGCGCGATCTTCTGTGACAGCCCTCTCACGTTGAACGGAACTGGCGGCATATATCCCGACGCCGACGGCACCGGCGGGGATATCTACGCGAATGGTGACATCACCTTCAACGGCACGTCTTACACGATGACGGCTGACGGCTCGCTCTATACCACCGGGAGCACGAACTGGGTGCCCGACGAAGTGCCGGCGACGCACGTTCACGAGGATGTTGCGCCGCTCGTGATGCCCGTCATCGACACTGACTACTACGAGAGCATTGCCACCACGAAGCTGAACGGAAACCAGACCTTCAACGACGCCAACATGGTAGGCCTGTCCGGTGTCATCTTCGTGAAGGGCAACGTGAGTATTGCCGGCAGCTACACGGGGCAGGCTGTGATCGTTGCCACGGGGACGATCAGAGTCACGGGAAACGTGACGACGGCGAATCCCGACACAGACACGCTGGCACTCCTGAGTCCGAAGTCCGTCAGGATCGCGGGCAATTGCACTATACACGGTCTCATCTATTCCCACAGCGTGGTGGATGATAGTGCCGAGACGACCATCGGTGGGAATACGACGATCTACGGCGCCATCGTGTCCGACGTAGTACGCACCAACGGTGGCATCGAAGTGCACTACCGCGATGTGTGGAAGAGCCTGCCTATGCCCGGCGTCGGCAAGACGCAGTGGGCGCCGGTCTCGTGGCAGCAGCTGTATCTGTAGCCGTCTGTCGTAAAGAGCTTTGGGAAGAGTCGCATCAATACGGAACAATAACGGAGAGCAACGGTCGCCTGGCCGCCGGAGGCAACGGCCAGGCTTGCATAGCTGGACAGCAGCCAGAAGTCTATAGCCTCAGGAGGCACTGGTGCCGCTCCCCCCGTTTCGGGATCTGCAAGACCCGGATGAGAAACGTCGAGAGATCGTCTGGATCGCGATTAGCTTCATCGTGATCCTCGCCACATGGCTGTCGGTCGTTCTGATCTTCGGCTACCAGCCCCTGATCATGGGCATGACGTACGACGAGATCGTCCTGCTTACGGGGCTGGGGCTGCTCGTGTTCTGCGCGATCCTGTATCTGGGGGCGCGCGAGCGAGAGCAGCGGCATGCAAACAAGAGCCTTGTCGCACAGCTGAGAAGCGCGGTGGAGACGCTTGACGAGCGGGTGGACCAGCTCAACGGTCTGTGGTCCGCCAGCGCGGAGCTGGCCGGAGCGCTCGACTTGGACCACATCTCGCGCTCTGTCGTGGAGTCCGTTCTCACGGCCGTGGGGGCAGAGGCGTCCTACCTCATATTGATCGACAGGGAAACCGGCAGACCGGTCTATGCCCGCTCCTCGCCCGCGCTGGGAGCCACGCAGGACGACATGTCGCTCGATCCGGAGATGGGCTGGTCTCACTTCCTGCCGACATCCTCGGAGCGAATCGACGATTTCCAGGCCACGATCGAGCCGTGGAATAGGGCTCACACGGCGATGCGGGCGTCTCTGCAGTTGGCGAGCGGTTTCGTCGGGGTGCTCGGCGCGCGCCGCGGCGACGGCGGCGAGAGGTTCACGAACGACGATCTGCGCCTTCTCACGATTCTGGCAAACATGGGGGCAAAGGCTATCGAGAGCGCCCAGCTCCACAGCGAGCTGCGGGAGAGCTATCTTGCGACGGTCCGGTCGCTCGTGAATTCCCTCCACGCTCGCGACAACTACACGGCATCCCATAGTGAGCGGGTCGCAGCGCTGGCGACCCATATGGCCGAATACCTGGGTCTGGAAGACGGGATGATTCGGGATATCGAGGTGTTCGGGCCGCTGCACGATGTGGGGAAGATCGGGATCAGAGACAGCATCCTCATGAAGCGGACGCCGCTTTCGGAGGAAGAGCGGGCAGTCTGTCGCGAGCACTGCATTATCGGGGAGCGCATTCTCCGACCGCTGAACCCGAGCCGCGACGCGCTGGGTATGGTGAGGAACCATCACGAATCGTGGGACGGGCAGGGCTATCCCGACGGCGTCGCCGGGGAGGATATCCCTCAGCTCGCTCGATTGCTTCAAGTTGCCGACAGCTATGACGCGATGATATCGGACCGCCCTTATCAGCCGGCGATGAGCGCACAGGAGGTGCTGGCGCACTTCCGGCAGTACGCGGGCCGACTCTACGACCCGGTCGCCGTGAACGCGCTGTCTGCCGTGGTAGGCGAAGGCTCGATTCGGCGCCCCTCCATTGCGGTGGTTGAGGCCGAGAGCTACGCACACTCCGAGGCCCGAGCGAACGGGAACCTCCATTCAAGCGCAGGGATAGGCTAGAGAAGAGTTTACACCATTCCACGGGATGTCATGGCAGAGGGAGAAGACATGTCCGCAGTTGAAACCGGCACCCACGCCACGAAGTCTCAATCGCCGTCGCAATCCGACAGCGAGCAGTTAGCAGAGATAGTCACTTCGGCCGGCGTTGTAGACAGACACATGCTGGAGCGGGCGAAGGCCATCCAGCAGACGCAGGGGCGCTGGCTGGGCAGCGTACTGGTAGAGCTCGGCGCGGTCGGGCCGGAGGAGATAGTCCAGGTCCTCAGCAATCACCTGGGCCTGAAGACGATCGATCTGTCTAAGGTCACGTACAACGCGGGGGCCCTGCAGCTCCTCCCCGAGTCCATGGCGCGCCGCTTCGGAGTCGTGCCGATATCGCACATCGACAATACGCTCCATCTCGCCATGGTGAACCCGCTGGACACCCTGGCCTGCGACCTGATTCAGGCTAGGACAGGCACTCGCATAGAGCCGCTGGTCGCGACCGAGCGCGACGTCCGAAGCGCTATTGACCGGTTCTACGCTCAGTTGAACCGGGGCCAACGTCAGAGCTCGACGGTCCAGGCGAAGGAGGAGAGGCAGGCCAAGGAGGAAGCGCGTCAGGACGAGATCCTGCACGTGGACGACCTGCTTCGGATCATGATCGAGAGCCGGGCCTCGGACCTCCATCTGAGCGTCGGGTGTCCTCCGACCCTGCGCATCGACGGGGACCTCTCCGCGATCGCCGCGGAGAAGCTCACCCCGACGCGCATAAACGAGCTCATCTACGCCGTCCTGAGCGACGAGCAGATCGGCGAATTCGAGGAGAAGTGGGAGTTGGACTTCGCGTATAGTGTCCGCGGGCTCTCTCGATTCAGGGTGAACGTCCACCGCCAGAGGGGAACCATCGGCTCGGTCTTCCGGGCGGTTCCCGTGGACCCGCCTTCGCTCGACGGACTCGGCATGCCCGACGTCGTCAAGAAGCTCGCCACTCGGCCGAGGGGACTCGTGCTCGTAACCGGGCCCACAGGGGCAGGGAAGTCGACCACGCTGGCCGCGATGATCCGCGAGATCAACGTGACGCGCCGCCGGCACATCGTCACGGTGGAGGACCCAATCGAGTTCCTTCACCGCAACGAGAAAAGCATCATCATCCAGAGGGAAGTGGGCAGCGACACGCAGTCTTTCTCCATAGCGCTGCGGCACGTGCTGCGCCAGGACCCGGATGTGATCCTCATCGGCGAGATGCGAGACCTGGAGACGATTGGCGCTGCTATCACCGCGGCCGAAACGGGCCACCTCGTGCTAGCGACCCTGCACACCACGAGCGCGGCGCAGACGGTAGACCGCATCGTCGACGTGTTCCCACCTCACCAGCAGGAGCAGATCCGGGTGCAGCTGTCGACGGTCTTGGAGGGAATCATCTGCCAGACGCTGTTGCCCTTGGCGGATGGGAAGGGCCGCGTGTGTGCGCAGGAAATCCTCGTTGCCACCTCCGCCATCCGCAACCTCATTCGAGAGGGAAAGACGCATCAGATGCCGTCTGTGCTCCAGTCGAGCGCGTCCGAAGGAATGCAGACCCTCGATCAGGCGCTCAAAGCACACGTGCAGCAAGGCAAGGTCATTCCTCAGGTGGCGATGGCGGTCGCCAGCAACCCGCACGACTTCAAGATGTTCCTGAACATGCGCTGACGCCCTGGAGGATATGGTCGCTCCGGAAAGACGCTCCGCTACCGCAGATAGCGGAGCGTCTTGCTCGTTACGTTGCCGGCTGCGTCGCGAGCCCTCAGGGTGATCTCGTGCGAGCCCTCAGGCAGTCGCGCTCGGTCCAGCAGGAGCGCCTCGTATTGACCGTCGAAGATGCCGTCTTCGGGGACAGCGGCGAGCCAGTCGCCGTCATCCACCCTGAACTCCGCACTGGTCGAATAGGTAGCGCGGTCGAACACCGTGACGGTCTCGGGCGGGGGACTGTCGTCTTCTCGGCGGAGGTCGATGATCACCTCGGGGGCTGTGTTGTCAACCACAAACGACCGGGAGATCAACTCCGCCGTCCGCGGGTCTGCCGGGTTCGCCTGCTCGTCGCTGGCGACGATCCTCAACCAATAGACGCCGTCCGGGACGTCCGTCGTCTTCCACGTGAGCGAGGTGGCCCGTGACGGAGGGCCGGTCTTCGCCGGCGGCTCCTCCCCGCCCGGCTCTTCCATGTCCTCGGGCGGCCCCTCGTCCTGGGACACGTCTTCGGGTGACACCTCGAATCCCTCGTCCCCGAGGTCACCTTCGGCTGCGCGCAACGCCCGGGTTGACTGCGCCGCCGGGGTCTCGGGGTCAACTCTGTCGTCCAGGGGCGCGTCCGCCTCCTCCTCCCCCACCTCGGCAGGCCCCGGTGAAGCTCCGCCCGCTTCCTCCGCTCCGCCTTCCGCTTCGGCCTCGTCCTTCTCCGCCTGGCCCTCCTCCGGGGTCTCTTCCGTCTGCGGAATCGATTCGATCCTGGTCCAGGTCTGGCCATGGTCCGCAGACCAGCAGACTACATAGGTGAGCTCATCCCGGTCGGGATCGCGCCCGGACCACCGGATGGTCTGGGTGCCCGACCAAATCTCCCCCCCTCCGGGAGAAGCGAGCTTAATCTCGGGCCCGCGATTGGCCGGGAGGTAGGTGAACTCCACGACCTCCAGACGGGGCGCCGCCGGTCCGCTCGCCGCCAGGTCGAGGCGGCACTGCATGAACCGCGCGGCAGGGCTTGTGACGGATGCCCCCGGACCGGCGGGGACCGGCGACCACGGGCTCCAGGTCTCATCCGGGTGGGCGGTCGCCCCCGTCCGAGTACAGATCTCGACCTCCCCGCCCTCGGGGACGATCCCCCGCCAGCGAACCGCGCCCCAGCGCGCCGTCGCCTGGGCGTCGTGGACGGCTGACAGATAGCTGCCGGCCCGCGCCCCGTTCGCGTCGAGCTTGATCACCCAGCCGGTGTCGGCCGCGGTGAGATAGACATTGCCCGCCGGATCGGCGGCCAGACCGGCGATGTATGCGGCCTTCGGATGGTAGAGCAGAGAAGAGCTTCCGTCGGGATAGACCGCAATCACCTTGGCGCCGGGACCTGTCGCCACGAGAACCGTGCCGTCCGGCCGGGCGAGCAGTGCCAGGCTGTGCTTCGCTTCCACCTTCACGACCTCGCGGACTGCGCCGTCCCGTTCTATCTTGAGCACGCGGGCCTTGGGCGAGGTGCCGACATAGACGCTGCCGGCCGCGTCGACTCCAATGCTCTGGACGGCCGCATCATCGATCTCACAGATCGAGCGCGGCGGTCCCTCCGGCGGTACGGCGTACACCTTTCCCAGCGGGGAGGTGCCGAGATAGATGGTGCCGTCGGCGCCGACTGCCAGGCACGTGATGTGCCGATCAGCGGCGGCGAAGGCGACTTCAGCCGTTCCATCGGGAGATATCCGGAAGAGCTTGCCGCCGGTTCCCGTGGCCGCCCAGAGATCGCCGGACGGGTCGAGAGCCAGCGCCCAGACGTTCTGCACGGAGAGATGGCACAGGTCCTCCGCCTCCTGTCCGGGCTTTATGCGGTAGATCGTCGCCTCCGGCACGCCGGCTGCGTAGACGGTGCCGTCGGGCGCGACCGCGACGGCTTGGATTCCCGCGTGCATCGTTTCCAGCACACATGTCGTCTCGCCGTCGGGGCGAGTCCTGTAGAGCCGCCCGTCGGTCCACGATCCCGCGTACACCGACCCGTCCGGCGCGACCGCGACGGGCCACAAACACCGCGCCTCGATGTGTGCCAACTCCTGTGCGCGTGGTGCGAGGGCGAGCCCGCCACTGCTCAGGATGGCAGTGCCCTCCGCCTCCCCTTCCAGCAACTCCTTCGGGTCGCCGAGCCGCCAGATGGAGGCCACCCGGCCGATGGCCTCGCCGCGGGCGGCCTCAGGTGATGGACGTTTCTCCGACAGAGAGGGAGCCGTGATCTCCCGCTCGCCGACGGTCTCGACTTCGTCCCAAGTCGGCATGGGCGGCGGGGCCCCGAAGTCGATCTCCTCCTCCCCCGCCTCCAGATCCCGGGCTCCGCCCGAGACGCTGTAGCCCAAGTCGGAGAACAGACCTGCGAGCCCTCCCCCGGCCTGCTCGTATTGGGGCGGCTCGTACTCGGGCGAGGGCGGCCGCCCGGCCTTGTCTTTCTCCTTGCCCTCGACCGTGAGCGAGAGCACGGTGCTGCCGGAGACGACCCACTCCGTCTTGGACCGGGTCTCTACGTGGTCGCGCAGCGGGCGCAGCTTCCGTGCGGTGGCGGCGCGCAGGAGGTCGATTGCGGCCGGGGGCAGGTCGCGGAAGGCATAGCCGCGCGCCTCGATCCCGACCGTGCGAAGCGCCACCTCGATCACCAGGTCGTCGTTGCTCGGCCGGCTCAGCATCTGCTCCACCATCTGCGCCATCGTGACCGGAGGCGGGTCCGATATCTCCAGCCGAGACCGCAGTCGCTCGGCCGTGCGGCCGCCAGCGATGCCCACCCGGACGCGCCCGGGCGGACACGTCTCCGGAATGGCTATCGTCTTCCTGATCTGCACGGCGCGGCCGTCGGAGGCGCGGAGGTTGATGACGACATCGACATCGTCGCCGGCGCGGACTCGGGGCGTCGGAATGGAGACGTCCTCGAGCCGAGCCAGTCGTCTCTCTTTGCTGAGCTCGACTTCGATCCCCAGCCGGTTCAAGCGGGCCTCGCCGAACTCGCTGTTCTGGAGCACCTCGAGGATCTGAGACAGCTCTCCGGTCGCCGACTCGGCCCCGCCGAAGGCGCCCAGGAGCAGCGCGAGAATGCCGCCGTCTCCTTCCACTGTGTATGTGTTCTCCCGCTCCATGGGGGGAAGCCCCTCCGCCTCGAACCGGAAGCGCACGCGGGTCGTCCCCTCCGCGGGCGGCCCGACGCTCTCGATGGCCCCCGCCAGCACCGCAACCAGGAGCATGGACGTGATCGACCGGTTGCGGACGACCTGGACGCCATACCCGCGGACCACGCCCCGGTCCGTGTCCGTGATCCTCAGGCTTCCGTCGATCAGTTCCGCCTGTCCGCCCAGGCGTCCACCGACACACCAGGGGCGATCCTGAGTGAAGTGTCCGAGCGTCTGGCCGCCGGAGGCGAGCTTGAACGAGATCATGCTCGAAGGCATAACGCCATGCACGTAGGCCGCGACCAGCGGCACGTCGGTGGTTCCGAGGCCGGCCATGGGGTGACCGAAGGCGAGCACGATGTTGTCCTTGACATAGGTCACCGTTCCCACCGCCGTCAGGTCGAGGTCGCCGCCGACGAGCCGGGCGCCGACGGCCTGCCCGGGCTCCATTCGGGTCTCGATGGACCCCATCGATCCGCCACCGGCGAGGGGAACCAGCCCGAGCGGGGCCATCGCCTTGCGGAGATCTTCGATAAGGCGCGGGCTGAGGCCGCTGACCAGCACGGGGGTAGCTATGGGGACGAGCGCGGCGGTGCCCTGCCCGGCGGCGGGGAGGACGGACTCACTGGGAGCCACCACGCCTCGCACGATGCGTCTGCCGTCGATCAGGAACGGCTCAGCAGCCCGCAGTGTGCCCTGGGGGCGCACGGGGGATGAACCCGGTTGGAAGGCCTCGAGCATCTGGGCGATGGGTGTGACCCCCGCGACCGGTGTCTTCGCAAAGGGCCAGGCATAAGCAAGCGCGCCGATGATCTTCCCGTTGACATAGATCGGGCTGCCGCTCATGCCGGAGACGACCCCGAAGCCCTGAGAGACCGGCGGCCCGGAGTCGATCCGGATAAGAATGATGTCCCCGTCGAAGTCCACCTTGCGGAGCACGCCCAAGACGGTGATGCCGAAGTCCTCGATCTTCGTCCCGCGGAAGACGCTCTTGCCCACGCCCTTCATGCCGGGGCGGACTTCATCGACGGTGAGCATCTCGGAGCGAAGGAGGAGTGGCTCATCGGCGCCCAGGGCGCGATCTCCTGCCGTGCTCAGGAGGGAGACGGCGGCGACGGCTGCGGCGATGGAGGCGATACGAGAGAGAGTCATGCGTGGAAACACCTCACTCGGCCAGGATGACCTTCAAACTGGAAACAGGAACCTCCAGTGGAGGCGAGAGCCGTCCGTCATTGCGCCAGGGTCGTCTTGAGATTCATCACCATCTTGGTCGCCATGGTGCCGCCGGGAATGTTCGGCATTTCGACCGACATCTTCATATCCATGCCGATCGTCCCCTCGCCATAGACGTACACGCTGTTCTCGTGGTCGTAGTACCAGAGGATGTCGCCCTGGAGGGTGGCCGTCATCGCTCCCGCGCCCTCGTCTTCAGCCTCCTCATTGAACTCGGCCAGGTCTACCTCCACGGGGGCGGAAAAGGAGGTGCGGATCTTGGCGCACTCGCGGCTCTGGAACGTGGTCAGGGCGAGGAGCTTGGACTCGAAGGTCAGCTCGAGCTCCGGGCCGTCCGGGGCCACCGGGATGCTGATCGTATCGCTCCAGGCGTCGCCCTCGCTGACATCTCCCTCGGGGAAGGCGGAGAACTGGGACCAGTTCGGAAACGATTCGGCGCCCTTGCCCAGCAACTGGTCGGACACCTTGGCATCCGGCATGTCGGCTTCGATCAGCTTGACGACGCGGCCCCGAGCGTCCAAGTCCGCCACCATTTTGGCCGTCGGCATGTCCATGGTCTGGGTCTGCTGGTTGAAGGTGATCTCGGCCTTTCCGCCGAGGAGCTCGGCTTCGAGTCGAGTCGCTTCATCGGTCTGAGAGACGACCTTCTCGCTGTAGTCCATCTCGATCGTCATCTCGGCGCGCATGGTGTTGCCCATTCCCTCCATGCTGCTCTCCATGCGGCCCGCCATGCTCGCCTTGTGCCTTTGCACAGAGCCGACCTTCGGACGGAAGCGCAGCACGATGGCATGGGCCGGCACACAGATGGCCAGCACCAACACGGCGACCATTCCCGTGAGCCAATGTCTCTTCATCACATCGGTCCCCTTAATCGATCTTCATACGACCGGGAGCTCGCGCGGCAGGGGAGAGCTCGTCAGGGTATCTGCGCCCTCCGCGCAGACAACCAGGAGGTCTTCCAGCCGGACGCCGCCGAGGCCGTCGACGTAGATGCCCGGCTCGACCGTCACCACGTTGCCGGCGACCAAAGGCGCCTCTTGGTCTTTCCCGAGACGCGGCCCTTCGTGGACGTCGATCCCCACGCCGTGGCCGAGCCCGTGGCCGAAATCGTCCCCGTGCCCGGATTCTTCGATGATCGAGCGCGCAATACTGTCCAGGTCGCCGCACACGACGCCGGCGCGCACTCCCGCGGCCGCCGCGCGCTGCGCCTGGTAGACGATTCTGTAGATATCACTCGCCCCCTCCGGAGCCGACCGGACGGCGAACGTGCGCGTCATGTCCGAGCAATAGCCGGACACTCGCGCGCCGATGTCGATGACGACGAGATCGCCGGGCCGCAGCTCCCGGTCCGTAGTCTCCGCGTGGGGAAGGGCGCTGCGCGAGCCGGAGGCCACGATGACGTCGAAGGCGGCCGCCTCGGCGCCCTCCCGACGCATCAGGAACTCGCCTTCGAGCGCGATCTCGCGCTCTGTGGCTCCGGGGCGAAGCAGCGCGATCATGTGGGCCAGCGCCTGGTCTGCAAGGGCCGCGGCGGCCCCGATGGAATCGATCTCACCGGGCGACTTCACGGCTCGAAGCGCCTCCACCAGACCCTCCGCGGGAGCGAGGTCGACTCCCTGCGCGCCCTCCGCGAGCTGATCTCTCATCTCGCAGGTGAGATGCGCGGGGTCGTACGCCAGTCGGCGGAGGCCGTCCTCCCGGGCTGCTTCCCCGACGCGCGCCAGAAGGCGGCGCGGCACCTCGACGAACTCGAAATCGGGGGCCTGCTCTCTCGCCTGGAGGCGATACCGGAAATCGCTGAACAGGAGGGAGCGGCTCTCGGTGATGAGGAGGGCGCCGCTCGACCCGCGGAAGCCGCTGAGGTAGAAGATGTTGCCGGGCGAGGAGACGACGAAACCGTCGCTCTCAGCCCCGCGCACGCGGTCGCGGAGACGGCTCAGGCGATCTCCGCTCTCGCTCATGAGGTCTCGCTTGCACCCGGATGGTGGGCCAATGCGCGCAGCGCGAGGAGATAGCTCAGCGGGCCAAAGCCGCATATCTGCCCGATGGCGGCGGGGGCGATGATCGAGCGCCTCCGGAACTCCTCCCGGGCGTGGATGTTGGACAGATGCACTTCCACGGTCGGCAGGCCGACACCCTTGATCGCGTCGAGGAGGCCCACGCTCGTCGTGGTCCACCCGGCCGGGTTGATGATGATGGCGTCCACAGACCCAGGCGCCTTGTGGATCGCCTCGATAACCTCACCCTCCTGGTTCGACTGGAGGAAGGAGAGCTCGAGGCCCAGCTCCTCCGCGAGTGCCGTCATCTGTCGATCGATCTCGTCGAGAGTCGTCTTGCCGTAGATCTCCGGCTCGCGGGTGCCGAGGAGATTCAGGTTGCAGCCGTGGATGACCAAGACACGCTTGACAGGCATGAGACCCCCTTCTCATTCGAGATTGAGCGCCATGCTGATCTCTCCGCAATCGGGGAACTTGGGGCAGCGTATGCACTCGCTCCAGACTTTCTGCGGCAGCTCCGACTTCTCCACCGGACGGAACCCGAAGCGCTGGAAGTAGTCCGGGATGTATGTCAGCACGAACAACCGGGTGAGGCCGAGCCCCTTCGCATCGTCGAGGCAGGCGCGGACCAGCAGGTCCCCGAGCCGCTTCCCCTGGTGATCCTCCCTCACCGCCAAACCCTTCACCTCCGCCAGGTCGCTCCAGGTCACGTGGAGCGCGCAGCAGCCGACGAGCTCGCCGCCGTTCTCCAGGACGAAGTAGTCCCGGAGGTTCTCGTACAGCTCGTTGAGCGACCGCGGCAGCATCTCGTCGCGGCTGGCGAAGTGGTTGATGAGCCTGTGGATGGCCGTCACGTCCGACACCCGGGCGCGCCGGAGATCGCCGTTCATGTGGCGGATTGTAACATAGCCCGCGGAGGGAGACAAGCGGAGGCGACAGGAGGAGGCGGCCGAGCCGGGTCGAAGGTGAGAGGGTATTGCTCTTGGTGCAGCAGGCCCTCTTGAGTTCCCGGAAGGTGCGGGTGCCGCCACCCCGCGTGGTGCTGGAGAAGGGCCGAATCGAGCTTCCCGTGAGCCACGTGAACGAAGACATAGTTTCGGATCTGCTGGTGATCGGCAGCGGTGCGGCCGGGTGCGCCTGCGGGCTCCGCGCGGCGGAGGCCGGGCTGCGCGTGATCATGCTGAGCGCCGCCGTCGACCCGCTGGAATCGAACAGCGATCACGCCCAGGGCGGCATCGTGGCACGCCCGCCCGGCGATGCGCCCGAGGAGCTGGCGGCCGACATCGTTGCCGCCGGAGACGGCCTCTGCAACCCGGAGGCAGTCAGTCTCCTGGCGGAGAGCATCCCCGAGGTCGTCGATCGCTTTCTCGTCGAAAGGCTCAAGGTTCAGTTCACCCGCGACGCGAAGGGCGACCTCGACTTCACCCAGGAGGCGGCCCATTCGCGCCGCCGCATCGCGCATGCGGACGACGCAACCGGACACGCCATCATCACGCGCATGATGGAGGCGGTGCTGGCCGAGCCGCGCATACAGGTGATGACGCGGCATACCGCGGTAGACCTGATAACGGTCCCGCACCACTCCCTGAATCCGCTCACGATCTACCAGCCCATAGAGTGCTTTGGCGCCTATGCGCTGGACCAGCGGACGGGAAGGGTGAAGCGGTACTTCGCACCACATACGGTGCTGGCCACCGGCGGCCTCGGGCAGCTCTATCTGCACACGACCAACCCGCGGGTGGCCCGCGGCGACGGCCTGGCGATGGCGCACCGGGCCGGCGCACAGATCATCAACGCGGAGTACGTGCAGTTTCACCCAACGTCGTTCTACCATCGGGATGCCGACCGCTTCCTGATCTCCGAGTCGGTGCGCGGCGAGGGGGCCGTCCTCCAGCGGCGCGACCGCACCGAGTTCATGTCCGAGTACCACCCGGACGGATCGCTGGCCCCCAGGGACGTCGTCGCCCGCGCCATCCACGAGGAGATGCTCAGGCACGGCGCGGAGTACGTGCTGCTCGACCTGAGCGGCCTCTCCGTGGACCCGAAGGTCAGGTTCCCGACGATCTACGAGAAGCTGATGGAATACGGCGTGGATATCACCGAGCAGCCCATCCCGGTGGTTCCGGCCGCCCATTACTTCTGCGGCGGGGTGAACGTCGACCTGTGGGGGCGGACGAACATCCGGCGGCTCTACGCGGTGGGAGAAGTGGGCTGCACCGGGCTGCACGGGGCGAACCGGCTGGCCTCGACATCGCTGCCGGAGGCGATTCTGTGGGGGCAAAGGGCGGCGCAGGACGCGGTGGAGAAGCACGACGCGCTGAAGCCCGGCCTGGCGGAGCACATCGCCGTGTGGCACGACGAAGGGCTCACCGAGGAGATCGACCCGCTGCTCATTATCCAGGACTGGATGATGATCAAGAGCACGATGTGGAACTACGCCGGCATCGTGCGGAACGCGAAGCGTCTCCAGCGAGCCGTGGCGGACTTGAACTACCTCGCCCACCGGACGGAGCAGTTCTACCGCGAAACGAAGCTGGCTGACTCGCCCGTGGGCCTGCGCAACGGGATCGCGGCGGCGCAGATCATCGCCGAGGCGGCACAGCGCAACCCCACGAGCCGCGGGTGTCACTACCGACAGGATTAGCCGCCGATATCTGCCGGGACCGCCCCAAGCGTCACGGGCAGCTTCGCCTCCTTGCCTCTCCGGATCACGGTGACGTCCAGCTGCTCGCCCGCGTTGTGCGAGCGGACCGCCTTGCTCAGCGCACCCCGCTTGTCTATAGCTTGGCCCCCTATCGCGACGATGAGGTCGCCGCGCTGGATGCCGGCGCTGGCGGCGGGACCGCCGGGGACGACGCCGAAGACCATGCTGCCTTTGCCCTCGGGAAGCCGGAGTTGCTTCGCCTCCTGCGGCAAGAGGGGACGATGCTCGATCCCGAGCCAGGGCATCTTGCCGGTCTCGATAAGGCGTGCCGCAACCTGCTTGGCGACGTCGATGGAAACGGCGAAGCCCATGCCCTGGGCATACGGTATGACGGCCGTGGGCATGCCGATAACACGCCCCTCCAGATCCGCCAGCGCGCCGCCGCTGTTGCCCGGGTTGATCGACGCGTCCGTCTGCAGTAAGTCCTGGAGGACCATGTTGTTCGGGCCGCTGATCTGCCGGTCTCTCGCGCTGAGCACCCCTACAGTGACGCTGTTCTCGAACCCGAAAGGATTGCCGATGGCGATCACCCAGGAGCCGATCGGCAGATCGGCGGGACTCCCCAGAGAGGCCTCGGGTAGATCCTTTCCATCCACATTGACGACGGCGACCTCTGTCAGGGGATCGATTCCCACCACGCGGGCGTCGAACTGGCGGCCGTCCGCCAAGGAAACCGTAACCTTCTGCGCTCCTTTCACCACGTGAGCGTTGGTGAGGATGTAGCCGCGGGTCCCGTCGATCACGATCCCGCTGCCCTGCCCGGCGCGGGGAAAGGGCTCTGTCGGCATCCCCAAGGAACGCCGCAGGATGCGCTCCATGGGATCTTGCGTCGGCGGCCGAAAGAACGTGTTGATGTTGACGACCGCGGCGCCCACCTTTTCGACGGCCGCCGTGATGGCCTCCTGCGAGCTTGTCGTAACAGCGGCCTGAGGCGCGCGACGGGGCCCGGCGGCGGGACCCGCCGGAGTCTCCGGGGCCATGGTCCTCCCCAGCGCGAACACGAGTATCGCGCCGACGACCACGCCGAGCAGCGCGGCCAGGGCAACTGCAAGAGCACCTCCGCGCGTTTTCATGCTTCACCTCCTGCCATGTGCTCCGCCAGCGCGATCAACGTGCGCGTGCCGGCGCCGGTGCCTCCCTCTACGTGGTGCGGCTCGTCCTTCTCGTTCCAGGCGGTTCCCGCGATGTCGATATGCACCCAGGCGGTCTCTCCCACGAACTCGCGGAGGAACCAACCCGCAGTGATCGCACCCGCAGGCCGGCCCCCGACGTTCTTCAGGTCCGCGATATTGCTGTCCAGTTGACTCCTGTACTCCGGGAAGAGAGGCAGCCGCCACATGCGCTCTCCCGCCCTCTCACCCGCATCGAGCACGGCCTCCACGAGCGCGGAGTCATTGCCCATCACCCCGGCCGACACGTGCCCGAGCGCAATGATGCAGGCCCCGGTCAAAGTCGCTACGTCCACGATATGGGTGGCGCCGAGCTGACAGGCATAGGCCAGCGCATCGGCGAGAAGGAGACGCCCCTCCGCGTCGGTGCTGACGATCTCGATCGTCTTGCCGTTGAGCGCCTTCACGACGTCATCCGGTCGGAACGCGCGCCCGCTCGGGAGGTTCTCGGTGGCGGGCACGATGCCAATGAGGTCGAGGTCGAGCTTCATCTCGCCCACCGCCAGCATCGCCGCGAGAACCGCCGCCCCTCCCGCCATATCGGACTTCATCCTGCTCATCTTTTCCGAAGGCTTCAAGGAAAGCCCGCCGCTGTCGAAGGTCAACCCTTTGCCCACGAAGGCCACGCGCGGGCCTTCCCTTCTGCCTCGATGGCGCAGGACAATGAGCCGAGCAGGCTCCTCGCTCCCCCGGGCGACGGCAGCGAACGCGCCCATGCCCAGCGTCCGTATCTGGTCCGGATCCAGAGTATCCACCTCGAGCCCTACCGCGTCGGCGATCTCGGCCGCATCCTGTGCCAGCCGGGAGGGCGTCATCTCATTTGGTGGCTGATTGACAAGGCGCCGCGCATAGTTGGTGACCTCACCGGCAAGGCGGCCGGCGCGCCCCACCACCGCGACGGGATCGCTCGCGTCCTCAGACACACCCAGTAGGGATAGCTGGGCCAGCTCGTCGGGCCACTCCTGCTCGGACTTCCACTCTCCACCCCGATAGAGTCCGAAGTACGCACCCTCGACAATCGCGCGAACGGCCTGCTCAAGCCGGACCGCCTGCGGCACCTGGAGATGGAGCGCCATCCCGACCCGACGGCATCCCCGGTCCCGCAGCGTCCGCGCGGCCGCCCCGGCAGCGTGACGCACCGCGAGCAGTGGATCGCGCCAGACCTCCCCCAATCCCACCACGGCCACGCGCGGAGACGGCAGCTTCCCCCAGGTGTGAATGATCGTCATCTCCGACTGTTTGCCCGTGATCTCACGGGATTCGATCAGGCGATGGAGCAGCCCGTCGAGGGCCGCGTTCACCTCGGCGGCGACGCCTGTGGCAGGCGCTCCCTTATGGACGCCGACGACGACCGCGTCGCCCGCGTACTGGAGCGAGGACTCACCTGTGAACTCTACCTCCACCTGGACACCCTCCCTTCTCGGGACGTTGAGCACCGGCTGGCATGAGATAGCCGATTCCGGTATAATCGACGCGACGCTCCTGCCGAGCGGCCTGCGCGGGCCGAACTAGTCGCCCGTACAGGTGTCTAATACGGTGACGGAGGGAAGAATCCCCTCCATCATCTGTCTTTGGAAGGAGACCCAGAATGGCCCAACTATCCTCTGACCTACTGGCAGAGGTACTGGTGGGCGCTGGCGTGATAAGCAGGGAGCAGCTCGAGACGGTCACCAGCTCCCGCAAGAACGATCTGGAGAAGCTCGACGAGACGCTGGTCCGCCTAGGGCTGGTTCCGGAGGAGGATATCTTCTCCGCGGTGGCGCGTCACCTCGGGCTGGAGTACGTTCCCGAGATCAATCGGGACATTGATCCGGCGCTGCTGGCACAATTGCCGAGCGAGTTCGCCATGCGCCACCAGGTGCTGCCGCTCCGGGAGGAGGACCATACGCTCGTCGTGGCGATGGCCGATCCCTTCGACGTCACCGTGCTCGACGACCTCCGGCTGCTGACGAGCCGCGACGTTCGCCCGGTGGTCAGCAGCCGCCGCAAGATCGTAGAGGTGATCGAGCAGTCGTATATGGAGAAGATGTTCCGCGACATCGACGACATGCAGCGGGAGGATGTGGCGGAGGAAGACCTCGAGATCGCCGACCTCCAGAAGATGGCCAGGGAGGCCTTGGTCATCAAGCTCGTGAACCTCATTCTGCATCAGGCCGTCCAGGAGCGGGCCTCAGACATCCACATCGAGCCTCACGAGCGGGAGCTGCGCGTCCGCTACCGCGTGGACGGGGTGCTCCACGATGCCTCCTCTCCCCCCCGCCATCTCCACCCTGCCATCATCTCGCGCATCAAGATCATGACCGATATGGACATCGCCGAGCGGCGGCTCCCGCAGGACGGCCGGGTGCGGATCAGGCTCGGCGATCGGATGATCGACCTGCGCGTCTCCACGATACCGACCCTCCACGGAGAGAGCGTTGTGATCCGGCTGCTCGATCGCTCCGCGGGGTTGATGAAGCTCACCGACCTCGGCATGCGGCAGGATACGTTCGATGAATTCCGCCAGCTCATCCGCCGGCCGCACGGGATCATCCTGGCCACCGGCCCGACCGGCTCGGGGAAGAGCACGACGCTGCATGCAGCGCTCCACGAGGTGTACTCGCCGGAGAAGAAGGTCATCACCATCGAGGATCCGGTCGAGTACGAGCTGGCCGGGGCGAATCAGATCAACGTCCGGCCGGAGATCGGGCTCACCTTCGCCTCCGGGCTCCGGCACATCGTCCGCCAGGACCCGGACATCGTCATGGTGGGAGAGATTCGAGACCGGGAGACGGCGGACATCGCCATCCACGCCGCCCTCACGGGACATCTTGTGTTCAGCACGGTCCACACGAACGACGCCGCCGGAGCTGTCACCCGTCTGCTGGATATGGGGATCGAACCCTATCTGGTGGCGTCTTCGCTCATCGGCGTCGTTGCGCAGCGGCTCGTGCGCACCCTCTGCCCGAGATGCAAGGTGCCGTTCCAGGCAACAGCGGAGGACCTGCGGGAGATCGGGCTGCCCGCCGAGAAGGCCGGCACGGTGACCCTCTACCGGTCCGGCGACTGCGACCTCTGCCTCAAGGGCTACCTGGGCCGAACCGGGGCCTTCGAGCTGCTGCCGGTGGACGACGAGGTCAGCCACCAGGTGCTGGATAAGGCCTCCTCCAACGAGATCAAGCAGCGCGCCGTTCAGAAGGGAATGGGCACCTTGCTGGCCGACGGCCGGATGAAGGTGGCGGACGGAATCACGACGATCGAGGAGCTGGTCCGGGTCTGCCAGCGGGACGAGATCTAGTATGGCGCGATTTCGCTATACTGCGCTGGATCGTTCGGGAAAGCACATCGCAGGAGAGATCGCCGCTGAGAATCCCGAGGATGTGAAGCGCCGCCTTCGCGACATGGGATACTTCCCCTCCCATATCGGGGAAGCGGAACAGGTGACGCTGGGTCGGCCCTCCGAAGCGCGGCGCCGCCGCCGCATCAGCGGCACCGAAGTCGTCGTGATGACCAGGCAGCTCGCCGACATGGCCGCCGCCAGACTGCCGATGTTCCGCAGCCTCTCAGTGCTCGTGGAGCAGGCCGGCGACTCGGCCCTTCGAGACCTGCTGGAGCAGGTCCGGGCCGATGTTCAGCAAGGCCAGCCGCTGTCGGAGGCGCTCGGGCGACATCCCCGCTACTTTCCGGATCTCTACGTGAATATGGTGCGCGCGGGAGAGATGAGCGGCCACCTGGAGGCGGTCTTGCTGCGATTGGCCGAGTTCCTCGAGAAGTCGATGCAGCGCCGCTCCCAGGTTATCTCAGCCCTGCTTTACCCCGCTGTCCTGATCACGGTGGCGATTGGGGCGGTCGCTTTCATCATCGGCTTCCTGATTCCCAAGCTCTCCGCCCTCTTCGCGGAGATGGAGCAGACCTTGCCCGTGATGACTCGAGTCTTGCTCGCCGCGGCCCTTGTCCTATCGAAGATCTGGTGGGTGCTGCTGCTGCTCCTCGTCCTTGTGGTGGTTGGCATCCGATGGTACACCCGGACCGAGAGCGGCCGGGAAGCGCTGGATCTGCTGACCCTTCGCGTTCCGCTGCTGGGCCCGATCTGGCATAAGATGGCCGTTTCCCGTCTCGCGCGGACCTTTGGAACCATGCTCAGCGGCGGCGTTCCGATTCTGATGGCGTTGGCGATCAGCGGAAACGCCGTGGGCAACCGGCCCATGGCCGGGGCGGTGGAGGCCATGCGGGAGGAGGTCAAAGAAGGGACGAGCGTAGGGGAGGCGATGGAGCACACGGGGGCGTTTCCACCACTGCTGATCCATATGGCCGGTGTGGGCGAGGAAACGGGGCAGCTTCCGGAGATGATGGCGCGCGTCGCCAACAGCCTCGACTTCGAGGTCGACAGCGCGCTGGGGCGCTTGACCACGCTTCTGGAGCCCATCATTATCATCGTCATGGGACTCATCGTCGGGTTCATCGTTCTCGCCGTACTGCTGCCGATCTTCCAGATCAACGCGACCATAGGTCGTTAGCGCACGACCGCAAGTTGCCGGCGCGGGGCCGCGGGTCCTCCGGAAAGGGAGAGATTTCGATGAGACGTTGGCGAGCGAGGGCGCATCGGGAGAGAGGTTTCACGTTGATCGAGCTGGTCGTCGTGATGACGATCATCTCCATCCTGGCCGGAGCGGTTGCGCTGCAGATCCTCAATCGCACCAAACATGCAAAACGCGCCCGCGCCCTTCAGGACGTCAGCACCCTCGAAACGGCCGTAGACCTCTACGCGGCCGACAGCGGATCGCCACCAACGACCCAGCAGGGCTTGCAGGCGCTCCGGAGCAAGCCTAACAGCCCTCCGGTGCCGACGAACTGGAACGGGCCGTACATCAAGAAGGCTCCCATGGATCCCTGGAACAACGAGTACGTCTACCGATACCCGGGCGACCTCAACCCGGACGGCTACGACGTCATCTCCTACGGCGAGGACGGCAAGCCGGGGGGCGCCGACGAGTTCGCTGAGGACATCACCAACGCCGACGAGTAGGCATGACCGAGCTAGAAAGCAGGCCCACGGGCCGCCGCGAAGCAGGTTTCACACTGATCGAGCTCTTGATCGTGATGATGATCATCGCGATCGCGTTCTTCGCGCTCAGGCCCGCCTTCGCGGGCGCCATCAGAGGAGCTCAAGAGCGAACCATGCTGAGAGAGCTCGTCGGGCTCTTTACCTCCGCGCGGACGGAGGCAATCGGCAGGGGCAGCCTCATCAGAGTTGTCTTTGAGCCCGCGGAGGCCGCCTTCTTCGCCGAGATCCAGTTTGAGCCCGAGAGAGACCTGTCCGTCTTCGACCCCCTTCCCCTGCTCGGTCGGAGCGCGGTTCTGGTCCCAGAGCACCTTCGAGTAGGCAAGATGGAGGTCGCCGGACGCGACCGGACCGGTTTCGAACGGACCCATATCTATTTCTACCCGGACGGCCGCACAGACGGGCTGGCCATGCTTCTCGTGGGCCGGCACGGAAACGACACCCTCCTCGAAGTCTCTCCCACTACCGGAAAGGTCCGCATTCATGCTTAGAACCTATTTCATAACCCGCCTGCCACAGGATACGCCTCTTCCTGGGCCGCTGTCTGCCGGTTATGAAATGGCCCCTAGAGGTCTTCGCCCGCACATATCAGCCGCGCCGAAGCCACCCGGCTTCCAGCAGAAGGGGTTTACCCTCGTGGAAGTGCTGGTGGCGACTGTGGTGCTGGCCATCGGGCTGCTGGGAGCGCTCACCGCATTCTCGATGGCAACGCGGGCGACCGGCGCCTCGACGAACGACACCGTGCTCACCTTCCTGGCGCAGGAGAAGCTGGCGGAGATTCAACTGCTGGGGCCGGAGCGACTCGCAGAGCAAGACGAGGTGGGCGACTTCGGCCCCGAGCATCCGGAATACGAGTGGGAGATGCTCCTCGGCAAGCCCGACGACCGAAACGTGGTCAGAGTGGATTTGGTGATAACCGCGCCGGAGGCTGGGAGGCCCCGTGAGACCTGGTTCTCCACAACTGTGTTCTAGGGCGGGGCGGGCGAGGCGAGGCTTCACTCTGCTCGAGCTCACCATCGCCATGACTTTCGTGGCGGTGCTGGTGAGCGGCATCACGCTGAGCATATCCACCTGCCTGAAGGTGTGGGAGAGAGCCCAGGAGACGGCGGATCTCAATCAAGACGCCCGGGCGATTCTCGAAGTGCTGTCTCGGGACATACGGGGTTCCTACCTGGGGCTGCACCGCAGGGCGGGCTACTTCCTCGGTGGAGCGCGGGGGGAGGGAGAGGCGCTCCCGAGCCCCGGCGACGTGCTGGAGTTCACGACCGAGAGCAGCTCCATCATACAGGCGGCACTGCTGCCTGAGGCGGACCGGCTCCAGGACTTGCAGGAGGTTGGTCCCCCGGTCACCGACTTCGTGGCTGTGCGCTACGAGCTGCGCGAGGAAACCGCCGCCTCGCGCGCAGGTCTCTACCGGGTGACATGGGTCGCACCGACCGCCGAATGGATCGAGAATCGGCGGCCCGAAAGCGAAGCCGTCAGTGTCGAGCTGATCTCCGAGTCGGTCGTAGACCTAGCGCTCAGGTACTTCGACGGTGAGGCCTGGGGTGACGGGTGGCAAACGACGGAGGAGAATCTCCGGCTGCCTTCGGCGGTGGCGCTGGAGCTAAAGCTGCGGGATGCACGTGATAACGAGCATGTCTACCAGAGTATCGTCCCAGTACCCAGTTACTAGAGGTCATTTCATAACCCGCAGAGAGCGGCCCAAGAAGACACGTATCGTCTGGCGGGCGGGTTATGAAATGGGTGCTAGGCGCAACCGAGGCGAAAAAGGCGTCGTGTTGATCCTGAGCGTCTTCGCCGTGGTGCTGCTCACGGTGCTGGCAGTCGGCATCACGGCCGCGGTGCGGGTCGAGTTGCGCGCCTCCCGTTCCAGCCTGGACCGGATGCAGGCGCTCTTTCTGGCGGAGGCCGGGAAGAATCAGGCGCGAGCCATTCTCCTGTACGATGACCGGACCGTGGACACGCTCCTGGATGAGTGGGGCCCGCAGGCAGAGGAGCCACTTGATCTTCCGCACCAGATGGGCGACGGCTTCTACCGTGTGCGCGTGTACGACGCTTGCGGGCGCATCAATATCAACGAGGCGGACTACGCGACCCTGCTGCGCCTCACGGGGGACCCCATCGCGGCCGCTTCGATTCAGGACTGGAAAGACGAGGACGAGGGAGTGACCCAGGAGGGAGCCGAGAAAGAGTACTATGCCGGCTTGCCTTCGCCTTACCTCCCGCGGGATGCGGACTTCCAGACCCCGGGGGAGCTCCTCCTCGTCCGAGGCGTGACGCCTGAGATGTACTTCGGATCGGAGGGTCGAACCGGGCTTGTAGACCTGATAACCGTGGACTCGGAATCGACGAACACAGATGCCAGCGGCGCGCCCCGGATGCTGCTGAACGAGTTTCGAAACTGGGGCGAGCAAGCATTCCAGGACTGGGTTGTGGCGAGATTCGGGGACGCGCTGGGCATGTACGAAGCGAAGGAGATCTTTCGCGGGCTCACGGAGTTGACCGATCTCGGCCTGGACGGCTACACGTCGCTGGGGCAGCTCGCCAGCGCGGCGGGCCTCAATTTCGGCAAGATCGCCCAGATCATCGACTCCTTCACGGTCGAGATGAGCCCTGTCGAGCGAGGGAAGGTGAACCTGAATACGGCCCCGCTGGAGGTGATAGCCGCTTTGCCTGGAAGCTCGGAGGCAGTGGCGGCGGCCATCATCGCCCGAAGAGACCAAGCGCCGTTCCGATCGTTGGGCGAGGTGGTATCCATGCTGGCCGAATTGCCGGACGGGCCGGCCCTGTTCGAGCAGATGATCGATCACGTCCGGGCTAAGTCGTCGAGCTTCGTGATCGAGTCGATGGGCTGGACGAGCGCCGGGCGCACGCATCGCACGCTCTCGGCTCTCGTTCGGCGGACACCCAATGCCGTCTACGTCATTCGACAGGTGGAGCGGGACCGACCCCTGCCCCCGCTGGACGAAGACGAGACGCAATCGATGCTGATAGCGAGGAGGTAGCTTGTTGCCCGCCCTTGGTGGTAGACCTGCAAGCATCGAGATCGGTTCGCGGTCGGTGAAGGTGGCCCAGGTCATCGCGGGCCGGGGGGGCGTTCGCGCCATCCGCTTCGCCGAGCAAGAACTGCCGAGCGGCTTCCGCTGGGAGATCGGGGGCGACCGCGGTCCCCTCGTTGCGGCGATACAGGAGGCGCTGGCACAGGCCGGCATCCGGAGCCGGAAGGTCGTCATGTCCGTGCCGCGCAGACAGGTGACCGCGCGGACAGGCGCCTTTCCCCCGGCGGCCCGCGACGACATGCGGCGAGTAGTGGAATACGATCTCGCCGACCACATCCCGTTCCCGGTGGACGAAGTCGTCGTCGATTTCCAGCAGCTGGGGCCTTCCAGGGAACAGCCCGGTCTGGTCGACGTGCTCGTCGTGGCGGCGCCCCGCGAATTGGTCAAAGAATACCTTCGCGTGGCAGAAGACCTGCGCCTGAGAGTGGTCGCGTTGACAGTGGACGCGCTGGCGCTGGACGACCTCGGGAAGATGGTCGGGAGAGAGCCTCCAGAGTTCGGCCTATCGCTTGAAGTCGGCTCCCGAGCGACCACCATCAACGTCTCGGCAGGGGAGAGGCTCCGCCTGACCCGCTCAGTCGCCGTCGGGGGCAGTCAACTGACTCGCGCCATTCAGGAGGATCTGGGTGTGGGTCTTCAGCAGGCGGAGCACCTGAAGCAAACCGACGGGCTCCAGCTGCTTGCCCGACAGCCGGGGCCTTCCGCCATGCGGGCCTGGCTCGACAATCTCACGGGGGAGATCAGGCGGTCGGCGCTCTCCTTCGGCCCGGCGGCGCTGTCTCGGATTACGCTCGTGGGCGAGGCGGCCGGCACGCCAGGCCTGGCGGACAGCCTGCAGTCGGAATTCGGTGTCGAGCCGACCGTTCTCTCCACCGGCGATGTATTCCCAGACAGCGAGCTACTGGGCCTCGATCCGCAGACGGCGGACCGCTGCCTCATCGCCCTTGCTGCAGCCGCGCGGGCGGCGGGGCGCAGCTCCTGGACCGTATCGTTGCTGCCGCCCGAAGTGCTTCGCGCGCGACGCGAGAAGCGGGTACGTCGGCTCGGCGCGCTCGGAGTGGCGGCGATTCTGCTGGCGATGATCGCTGTTTACGGAGCGTCGGCGCGCCACGTGAAGCGCCTGCAAACAGACGTGGAGCGTTTGAGGACGAAAGCCGAGGCGGCCGCAGTGCAGCAGGCGAAAGCAGAGGTGCTCTTGGCGGAGCGCGCTCGGCTCGAGGATCAGGCGAAGTCACTGGAGGTGGTTCGAGTGCGGCGGTACGCGGCGCTGGAGTTGCTCCGGACGATAGCGCTCTATTCGCCCAAGGAAATCACGTTGACGCACTTCACGTTGCGCCCCGACCAGCCCCTCCAGCTGCGAGGAACAGCCCCCAACTCGACGGTGGTGGCCGATCTCCAGCACGAACTCGGGCTGTCGCCGCTGGTGACCCGAGCGAGCCTCACGAGCGCGGATCGGGTCGCGGCCAGGCGTACGACCACCTCAGAACTCAATTTCGCCATGCAGCTGCACCTGTGGACCGAACGGAAAGCGGGCCCGCGCGCCGCCTCCATCGCACCGTGGGGAGGCGACCAGTGAGACAGCTCTCCGCCCGAGAAAGAAGGCTGCTTCTGATCGCCGTCGCGGCCCTGGTCGTCTTCGTCTACTTCGCCGGGCTGCTCCTCCCCCTCAGCAACAGGTCCAGAGAGCTGGGTGACGAGCTGGAGCTGCTCAGGGGGCAGACCGAGCGTGCGGACATGATGTACGCGGCAGCGGAGGCCGCGGCGAGCGATATCGCCGCTCTCCGGGAGCAGGCCCAGGCGCTGATGTTCCCGGACGGCGATGTCAGGGTGGACATGGTGCGGGAACTGGAGCGCCTGGCTCGCGAGGCGAAGCTCACGATCACGAGCATTCGCCCGGAGGGGTCCCAGTCTACGGATGGGTCGGTGAAATACCCGGCTACCTTCAAGGTGGAGGCCGATTTCTCCGAGCTCGTAACGCTCATGTTCAATCTCGAGCAACCGAGTCGCCGCTTATGGCTTGAAGGCATCGAGATATCTGCTCCGCGGCGAGACGAGGAGAAGCTCCAGGCAACATTCTATGTGGTGACCTACGCGCAAGCTGACGAAAGCGAGGAGCAAGATGTGGAGGCCTAGCCCGAGGCATATCGTCCTCGCACTCCTGCTGGCGGCATCGATAGCGTTCCTGGCGGTATCTCTCCGGGGCCCTGGCGCCAGCTCGACGGGAGAAGGTGTTCGGGCGAAGGCGACGGCCGCCGAGGCGGGCCGGACGCAAACGGAGCGAAAGCTCGAGCCCGCGGCGCCGGCCGATGTGGAATTCGGCCGCTACGCGGCGCTCGCCCGAAACGACGTCTTCTCGGAGCTTCGCGCAGAGCCGCCCCCGCCGGCGAAGAAGCCGAAGCCCGCGCCGCTGCCTCCGCTGCCCGGCAGCGAGGAGAATAAGCCTCCGAAGCCCAAGCTCGACTTCTCGGGCTGGTCGTACGTCGGCTACATCGAGCTGGACGACCAGAAGCTCGGCCTGCTCCAGAACGATACGACCCGCACGTGCGAGTATCTCGCCGTGGGAGACAGCTTCATGGGGGCAAAGGTTGAAGAGATGGACCGCGAGAACATGCGGCTCCGGTCGGGTTCCTCGCGGACGACGCTGAATCGCCCCCGTGATTTCCCGGTCACGCCATTAGCCAAGGCGCCGACGACGCCGGCCGGCCCCCGGGAACGGCGCTAGCAGCAGGCCCGTGCCGGGCCCGCACCGACCAAGAACCGTGCTCCGGAGCAAGGGAGATCGAGTGGTCTGCGTTCAGAGCGGCAACGAGGAAAATCAGATATGACCAGCAGGAATTCCGTTCGGCTCGCTGAGAGCGCGCCGAGAAGGGTGAATGGAATGTACCCAGCGCTCCGACTCGCTTGGAGAACACTGGCGCTCGCACTCCTGATCTGCCTGGGCCTCCCCATGTGCGACGGCGGCGAGCCCGGGTCCGGCCCCCGCGCCGGCCGGGTCAGACCGCGGCCCCAGCGCCCCGCCGCTGAGAGGCGCGGACCGACCGCACAGGAAGCCGGTGCCGTCGAGGTCGCGATCCCGAGCGCGCCAGCCGCAGCCGGGTCGAGGCTCGAGGTGATACCTGGAGTGGGCGGAGCGAAGACCATCGCCATGGAGTTCTACGGCCTCGACATCGATCATCTGCTCAGGCTCCTGAGCTATGCCGCCCAAGTCACCATCGTCAAGTCGGAGCAAGTCACCGGCCCGATAACCGTGATCGCGCCCGCGCCCGTGCCGCTCGACGTCGCCTTCCAGATCCTGGACTCGGTGCTGGAAGTGCGCGGCTTCACCATGGTCCGATCATCGACGGGAATCTATAAGGTGCTGCCGATCGCGGAGGCGATCCAGTCGGGCCTGCCGCTGCAATTCGGAGAGAGGCCGGGCGAGTATCCCGCGGGAGACGATCTGCGGACCCAGGTCATCCCACTGGAGAACCTGGACGCCAACGACCTGGCGAGCCAGCTTCAAGGTTTGCTCTCCGAAAACGCCAGCCTCATACCAACCTCGACGAACTCCCTGATCATCACAGACACGGGGGACAACATTCAGCTCGCGTTAGAGCTGATTGCAGACACCGAAGGTCAGCTTGCCGGCGGGTTCAAGGTCTATCAGCTGCAATACTATGACGCCACCGAGATGGCCGACCTCGTGACGAGCATCGTGCTGAGCCGCGGTGGCCCGGCTGGTGCCGCGCGACGCCCGGCCTGGGAGCGCCGCGTGGTCGGCCGAGGAGGGGCGCCTACGAGGCCGCAGCGCCGCACTGCGCCGCAGCCGCAGGCCGCTGCTGCGGGCCCCGAGTTCGCCTACCCCGACGTCCGCACCAACTCTCTCATCGTCCTGGCGACTCCCACACATCTGAAGCAGATAGAGGCACTGATGGCCGAGCTCGATCGCCCGGTGAGCCTGCGGGACGCCTTCTTCGTCTATCCCGTGCAGAATCTCGTGGCCAGTGAGTTGGCCCAGTTGCTGGCGCCGCTGATCGGCGCTCAAGTCAGCGGGGGCGCGCAGGCTGGGGGCGCGCCGCGCTCGGCGGGAGCGGGCGGCGGAGTCTCTCCGCAGCGCCAGCAGTCGTACTCCCGACCGTTCAGCGGGCAGGGAGGCGTTCTCCGAAGCTCGTCCGCGGGATCGCCGCAGAGGCCCCGGCGGACCGATGCCGCGGCCGCACTGGAGGTAGAGCCGCTGATGGGTGAGCCCGCCGGTGCGCGCGCTGCCGAGGCGCCGGGAATCGCACCGGCGCCGGAGGGACCGACCCAGGCGCCGCCCCAGCCGGAGATACCGACTATCGAGGCGCCTGTGCCAGGGGGCGAATACGAAGAGCCGGCCTCGCTCACAGGCGCAGGGGTCGCTCAGGCGATCATCGCGGCCGATGACAACACAAACGCGCTGCTCATTTCGGCACCGCCCGAACAGATCGATCTGATCCAGCAGATGCTGGAGAAGTTGGACGTGCTCCCTCCCCAGGTGCACATCCGGGCCATCATCGCCGCGGTCACGCTGACGCGCGATACCAGCCTGGGCTTCCAGTGGGAGAGCCTGGGACGAACCTGGGGCACCTTCAACGGAGAGGTGTTCACTGGGGGCACCGGCACCAACTTCGGAGTCACCGGCCCAACAGACACGTCCACTCCCACCGGCTTCTTCGCCACGCTCACCGGATCGCAATTCGAGGCCGTCCTCAACGTTCTTACTACCGATAGTAGGGCGCGAATACTGTCAGCACCGAGCATATTCACCACCAACAACCAGGAAGCCACTATCGACGTTTCGGAGCAGCTTCCGTTCCCGACGGGAACCTTCCAATCGACGACTGCAGTAGGCGCGGTCAGCACGAGCATCTCGTACCGGTCGGTGGGCATCGTGCTGAACGTGACACCGCGCGTGACACAGGGCGATATAGTGCGTATGGAGGTCGAGATATCGGCCAACGAGCCTGGGGCGGAGACGCAGGTGGCGGGGCTGAGCTACCCGACGTTCAGCCAGCGCCTTGCGACAGCCGTCCTCAATGTGAAAGATGGTCATACGGTTGTGCTCGGCGGCCTGATGAAGGAGAACATCGGGCGCAGCGTCTCTCGGGTCCCGATCCTCGGCGACCTGCCGCTTATTGGGACCCTGTTCCGATCGACGAAGTCAACTCGTGAGAAGGCGGAGCTGCTTCTCTTCCTGACGCCCCACGTGATACGGAGCCCGGGAGAGGCGGCCGAGTTGACCGAAGCTGAGAGGTCGAGGCTGCCCGACGTTCCGCGGAGCCTGCGGAGCGTCGCGGGCCCGGAGCAGCCGGAACTCCCACCGTCCGCGCTGGTGGCCCCGGAGCCCGCGGAGCCGACACTGGAGATGCCCGAACTCGTGCCGCCAGTGGTTGAGACGCCCGAGGTGGTGGAGGGGCAGCCCGTCGAGCCGTCAGAGCCGTCCGAGATCGAGGCGGCGCCTGACGAAGAGCTGGTGGAGGGTGAGAAGCCACCTGTTCAGCCGCCGGGCGGCGCGCCGCCCGAAGAGGCGCCCCCGCAGGCCCAAGAGGCGCCCCCGCAGGCCGAACCACCGCCCCCAGAGTGAGGCACCGTCACACGAACAGAAGGCGCCGCCCCGTGGGCGGCGCCTTCCTCTCCCGTCGGTCCCTCAAGCACGGTGCGGGCACTCGTCGAAGAAGCGAGCAACCTCGTCCCGGGGAAAGCGGGGCAGCGGGTGCCGCTTTCCCTCGATCGCGATGGTGAGGCCGTCGCCTTCCGGCACCGCGCGGCCGATGACGACACTCTCGCGGTTCAACGCCCGCAGGGCAGAGAGCATTTCCTCGGTCTTTTCGGAGCTGACGGCGAGCAGCAGCGCGCCGGAGGCGATTACCCCAAGTGGGTCTACCCCGAGTCGAGTGCAGACATCGCGCGTCAGCGGGAGAACCGAAATCTCATCGCCGTCGATCTCCAGGCCGACCTTCGAGGCGAGGGCCAACTCCAGCAGGCCCGTCGCGAGGCCTCCCTCCGTGGGGTCGTGCATGGCCGTCACGCCCACCTCCGCGGCGACCCGAGCTACAGGCACGACGCTGATGCCGGGATCGAAAAGGAAGTCGCGAGCGCGGGCGATGGCCTCCTCGCCCATGCCCTTCTCCCGGAGAAGCTCCCCCGCCTCCCGGGCGAGAACGGCAGTTCCTTCGATGGCAGCGGAACCGCACAGGATGATCGCGTCGCCTGGCCGCGCGCCCTCCGTCGTCACCAGTCGCTCGGGAGACGTCTCGCCGAGCATACAGCCCACGACAACGGGGCGCTCGACAGCCGACGTGATCTCGGTGTGTCCTCCGATCGGAGAGATGCCCAGATCTTCGCAGGCCTCGCCGAGCTGATCGAAGATCGACGCCGCGTCGTCCTCCGCCGAGTTCTCAGGCAGCAGAAGGGTGGCGAGCAGCCACTTCGGCTCGGCCCCCATCACGGCGATGTCGTTCGCGTTGACCTGAACGGCATACCATCCGATCAGATCTGTGGCGAAGGTGATCGGATCCGTACCGACCACGAGCAGGCGGTCGCCGAGCCGAATCGCCGCCGCATCCTCCCCTACCCTCGGCCCCACGATGACGCGCGGATCCCGCGCCGGCAGGCGCCCAAGCAGATCGGCGAGCAGCTCGTGCGGGAGCTTCCCCTGCTTCATGATGTCGGCCGGCCCCTTCGTTCTCCGTGCCCTGCCCAGGCGGTGCGATAGACCACCATGAGCGGCGCACCATTGGTGACGTTGTCGTCGAGCGCCACCCAGAACTCAGGCAGGAAGAGGTCCCGCCGCGCGTCGAGTTCCGGATACCACTGGGGGAAGATTATCAAGTAGTCCGGCCGACGGTCAATGATGAACTCGAACACGGCTCGCGGGGCCGTGCCGTCCAGCCGGCGCTTGAAGTCGCGAAGCGGTAGGATCTCGGGAGTCACGAGACCCTGGAGATCGAGCACGGGCAGGCCCGCGATGAAGCCAATCGCCCCAATATCGTTGACCGCCAGGAGCGATCCCGGCGGCGCGTTGTCCCGGAGCCACCGACCGACGGCAACCTGCATCTGGGTCGTGTCTCTGACGTTCTTGGCATACGTCTCCACACCGCCGGGCTGGCGCGCCAGAGACGCGAGCAGAACGGCCGCGAAGAGAAACACGCGCAGGCCGGGCCGCCTCAGCCCAGGGATGCGCTCGACCAGGACCCACCCACCCAGCATCCCGAGCAGTATGAACAGGGGATTGAGGTCGGCAATGTAGCGTTGGCTCTGGGAGGAGGGCGGCCGATATCCGGCCGACAGAGCCCAAGCGACAGGCTGAACGAGCAGGAGCATCGGGATCAGCAGCGATCGTCCCCCCCGATCGGCCCGCTTCGCAGCCTGCCATATGAGCCAGACGAAACCGACGAAGAACGGCACAATGAGAACGCAGTTGTCAGCCGCCCACACCCGCCAGACCTCCCCTACCTCGCGGGCCGGCCCGGCCGCCAGCGCAGACCACCAGGATAGGCGCGAGTCCGCGAGCGCCCCCGGAATCCCAACCCTCTGAAGCTTCGAGTAGAATGATGTGGGCAGCAGATATCCCGTCACGCGCCAGTTGTAGGCGAACATCGGGGCGACGAGCACGGCGAAGATCGGCAGGTGGAGGCACAGCGCCCTCCCCCATCGGCGCAGTGGTCCCTCCTGCCTGTCGAGAAGTGACATGACGAGCCTGTCCACCATCGCCAGGGGGAAGAGGAGCATCATCTCGGGCCGTGCCAGACCGGCGAGGGCGAAGACCACCGTCGGCAGGAGGCTCTTCCAACCGCGGACCGCCCGAAGGGCGATGTGGAGGGCGATGCCGGCGATGGCGAGCACGGCGTAGAGCGGAGGTTCCATCCCGGAGAGCAGCCACCACGGCAGGGGCACGGTGACCGCCGCGGCTCCCGCCGCGGCGAGGGCCAGCCAGGGGCGAGGGACGAGCAGGAGAGACAGCTTGTAGATCGCCGCGCACAGCAGCATCGACAGCGCGAAGTTGATCGCGATGGAGGTGAACAGGTGCTCGCCGGTCAGGCGATAGCCGACGGAGAGGAGGAGGGTCCACAGCGGGCTCGTGGTTGTGCTGGTGGGCTCACCGGGGTTGAACGAGAAGCCCTGCCCCCGAGCCAAGTTCTGCGCGAATCGGGCGTGAATCCAGCCATCATCGAGCGGCAGACCGAACTCGCCGGCCAACTGCTTCGAGGCGAGGAGATACCACGCGGCAATCCCGGCGACGGCAAGAGCGACGGCCGGCCACACGAGGAGGAGAACCGACCTCGAAAGCTCGCCGACCCCTGCGTTCTCTGTGGCTCCGGACCGCATGTGGGCGTCAGCGCCCTCGAGCGGCCGTCGAGAGGTCTTCCGGACGCTCCTCTCGCCACTCGTACACGACGATCCAGGGCCCGCCACAGGTGATGTTGTCGTCGATCTTGATCTCGAAGATCGGCCTGTGACCCGCTCGCACGAAGCCCTCGTATCGCTCCGGTCTCATCACCACCACGAGGTAATCGGGATTCTTGCTCTCGGCGGTATCCCATACGCACCTCAGCCATTGGCCGGTGCGTGCATTTGCTATGGTGCGACAGGCGAGTGAATCCGCGCTGACCAGACCCATCGTGTCGTAGACGGCCATATCCGTGATGGCCGCAATCGCGCCCACATCGTTGAGCACAAGCATCGAATCCGCCGGGATGTTTTCCTTCAGCCAGCGCGCGGTCGTCACCTGCATCTCCGTGATGTTCTTCACGTTGTGGGCAAAGAGCCGCGCCTGGTCGGGCTGGCGAACGAGAGAGGCGGCCAGCACGAGCGCAAAGGCGGCCGGCAGAACCGCCCTGAAAGACTGCGGACGGCGCTCCCGCAGGAGCCACCAGCCGCCGACCATACCGACGATGATGTATAGAGGCCCGAGGTTCGCCACGTACCGCTGGCCCTGGAACCACGGGGCCCGGTGGAAGTTCGTGGAGATCGCCCAGGCGGTGGGCTGCACTGCAAGCACGAGCGGAACGAGGAACGAGAAGTGCGGCCCTCTATGAAGTGAGCCTGCTCGCCGGATGATTCGGTAGTACCCGAACAGGAATGGTACGAAGAGAACCAGGTTGTTGCCGGCCCAGAGCCACAGGATGGCGAAGAACTCCTTGATCGGCGCGACGACCAGCGACTGGAACAGCAGTTGGTTGTTATCTGTCGCGATCGCCCAGGTTATCCCGAAGTTCATCGCCTTGATGTAGTAGGAGCTGGGGAGCAGTCGCCCGGTCGCCCGGTAGTTATGCAGAAAGACGGGAGAGATGACCAGGAGGAAGATGGGGGTGTGGAGAGCGAGCTGCTTGAGCCACGACTTCACCCCGGCCCAGCCTGGGCGCTCGTACCGGGCCAGGAGGAGGCGATCCAGCATGGCCAGCGGGAACAGCAGGAGGCTCTCCGGGCGGGCCGTCACGGCGACCCCTATGGCCAACGCAGGAGCGAGGGCCTTGATCCCGGAGGCTCGCCGAAGGCGCACATGGAGGAGGATGGCGAGGAGCGTAAGCCACATAAACAGCGGCGGCTCCATGCCGGAGAGCGCCAGCCAGGGCAGGGGGATGGTCGCTGCCACAACCAGCCCTGCGGCTGCCCCGAAAGCGCGGCTGGGGACGAAGGTCCGGGCGAGAGCTGCGGCGGCGAGCGCGGCGAGCACGCAAAAGACCCAGTTCATGGCCGCGGACGTCACGAGGTACTCGCCCGTAAGACGGTAGCCGAGCCCGAGCAGCACCGTCCACAGGGGCCCGGTCGTCGTGCTCGTCGGCTCACCGGGATTGAAGGTGAAGCCATGGCCGCCAGCGATGTTCTGGGCGAAGCGCACGTGGATCCAGCTATCATCCAGCGGGAATCCGAACTCGCCCACCACCTGCCGGCAGATCAGCAGGTCGTAGACCATCAGCCCGGCGATGACGAGGGGGACCACCACATAGAGCACGACAGCCGGCCAGAAACGCCCCTCGCTCAGCTCTGAAGCGCCCTCTTCCGCAGTGGGCGTAGTGCGTGCCTCGTCTGTGTCGGCAGTCATTCAGATCGGCCTCTTCTCTGCTGTTGTTCGCCGATCGGCTCCCGAACACCGAGCAAGCAAACTATAGAGTTTCCTGCATTATGGGTAGGAGCACCCATACTGCAAGAAACTCTGCACCGCACAGCCTGAGGCCCACACAGCAGATTCTCTTGCACGACGGTCGTAACCGTAATGCAAGAGAATCCGTACTTGCAAGCACCGGCGAATGGATGGCCCCCTGGCGCGGGCGATCCGCATCCTTGCCGGCGAGGGCCGACGGGGAGTACCCGGCGACTTCGCGCCGCGCGGAATCACCGCCTGCCGTCAGTCGCCCACGGAATCGCGCGCCGCCGGAATGCCAGATTCAAGGTCACCATCGCCGGCAGACGGCCGGAGATGCCAAAGAGCCGGCGCACGATGCCGAACCGCGAGTAGCTATGTTGGAGGGCGTCCCTCAGACCCTTGGCCAGTCTCTCCGGCGTGGTGCCGCGGGGCGAGAAAACCACGTGTCCGCCGTCGTAGTGAGACCAATCGCGATCGATTATCCGCCCTTCCGCCTCCATCTCCGCGTAGAGAGGGGTGCCCGGAAGGGGAGTCAAGATGGAATACTGCGGCAGGTCGATACGGGCTCTGTCGGCGAACTCGGCCGTTCGCTCGAAGACAGAGTCGTCCTCACCGTCGAAGCCGAACATGAAGGCGCCGACCACGCCTATTCCGGTATCGTGGAGCCGAGAGACGAGATCCCTGAACTTCCTGACCACGTTGAAACCCTTGTTGACCCTTCCGAGCGCGCTGTCCGAGAGCGTCTCCAGACCCACGAAGAGAGCGCGGCATCCGCTTCTCGCAGCGAGCCGTATCAGCTCCGCATTCTCCAGCACGCCCGTCGACGCCTGGCCCATCCACTTCTTCCCCGTCCCGAGCAGACGCTGGAAGAGCCGACGCGCATAGCTCGGCACCGTCATGATATTGTCGTCCATGAAGATCACATACCGTCCCGGGAGAGACTCGACCTCTGCCGCCACGGAGTCGACGGGGCGGCTGCGGATTCGCCGTCCGAAGAAGATGCTGACCGAGCAGAAGGAGCACTCATGGGAGCAGCCCCGAGTCGCCTGCACCGTGTCGGGTGCGAGGTAGTCTCGTCGGCAAACGAGTTCCCGCCGCGCACGAGGGCTGTCGCTCAGGTCCGGGTAGCTTTCAGCACTGTAGACGCGCCGGAGGCGGCCTCTCTCGAAATCCGCAAGGAGCTGCTGCCACTTGCCTTCCGCCTCTCCCACAACCACCGCGTCGCAATACCGAAGCGCTTCCCCCGGGCAGGCCGAAGCGTGCATGCCGCCCAGGACGACCGCTATGCCCCGAGACCGGAACGCCGACGCGATCTCGTAGGCCCGCGGCGCCGAGGAGGTGAACGCGGTGATGCCCACCAGGTCGGGGCTCGCATCGAGATCGACATCCTCCACGGCCTCATCAGCGATTGCCACCTCCACCTCCGGTGGCGTCAGAGCCGCCACCTGGAGCAGGGAGAGCGGCGGAAACGTCGCCTTGATGCGCGGCGCGCCTCGCGCCCGGGCCGCCACCACGTCCTTACGATCCGGCGAGATCAGCAGAACGCGCATCCTATCTCCTCATCGCCCCCCCAGGCCCCGGCGCTTTTGCCGCCTCAGTCGGACTGTCTCGGCCCCCACAGCACGTCACCCCGCTGAGCCCACTCGTATTCGCCGCTCTGGTACCAGGCATGATCGGCCAGCCGGCCGTACTCCGCCGCCCATTCGCGGACCTTCGGCGCAAGACGACCAACGATATCATCGGCGCCGAGATGTGTCGGGCGCGCGTCGCTCCTCTTCAAGGCTGCCTCGAACCACTCGTTGTGATCGATGATTGGGCACGGCCGGAGCGGATTCGGATCTCTGCGGTTGATCTCCCGTATCTGTTGAAACAGTGGGGTATTGAGGACATCCCACAGGTGTCCGCCCCGGCCGTACATCTCCATGATGTTTTTTTCCGCGAAGTGCATGAATACGCATGGCTCGATGTCGCCGCGGTAGTTGATGTGCAGGTACAGCGTCCCTCCAGACATACAGCCACCGGTCAGGCAGCCGTCGTTCCAGAAGTCGGCGACGAAGATCGGCTTCGTGCGCCGCATCCCGTTGACGGTCCGGCGCAGCTGGTCTCGCTGCCCGGGGGTCACCATGAGATCGGTCGTGCTGTCCTGGCCCACGGGCACGAAGATGAAGAACCACCCGAACAGGCACCCCTTCTCGATCATGTGATCGTAGAAGGTCTCGGAGTAATAGACCTCGGCGTTGAGCCGAGTGGCCGTAGCGGAAAACCCGAAGAGTAGACCCGCCTCTCGGCATGCCTCCATGGCCCCCATGACCTTCTCGTAGACACCCTCCCCGCGACGGAAGTCCGTCTGCTCCTTCCATCCCTCGACGCTGAAGGCGGGCGCGGCGTTGCCGCATTTCTGAAGGCGCTCGATGATCTTGTCGTTGATGCACGTCCCGTTCGTGTAGATGAGGAAGGCGCAGTCGCTGTGCTTCTCGTAGAGATCGATCAGGTCCGGTCGGGTGAACGGTTCGCCGCCCGAGATGGTATAGAAGTAGACTCCCATCCCCTTGCCCTCTTCGATGATCCGGTCGAGGACATCGAACGGCATTGGGTCCTGCCCCCGGGGATAGCTGCCCGCATAGCAGCCGAGGCACCTCAGGTTGCACCGCATAGTCGGGCTGATGACGATGAGGAACGGCGGATAGACGCCGTGCTCCGCCGCGAAAGCCTCGCGCTCCTGCTCTCCGAGCCACGTGGCGTTGATGCCCAGCGAGTTGATGAGTCGACGCCGCACATTTGGATGGAGTGAAAACACGCGGCGGGCAAGCTGCGCCGCTGGATGCTGGTCTTCGATCAGGGCGCGAAGCGCCTGGAGCTGGGCCTTGTGCCTTTCGGAGCGCGCCAACCGTTCCAAGATGTGGGTGAGGAGAATGACGCGATGATCCGTGCACTGCTCGACCAGGAAGGGCGTCGTGTGCGACGCGAGGTACTTCAGCGCAGCGATCCTCGTCGACGAAAAGGACATATCTGCCTCCCCCTCCCGCCGCGTGGCTCTCGCGCGGCGGGACCTCCTGGCGAAATGTCCAGCAGCTGGGCCAAGCCCCCGCGAAGGCAGCGACTTCGGAGGTTGACACACCTGGACCGCCCGTCAAACGCCCGGCAGACGGCTTCTCCTATTGTACGGCGGCCCTCCCCCCTGTCAAGGTGGAGACGTGCGGATAGCAGACACGGAGGTGCTCTGCAGATCGCCTCCGATCCCCGCCGCCGCGTCGCTCCACCTCTCCTCCTCAAAAGGTGATGGACTTCCCGGCTCCGAAAACTCCCCTCCAGTAACCCGTGGGAGGGTACCTGAGTATGGGCTTTCTCACCTCCGCCCAGATCGAGCAGATGCACCAGGTGAGTTTGAGCTTGCTGGAGTCCGTGGGCGTCAAGATCGATCACCCACAGGTCTTCCAGAGGCTCTGCAAGGCCGGAGCCGCGGGAGACGCGGACGGCGTGACGGTTCGCCTCCCGCGCTCGTTGGTCGCAGACTGCATCGAGAGGGCGCCCCGCAACATCAAGCTGGCAGATCGCCGGGGGCGCTGCGTCGAGGTGGGCGCCGACGGCGGCACCGTTTTCTGGGGCGGCAACTCCCTCTGCATCGCACGAGGCCGGGAACGCAAGGAAATGGACTCCGCCGACCTGTGGGAGTTTACTCGCGTATTGGAGGCGCTGGACAACGTCCACGCAGTCGTTGGCACGAGCATCTGCGACTACCCGGCGCAGGTGCGCGACTTCGTCGGTTTCAGAATCCTTGCCCAGAACTCGACCAAGCACCTGCGGCCGGTGATCTTCTCGCCCGACGGTCCCCGCGCCATCATCGAGATGGCGGAAGTGCTGAACGACGGCGCGCCGCTGTCGGAGCGGCCCATCGTGAGCTTCGGCTACTCGATCGTCAGCCCGTTCCACTGGGGGAAGTCGGCCCTCGACCTATTCCTCACGACCTCCGGATACGGCCTGCCGATGATGGTCAACGCCGAGCCGCTGGCGGGCGGCACGGCGCCCGTGACGTTGGCCGGCGCTCTCACCCAGGCCAACGCGGAGGCCCTCTCGGGCATCGTCATTCTCCAGGTGCTCGAGGCGGGACGGCCCTGCGTGCTGAACCTCGGTTTCTCGCACATGTTGGACATGCGAACGGCCCTCGCCACCAGTGGGCAGATCCAAGACGGGCTGATCGCAGCCGCGGGGGCCGACATCGCCCGATACCACGGGCTGCCCTCCGCCTCCTGGATGAGCAGCGACAACTTCCTCTGCGACGAGCAGTCGGTGCTGGAGAAGGCCGCCACGGGCCTGCTGCACGCCCTCGCCGGTGTCAACATCGTCTGGGGAATCGGACAGCTCGAGACGGAGTTCACGCTATCGATGGAGCAAGCCGTGCTCGACAACGAGCTGGTCGGCATGCTCCTCCGCGCCCAGCGCGGCATTGAAGTGACGCCGGAGACCATTGCCGAGGACGTCATCCGGGAGTGCGCCCGCACCGGCGATTTCCTGAGGCACGAGCACACCCTCGCGCACTTCCGGGCGGAGCACATCGAGAGCACGCTCACCGGCCCTCAGCGCAGAGAGGCGTGGGAAGCCGCCGGCTCGCCGACGCTCGGCGAGAGAGCCGCGAAACGGGTTCAGGAGATCCTGTCCGAGCCCACGGAGCCGTGCCTCACGCCGGACCAATCAGCGGAGCTGCGAAAGATCGAAGAGACGTGGAGGCGGCGGCTCACAGGGCGGTAGAGCGCGAGTATTGCGACTGCCGGCGGCGATGTGGTAAGATACAGGCCCCGGCGCGCTCCGCGGTAGCTCAATTGGCAGAGCGGGTGGCTGTTAACCACTAGGTTGTAGGTTCGAGTCCTACCCGCGGAGCCACTCCTCTAAGCCGCCGAAACACGCCACCCACCCGTTAACGCCCGCATCCCTCAAGAGTGTCATTCGCGTCAGGCACGAATTGGCCAGCCTGTAGGGCATTTTCGAGCCTTCGGCGAAATCCGCCCGGTCTCTCTGTTCGAATCTGAGAACCCGGGACCCCGACCCGAACCCCTGGGATTGCACCCGGCACCCAACTCTGGCCTCTCAGACTCTCGAATTCTCAGTTCAGCAGGGGTGTCTAGTTAACAGCTCCCACGAGCTTCCGGGCTGGCTGTTAACTAGCCAGGAGCTTGCGCGTGCCAGCCTTGTGGCCGTATGTGCTTGCTATGCGGCAATGGAACCGCTCAGATGAGCGTTCGCGGCTCGCCGGGATGAGCCGGACCGCGGCTACAGAGCAGAGAAGCGCGGAGTGAATCCCACATATGCACAACTGCACTACCACCGCGGGCACGCCGCCCAGAACGCCACCCTCTCATGCCCTGCGCCTGGCTCCGTCTGAGCCAGCAATGCCGGTCTCATCGCCGCGTAACAACCACATACGGTGCCGGACAGGGCTTCTGGGGGAGGACAGCAGCTTGGGGACCTTACAGGCCGTGTCTGTCTCGAGCTGGCTGCCGGACTAGGGCTCGAACCTAGGACCTACTGATCCAGAGTCAGTCGCTCTACCAACTGAGCTATCCGGCATACCACCGGAAGACTACCATTCTCCGAACGAAGAGTCAACATCGCACAGGGGCGCCTATCCTGGCCCCTCCCCGCCTTCACTTACCGGTTACCAGGGGCGCGGGGCGCGCGGGCGCCGAGAGCGGACGAAGCCTAGTCCTTCTTCATCGCTTTCTCGATCTTGGCCCAGGAGTCGCGAAGAGTCGCCGTTCGGTTGAAGCATAGTCGCTCTGGAGTAGAGTCGCGGTCCACGCAGAAGTAGCCCAGCCGCTCAAACTGATAACAGGTGCCGACCTGAGCCCCGATGACGCTCGGCTCCATGTAGCAGGGGACCACTTCCAGCGAGTTCGGGTTCAGATTGGAGACGTAGTCCTGCCCCTCCTCCACGTCATCCGGGTTCGGCTTGAGGAAGAGATGGTCGTACAACCGAACCTCGGCCTGGACCGCGCATGCTGCCGACACCCAGTGCAGTGTCGCCTTCACTTTTCGACCATCGGGCGCGTCCCCACCGCGGGTCTCCGGGTCGTAGCTGCAGTGAATCTCGGTGATCTCGCCATCTGCGTCCTTGACAATCCCCGTGCATCTGACGAAGTAGGCGTTCCGCAGTCGAACCTCCCGGCCCGGGGCCAGGCGGTAGTACTTCGGCGGCGGATCTTCGCGGAAGTCGTCCCGCTCAATGTACAGCTCTCTGCCGAATGGCACCTTGCGTGTTCCGGCGCCTGGATCCTCCGGGTTGTTGATGACGTCCAGTTCTTCCACCTGACCCTCGGGGTAGTTGGTCAGGACGACCTTCACCGGCCTCAGTACCGCCATCACGCGCGGTGCTCGCCGATTCAGATCGTCACGGATGCAGTCCTCCAATACCGCGACATCGACGATGTTGTCGATCTTCGCAATCCCCGCCCTCCGGCAGAATTCGCGGATCGATTCCGGTGTGTACCCACGTCGGCGCAGGCCCGCCAGCGTTGGCAGCCTCGGATCGTCATACCCCCGGACATGACCGCCCTCGACAAGCTCGATGAACCGACGCTTGCTCATGACCGTGTGTGTCATGTTCAGCCGCGCGAACTCCATCTGACGCGGATGATAGATCCCGAGCCGATCCAGAAACCAGTCGTACAGCGGGCGATGGTTCTCGTATTCCAGCGAACAGAGCGAATGCGTGATTCCCTCGATCGAATCCTGCAGACCGTGCGCCCAGTCGTACATCGGGTAGATGCACCACTTGGAGCCCTGGCGGTGGTGCTCGGAATGTCGGATCCGGTACATGACGGGATCGCGTAGAATCAAGTTGGGCGCGGCCATGTCGATCTTCGCGCGGAGTGTACGCGCCCCGTCAGGGTATTCGCCGGCGCGCATCCGCTGGAACAGGTCCAGGTTCTCCTCCACGCTGCGGCTGCGATAAGGGCTTTCCACCCCCGGCTTGGTCAGCGTGCCGCGCGTCTGGATGAGCTCATCGGGCGAGAGGTCACAGACGTAGGCATTGCCCTGTCTGATGAGCTGCAGGGCCCACTCGTACTGCTGTTCGAAGTAGTCGGAGCCGAAAAACAGTCGGTCCTCCCAGTCGACTCCCAGCCAGCGGACATCATCGACTATCGCCTCAACGAACTCCTGTTCCTCCCTGGCGGGGTTGGTGTCATCGAACCTCAGGTTGAAGAGGCCGCCGAATTCCTGGGCGATGCCGTAGTTTATCCAGACAGCCTTCGCGTGTCCGATATGAAGGTAGGCGTTGGGCTCCGG